>Ga0208670_100131_pt1 | contig 25685 bp, 21 predicted proteins | sample 24BtaG_FD_184098 | JGI IMG/M metagenome (GOLD analysis project Ga0208670, IMG submission 184098) | Marine viral communities from Cariaco Basin, Caribbean Sea - 24B_WHOI_OMZ_CsCl (SPAdes) (version 2) | ecosystem: Environmental > Aquatic > Marine > Oceanic | place: Caribbean Sea: Cariaco Basin...
ATAAAAAACGTACCCGTGGTGCTATCAGTACGGCTGCCATCCTTAGTATATTGGCCGTGCCGTCGCTTTCTGCTCAAGCTTATGAGCGTATCGTCGCCATGAGTCCCGATGTCGCCGATGTGGTCGTGGCGCTAGGAGCGACCGATAAGCTGGTGGGTAAAGATGCTACCAATAAAAATCCGGCGCTAAAGAGCGTGCCCGCTGTGGGCATGCACCGTAATATCACCGCCGAGTCGGTGTTGGCGGTCAAGCCTGACTTGGTGCTCGGCAGCTATATGGTACAGCCGGCGAGTATCTATCAGCGCCTAAATGGACTAAAAGTCAAAGCCGTCAATGTCGCACCCAAAGAAGAAGTCAGCACCTTTGCCAGCAGTATCAAGTCCATCGGCAATTATGTCGATAAAAAAGCTGCCGGGTCGCAGCTCGCCAAGCGTTGGCAGGCAGGGATGAGTCCTATGGCAAAAACCGGTAAGCGCTATCTGCTAAGTTACGATGGCCGTATTGTCGCTGGCAAGGGCACAGTAGGCGATGAGCTGATTCGCCGTGCGGGCGGAATCAATGCTGCCAACGTATCGGGGCTAAAACCCTTGTCGAGAGAAGGCTGGCTGGCCGCCAAGCCTGATGTGATTATCATTGCCGATCATAATGAGGCGGTCGTTGGCGGTGTCAGTCAATTTAGTAAGCGTCCTGAGGTTGCTGCCAGTACAGCAGGTAAAAATGGCGGCGTCCATTTTTGGCCAGCCGATGATTTTTTGCGTTATGGCTTACAGTCACCTGAAGTGCTAAAAAAGCTAAATGCACTCGCAAAATAGCCTAAGTAAACAATCTAAATCAAGCAAATATACTCACTGAGTTTTTATCTACATAAAACGATACTTTTCATGGCAAATACACTAACAGTACCGACCCCTGTATTATCAAGTAAATACAAGCACAGCCTTTATTATCTGGTGGCGGCGGCCATATCACTGCTACTGATTTGGCTGGCCCTTGGTATTGGCTTTGGCGACTGGTCAAGCCCCAATCATCTTGACGATACTATCTGGCAGCTGCGCTATCCGCGCGTGGTGACGGCATTGCTGGTTGGTATGGCGTTGTCTGTCAGCGGGGCGGCGCTGCAGGCATTGTTTGAAAACCCATTAGCCGATCCGAGCCTAATCGGTACGTCAGGTGGGGCAGCGCTTGGGGTGGTGCTGGTATTGGCGTTGGGGTTTGGCGGCGTTGGCATACCGCTTGCCGCTTTTAGCGGAAGCGTATTGGTGTGTTTGTTTATTCTCGCTTGTCATCGGTTTTTGGGCGGCGGGCAGATGGGTCTGCTGATATTAGGGTTTGTGATCAGTGCGTTTTGTGCAGCCGTGGTCAGTCTGATTTTATTTATGTCTGATGATATGGTGCTGCGCTCGGCGACCAATTGGCTGTCGGGCAGTATGGCGGAGGCGGGGTTTGTGCCGCTGCGCTATGCGATGATTTCTATGATCTTGGGGCTGGCTATCTTATTACCCTTAGGTCGGCAGTTAGATGGGTTGATGCTAGGGGAGGCCGCTGCTAAGTCCTTGGGTATCAAGGTGGGAGTGGTGCGCTGTCTGGTAGTGATTGCCTCGGCATTGTTGACAGGAGCGGCGGTATCCTTAGCCGGCGTCATCGGCTTTATTGGCATGATGGTGCCCAACCTGCTGGCTATTTTGTTTGGTGGCGGGCGTATGCGGCTGATGATTTGGTCGGGCTGGCTTGGGGCAATATTATTGCTGCTCATTGATGGCACAGCGCGGCATGTCGCTTATCCAGTGGATGTGCCTGTTGGCATCGTTTTAGCGCTGCTTGGTGGCCCCTTCTTTATTTGGCTGTTTGTGCGCAGTAGCCGCCGTTAATTGATAGGAGTAACTATGCTTGATTCATTTTTTCAAAGTGGACGCAGCGCTGCGGCAGCAAAACCCGTGCGGCCAGTACGGTCAATGCAAACAGGGAAACCGAGTCAAAATAATAATACAAGTCATGAGAAAGCAAGCGAGCTGTTGTCGATGCAAGATATTCATATCTCGCATGGTGACAAAGTGCTGCTAAAAATAGACAAGCTAACCGTGCCAAGCCAAAAGCTCGTCGCCTTTATCGGGCCCAATGGCGCGGGTAAAAGCACATTATTGCATACAGTATTGGGTCAGCATACTGGGGTGGCGTTAAAAACACAGGGGTATATCACGGCTCAAGGCCAGCCTATCGATGAGATGATGCGTGATGGTCATATCGCTTGGGTTGGGCAACATGAGCGTTTTGAGCTGCCGCTTACGGTGCTTGATTATGCGCTATTGGGCGTCTCGCCAAACCTTGCTTGGTATCAGCGGCCAAATCGTCACCATGTTGATCGCGCGCAAACCTTGCTGCAAGATTTTGAGCTGTCAAATCTAACCGATGCCCGTGTTCAAACCTTGTCAGGCGGGGAAAAGCAGCGCTTGGCTATCGTGCGGGCGCTGATGCAAGACAGCAAAATCATGATGTTTGATGAGCCGACCAACCATCTTGACATTCGCCATCAGCGTTTTTTATTGCATTATTTACACACCCTGGTACATGAGCAGCGCAAAAGTATCTTGGTAGTGCTGCATGACTTGACCCATGCCCATCGCTATACCGATGAGGTAGTACTACTAAACAGTGGGAGAGTTATTGCCCAAGGCACGCCTACTGAAGTAATGACCCGTCAACGACTAAGCGCTGCCTATGATGTCGATATCAAGGCACATCAGACCGAAGATGGGATGGTGTTTATATAACCATATACAGTCAATCTACTTTAAAACAGCTCCAGTGCGACTGGTATTTGTTTTTCTTGTGTGCTGTGCCTACACCGCTCGATGCTGCGTCAAACAACTACCAGCAGCACGTGGCATATAGTCTCTTGCCTGCCAGTTTTATTTAGGATCGAGTATATAAAAAACGTCAGAGCACGTTTTATGTTCAATTGAATAGTAACATTGAAATAAAAAGCTAATATTGCCCTAATAGCTGATTAGGACGTGTCTTCAATTTACTAGATAGTTATCTAGACGGGCTAAAAATGACCAAATTTTGCCAACTATCGTCAAATATCTGGTCAATATCCCGATATTAACGGCGCTATTTCTCTTGTTTTTCCGCAATTTATCTCATTTTTATTACCATTTTTGAATAAAGACACGCCTTAGTGTTTTAATATGATTCCCACCGTTTTTTTTTGCTTATTAGCAACCTATCTTATAAAATCTTTCATGCTAAAATAGAAAACTAATTTCGATAATTATCAGTGAAAAATATAAAAAGTAGACATCTAGATCCTGTCTAAAACTATGAAATAGTCAGAAAAAACCAACATTTATAAATATTTTGGTGTATCCCTGTCAGGTGACAGTAGTCTGGGTAAGAGGTATTACAAATAGTAAAATACTAAGACATATCTGATGAGTGGTCGTAAATATAGTATCAACGGCGGAAATTGATTAAATAATGATGCTGTGAAGTATAAATATAGAATAAAGACCATCGCATAATGAGCGCAGCCGGAAAAAAATAATCATTATCGAATAAGGTATACAAAATATTGTAAATTTTATTGAAATATTGTCAGGTGTATGTATACTTAGGGTCACATTTCAGTAATACAAAATTACATTACAAACGCCTGTTATTGGTGTCGAATCGATATCGGGGCGTAAACGTAACATTTATTGCTGTCGTACAAAATGCCAATTATTGTTTTAGCGATGTTTTATCTATGATACCGATATCTTTTGTTCAATACCGAAACATTTGTTGGTTATGCATTGGCTTGACCACTTCAGTGTTGTTAGCAGGGTGTACTTCTAGTATGAAAAAAGATACGTCATACGCACCTTCTGCTGCTAGAAGTGTGTTGACATCACCTTCTTTAGCGTATTTAACCAACGAAAAAGATAGTGAAAAAGTAACAGCCGCCCAATGGCAGTTTATGGCCAAAAAGTATTATCAATCAAAAAGTTATGCTAGGGCGTTAAGAGCTGCCAATCAAGCACTTGGCAAAAACAATCAACTGGTGACTGCCCGAGAAATAGCGATGATGTCTGCGTTAAAACTCTCAAAAAACAACGTGAGTGTTTATCATAATAATGAAGTGATGGCTGAGCCCGAAAAAGCGAAAATAAAAGAAACGTTGAATGATGTGATCACGTTGGTCAATACAGAAAAAAAGCTGTAGAGACACTACAGTATTGGCGTGTAGGCTAAAGAGCATGCTCTCTTTTAAAGCTACATTTTCAGGTGAAAGAAGCGCTTTAGTAGTAATCCTTTTTTATACTCAACAATTAAGTAGTAGGGTGATGACATACAGTATCAATATAAGGGCTGCAAAAGCCATCATAACAGGCCTTGTCATAATGGGGGCAGGCTTTAGCGTTGCTCATGGCGACGATACATCTTCAACGTCTAGTATCATGAAACAGTATGAGGCTATCAAGTCATCAGAGAAGCGGCAGTCCTCTCAACTATATACGCTCGTTGAGGCGCTAAATCAAACCGTTACTGCTAATCCTAAAGATCGCTTTGCTTGGGAAGCCTTGGCAAAAATATATTACGACAATGGTTATTACACTTATGCGCTTTACTCGGTAAGCGAAGCTACGAAGTTAGGGGAAAGTACCGCTTCTCTTCAAAAGATACTACTAGATAGCGGCGTGCAAGTGGTTAGTAGTCAATTAGAAGCAGGTTATCTAAATGGTAGCAGTGATAAGTTTATCAATGAATACAAAATGATATTAAGCCAAATATATGGCAACGTTCATGGATTTAACTATGACGAGTCGCTACCCACGCCTGTTGTACGTACTAAGAAATTGACAAATACCAAGCCCGCCCGTGCTAGATCTGCCCATAAAAAAGAGCGTACTAGGAAAAAAAATGCGGCGCCTCGTCGAATAACCAAAACAGTGATACCGAAACAAAAAGTACCGACCAAACGCACCCCAGTTAAACCCAGCTCTTCAGCACCAACCGATCCATTTGGTATTTTACGTTGATTCGTTTCGTATTTATGGTAATAGGGCTAATTACTAGATTTATTCGCATCAATAATCATCAGAGACTATCAGTAATTGTTAGATAAAAATCCAAACAGCTTAGGTAACGCATATGGCAAATAACGACAGTGTTCAAAAGAAATTGGGTAAAGTACGGGCACCCCGTGTACATCTTACTTATGATGTGGAAGTAGGAGACGCTATTGAGACAAAAGAGATTCCTTTTGTCGTTGGTGTTTTGGGAGAGTTTTCTGGGGATTCAACGCTTGAGCAGCCTCGACTCAAAGATAAGAAGTTCGTTGAAATTGACTTGGATACTTTTGACGAAGTAATGTCAGGGTTAGCGCCCCGCGCAACGTTTAGAGTCAAAAACGAGCTTAGCGAAAAAGGCGGGGAGTTTGCCGTTGACTTAGCGTTCAATGCTATCGATGACTTTCGCCCTGAATCAGTTGCCAATCAGATTGAACCTTTGAAGCAATTGGTCGCTGCCCGTGACCGATTGGCTGATTTGCGCAATAAGATATCTGCAAATGAAAAACTTGAAGATTTATTAGATGAAGTTCTAAAAAATACCGAACAAGTCAAAAACATGGCAGGCAATAATATATCTGATGATGGGAAGTAAGTATGAGCGCTCAATTAATAGCAAACCCTGCGGTAACAGATGAGTATGATTTACTCGAAGATATAGTTAATAAAAGTAATATTGCAAAGTCTGATGATGAAAAAATGCGGGCAAAGTCTCAAATTGCTGAGTTAGCTAACGAGGTGATGCAAGGCACGGTGACATTGTCAGATAATCTGGCAGCTTCTATTGATAGTCGTATTGCTCAGATCGATGCGCTAATTTCAAAGCAGTTAACCACCGTTATGCATGCCCCAGAGTTTCAAAAGCTGGAATCAAGTTGGCGCGGCTTACATTACTTATGTAGCCAAACACCCTCTGAATCTATGTTAAAGATTCGTATGCTCAACACGACCAAACGTGAGCTGACCAAGGATTTTCAGTCTTCTATAGATTTTGATCAAAGTACATTGTTTAAGAAAATCTATGAAGAAGAGTTTGGTAGCTTTGGCGGTGAGCCTTATGCTGCCTTGGTTGGCGATTTTGAGTTTACTCGTCAAAATGCTGATATGTACTTATTAGAACAAATCTCACATGTGGCAGCCTCAGCACATGCACCCTTTGTGTCTGCTGCATCGGCCGAGATGTTTGGGTTGGATTCATTTACTGATATTGGTCGACCAAGAGACTTATCTAAAATATTTGAAACAGCAGAGTATATTCGATGGCGTGCCTTTAGGCAGTCTGATGATGCTCGCTATGTCGCATTGACAGTGCCTAGTTTCTTAGGCCGTCTGCCTTACAACCCTAAGGATGGCACAGTGGTTGATGGATTTAACTTTGTTGAAGGTGTTTCAGGATCCAATCATGATGATTACTTATGGGTAAATGCCGCCTATGCTTTTGCATCACGCTTGACCTCAGCATTTTCTGATTATCGCTGGTGTGCAGCGATACGCGGCGTAGAAGGGGGTGGCTTGGTTGAAGGCTTGCCTGTTCATACCTTTAAAACAGATGAAGGTGATTTGGCGCTCAAATGTCCAACCGAGATATCCATTACAGATCGACGTGAAAAAGAGTTAAGCGACTTGGGTTTTATTCCGTTAGTCCATTGCAAAAACACCAATTATGCGGCTTTTTTTGGCGCTCAATCTGTGCAAAAGGCCAAAACCTATCAGAATGATGATGCCAATGCGAATGCTATGTTGTCTACGCAGCTGCAATATATTATGGCAACCTCTCGTATTGCTCACTACCTAAAAGCGATGATGCGCGATAAAGTCGGTAGTTTTTTAGCACCAGGTAACGTGGAATCCTTTTTGAATGATTGGATCTCGCGTTATGTCTTACTCGATGATGGCGCCTCACAAGAAGCAAAAGCGCAGTATCCGCTACGTGAGGCATCAGTACAAGTTGTGGAAGTGCCAGGAAAGCCTGGAGTCTACAAATCTGTGGTTTTTTTAAGACCACACTTTCAGCTCGATGAGTTGTCAGTTTCTTTGCGTCTGGTCACACAACTGCCGCAAACCAGCAACAGCTGATCGTGTCAAACCAGTAGTAAATAAGAACCACTAAAACACATTAATTGTTATTAAAGGGTATGCAATATGAAGGATATTTACATTCAGTTCCGTGGTAAATATAAGATTGATGGTGAGTCTCGTGATAGTGAGCATAAAGGTTGGCTTGAGGTAAATGCTTGGGATCATTTGATTCGTCAACCAAAATCAGCGACAGCGAGTAGTGTCGGTGGTCATACCTCTGAGCGCTGTGAACATGCAGATATGTCATTTGTCAAAGACCTAGACTCAACAAGTCCAAAGCTCTGGGAAGCGTGTTCTGCTGGTTATACATTTGACGAGATCCAAATTGATTTTTATCGTGCAAATGGCGATAAGCGCGTTAAATATCTTGAAATTAAATTAAAGCATGCGCTCATTTCAAGTGTTGAGCCAATGGTGCGTGCAGAAGGCGTACCAACTGAGAAGGTAGGTATCAAATACGCGGCAGTTGAGTGGACTTATACTCAGCAAGATATCGATGGTACGGCAAAAGGTGCGGTGACTAAGAAATGGTCACTTGCCAACAATACTGCGACTTATACGGCCTAAAATAAATAAATCGATAGCATCCATGTTAGGGCGTGTTCAACACGCCCTAATTGCTCATAAAAAGAAAGGTCATTTTTGAGCCTTTCTTTTTTGTCATAAGAGCACATGGATGAAAAGTGAGAAGTATGAGTTATAGCGATACGAAAAGTGGGTTTCGTCTTAATCTGTTTGAGCAGCTGTTTGATGATCAGCCGCGCTATCATGAGCAGCAAATGGTGGTGCGCCGTCTGAATATTAATGAGCTTAAGGCTTCTGTTGCAAAAGACTTGGAGGCGCTGCTTAATACGCGCTGTGTGATGTCAGATCGTCTACAAGAGTATCCAACTGTCAGTGCCTCTGTGCTTAATTTTGGCATTTTAGACTTTGTCGGTTTGAGTAGTGCCAACCCAGCAGACTGTGACTATATCTGCCGCCAGATTGCAAAAACTATAGAACAGCAAGATCTTCGACTTAGAAATGTTCGAGTGTCACTAGATATTGGCGCAGTTGACGTCAACCAGCTTTGTTTTTCTATTGAAGCATTACTTAAGGTTTATCCTGCTCGTGAGTTGGTCAGCTTTGATGCGTTTTTTGAACCCAGCTTTCAGCGTTATTATGTTAAGTGAATACGGCAAGCTCAGTCATATATGCAGATGTTAGAGCCATGGTTATCGATATATTGAGGCGTTATGGATAGTTTACTTCCTTACTTTGAGCATGAGTTGACACTTTTTAATAAGCAATCTAAAGAGTTTGCAAAAAAGTATCCTAAAATTGCCAATCGCTTGTTGATGGCACATGATACGGTGGACGATCCTCATATCGAACGCCTGATTCAAGCTTTTTCACTCATCAGCGCACGCATCAATAAAAAATTAGATGACTCTTATGCTGATTTTACAGAGTCGCTTTTATCAGTATTGTATCCTGATTATATCAAGCCATTTCCATCGGTCTCTATTGCTCAGTTTAATTTAGGTGTACACGCACATAATTTAAGCGAACCTATTACTGTGGACAAACACCACAAGTTTTTTACTCAAAAAATAAATGGTACTGCGTGCCAGTTCCAATCTACCCAAGCGGTGACATTGTTTCCCCTTAGCATCAGTGATGTTCGGTTTGAAACACATCAGGAAGTCAGCGATCCTCAGCATGGATTGCTAAATGGTTGTATCAGCATTCAGTTTAAAGGGCTAAATGCAGGATTTGACTACCAGCAGCAACTACATCTTGGTGTTGATTTATATATAGATCAAGATGCTAGCCAAGGCACGAGCCTTTGGGACTTACTATGGTGTGATGTTAAGCAGACTCACATCATTACTCATAAAAAACATGTTATTGCTGGCAGTCCGTTCAAACCTTTGGGGTTTGAGCCTGAGCAGCAATTACTGCCCAACCATCGCGCTCCCAACTCATCAGCCGCGCTTTTAAAAGAGTATTTTTATTTTCCAGAGAAGTTTAACTTTTTGCAACTAGACCTAAGTGATCACAGCTCACAGTTCACTATAGATAGTAGTGGGTTTGAGTTGCGCTGTTATTTTAAATTCGATAAAAAAAACACCATACGTCTTAAAAATTTACAGCAGCTCGACAGCAGCAGTCTTAAGTTGTTTTGTACGCCTGTAGTTAACTTGTTTAAAACCGCTGCTAAGCCTATTTTGGTCACACAGCAGTCGATGTATTATGACTTAGTTCCAGATGCACGTGCACTCTTTCAACACGAAATTTATGATGTTGAGAAGGTAATTGAGTCAAAGCAGATTAATAACCGACAAGTCCAGCAGGTTTATCATCCTTTTTACGCGCTTACGCACTATGAACAAAAAAACGATGGTCGTTATTATCATGTCAAACGTGATAAAGATATGGCGGACTTTCAGCAAGGGTTTGAGTATCAAATCTTATTCACAGATAAGTCGTCTGTAGCGACAACAGGGTCAGTTAGTATGAGTGCGGTTTTGACCTGCACTAATAGAGACTTACCCTCTCAAATTGTATTTGGTCAGAGCCGCGGAGATCTGTTTTGCGATAGCATGACAGGCTTTAGTAGCGTGTCCTTACTCAAACAGCCATCGCGAACCGCACGGTTTGAGTACACTGGCGATGAGCGCTGGCGGCTGATTTCGATGCTGAGTCTCAACTTTTTATCGCTCGCGTCAAAAGATGCTAAGCTCATTAAAGAGTATTTATCGCTTTATGATATTACTCAGTCCACTTCTAATGCGCTACTAATAGACGGTATCGTGTCAGTTGAGACACGAATTGAAGCACGAAGAATTCAGCGTACTCCGCAGCCAGGATTTGTTCGTGGCACCATTATTGATATTTGTATCAATCGTAGTCATTTTTCTGGAGTAAGTATTCGTCAGTTTGCACAGTTATTGTCTTATGTGCTTGGGTATCATGCCAGCTTAAATAGCTTTGTAGAAGTAATCATATTAGATGCCGTGACCAGAGAGGAGGTTTGTCGATGCCAGCCAAGAAGTGGTCTGACACCTCTTATGTAGATATAGCGCCACTGTTTGACGAGCCGCAGCGATTTGATTTGCTGCAAGCGGTCAGACTGCTGCACCGTCAAGCTCAAATTGGAAATGTGCCGATTGAGATACGCTTTCGTTCCTCATTATCCTTGGCCTATCCGCTTGCTGAGATTGAGTCGATGACATTAGTACCTCAAGAGTCGATGGATAACTGTGTTAGACAGGTCGAGATCTATCCTGCGCACATTGGCTTGACAGGCCCTATGTCTGCGCTGCCAGCTTTTTATACTAATCAGCTTGCGATGCGTGTGCGTCATATCAAAGACGGTGCTGCGCCTGAGTTTTTAGATTTATTTAACCATAGGTTGACCAGTTTGTACGTGAAAGCCAGCTGGTTTTATAACCTGCCTATACAGTATGAGCTAGATGACAATCAAGATAAGTATTTACTAAGTTTACGGGCTCTAGCACGCCAGCCTACTAGCCTCACCAGTATCGACAGTTTGATCGCCTATGCAGGTAGGATTTCGCCTGGTCGGTTGAGCGCTGATCAGCTGGTACATGTACTGTCTCACTTTTTGAAAATCAAGATCAGTGTTGAGCAATTCATCCCTGAGTGGTTTGATCTACCTGCTACAGAGCAGACAGCTCTCGGTACTCAGCATATACAGCTAGGGGTCTCAGCGTTTTGCGGAGCGAGGGTGATTCAGTTTGATAGTAAAATCAAAATTATCTTTCATCAATTAGATGCCGAGCGTTATATTCGTCTGCTGCCGCAGGGTGATATTCATCAAGTTATTATAGAGTTTATACGCAAATGGTGTGGGGTGTGTTTGGCGATTGATGTGCAGCTTGAGCTTGACAAAAAGGAAGTAAAGCCGTTGTCACTATCAGAAAGTGAGTTTGGCGGATTGGGCCGTGGAGGATTTTTGGTATCTCAGCCTGCCTATACAGACTTTAAAGACACTTATTATGCATTACCTGTTCAATAAAAAAGGAAGAGTTTTATGAGTCAATTAAAAGCAGTAATCACAAGGTTGACGCCCAGCTGCCGCAAATGCTTACAACAAGCGGCCCGCTTATGTATCGAACAGGGTAATCGTGATGTAGATGTGCTGCATTTTTTATATGAGCTAAGTCGTTCGCCTTATAATGATTTTAGCCAAATTCTAAAAACCAATAAAATTGACTCTACTTTTTTAAAAGAAGCGTTATTAAATAAGATAGAAGAATTGCCATCTGCTATGGGTGTGACCCCTGTGTTTAGTGTACAGCTCATCACCCTGCTAGAGGACGCTTGGATGCTTGCTAGTAGTCAATATACTGATAAACATGAGCATACTAAGCCTCAAATCGAGATTCGCTCAGGGCATATTTTGCTAGTGTTGCTGGGTTATGATAGTTATCAAGCGCTATTACATGCTTTGCCTGATTCATTATGTTTGATCGATCGTCACGTTTTAAAAAACGACTATGAAAAACAATGCGCTGGCAGTACAGAAAGCAGTGAGGTGGCGAGTTATGCTCATGCAGAGGGTGCTCATCCCTCTCAGTCGCTGGATAATACTCAAGCGCGCTTTGGGGTGGATGATGATAGGGTGTCTACTGAAACGACTACCCCTGCACTGGATAAGTATACCCATGATTTGACAGCGAAAGCCTGTGCTGACGAGATCGACCCTGTCATTGGACGTGAGTTTGAGATACATCAATTAATTGATATATTGATTCGGCGACGCCAAAACAATCCTATTTTGACGGGTGAAGCAGGCGTTGGCAAAACTGCTGTGGTAGAAGGGTTGGCACAAAAGATAGTCTTAGAGCAAGTACCCGACCAACTAAAAAATATCGTAATCCGCACCCTTGATTTAGGGCTGCTACAAGCCGGTGCAAGTGTTAAAGGAGAGTTTGAAAACCGCTTAAAACAAGTCATTGAAGAAGTGCAGTCATCGACTCAGCCTATCATATTGTTTATTGATGAAGCGCATACCTTAATCGGTGCTGGCGGGCAGGCTGGTCAAAATGACGCGGCTAATTTACTAAAGCCAGCATTGGCAAGAGGTGAGCTTAGAACCATCGCCGCGACGACGTGGTCTGAGTACAAAAAATACTTTGAAAAAGACGCCGCCTTATCTCGCCGCTTTCAAGTCGTCAAAGTCGATGAGCCTGACATCGAAACGGCGATTGCTATGATTCGCGGGTTACGTCAAAAGATGCAAGCACACTTTGCTATCTCCATTGATGATGACGCTTTGCAGGCCGCCGTTGAGCTGTCAGCGCGTTATCTGAGTGATCGACAACTGCCTGATAAAGCGGTGAGTTTGTTAGATACCGCTGCTGCTCGAGTGAGCTTGTCTAAAACTGCCTTACCCAATCAACTCGATCAGTTGCATGCTACCGAGCAGCAGATACAGCAGCACATCAGTAGCCTCAACCAACAGCTTGAGCGTATCGGTTTGATGGAAGACAAACACAAAGTTAGTCAAAAAATTGCAGTATTAGACGAACAGCGTCAGCTAAACCAGCAGAAAATCCATGAGATGACAGCATGCTGGCAAGAGCAGTTGGCGCTGAACGCGCAGCTAGATCAACTTGAGCGAGTATTAAATGACAGTATAGACGATGAGGGTCAGCCGTTGAGTGCTCAGGCACGGCTGGACACGCAGTCGGATTATCAAGAAGTCGCCCAAGCATTAGAGCGTGCTCAAAAAAAGTATCGATTAGTACACCCAACTCTGGATCGTCAGGTTATCAAGCAGATTGTCTCTGATTGGACAGGAATACCCCTCAATGACATGGCAGGTGACGAAAAACACCGTCTTTTGAATTTGCAAAACACGCTACAAGCACGACTTATCGGCCAAGACCATGCTATTGACGCTATCGCTAAGCGCATCCATACAGCCAAAGCACGCCTTGATGATCCCAATCGTCCTCAAGGTATATTTATGCTGGTAGGACCAAGCGGGGTAGGTAAGACAGAAACAGCGCTGGCATTGTCCGATGTGCTCTACGGCGGCGCACGTAACTTAATCACCATCAACTTATCAGAATATCAAGAAGCACATAGTGTGGCTTCCTTAAAAGGTTCGCCGCCGGGCTATGTAGGGTACGGTGAGGGCGGAGTGCTGACAGAAGCGATCAGACGTCGTCCTTATAGTGTGCTATTACTTGACGAGGTCGAAAAAGCCCATCCCGACGTTTTAGATTTGTTTTATCAGGTTTTTGACAAAGGGGTCATGGAAGATAGCGAAGGGCGTTTAATCGACTTTAAAAACACGCTTATCATGCTGACTAGCAATGTCGGCTCCTCTACTATTATGCAGCAATGTATCAATACTGATCCTACCGTTACTGACTTTTGCTTACCTGGAAGTGATCATCTAAAACAAGCGATTAATCCGCAGTTGTATAAGGCCTTTAAGCCTGCGTTTTTGGGTCGACTGACAGTGATTCCATATTATCCATTGACAGATGATGCACTTGCGGAAATTATTCGCCTTAAGCTAGACAAAGTCACGAGTCGTATTCGTGCTCATTATGATGTGCCGTGTATCGTCGATTCGGAGGTTATTGAGCTGATATTGTCACGTTGTCATGAAGTGGACTCAGGGGCACGTAATGCCGATGCGATTATTAGCCAAACGTTACTGCCAAAGATTGCCACTCAACTGCTCGCTCATGATGAAACAAAAAGGATGCTCAATCAAATTACCGTCTTTGTTAATGATGAGGATCACATCGATTGCCGTTTAGTTAGTGACTCTATTGTAGCACTCAGTCAAATGGCGCAACAAAGTCAGAATCAGGAAGCATCATGATGAATGATACGAATATGACGCCCATAAGTACACTTATCGCGCCTATTATGGACTCCCATCACGGTGTGGGCGAGGATTTGACTTTTGATATGAGTCTCGAGGCTATTGCCGCTGCTCGTCAAGAGGACGATCCACTGCTGGCGCAAGGAACTTGGGTGACCGAGCTTAAGGTTGCTGATTGGGCGTTTGTAAAAAAAGAGTGTGCCAGACTTTTGGTGAATAAAAGTAAAGACTTAAAGTTGGCACTTTGGTACGTTGACGCGCTTAGTCACACCAATCATTTGGCAGGTGTTGGTCACGGATTACAGCTATTGCAAGCTCTCAATGATGAATACTGGCTGACGATGTATCCGCCGTTAGATGGTGAAGAAGATAGCATGGATATTAGAGCAGGCTTGCTGTCATGGTTCGTCAAAGCGTTGACAGATGATCTTAAGCAGCTGCCTCTTTCTGATAGCAAGAGTAATATTTATAACTATAACTATTATTTAACTGCTCGCGAACACGATAAACAGCGGCAAAAAAACCCAGATGATGATAGTGGTCAGTGGAGCCTAGACGAGTACAACCAAGCCATTAAAGACAGTCATGATAGCTGGCAACGAACCCTTATCACAGAGCTGAGTCTGGTAAAAACGCAGTGGCAATGCCTAACCGATCAGCTAAATGATCTGATGGGAATGGATGCCCCCGTCTTTGCGCCTGTCACTGATCTATTAGACGCGTTAATACAGCATTTAATGCCGCTGATTCCTGAGCAAGTGATGTTAGACGATACATCGACAGAAGCGATGACCGATGATAATCATGAAACAGTACAGGTTCGCGCTAAGACATCCAGTACTGCCGTATCGCAAGGTTTTGAGCCAAACAGTGGTGATCATCAAAGCAACCGCCGGCAAGCACTCAAACTATTAGGGCAAATCCAAGACTATTTTGCGACCAATGAGCCACACAGTCCTGTGACGTTTTTACTTGGCCGTGCCATTGATTGGGCAGATATGCCACTGGACCAATGGCTTTCGCATATCATCAAGAGCGAAGATCAGCTTGCCAGTATTTCTGACATGATTGGTATTCAGCCAAAACGAGAGTCGTCTAACGATGGTTATTGATGGGTTTTTCAATTAGATAGTTGTTTGAGCGGTAAGTAAGGTTTGAGCAATTTATGTATTTTATGCATACAGCATCCCTAAATTTTATCATTTTAAACTTTTAACTTTTGGACTTAGAGAGAAGGGCGCATCATGGTATGGACTCAAACTAAGCGGCACGTGCAACTTACTAGCGCCCATCCTGATATCGCCATGAGTCTGATACAGCAAGCAGACCTTGTTGAGAGTCTGCTCGGCATGCCATTGCCTGATAGCGTCTGGGATAAGCCTGCCTTGATGCCAGCGCCCACCGCCTATCCAAGTCCCTACCACCAAGACCAACGTCAGCTATCTTATCAGCAGCGCCAGCTCGCCCTCTATTGTGGCTACCGTATCAGCCTCACCTTGCTACATCCCCAAGCAGGGCTGGATACCAAAGGCTGGCTAGGGCAAAGTCTTGCTATTCACTGGCATACGGCTGATACGCTAATGCCGAGCCAAATTCGCCATGGTATCATCACCGAAGTCATCGCTTTAGGTAGCAACAGTGGTATGGCCGCTTATCGCATCATCTGTGAACCAGCTCTTAGTCAGCTACGCTTAAGCAGTTACAACCGCCGTCACCATCATTTAAGTCTAAGTGAGCTTATCAAAGATATTATTAGCCCATATAACATAAACGTTGAGATTGACGAGCGCTTAAGTAGCGCCGACGACTATCATATCCAGCATAGCGTGCAATATAACCAAACCGATCTGGCTTACTTAACTCAGTATTTGGCACTTTTTGGTGTTACTGGCTACTACCGTCATGATACAGACCGTCATACCTTAGTTTTATTACCGCATGATGCCGAAGTCTTGCGCCCAGACGTCAGTGATATTCACAGTACCTTAAGCCAAAACCCCGCCAGTCTTGCTGATAGACAAGATCGTATCACTGCCATACGCCCACAAATAGTCCAGCACATCCAAAACAGCGAGTTTTACCGCTACGACAACCGCCTCGTTGGACTATATAGTGGACATAGTAGTACAGAGCAAGCGATGGAATCCGCCAGTCCGAGCATATATAAACGCTTCATCCACAGCCATAGCTACCTAAACGACGACGGACTGGACAAACTTGCGACTCGCTATCAAAAAAGCAAAGTGCAATTGGCTAATATAGGTAGTCTTACAGGCAATATCCGTCACTTGAGTTTACCCAGCGTCCACGACATTGCAGGCAATCCTTATGTCACCGAACCAATAAGCCTAGTCTCCATTCACCACAGTATCAACAACCACATACCAGCGGACTGGCTTGGACATGCGCCCTTTGACCCGATAACCTTGCAGCCCAATACAAACCAAGCACATGATAATGACAACATCCACCATATCAGCGCTTGCTATCTGCCATTTCCGCATCACTACCACATTCCCTACGAAGAGGAGCTTAGCCGACTAGGACAACCGCATCCGAGTCTGACAGGTCTGATGAGCGCTAGCATCATAGACACCCATAGCAGTAGTGCGGTAGATAATGACCGCAACCACCGCGCTCATATCCGTTACCACTGGCAAAGTGAAGATAGTAGCGACGACAGCGCGCACTGGATACCCATCGCCAGCCACCTCGTCGGCGATCACATGGGACACACCCAGCCTTTGCGTCACGGACAGCATGTCCTCATTGACTTTATTGGTGGCGACATCACCCATCCCATCATCATCGGCAGCACCCATAATGGACAGGGTAACGACGACGCCCAGCACAACCGCATCGCCAGTGACACAGACTTCATCGATGCCACCAGCCCCGTTTGGTTTATCAATCAAAGCCATGCGTATCCCATCGACGGCATCAAAACCCAAAGCATTGATAGCAGTCGCACCGGAGAAGCGACTAAAGACCACGCTATCAACGGCTACAACCAGCTCATGTTTGACGCTCATCCTGACAGTCCACAAATCAACCTGTATAGCAGCAGCTACCAGTCGAGTCTCACCCTCGGTCACCTATACCAACATAGCGACCACACCCGAGGCACTGCACGTGGACATGGCATCAGTATAGAGACTGAGGCCGCCGCCAATGTGCAAGGGAGTACAGGTATTCATATCAGCAGTCAAACATCAGGCAGTCAATCAAAGCAGCATATGAGCCATGACAGTCATAGCAAACTGCAAACCGCTGATCAGCATCAACAAGCTTACGCGCAGCTGGCTGACACCCATCAGCCAGTTGGACTAGAAGGCAATGCGAGTAACAAGCAAAGCGGCAATAAAGCAGACAGTCAAACCCCATTTGTCCAATTCAGCCAAGACACCAACGACAACAGATTAAATGAATCTGGACAATGGCAACAGCCGCATGTACTGATCGACTCCCAGCGTCATCTAGCCCTATTAAGTGGACAACACAGTCAGCATACCAGCACGAAGAGCACGCACAGTCATGCGACAGGTAGTACTCACTATCATAGCCAAACGCAGATGAACCAATTAGTCGCAGGCGACATTTACTATTACTCAAACAAAGCACAGACCCATACCGCCGCCCATGGCGATGTGACCATGCAAGCGCATCAAAGTGAGATGCGCCTTGATAGTGAGCAAGTCCTACGCATTCATAGCCGAGACAGTGTTGAGATCATCGCCCCTGATACGTTGACCATAAAAGCGGCAGGCAGTGGTATTGAGCTATCAGGGGGCAATGTGACGTTTATTACGCCTGCTCAGGTGGGATATAAGGCGAGTAAGGTGGATTGGGGTAGTGGGGGTGGTACAGGATCTCCTGCTGTACATTTGCCACAGGCGGAAATGCTTGAAAATATGGATCACTATCTTACCTACATCGTCCATGACCAAGATGATGAGCCACTTTCCTTTACTAAATGTATGCTGATTAAACCTGATGGTTCAACCGAGATACATACTACTGATTATGAAGGCAAGTTAAAGATATTAATTGATGATGAGTCTAAAGACTACGAACTGCATGCGATTGTCCATGAAGAAATAGATTTAGACGATGATGATAGTATAGAGGAGGCAGAGTAATCATGGCAACTGAATACACAGGGCTCATCTTCACCGTACCTAATACGGTAGATATCAATAAATTTCGTTATGACCTCATTATTGTATACAGATCTGGAGAAACGACTTATCAAAGAACAACAGGGACAAAGACAAAGCGATATGTTGATCAAAAGTTTAACAATCAAGGTAAAACTATCGAGCGTCAATTACCTAAAGGTGACATTCAGAAAATTAACTATCATATCAAGGTTAACGGTCAGTTAGTCAAAAATATCTCTGCTAAGCCTAACAAAAGCAAAGGTGTGTTTCGTAGATATGAATTAAAAACAACAATTGCAGGCACTAAAAAAGATCCTAATACGATTAAGAAAATTTTACTCGACACTACTGAGGTTGGATGGATAATAATTGAAGAGCATTATTCAGTCAAAGATTTTCTTAGGAAGATCTATAAGTATGAGCCAACGAGCGAAGAAGAAAATATATTTCGAGCTAATAACCCTCATCTAACTGGCACTCCCGTACTTAGCTTACAGCCTGGTGACTTTGTCATATTATCTAATACTGCGAATAGTAATAATGCTGAACTGCAAAAGATTAAGCAAGAAGCTAGAGAGGCTAAAGTTGAGTTTGATAAAGTAAAGAAAGAATTTGGTTTTAATAGTGAAAGATTTGCAAGAAATATAGACTTCTTACATGATGTATTTTTGAGTTCAGAATATGTAGCTTTAACAGAAAAACCTAATAGTTCTGAACTACCTTCAAATAGTGTTAACTATGCAGCTATCGCTGCAGGAACTTCCCAAGGAATAGTTACTTTCAACGAAGTAGGTAATAAAAAGGTAACAGAAGCATACGCAGAAATTGTCGAAGCCATGGAGTATGAAAAGTCTAATAAGACTAAATTCGCTAATCCTAAGAACTTTAAATTATTCAAAAAAAAGTACGCTAAACTATTTAAGAGTTTTGATAATTCATTCTCACAGAGTTATTTTAAATTTAACTCTGGTATACAAACAGGAAAGCTAAGACAGCAAATAAAGAAAAACGTCTACGCCCGTTCTCCTACATATAAAGGAGGAATTAGAGCTTACGTAAAAAACTTCAGGAATATGGGAAAAGTAGATAAATTTACAAGAGTAGGAGGTAATTTACTTGTAGCTGTCAGCGTTGCTGATGCAACTATGAATGTAAGTGAGGCGTATGATAAAGGAGATAGTAGTCATACTCAAAAAACGATCATTAAAGAAACTCTAAAGCTCGAAGGTAGCTTAGGAGGAGGAGCAGGTGGAGCTTTAATTGGAGCTAAACTAGGGGGGCTAGGCGTTGGTGTTGCCGTTGCAGTATTCGGAGTAGGTACGGGAGGAGCAGGTTTTATAATTATTGGAGCATGTGCGGCAATTGGTGGAGTTGCAGGAGGATATTGGGGTGGAAAAGGTGGAGAAAATATAGGTAACTTAATTTACGAATAGGACGTTAAATGGATACTCAAAATTTACTAAGATGGGTTGCAATCATTGTAAGTATTGGTGGAATGATAATTTGGATGATTACATATCAACTATGTACTGTTTATATTAGGAAGAATAAAGAAGATATTGCTAATATTTTGTATAAGGATAAAAATTACTTTAATAAAAAAATAGACGGTTATCAAATACATAGTTTGATTATGACATCTTCGATGGTTTTTAGTCACTATTTTATATTCTATAAAAAAAGTAAAAGGTTTTATTTGGAAACCGTACCATGGTGCCCGAACTTAGACGATAGACAAGCATTGAGAATGTATGAAAAACATAAATATCTATTATTATTATCGGAGCTAACTTTTTTGTTAATAGTTATATGGTTTGTTTTTAGCGGTTTGTTTATCTGGTTAGCAACAAGGATAGGATAATGCTGGGTTAAAAATGATGACTTATGACTTATTAATGGGTATTGGTAGTACTATTTTCGTGATGGGCATGATCAGCTGGATGATAACGTATCAACTGTGCGTTATTTATTTTAGAAGACATAAGAAAGATATTGCTCATATTTTATATTCGGACAAAAAATACTACGATAAAAAGATGGACGGTTATGACATACATTTTTTTATCATTGCAATGGCGGGTATTTATATGAACTACCACCTAAAATATAAGAAATACGGTTCATTTAAAATACCACAACTGCCTTGGTATCCTTTAATTAATGACAAGAGTGCGCTTAAGATGTACCAAAAGCATAATAAGCTACTTATGGGTTCGTTCTTTACTTTTGTTCTTATGGCTTTTTGGTTTGTAGGTAGTGGAGTGTTTATTTGGCTAGCTACGCGAGTAGGGCAGTAGTAGCAAAAAAAGTATTCAACTGGGGTGATAACGATTACCTAGGTACGATGTTAAATAAAGCGTTTTCAGATACTGATCCAGATGATTTAATATACCCTCACGTCAATAAGAGCAATTACCAATCTTACCTACAAGCTTCGCAAAAGATAATTGAGCTTAAAAAGCAAATTGTAAACGCTCGTAAAATATTTATCAAAGCTGTTACTAGCGAAGAATTTAAATTTGTTTTAGAGAGTGATTTTGATATTGCGCTGACTCATGACGAAGAAACTGCCAAAAGTTATGAATCTATGGTTGCTTGTTGTATCGCAGGCGGCAGTATTGACGATAGTAATATTGGTATCCTAAAAAGTATGCTTGACGCTTTTGAATCGACTGCACCAAAAAGTGATGCCGCTACTGAAGAGGAGTTTAAAAAAGCCTTACTGCCTCAGATATAGTCCGTTCAAAACAAAACTGTCATAAGTTCCAAAGCGCTACTGGGATGAATTTTTCGCAGCCTCTGTGTATACAGCACGCAAGGAAAATTTATACCAGTAGCGCTATAACATTTTTAAATTAAATCTACTATATAGAGATACGCCACAGTGAGCGTAATAAACTCCATCAAGAAGTGTTCAGACAACAAGGCGTGCTTGACAGCGTATACACCCATGACACTATAAAAGGCGACTCATCAACCAAAAAAGCAGCAAGCGATGATGACAACTATCTAGCACGCGCTTTAGCATTTAATCAAGATCAAGTCCTCAATCACATTGAAGGGCTTCCAGCCATCACGGCAGGATTTACCACAAGTGAGATTGCAACCAATTCATGGTCGGGACTGTTATATACAGGTTCGGCTGCTATATTTGGTAGATATGATGCTATTGCTGATCAAGTAGGAATCACTATTGGGTTAGCCGAACAGCTTGCCGTACCGTTTATGAATAACTATCGAACAGGTCAAACTTTATCTGGACTCATGCTTTCCCAGAAAGAGTACCTATTTGGTTATCATCATGAAAAAGCCCTGATTATAGTCAAAGGACAAGGAAGCTATGCTGATGCAAGAAAAGCGCTAATAAACGGTATTATGCACATCGCAGGAGATGGAAGTTTACCTACTAAAATACGTGAAAGTGTCGATCAAGCACTCAAGACTTCAGGGGAGTCTGCCAGACTCAATAAAACCATTAGTCAAAACTTCATCTACTATATAGATAAAAATCAACTCAGAGCAGGAATGAATGTCTATCAGAATAGTAGTAAAGTCTATTCTGACAAAAACACGTTGAGACAGGTAATTGATCAGTCAGTTAATATGACCTCTGGACTATATGACCAAAGTTATAAGGATTACAAACGTTTTGCAGATATTACCAATCGAAGAATAGAACTAGCGGTCAGAACTCACTACTTCGGTGCAATGCTACAAACTGTGGCATGCGTCTTTTTAGTCAGTGCATTTTTTCAAGCAAAAACTCAAGAGGATAGACTAGTAGAAGGCAGTAAGGCAGCCGCAGGATTGATGGTGTTGTTAGGCGGTAGTTTAGAGCTGCGCGGTAATGCCAGCAAGCTATTGGCAAGTGAGCTTGAATTAGCAAAAGGTGCTGGTCAATCTGTAAATGCTAAAAAATTGTCTGATGCTACTCGTCAAGCTAGTCGATTATCTATAGTTGCAAGAGGTTTAAGTATTGGCGGTGCGGGAATATTTGCAGGGTTTGATGTGAAATCAGCTATTGATGCCAAAGGGAATGACAATGAAGTTATGATGTGGGCTTATGCTGGTTCAGCTGCAACAGGCGCTGGCTCTACATTACTTTTAACTTTAAGTCTAGGATCTACTGCGACTGGTATTGGTTTTATATTATTATTAGGTTTTATCGGCATTAGTCTATTTATCGGTTATTGGCGTAAAACAGGCATGGAGAATTGGCTTGAACTTGGTATTTGGGGCGTAAAAAATGAGGGTTGGTCACTTGAACATACGCTAGAGCAATTTGATCGTGCAGTGGTTGGCGAAGATATTGACCAAAAGGATAACTAAATGATAGATATTAATGGCAGAAATCCTTTTGCAAAGCTTCACTATAAAGAAATTAATCAAAAGCTAGACGAAACCTTTGGCAGAGGTCTTGGCGGACGAGTTCAAGAAATTAAAGATTTTAAGTGGTTGGATAAAAAACAAGGTTACGACGTACCGCTTTATCCACAGCGTACAGTGGTACAGTTTAACTCAACCTATATGGAATTAACAGGACGTCAAGATAGAATACGTGGAGACGTTACGTTCGGTAGTTCATTTTTCTTAGGGCTTATATCAGGAGTAATCTACTTAGGTTTTATAATATTATGTGATGAATTTGCAACAGGTAGCTTTTTATTAGGAATGCTAGCCAGTACAGTGACGTTAGCATTTGTCATCGCTTTTTTTTCCTTACTTGCATTGCTCTCAACCGAACTATTCACCTATACCTACCTACCGATTCGTTTTAACCGTAAAACACGTAAAGTCTACGTGCGTCAAGCCAATCGTAAAGTCGAAGTCTTTGACTGGGACGAGTTAAAGTTTTATATGGCAACCACCTATAAAGATGGGGGCGACATTCGCGGTATTACCCTTGCTGATGATGGTATGACTATTACTAGTATGTTTAGTTTGCCCTTTGTCTACCTAAGTGCTAGTGAATATTTGATTTATCACTTTGAATTTGTCCGTCGCTATATGGAAGGTGATGATAAACAACTTGTAGAAGTCAAAAAAGCTATTCGTTATATCCATCCAGTTCATAAAAAAAGAGAAACACCGTTAGTTTCTTTTAAACGCGCTTTTATATATTTACTCAATCCTTTTGACAATCTTGAATACCCTAAGCAAGCCTTTGAACCAGATATTGGAACAGCCGCAATTCTGATTCCAGCATGGCTACGCTACCTAGGACGTCTACTCTCTATCAACACCAGTATTACCCCTAAATTTAGTCCTGAGATTGAAGCTGAGAGTCAGATCGACCCGAATGACCCGCACGACTTAAATAAACACTTACCCGAAGGTAATATTGAAGAGACCAATCAGCCTGTTTGGAAAAAGATAGTCGTTAGCGTCGCACTTATCTTATTCGGTATTGTTATGCTGTTTGCCTTTGCCTTCTTCGTCGACATGATTGGTAGAATTCGTGGGCATCATCCAGACTTCGTTGGTAGATTATGGTATTTATTTAGCTTTAAATGGTTGTTTTAGAAGAGTAGTTTGTAAGCTTTATCGGCGTTACCCTATTAAGCTTATTTAAAGGCCTTATCGCCTCTTCTGATAATGACATTAAAGAACCACTACACAAATTTGGTGCAAGTATCGCAATTCTTGCTGGGGGTGTGGTACAGCATAGAGCTGACGTCGTCGGTTTAAGAAGAGAGCTTTATGGGGCAGTGCCAACTAATAGTCCTTATAGAAAACTAAAGTTGACTAAAATGGTGGAAGGTACTGAAGTCGCTTACTCAGGTTTAAAGTTTGGGTCTAGAGTACTCAATATCGGAGGGGCAGCTGTCTTTGCTTATTATGATTATCAAGCAGCCCAGGAGAATTATGCTAATGATGATGTCGTAATGGGAACACTATATTTAACGTCTGCGGGTTCAGGCCTCATCTCAACTGGCTTACTCGTATTTGGCGTTAGTGGTTCGTGGGTACCAGTAGCAGGATGGGTCATTTTAGGGGTATCTATTGTGACAGGCTTGGCTATCATGTGGTTTCAAAAAACACCACTGGAAAAATGGGTCAAGTATGGTACGTGGGGGATAGACTCTAATGGGTGGTCATTAGACTTTGAGAAGGCACAGCTAGAAAAAGCTTCTGAAGGCATAGAAATTGACATTAAGGACAACTAGAAATGAGTGCATATCTTGTAGACATGGAAGGGCGGTTTCGATTAACCAAGAAGCCACCATTTTTGACCCCTGGATATCAAGCCGTCGGGCAAAAACTTGATGATGCAAAAGGTATTTATAAAAGAGTACCGCTGGAAAAAGATAAAACCTATGAGGTGCCATTGCACCCGCAGCAAACAGTAGTACAGTTTAATTCGACTTATCTAGAAACGACAGGGCGAAATGAGCGCCGACGAGGTGATGCAGTAGGATGGGGACTGTGTTTAGGGTTTGTTGGAGTGTCTATTAGTAATGGCATCCTCTATATGATTATAAGGTTCACAACAGATTTTGACATCTTATTTCTGAGTGTTGGTATTATTCTCGCCTTGTCTATGCTCTTATTTTTTGTTCCATTAATCAATGCGCTCTCAACCGAGCTATTTACCACGTGGCATTACCCAATTCGCTTTAACCGTAAAACTCGTAAGGTCTATGTCCGTCAATATAACCGTAAAGTAGAAGTGTATAACTGGGATGACTTAACCTTTTTTATTGCTTATATCAATGAAGATAAAGACATCAGAGCCGTCACCTTCGATAAAGACGGTGAAACCGTGACAGGCATGTTTGCACTCGCTTTTCAAGATGAAGTTTTTGATAAAAGTTTAATCAGTTATTTTGAGTTTATCCGTCGTTATATGGAAGGTAACGATGAGCAGCTAAAAGAAGTCAAAGAAGCCATACGCTATATCTATCCTATTCATAAAAAACGTGAAACCCCACTCATGTCATTTAAGCGTTTGATACTTAATGAAGTCCATTATGATCATGAGAACATGGAGTATCCAGAACGGACTTTTGAGTTTCATCCTGTGACCTTAGTGATTCTACCTTTATTAGCACTGCGCTATGTTGGCCGTGTGATTTCAATGCTGACCAGTTATCGGCATCGCTTTAGCAAAGCTATTGAAGCGGAATGTCAGATCGATCCTAATGACCCTTATGATCTAAATAAGTATTTGCCTGAAGGCAATATGGAGCAGCGTAAGCAGCCTATTTGGAAAACGGTGGCTTATAGCGTAGGAATTGCCATTGCTACTATTGCTATGCTATTCGTAGGCGCTTTTCTTATAGATATGATGGGTGCTGCAAGACCACATGGTGACTATCCGAGCATGGTCGATAAGCTCTGGTATGTGGTTAGTTTGGGGTGGTTATTCTAATGAATCATTGTGAACCGCCCCGATTATATCGGAGAGTGGATTACTTGAGTCAGGCCGCTTTGTCTGACTCACTAAGACTATCATAGTATCGTCTCTCAAACTCAAAAGGCGACACATAACCAATCGTACTATGCAAACGTGTTTTGTTAAACCAATCGACCCATTCA
>Ga0208670_100132_pt1 | contig 25510 bp, 21 predicted proteins | sample 24BtaG_FD_184098 | JGI IMG/M metagenome (GOLD analysis project Ga0208670, IMG submission 184098) | Marine viral communities from Cariaco Basin, Caribbean Sea - 24B_WHOI_OMZ_CsCl (SPAdes) (version 2) | ecosystem: Environmental > Aquatic > Marine > Oceanic | place: Caribbean Sea: Cariaco Basin...
CCACGTTGATAACCAAACTTCGGCGTAATATGAAACCGCAAGTACTCAAGCCGATGGATGAGGCGCTACTCAATCATCGCTCTTTGGTTGAAACGGTTTTTGGAGAGCTTAAAAACTTGTGCCAAATCGAACACTCACGCCATCGTAGTGTCACGGGGTTTATCACAAACTTGCTGTCAGGTTTAATTGCTTATTGCTGGTTTCCCTATAAACCCACCATCAAAAACATGCCTCAGCAGAGACAGGTAGCCACATTGTAAATAGTATCAATGAGTTACAATGTGGCTTATCCCGAACTGGGGTTAAAATATCAAGAATATAAAAAAGCGCCTATCGACTGCTGAGCCGATAGGCGCTTTGGTTTGAGCTTATTGAATTTAACTAAAAATTTCTAACTTATTTAGCCGCAATCGCTAATAGCTATTTAACTGACAGCTATTTAATTTATTTGGTTTTACGCGGTGGCAGACCAGTATGCTGAGTTTGAAAGTTCCCTTTGCTGACTTTTTTGGTATTTTTACCAGAAGTGTTTTTGCCCGAGGTGTTTTTTGCAGCGCTCGGACTATTATTGCTGCGTTTCACTGAGTCATTACCCAAGCGGCTGTTCTTTTTACGCGCCGATTGATAGCTGTCTTGCGCCGCATCGCGACCTTCTAAACTGGCATTAAATGGCGGGATTAAGCAGCCACGGTTTTTACCAATCAAGTCACTGCGTCCCATATCTTGCAGCGCTTTACGCAATAGTACCCAATTTTTTGGATCATGATAGCGTAAGAACGCTTTATGCAATTTACGTTGCTTACCAGATTTGACGATATCCATGTCACCTTCGTCACGGCTGATTTTATGCAGCGGATCTTTATGGGTATGATACATGGTGGTCGCGGTCGCCATCGGGCTTGGATAAAACGCCTGTACTTGGTCAGCGCGGTAGCCATGACTTTTTAGCCACAGCGCAAGATTCATCATGTCTTCATCTTTGGTGCCGGGATGGGCGGCAATAAAGTAAGGAATCAGATACTGCTCTTTGCCAGCCTCTTGGCTGTACTGCTCAAACATGGCTTTGAATTTATCATAATTGCCCATGCCGGGCTTCATCATTTTTGATAAAACGTTTTCTTCTGAATGCTCAGGGGCAATCTTTAGATAACCACCGACATGATGACTGACCAATTCTTTGACATATTCAGGGTCTTTAATCGCCAAGTCATAACGCAAACCTGAGGCGATAAGAATTTTCTTCACGCCTTTGATATCACGTGCTTTACGATATAGCTGAGTCAAATTACTGTGGTCGGTAATCAGATTTTCGCAAACATCAGGATAGACGCAAGACGGCTTGCGGCAGTTTTTCTCAATGGTTTCATCTTTACAGTTCAGACGATACATATTAGCTGTCGGACCACCAAGGTCAGAGATAACACCGGTAAAGTTGGGCGCAGTATCACGAATCGCTTCGACTTCACGCAAGATAGATTCTTCTGAGCGGTTTTGAATAATACGACCTTCATGCTCGGTAATTGAGCAGAACGTACAACCACCAAAACAGCCGCGCATGATATTGACTGAAAATTTAATCATGTCATAAGCAGGGATGCGCGCATCGCCATAGCTTGGATGCGGTAGGCGTGCATACGGCAAATCAAAGACGTAATCCATCTCTTCGGTTGAGAGTGGAATCGGTGGCGGATTGAGCCAAACGTCAATTGAGGTATGTGAGTTACCGGCACCGCTACTATGACGCTGCACCAAAGCCCGCGCGTTACCGGGGTTGGTCTCAAGGTGTAAGATACGGCTGGCATGAGCGTACAAAACAGGGTCAGATTTGACGTGCTCGTAATCCGGCAGACGAATAACGGTTTGTTCACGTGGCGGCATTTTAATTTTATGCTTACGCGCCGTCATCGGTTTATTAAAGCCGCGCATTTGTACCACTTGCGTCTCTTCGTCCACTTGCTCAGCATTCAATACTTTATTGGTCACAGGTTCTGCAACAAAGCCTTGATACTGCGCGGACATGCCAGTCATAGCTTGTCCGACCGGTGAATCAGATGGCTTTTCTTGTTCGATTTTGCAGCTATCAACGTCTTCGGTCATCACGTATGGATTTATAATTGGATCGACGCGACCGACGGTATCGACATCATTACTGGCAACTTCAGTCATGCCTGCTTGCCAATGGCGACGAGTCGGGGTCAATAAATACGCTGTACCGCGCAGTTTGCTCATTTGCTCAAACGTATAACCTTTTGATAGACCATGTACCACATCGACGATGGCACGCTCAGCGTTACCATACAATAAGACATCGGCACGGGCGTCGATCAAAATACTGCGGCGGACTTTATCTGACCAATAGTCATAATGGGCGATACGGCGTAAGCTGCCCTCGATACCACCTAAAATAATCGGCACATCAGGATAAGCTTCGCGGCAACGCTGGCTATAAACGATGGCCGCGCGGTCAGGGCGTTTGTCAGCCACGTTACCCGGCGAGTAAGCATCATCGCTACGAATCTTGCGGTCGGCAGTATAGCGGTTAATCATGCTGTCCATGTTGCCAGCGGTCACACCATACGCGTAAACCGGTTTACCAAGCTCCATAAAGGCATCTTTGCTCTTCCAATCTGGCTGCGCAATGATACCCACACGAAAGCCTTGTGCTTCTAATAAGCGGCCGATAATCGCCATGCCAAAACTTGGATGGTCGACATAGGCATCGCCTGAGATGATAATGACATCACAGGCATCCCAGCCCAAATCGTCCATCTCTTTGCGGCTCATCGGCAAATAAGGCGCAGGCTCGTAGCAGCTCGCCCAATGTTTGTCGTAGTCGTAAAGTGGTTTGGTGCCTTGTTTAAAGGCGGTACGGGCGATGGTATCGGCAGACATGAGCGGACCTGTTAATTAGAAAAATGGCACTAAAAAATAGCCGTTATTGTTATTCATTAACAACGGCTCATTTAAAAGCACTCATTTTAACATGAATTACGCTCAGGATGTGATAAACGATGATAAAGGATTAGCGATAAGTTATTGATAGCGTAAGATAATATACCAATAAAAGGCTTCCTAGAAATTTAGAAACCCTCTTAATTTAGGCCATTGTTAGCATGAAAGATTTACTACTGTAATAATTGGAATGGGAACGTCACCACATCAAAAGCAAGGGCAAAGGGCAGTAAGACCAGCTTTTGCGCAGTATTGGCACCACTACGAGACACTTGTTGTTGCTGACTTTGGGTATAAAAACTGACCGTATAAGACTTGGTTAGAGCGCGATAATTAGCTTGAATCAAGCTTAAATTGCTGACCTGTGGATAGATAGCACCTTTGACAGGAACGCTAAAACAAAAACGCTGAGCATTGATACGTAGATCGCTGGCTGAGGTGCAATCACGGCCATTATTTTGCAAAAAGAACTGATAGTCTGAGCGCTGGAATTCATCTTTTAATTTGGCATACGACAGTTTAATTTCACCCTGAAAATAGCCATCGTTATTGGGCACATAAAAACTCATGTCGTTATCGACGTGGATGTTCTTTGGCGTCAGATTGCTTAATAAGCCAATCATTTCCGTGCCGCCTTGGGTCAGCACATAGCTGTTCTTTTCACCGACGATGACCATGGTCGCGTTTGGCGTTTTTGGTAATGCCTGCGCAGGACGACCAAAGGCCACAATCTGGTCTTCAGATAAGATTTGCTTGGTACTTGTAGTGCTGACATGATTGTCACTTTCTAGTAAAGAACTGGTTGCGCAACCTGAGCTTACGAGTAATGCCGCAAGTGATGCGCCTGTTAGCAGTGTTTTTAGATATAGTGTTTTTCGGTTCAATGGCTTTAAGCTGAATAATTTTAGCGCTGCATTATTGTTTTTTTTATTGGTAGGAATGGTGTTGTTAGTCATGTGAGGCTTCCTTGTCTACGTTGACCATGATTGGATTTTGTTTTTAAGCGATATTTATATACTGATAATTTCTTAAACTTTAACTGCTATCGTACCTTGTTTAATCACCGCTTAGCTACAGCTAATTAAAAAGCGAAACTGATTTTATAATCAAATTAATCCAACAAAATCTTTGTCCCACTCTTCGTGAAATTCATCACAAACTGGCTTTTAAAGCTACGCACATTATTCTCGTAAGTCAGCAAATTACGCGTAAATTCATGATAGTCATTCATGTTTTTAGCATTAACCATCAACATAAAATCGGCATCACCGGACACTTCATAACAGCTCATTACCCGTGGCTGATCATGCATTAAGCGCTCAAATCGATGCTGCATCGAGGTATTGGAACGCGACATCTCTATCATTACCACCGCCGTAAGCCCGTAACCCACCTTATTTGGGTCAACGATAGCGACTTGTTTGGCAATTATTCCGTTATCTATCAATGCCTGAATGCGGCGCTGAGCCGTAGCGATAGAGACATGCACGCGTTCTGCCACCGTTTTTAACGGTAAGCTCGCATCGTCCTGTAGCAAATTTAAAATGGCTTTATCGGTATCGTCTAAAATATGGCTCATAGCATTTAGCTCTAAAAAATCATAATTATTTAAAATCTATTATAAATATTATTGTTATAAATTCTGGATATAAGAAAATAGTCATAATTTAATCATAAAGTAGATAATTTTACTCATAATTGTGTCTATATAGAAATAATATCTCGTTATACCACCGTAAAATACACCGTACTTATCCAAGCTGGCAAGCAAAATAAAAAGCAGTTGGTTTATCTAAGGTTTATTTATACTTACGGTGTTTATTATGTCTCACTCAACGTTATCTCATGTCTTTGCTAATACACTAGAAAATACGATTTCGCGTCTGCCTTTGCCTGCGGTGTGGACAGCTGGCAGCAAACAACAGCGCACGCTAATCATGGGCGTGGCATTGGCGATATTATCAAATCTGTTGTTTGGCGTGCTTTATGCCTATAGCAGTTTTTTAGCGCCGTTATCTGGGACGCAAGTTTTTATCTGGCGGATGCTGGCAATGTGGGCCGCGCTAATTGGCTATCTTGTGATTAGTGAGCGCTTGGGTTTGCATATCAATAAGTTGAGAGCGCTCCGAACCGTTAAACAGTGGGTTTGGTTATTATTGCCAACGCCGATATTTTTAAGTCAGTTTTGGCTGTTTATGTGGGCGCCAGTCAATGGCCAAGGCGTACAAACGGCAATGGGTTATTTTCTGTTTCCACTGATGATGGTGATATTTGGCTGCGTCTTATTTGGCGAGAGATTAAGCCGCTTGCAATGGTTGGCCGTTGCTTTTGCTGCTGTCGGTGTGGGCAGTGAGATTGTGCGCACCCAAAGCATATCGTGGGCGACGTTATGGGTATGCGGCAGCTATCCTATTTATTATATTTTGCGCCGCTTACAAGGTATTGGCGCGATTACTGGATTGTTGGTAGATTTGACCATCTTTGCACCTTTTGCTTTAGCGTATTTATTTTTTATTGCGCCTAGTAGTTTAGGGTTGGTTAGCAGTTCTGGCTTTTTTATTGTGATGTTGGTAGGGTTAGGCGTGCTTAGCGTGATTGCTATGAAAACCAATGTCGATGCCAGTCAAATGCTCCCCGTCAATGTCTACGGTATGATGAGCTATATAGAGCCCGCTTTATTATTTATCTTGGCCATTACGATATTGGGCAATCCCTTTGAATCAGCGATGATTTATAGCTATGGTCTGATTTGGCTGGGTATAGCTTGCTTAATTGTGCATGGTATCCGTCAATTACGCCGCGCTCATAAGCAGTCGCAGCTGAATAAAATAGCCCAAACGGTTTGAAAATAGATGCACTAAATTGATTTAATTTATTTGCCAAATAAAAAAGGACGATTCAACAGTATGCTGAATCGTCCTTTTTACATTAGATTAAAATCAATCGCTGATAGCGTCTTTTAATCTAAATGCTGTTTAAAGCCACGCTGCTTATCACGTTCCCAGTCGCGATCTTTAAGGGTTTTACGTTTATCATGCTGTTTTTTACCTAAGGCTAAGGCAATTTGGCATTTCACCAAAGAGTTTTTCCAGTAGCAAGATAACGGCACACAAGCATAGCCTTTTTGATTGACCGCACCCATAAGTTTTTCGATTTCGCGGCGATTGAGCAGCAGCTTACGGGTACGGATGCTATCAGGGCTGACATGCGTTGAGCTTGAGAGCAGCGGCTGAATATGGGCACCAAACAAAAACGCCTCATTATTACGAAAGATAATATACGCTTCGGTAATGGTCATTTTACCGGCGCGAATGGCCTTCACTTCCCAACCTTGTAACGATAGACCTGCCTCAAACGTCTCTTCAATAAAATACTCATGACGAGCTTTTTTATTGGCGCAAATTTGATTGTCAGGTTTTTTTGATTTTTTTGACATAATTTCTCCATAAGGACTTTAATATATTGTTTTTGGATATCTGGTTCTCGTATCGCTTCAACATACAGTGTCCCGGTCTAACTATTCCTCATCCTAACCCTTTAATAGGGATTTTTTTTGTCATACTGGTTTGTCATATCGAGCATGGCAAATCAAGCGGAGCAAAAGGGATGAGTCGAACCGACTATTGTAGCAAAGCAGACGGCGAAAAGGTAAAGCGGCTGTTAGGACAAATGTAGCAGATAAGTATTAAGTTTGAGTAAAATTTGCTAGCATATGGGGCATTACCATTAATCATATTAGTCCTGTTATGAGCCTTTCTGCTACTTCATCAAAACTGCATACTAAGATTTTATACCCTGGTACCTTCGATCCTATTACCAATGGTCATGTAGACTTGGTTAAACGGGCGACGAAACTGTTCGACGAGGTGGTCATCGCGGTTGCCTCAGGACATCATAAAAAGCCGTTGTTTGACTTTGAGGAGCGCGTTCATTTGGTCGAGACCGTATTTGCTGATTTACCGCAAGTGTCGGTGATTGGCTTTGAAGGTTTGCTGGTCGACTTTATGCGCGAAAAGAACGCCACGGCGGTATTGCGTGGTCTGCGAGCCATGTCAGACTTCGAATACGAGTTTCAGCTTGCCAATATGAACCGCGAGCTTGATGAAAACTTTGAAGCGGTATTTTTAACCCCATCACAGAATTACTCGTTTATCTCATCAACGATGATTCGTGAAATCGCCAAGCTTGGCGGTGATGTGACCAAGTTTGTGCCACCATGCGTCTCAGAAGCCTTTATACAAAAACTCAGTAGTTAGTATTAAGCTGAATATTTAGTAAGTTAAGTGCTTACTAAGTTGAGCGTTTACTAAGTTGAGCGTTTACTAAATGAACTTTCGCTAAGTGAGCATTCAATATTGGCTGAATATTAAATATTGAGTTTAGTAGTAAACAACGAATGTACTCATTTATTATCAGCTGCTAGCAAATAAGGAGCAGTTTATGGCGTTATTAATTACCGATGAATGCATCAATTGTGATGTCTGCGAGCCTGCTTGCCCCAATGAAGCCATCTCAGAAGGCGATGATATTTATGTCATTGACCCCGATTTATGCACCGAATGCGTCGGTCACTTTGATGAGCCGCAATGCGTGGTCATCTGTCCGGTTGACTGCATTCCTCATGACCCAAACCATGTCGAAAATGAGAGTGATTTGCTCGCCAAATACAAACGCATTACCGGTCAGTAATGCGTTGCAGATTATGTTATCGATATACGAAAGTGCTAAACACTAGGAATAATATGACGAATACGGATATTCAACTTGCCATACGCTTTTTTAAAAATAAATGCTTGTCGTTTGCGAGCGTACTATGACTGTCAATACTGCTACCAGCGACTTCGACCAGCAACACCTTTGGCATCCTTATGCCAGCTTGCCACCTACCTATCCAAATATCGTTATTGACCATGCCGAAGGTATCTATATCGTCACTAAAGATGGCACACGCCTGATTGACGGTATGTCGTCATGGTGGGCGAGTGTACATGGCTATAATCACCCCAAGTTAAATGCAGCGATGATTGAGCAGTTGGGTAGGATGGCGCATGTGATGTTTGGCGGGTTAACCCATCAGCCAGCGATAGATTTGGGTAAAAAACTGCTTGCTATTGTACCTGCTGGACTTGATGCGATGTTTTATGCCGATAGCGGTAGCATTGCCGTCGAAGTGGCATTAAAAATGGCGTTGCAATATCAAATTGCTGCTAAGCAGCCGCAAAAGTGTCAGTTTGCCTCGACCCAGTCAGGCTATTATGGTGATACATGGCATGCGATGAGTGTTTGTGACCCGCTTGCTGGCATGCATAGCCTGTATGGTAAACAATTGCCTTTGCAGCATTTCGTGCCTGCACCGCCCTTAGGGTTTGAGCGTGAGCTAACACAAAATGAGCGTGATGAATTAACGACATTTTTTGCTAAACATAGCCATCAGCTTGCTGGTTTTATTATTGAGCCTATTATTCAAGGCGCAGGTGGGATGCGCTTTTATAGTCCGGAATATCTGCAACTATTGCGCCAGCTGTGTGATGAGCATAACGTGTTGCTCATTGCAGATGAAATCGCGACAGGCTTTGGGCGTAGTGGCAAGCTCTTTGCTTGCGAATATGCCAATATTAGCCCTGATGTTATGACCATTGGTAAAGCGCTCACAGGTGGCTATATGACTTTTGCGGCGACTTTATGTACACGTAAGGTCGCTGATACCATTCATGACAGTGCTTATCCTGCGCTCATGCATGGTCCCACTTTTATGGGTAATCCGCTGGCCTGTGCCGTTGCTTGTGCATCGATTGATTTAATTTTGTCCTATGATATCGAAGCGTGTACGGCAAATATGCACGCCGTGATGGAACAACAGCTCGCCCCTGCAGCGACGTTAGCTGGCGTTAAAGAAGTGCGTTGTTTTGGCGCCGTTGCCGTGATTGAGCTAGAGACAGCCGTTGAAATGCCAGTTTTCCAATCCTTATTGATTGACAAGGGTATTTGGGTGCGACCCTTTGGTAAATTGGTCTATATCATGCCTCCCTTTGTCATTACTGATGATGAACTGGTGACGCTATGTCAGTCACTACTAACCGTCGTCACTTCGTACTTGAGTCAAATTTCTACGACCAATAGAGCCTCGCTATGAGTGTGCTATTTATCTCCGGTATTGATACCGATATTGGTAAAACCTATGCCACAGGCATGATAGCAAAAGCTCTGATGCAGCAAGGCATTAACGTCATTACTCAAAAGCTAGTACAAACAGGTGTTAGCGTCAATTGTGGTACTGGTGAGATGAATATTGCCGATGATATTGTTACTCATCGTCAATTAATGGATATAGCGCTGCAGCCTTGTGATTTTGACTTTACCACTTGTCCGTATCGCTATGAGAAACCAGCGTCGCCGCATTTGGCAGTGAAACTTGCCAAGTCCGTTTTAGACCCTGACGTCATCACTAAGTCTACGCAGCAATTGCAACAAAGCTACGACGTGGTGCTATTAGAGGGCGCAGGTGGCTTGCTTGTGCCTATTACTGAGCAGCTATTAACTTTAGATTATATTGCCACTCAAGGTTATCCGGTTATTCTAGTCACATCAGGTCGGCTTGGTAGTATCAATCATACCTTGCTTAGTTTAGAGGCGATGAGAGCGCGTGGCTTAATGGTACATAGCGTCATTTATAACCATATTCATGACAGTGCTGCCCAGACGGATAAGCAAATAGCTAATAGCACGATTGATTATTTAAAAAACTACTTAGCGCAACATTATCCAAATGCCCATTGGTTACAGCTGTCACGCCAAGCTAAAAATAAATTTGAAGAAGAAATAAATGGTGATTTAATATTACCGCAGCATTTTATTGAAGCCATTATTTAAATTATTTGGTATAAACTTAAAATAAGCACAAAAGACATCCCCACGCAGCCTTTAGGTTTGCTATACTAGCGCGCTTGGTAGACTAGACGATCGCCGCTGCACACTGGCAACAGATGCGCAGGGGAGGAAAGTCCGGGCTACATAGGGCAGCGTGCCAGCTAACGGCTGGGCAGGGTAACTTGACGACCAGTGCAGCAGAGAGGAGACCGCCTTTAGTGTCGTAAGACATTATCGGTAAGGGTGAAAGGGTGCGGTAAGAGCGCACCGCGTGGCTGGCAACAGTTCACGGCATGGTAAACTCCACGCGTAGCAAGACCAAATAGGCATCGGCATGGCGCGGCCCGCGTTCGATGCGGGTAGGTTGCTTGAGCGTATCAGCGATGATACGCCTAGAGGAATGATCGTCCACGACAGAACCCGGCTTATCGGTCTACCAACTTTTTTATTGTTCGTTTTTATCGTTAGTATTATGCATATTTGCCATTAATTTGAATTAAATTCCTATTTTTTGCAAAAAAACGATAATTAGGGGTTGACGATAGTCATCTCTATCGGTATTATACCGAGCCTTAAATGGCGATGTAGCTCAGCTGGTTAGAGCGCATGACTCATAATCGTGAGGTCAAGAGTTCAAGTCTCTTCATCGCCACCATTTATAGTAAGACTAGCAGTATTAAAAATGCCAATCATTATGTGATTGGTTTTTTTTTGCCTGATTTTTGCCAAGTGGCGTCTAGCTCAGCGGCTTTATCTTACTTCTCAATGAGCAAGTATTTTTGTATTTTAATCATGCTCGATTGCCTTCATGTATCACGCAACATCTTGCTAATAAAATCGCCTTACTTTACAGTGGAAAACTGCTAGAATACCCTCACATGCCTGCGCGTATTAATCACTGACCAATTGAGTTAGTAAGTAGTAATAAGCGCCATGAGCTTTTACCTTAGATACGATATTCTCTTCACTTATTACGACAGTATTGGCGTATTGGCTGATACGAAGTATGAGTAAGCATTGTATTGATTCTATCTGACAGCATTTATTTTCGTTATTCAATCCTCCATTATTTAGTAGGCGCTTTGTGACTGCATTAGCCAATATTCGTAACTTTTCTATTATTGCCCACATTGATCATGGCAAGTCGACCCTTGCCGATCGTTTTATTCAGATGTGCGGTGCCTTGCAAGACCGTGAAATGCAGGCGCAGGTCCTCGATTCTATGGACATTGAGCGTGAGCGCGGCATCACTATTAAAGCCCAGTCTGTGACCTTGTTTTATGACCATCCTAACGGTGAGCGTTATCAGCTAAACTTTATTGATACGCCTGGTCACGTTGATTTTTCATATGAAGTATCGCGCTCATTAGCCGCTTGTGAAGGTGCGCTATTGGTCGTTGATGCTGCGCAAGGGGTAGAAGCGCAATCAGTGGCCAACTGCTATACCGCCGTTGATCAAGGCTTGGAAGTAATGGCGGTTCTTAATAAAATTGACTTGCCACAAGTTGAGCCTGAGCGTGTTATTCAAGAGATTGAAGACATTATTGGCATTGATGCCGTTGATGCGCCGCGCGTATCAGCGAAATCTGGTCTTGGCGTCGATAAGCTGCTAGAAGCCTTGGTCGAGTTTATTCCAGCACCGACTGGCGATCGTGAGGCGCCGCTTCAAGCATTGATTATCGATTCATGGTTTGACAGTTATTTAGGCGTGGTTTCACTCGTACGTGTCCGTGAAGGAACGGTCAAAAAAGGCGATAAGATTTATATCTTATCGACGAAAGAAGCGCATTTGGTCAGCTCGATTGGTGTCTTTACGCCGAAGCCTTTAGATACGGGAATTTTAGAAGCCGGTGAAGTTGGCTTTATCATTGCCGGTATTAAAGACATTGCAGGCGCTCCCGTGGGTGATACGATTACCCATTCTAAAACTCCTGACGTTGAGCGTATTCCTGGTTTTAAACAGATTACCCCGCAAGTTTATTCGGGTATGTTCCCAGTTGATTCTAGCGATTTTGAAAAATTCCGCGAAGCGCTGCAAAAACTACAGATTAATGATGCGTCATTATTCTTTGAGCCTGATACCTCTGATGCACTCGGCTTTGGTTTCCGCTGTGGCTTCTTAGGTATGCTACATATGGAGATTATCCAAGAGCGCTTAGAGCGCGAATATGACTTGGATTTAATCACTACGGCGCCATCGGTTATTTATGAGATTGAAAAGAAGAACGGCGAAATAATCTATGTGGATAATCCATCAAGATTGCCTGAACCAAATAATATTGAAGAGTTCCGTGAGCCGATTGCACGCTGTCAGATTTTGGTACCACAAGATTACTTGGGCAACGTCATGACGCTTTGTATCGAGCGCCGCGGTGTACAGGTAGATATGCGTTTTATGGGTCGCCAAGTACAGCTGATTTTTGATATTCCGATGGGCGAGGTGGTCATGGATTTCTTTGACCGTCTAAAGTCAGTATCACGCGGATTTGCGTCACTTGATTACAACTTCGAGCGTTATCAGGTGGATAAATTGGTCAAAGTTGACGTGCTGATTAATGGCGAGAAAGTCGATGCGTTAGCGATGATTGTGCACCAAGACCAAGCGCGTTACCGTGGTAACGCATTGGTTGGCAAAATGAAAGAGCTGATTCCACGTCAGATGTTTGATGTAGCGATTCAGGCCGCAATTGGCAGTCAAATTATCGGCCGTAGTACGGTAAAAGCCATGCGTAAAGACGTCTTAGCCAAGTGTTATGGTGGCGACGTTTCGCGTAAGAAAAAGCTGCTCTCAAAACAGAAGGCCGGTAAAAAACGTATGAAGCAAGTGGGTAATGTGGAAATTCCACAAGAAGCCTTCTTAGCCGTTTTGCAAGTTGAATAAATCACCGATAAATGATCAAACGTCATCTGTCTTAATATCTTTTTTTAATATCTCCTTTATTAATTATAAAGACTGGCAGATAAGTAGCTCGCTAATAGGCAAATAAGTATGGATTTTGATTTCAATTTGATTTTAGTACCCTTAACCATTGGTTTAGGTATTATTTGGCTATTAGATAAGCTGACGCTCAAACAACGTAAAACACGAGGCCGCGGTCAAGAAAGCTTGCTGGTGCGCTGGGCGTATGACTTTTTCCCTGTGCTAGCGGTGGTGTTGATTGTGCGCTCATTCTTAATTGAGCCGTTTAATATTCCTTCATCATCTATGGTACCGACTTTATACACCGGTGACTTTATCGCGGTCAATAAATACGCTTATGGTGTGCGCCTGCCGCTCACTTATAATAAGGTACTTGATACAGGCACGCCTGAACATGGCGATGTGGCAGTTTTTCGCTATCCTGAAAATCCAAGTATTTATTATATTAAGCGTGTCATTGGTCTACCGGGTGATACCGTCAGTTATAATCAAGGTACGCTAGCGATTAACGACACGCCAGTTCCTACCAAAGCGGTAGATTTTGATGCCGATGCTGAGCTGACCTCACAGTTATATCCAGCAGGACAAGTTGCACCAGGGCAAGTCTTGACGGAAGACAATGCTATACAAATGGGTCAACAGGAAGAAAATGCAGCGCAGTACTTTGAAGAGATTCAAGGGGACAACAAACACTTGGTGCGTTATTTACCTGATATGAATAGCGCACAATATGCGCCATTTTTACAGCAAGAATCGCCAGAAGTAGTGAGTTCTGAAGGGACAGAATGGCGTATCAAGGTACCAGAAGGTCATTACTTTGTGATGGGTGATAACCGCGATCGCAGTGCTGATGGGCGTTTTTGGGGCTTTGTTCCTGATGACAATTTAGCTGGTAAAGCGGTCTATATCTGGATGCATAAGCCACCCGGTCTTAACTTACCGACCTTTAAACGTAATGGCAGTATTGATTGATATCATCGATGCGCTAAAGATTGATTTACCGATAATAGTTTGTGCTAATATTATGGCTATCTAATAAACTGCTAACTGACTTAGACATATCGATTTAGAAACGGTGTTATTAAGTAAGATTAAAATACAGTTTTTGAAAAGGCAGCGGTTTATCTATAGCAACTTAAGTAATTTACCCTTTGAGAGGTATTATAGTGCATCAATTATCTGGTTTGTCTTCGCAGCGCGGTGCTAGTGTCACTAGTGTTGTTTTTATCATTATCGTTTTGGGTGTGGCTGCCAAATTGATTGTCGCTATCGTACCCGCGCAGATTGGTGATTATCAGCTGACTAAAACGTTAAGCGCGCAGCTTAAAGAATCCAACGCCAATAAAGAAACAGCCAAACAATTTGTTGAACGTGTCAATAAACAGCTGTCTATTAATGCCGATTATGATACCAAAGCAGAAGAGGTTTTTACCTTTACAGATAAAAAAACAGGGCAGTTGGCTATTCATAAGCAGTATGAAGTCACCAATAAACTTTTTGGTAATGTCGATATCGTTAATCGCTTCGAAGGCGACATTGATGCAACCACAGCCGAATAATGACCATTCTACATCTTAGAAAAACAAAGGTTGTTAGCTGATATTTACTGTTTTAAGGAATTTAATAGATTTTAATGCAGCACCAGTTCGTCATATTTCATATTCATTAATGCAACAAAAGGGATAATCACAAACCACGCATGAAACCAACTTCGCAGTATCCTCAGGCGGTTCCTAATCCCCAAAAAAGTAGCATGTCTGATGACACGCTTATTATTAGCTCAGAATTTATTCAACGGTTAGCGATATTAACGCGCAAGTTGGGTTATGTGTTTAATGATTTGAGTCTGCCTAAGCTGGCGCTCACCCATCGCTCGTTTGATAGTAAGAAAAACTATGAGCGTTTAGAGTTTTTGGGCGATGCGCTACTAGGTATGATAGTCGGTGAAGCGTTATATCACCGTTATCCGACGCAAAACGAAGGTCGTCTGACCCGTATGCGCGCAACTTTAGTCAGGCAAGAATCGCTGGTTATTATTGCGCAAAACCTAGAGCTTTCTAATCAATTGATATTGGGAGTCGGTGAGCGTAAAGGTGGCGGGCGCAATCGTGCTTCTATCTTAGCGGATGCCGTCGAGTCATTGATTGGGGCGATTTATCTAGACAGCCAAGATATGGATATTACCCGTGACTGCGTGCTTTCTTGGTATGGCGACCTCATTGATAATGTTAATGATCAAAAAGCGCTCAAAGATGCCAAAAGTCGCTTACAAGAATGGTTGCAATCTAAGCAGTTTGATTTGCCGCATTATGAGCTGATGGAAACCCGTGGCAACGCCCCGCATCAAATTTTTGTGGTGCGCTGTCAGGTAAATATTAATAACTGTCCTGATATTACTGAATCGGGCGAAAGTCGCCGTATCGCTGAGCAAAAAGCGGCAGAGCTGATGATTAATCAATTGCATAAATTGCCAGGTCAGCCTAAAAAACGCTCATAGCTAATTTTTCAAACGTGTTTCAAACAAAATTTCTAAAGTCCATTTTCGAAGTGTTCAGTTTTCTAAATACTAAGTTTTTTTAAATACTAGGTTTTCTAAATACTAGGTTTTCGCTTGTTTCAATAAATGATTATTCGAAATACCAAATATTCTTAACATGATCAGATTTATGCCGCTTTAATTCAAACCATTAATTAAGTAGCGTGACTGATGACAACCTCCATAGGATTAACCCATGAGCAATCACAACGACTTGCCATTAAATAATGAAGATAATGCCAAAAATATGACTGAAAACACCAATACCTGTTCAACCCAAAACCATGCTGAATCAAATAACGCTAGATTAAATGATACTAAGCTAAATGTTGATAGCACAAAAGATGCTATGTTAGAAAACCATGCATTAGAAAGTAACGCAATAGAAGACAACGCGCTAGAAAATGACACGGCTATTGAGGAGTTCTTTTCACCCAATAACAATGCCCATATGGTTGATGGTTTTAAAACTGGTTACGTGGCCATTGTTGGTCGCCCGAATGTGGGTAAATCAACCTTGATGAACCACTTGTTGGGTCAAAAACTGTCTATCACCTCGCGTAAACCACAAACGACTCGCCATCGTATTCACGGTATTTTGTCTAACGATGAGATGCAAGCGGTGTTTGTTGATACCCCAGGTATTCATCGCAATGAAGTGCGTGCTATCAATGAGCGCATGAATAAAGCCGCGGTGTCTGCGTTGGTTGATGTTGACTTGGTCTTATTTGTTGTTGATTCAGATCAATGGCGTGATGATGACTTATTAACACTACAAAAACTTGGCGATACCAATCTGACCGTGGTATTGGTGATTAATAAAGCCGATACTTTAAAAGATAAAGGCAGCGTGTTGCCACTGATCGAAACCTTCAGTGACAGTTTCGATTTTGCTGATATTGTCCCTGTTTCTGCTTTAAAAAATCAAAACTTAGATCGTTTACAAGAAGTGATCGCCTCACATTTGCCAATCGCTGATCCTATCTATGATACCGAGCAAATTACCGATCGCTCAGAGCGCTTTTTAGCCAGTGAAATTATCCGCGAAAAAATCATGCGTAGTGCGGGCGATGAAGTACCATACGATTTAACCGTACAGATTGATGGTTTTAAAGACGAAGCGGCGCATATAGACCCAAAAACTGGTCGTCCCCGTAAAGCTTGTACCTTTATCGATGCGACCATTTATGTCGAGCGCAGTGGGCAAAAAGCAATCGTCATTGGTGATAAAGGTCAGCGTATCAAGCAAGTGGGCATGGATGCGCGTAAAGATATGGAACAGCTGTTTGATAAGAAAATCATGTTAACACTGTGGGTAAAAGTGAAGCGTGGTTGGTCTGATGATGAGCGTGCTTTGACCAGTTTAGGATATTAATAGCGCTTTAACAGAAATGGCATGGTGTCATATATTTATGCCGCCATGCATTTATATCATCATTGCTGAGGTAATAATCCATGCGTAACGAAGCGTTAATCGGTTATTTATTACATCAGCGTCCTTACCAAGAAAAACGCGCCTTATACTATTTATTTTCTCAGCAACATGGGGTTATCCATGGGATTGGCAAAAAAGGCGCGCCGCTCTTTATGCCACTGCAACTTTTTGCAACTGGTAAACGCGATTTAAAAACATTCAGTCAGATTAATATTGCGCCATTAAGCTCAATTCAAGGTTCTGTAACACAAGATTCTTTAGCGCCAGAAGACAGTCAGGCAGACCTAGCAGAAGCGTTGCACCACGAGAGTATTAGTGGGCAACATCAATATGCTGCCCTTTACTTGAATGAGATATTATGGCGGCTACTACCTACTGAAGATCCTATGCCAGTATTATGGCAACACTATCAAAACAGCCTATACCAGCTTAAGCAACCTTTAACTGCGGACGAGTTGCGTTTGTGTTTGCGCCAGTTTGAGACCTATTTGTTTAATGAGTTGGGCTTTGCTTTAACGTTAAAACATGACAGTCTAGATCAGCCTATTGAATCCAATGCCATGTATCGCTTCTTGCCTGATGTGGGCTTGGTAGCGATTGTCTATAATGATGATAACGCAACCGCAATAGCGCAAACAGTTTTTAAAGGTAGTGAGGTTCTAGTGATGGTAGAGCAGGGCATATCTGCTGTTACTCTCAATACTTGGTCACGTTTACATCGACAACTGATTGATCATCTGCTTGATTACCAACCATTACAAAGTCGTTTGCTTTGGCAACAGCAACAGCGCTATCAATCCTAGGGTTTATAAAGGTTTTATATCCCACTTTTTAGTAAATGATCTGGATATTATTGAAAGGATTTTTTATGATTAACACAACGGTAATACAGGCAGCTAACTCAGTAGAAACCTTGGAGAGCAGCTTAAAAAAACCTCTATTAGGGGTCAATATTGACCATGTAGCGACTTTACGCCAAGCACGAGGTGTCAGCTATCCAAGTCCGTTGGCAGCCACTCTGTTATGTGAGCAAGCAGGGGCAGATGGCATCACGATTCATTTACGTGAAGACCGTCGTCATATTCAAGATGCCGATGTGTACGAGATTGCTGAGCAGCTGACCACAAGAATGAACCTGGAGATTGCCGCAACGACTGAGATGCTTGAGATTGCTCGTAAGGTTAAGCCATTTTGGGTATGCTTGGTGCCAGAGAAGCGTGCTGAGTTGACTACCGAAGGTGGTCTTGATGTTGCAGGGCAGATGCCTTGGTTGACGGATTATATTGCCAAGTTACAAGCAGTCGGTATTAAAGTATCTTTGTTTATCGATCCAGAAGACAAGCAAATTGCTGCAGCGGTAACTTGCGGTGCCGATGCGATTGAGCTACACACAGGTGCCTATGCTGAGGCAGGTTTGGCCGGTAACATCGATAAGATGAATGCTGAACTTACGCGGATTAAGCAAGCGGTAAGGACTGCCCAAGATGCTAATAGCAATATGCTGATTAATGCAGGCCATGGTCTCACGCGCGACAATGTTCACGCGATTGCCCAAATTGACGGTATATATGAGCTAAATATCGGCCATGCTCTTATTGCCGATGCCGTCTTTGTTGGATTAGAGCAGGCGGTGATTATGATGAAAAATGCTATGCATGAAAGTGCTTAACTATTTTAATCTTATCGTTTTTTACTTGCCGCAATCAGTAGGGTGGCTCGCATTAGGTTTATAAGTAACACGGCCACCTTGACTGAACGAGATTTGATACATGGTATGATTGTAGGTTGAAGTTGGACAGTATTTAAAATGTCCGAAATGGCCGCGAGGCTTACCGCTATCGCCCCAAAATTTAGTGTAATGGCGCTTATCTCCCACACGTAAATATAATGTACTGTATTTAGGCTCTAAGGCTTGTTGTTCTAGCAGGTCATCGACCCCTAAATCAAAATTCTTATTATTGTTTTTATCTGAGAATAATAATAACTGCTTATAACTGTCTCTGTGGCATAAACCGCCACTGTTGGAAAGGCAAACCAGTAAGTCTTGTCTTCTGATATAACTTTCAGCTTTTGCTAATGTCAGCGTATTTCTGATTTGACTTTCAATACGTTTCGCTTCCATGCGTGCTAATTGCTCGAAAATATAAGGTGTCGCAATCATTGTTAGGATAGCTAAGACTGCGATTGTGACGATCAGCTCTACTAAAGTAAAACCGTGCTCATTCTTTGGCTGAAAGTGCTTTTGTCTGGTGGGTAAGACTTTATATGATTTCATCATGATGAACTGCTACCTATATAAGAGGTATGGCAATATATAAGAGGTTATTGAGCAAGGATTTCTAGTATCAATATTTTTAATGTCAATAATAACATTTAGCTTACACTTAACTATTAACATTCAGCATCATGCGTAATCTAGATTATTGATGTATATAATATTTCATTAAGCTTCAAGTGCTTAGCTAAATAGTGAAAAAATGTTCATTAATGCAAATATAAACTAAATATATGTCTACTGTCAAAAAATGTTTCAATTCGTGAATGAGCAGTTTTATCAATAGAGAAAACTAAGGTTTTGTATTAAAATAAACCCAAACAATAGGTATGATTCGTTTCATCACCTATTGCGACCTAACATACAAAAGATAAAAAGTGTAAAGTGTGTTAGTTCTCAGTAAGTTAAGCTGGCTAATGTGTTTTAGTTATGACATTATCGTGTAATAATGTGTAGCTGGTTAACGAAAAAAGTTGTAAACTGAATTGATAATCGCTAAGCTACTTCTTAATTGGTTTTGCTTTGTAATTTCAAATTCGTAAATGATGTCTGCTTTTAGGCATCTTAAGATGCGGTTTTGCTTAACGCATTACTAAAATTATCCTTTGGAGGAAGTTCATGAAATTAAATAAAATTGCTTTGGCATTGTTTGCCATCACAGCGGCCCCACTAGCAGCAAACGCTGGTGTTACTATTAGCCCATTACTACTTGGTTATCATTGGACTGAAGACGGTGAAGACCAACGTGAGTTGTTAGCAAATTATAATGATGTTAATGAGAATTACTACGTAGAAAATGGTCTATATACTGGTGCAGCACTAGGTATTGAGCTGACTCCTTCTACTCAGTTCCAAGTAGAGTATGGGGTATCAAATACTGATGCTATTAGCAATAAACCAGGTAGTGGAGCTTTCGACGCAGAACATGAAATGATTTCTGGTAACTTCTTGATCGGTTTTGAAGAGTTCAGTGGCTATACTGATAACGCCTTTAAGCCATATGCATTGGTTGGTGCTGGTCAATCTAAAATCGAAGTTGAAGATGCTGCTGGAAATGAAGTTACAAGTACTAAAGATACTATTGGTAACCTGGGTTTAGGTGCTATGTATCGTATCAATGATGCGCTAAGCCTACGTGGTGAAGCTCGTGCGATTCATAACTTTGACCAAAACTGGTGGGAAGGCATGGCTCTAGCTGGTCTAGAAGTCGTACTAGGTGGCCATTTAGCACCTACAGTAGCTGTTCCACCAATGGAAGAGCCTAACGTAGTGACTCCACCAATCGTTGTTGTTGAGTCTGATCTTGACTCTGACGGCGATGGCGTACCTGATAGCATCGATGCATGCCCAGGCACTCCAATGAACGTAGTGGTTGATGAGCGCGGTTGCCCAGTACCAGTAGATATTACTGATGAACTGAAAATGGAACTACGTGTATTCTTTGATAACGACAAATCAGCTATCAAAAACCAATACAAACCAGAAATCGCTAAAGTAGCAGAGAAGATGCGTGAGTATCCTAACTCTACAGCACGTGTAGAAGGTCATGCTTCTAAAACTGGTCCTTCAGCACGTTACAACCAACGTCTATCTGAAGCTCGTGCTGTTGCAGTGAAATCTATGTTGACTAACGAATTTGGTATCGCACCAAACCGTCTATCAACAGTTGGTTACGGTTATGACCAACCAATCGCTGACAACAACACTGAAGAAGGTCGCGCTATGAACCGTCGTGTATATGCCATCATCACTGGTGACAAAACCATGACTGTTGAACAAACTAAAGATATGGTTGTTCAATAAGTAATAGCTACTAATTATGTTATAATGTAATTAGTTACAAAAAAAGTCGCCCTTTGGGTGGCTTTTTTTTATTTATGTGTTGAGAAAAGTAAGTTATTGCATAAAATCATGATGCAATAATGTTATACTAACGACCCAAACACTTTGTAAATTGACAAAGTGTACATTAGCATAGCTATCTGTACGATGGATTTACCAGCATAGGTCTTTGATTTTAATAATATTAATCGATTGTGCCTATTGCGCAATCATTTAATCATAAAATAATCATGTCTATTTGGTTGGTGGTAACAGTTTATCCAGCGGTGCTAACTGCTACTGCATTTTTTTAAGACGAAACGAGCATTTTATATGGCGAACGATATCAAACACCTGCGTAACATTGCAATTATTGCCCACGTCGACCACGGTAAAACCACTTTGGTTGACAAGCTATTACATCAATCTGGTACTTTTGGCGATCGTGCAAACATTGCTGAACGTGCAATGGATTCAGGTGATATTGAGCAAGAGCGTGGTATTACCATCTTGGCAAAAAATACAGCCATCCGCTGGACAGATGATACTGATGGCACTGAATACCGTATTAACATTGTTGACACCCCAGGTCACGCCGATTTTGGTGGTGAAGTTGAGCGTGTTATGTCAATGGTTGACTGCGTACTATTAGTCGTTGACGGCGTTGACGGCCCGATGCCACAGACACGTTTTGTGACTCAGAAAGCATTCGAGCAAGGTCTAAAACCGATTGTTGTTATTAACAAGATCGACCGTCCAGGTTCACGCCCTGATTGGGTAATGGATCAGATTTTTGATTTGTTTGATAACCTTGGTGCGACAGATGAGCAATTAGATTTTCCAGTTGTTTATGCCTCAGCATTGAATGGTATTGCTGGCTTAGAAGCAGACAACTTAGCGGACGATATGACGCCGCTGTTTAAAACCATCGTTGATGTGGTTCAGCCTCCTCAAGTTGATGCTGAAGCGCCATTCCGTATGCAAATCTCTAGCCTTGATTACAACAGCTTCGTTGGTGTTATCGGTATTGGCCGTATCCAGCGCGGTAAAGTAAAGACCAATACACCAGTAACTGTCATTGATAAAAATGGCGATACTCGTAATGGCCGTATTCTAAAAATTATGGGCTATCATGGTCTTGATCGTATTGATGTAGAAGATGCACAAGCGGGTGATATTGTTTGTATTACTGGTATCGATGCGCTTAATATCTCAGATACAATTTGTGATCCTAGCGCTGTTGAAGCGTTGCCAGCATTGACTGTCGATGAGCCAACCGTATCTATGAATTTCCAAGTAAATAATTCACCGTTTGCTGGTCGTGAAGGTAAGTTTGTGACCTCACGTAATATTCGTGAGCGTCTTGAGCGTGAATTGATTCATAACGTGGCACTACGTGTAGAAGACACTGAGTCTCCTGATAAATTTAAAGTATCAGGTCGTGGTGAGCTTCATCTGTCTGTATTGATTGAAAACATGCGCCGTGAAGGTTTTGAGATGGGTGTTTCAGGCCCAGAAGTTATCGTTAAAGAAGTTGACGGTAAGCTACAAGAGCCGTACGAAAACGTTGTTTTTGATATCGAAGACGCGCATCAAGGTCCTATCATGGAGCAGGTTGGCTTGCGTAAAGGCGAGATGACCAATATGGAGCTTGATGGTAAAGGTCGTATGCGTATCGAAGCGACAATGCCAGCACGTGGTTTGATTGGTTTCCGTTCAGAGTTCCTAACCTTAACTTCAGGTACAGGTATCATGACCTCAAGCTTCTCACATTACGGCCCACAGAAAGTTGGTGATGTTGGTGCTCGCTCTAATGGTGTCTTGGTTTCTATGGCGAAGGGCGTTTGCCTAGGTTTTGCGCTATTTAACCTACAAAAACGCGGTAAGTTGTTCGCTGAGCCACAGCTAGAAGTATACGAAGGTATGATCGTTGGTTTGAACTCGCGTAACGATGACATGGCAGTTAACCCAACAACTGCTAAGCAGTTGACCAACGTCCGTGCCAGTGGTACTGATGAAGCGCTAACCCTAACGCCAGCGGTTAAGTTTACCCTTGAGCAGGCACTTGAATTTATTCAAGATGACGAGCTAGTAGAAGTAACACCGAAGGCTATTCGTCTTCGTAAGCGCTACTTGACTGAGAGTGAGCGTAAGCGTCACGGTCGTAAGAAAGGTGCTTAATTATTGACAAAAAATGATATTAATCATACATTTTGTTAAGAATTGAGAGAAGTATTTGATATTGGTAAAGATATCCTTTATTTATATTAAGTCAGAGTTATAATCAGCAGTATAGAGTGAGTCGAATATGGTTCACTTTATATTGCTTTTTTTATGCCTGTTTTTTATATATAATAATACGGCTAATCAATTGGATTGGTTTGTTTAGAATTGCTTACGTTATTTTTAATATGCTGTCCTTAAAACGTGATTTTTAAGAGGTAGTTTTTGAGAGACGGTTTTTAAGAAACGGTCTCTAAATGAGATTAACTATTCGGCTGTTTATCTGACCATAGATAAGACTTTTGAGGAGTGACATTATGAGTATGGTATCTGAGTTTAAAGAATTTGCTGTAAAAGGTAATGTGATGGACCTAGCGGTCGGTGTCATCATTGGCGGCGCTTTTGCGACCATCACGACCTCTTTAGTTGAAGACATTATTATGCCTATCGTCGCTTTTATTGCTGGCGGCGAAATTAACTTTAAAAATATGTTTTTCATGTTAGGTGACGCACCTGAAGGCGTTGGCATGACTTACGATGCGCTTAAAGAGGCAGGTGTGCCAGTATTGGCCTATGGTAGTTTTATCACTGTATTGATTAACTTCCTGATTTTAGCGTTTATTATCTTTATGATGGTAAAAATGGTGAATAGATTACGCCGTGAAGACGAGGTAGAAGAAGCAATAGAAGAGCCGTCAGAAGAGGTGGAATTGCTTCGTGAGATTAGTGCTAAGCTTAGCAATACTCACATTACAAAATAAAATCATATCATTTATTTACGACAATAAAAAAGGCTAACGAGAAGTTAGCCTTTTTTATTGTCGATTGATAAGCTCGATGCTTATAACTTATGGCGTAACTACCACATAGTCATTGGTATTAATTAGAATCTCTGAAGGACGATCGACAACAATACGCACGACATTATTGTCAACGACTTGTGATTTATAGTAATTGTCTTCAGCAACCGTACAGCCTAAGCAGCGTCCCATCGCATCCCATGGCTCAACGAATAACTTTTGCTGTGCTTGATCTGCATTGCCTCCAATCAGCGAGAAGGGTAAGCTTACGATATAGGCGGCAGTTCCCGCTACCGCAGCTACCAATTGTAGTGGTTTACCGACAATCGTGTCTACTGCCATGGTCTCGTAAGAAGGGCCAAAATCAGTTTCATCAATTTCTATCGCTGCTAAAGCGGGTTGCATGCTAGCAAAAACTAAGCTTACGCTTGCCATCATGGTCAGTAACTTATATTTAGCGGTGCGTTTCATGTTAGCTGGAGCACTCATAATAATATCCTAAAACTCATAAGTAGTATGATTAATAGCTGCTGCTATTTCCACACAGAGACAAATTCCCTATAGAAATAAGGCGACAACGATAGTTATTCTTAATATTACAGATAAATAAACGGTTTGCACTATTTATGTAAATATTAGCACTATTAAAGCAAGATGTAGGCTAATAAGCAACAAAAATGCGCAGGATATCTGTATTAGCAGAGCGTTTTTTTATTATGAGTCATGCTAAATGAGTTTAGGTAGGACTATAAATAGGCATTTTAAAGTAACTGAGCAATGATATTGCTTTAAACCTGTATAGTCTTATTAAGCAGGGATTATTTACTATTGATTGGCTGACAGGCAGGGCAAAAAACACTGGCACGTCCATTAAGCTTAATGTTTTCTAATAGTGTGTCACAGTGTGGACAAGTTTCACCTTGTCTGCCGTAGACATTTAAAGTTTGCTGAAAATAACCCGTTTGGCCGCTAGCAACGGTAAAATCCCGTAAGGTGGAACCGCCAAGGGTTATCGCCTTTTTTAAAATTGCTTTGATATGGTCAACCAAAATAACTATTTGCTCATAGGAAACTTGATGAGCGGGCGTTGCAGGATGAATGCCTGATAAGTAAAGACTTTCAGTCGCATAAATATTGCCAACGCCGACAACGATTTGTTGTTCCATAATAACGGATTTAATAGCGCGTTTGATTGGTTGCTTGTTAGGTGTTTTATTGGCCGTCGCTTTTTTAGGGTTGCTTTGATTAGTGCTGCTTTGATTAACGATACTGTCATTAGGGGTTGGATTTGGATTATTTGAACGTTGAATTAAATGATATAAATAATCAGCGGTAAATTCTGCTGATAATGGCTCAGGACCCAAATGATCTAGTAGCTTAGGGCCATAATCATCAAACCATAACACCGAGCCAAAGCGCCTTGGATCATAATAATGTAGCTGTGTTTGGCTATCATCAGTGCCGCTAAAAGTCACCACCAAATGATCGTGTTTACGCTTATCAGTGCCATAGCTGTGTTGCTGTAAGCTACCTGACATACCCAAATGAATCAACAGTTGCCGCGGGGCTAATTGCTCAGGTTGGATAGAGGCGTTGGTATTCGCAGAAACGAGGGATATAAAATTCAGAATTAAATACTTTGCTCGGCGCTCGACGCTATCCAAAGTGTAATCAACCAGTT
>Ga0208670_100135_pt1 | contig 25217 bp, 50 predicted proteins | sample 24BtaG_FD_184098 | JGI IMG/M metagenome (GOLD analysis project Ga0208670, IMG submission 184098) | Marine viral communities from Cariaco Basin, Caribbean Sea - 24B_WHOI_OMZ_CsCl (SPAdes) (version 2) | ecosystem: Environmental > Aquatic > Marine > Oceanic | place: Caribbean Sea: Cariaco Basin...
ATACACTTGGTGCTTGGGATTTTAAATCTGAGGGCTCAATTAAAACTTGGCAAGAACAAAAAGAAAAAGAAGCTGTTCAGATAAGTACCAGTCGTAAACAAGATGCTGGTGCAATTCACAAGAAAGGATATAAGAGTGGTGTTGGTGTTGTCGATAAGACTGTAGGTCAACAGGCTTATGATCCTAAAGCACGAGACAAAGAAGTTTATGGTGGTTATAAGAGTGGCGTTGGTAGTCCAACAATGGATGTTAAACATGTTGAACCTGTCAAGACATCTAAGACATTCCCCCGAGTTAAACAACCTGTTGTTCCAGATTATCAAGCTGCACAATTAACTGTTGGTGATACTAAACGTGGCATAGTTTTAGCAACTCGAGAGAAGACAGAGGAAATGTTTGGCAAACCTAGTCCAAGACTAATTGGTGAGACTAGTGTTGGTGGTAAAGTTTATCGTACATCTGTTCCTGGTCAAGCAGTATTACTAGCAGGTAGGAAAGAAACTGAAAGTTTAGTGTCTGTCCAGAAACCAGCTTCAACTATTAAATCAAAGAGGGATATTCGTGATGTATTATTTGAAAGTAAACCTTTTTCGTATGTAACTACTGAGAATGTTATGAAACAACCTGAAGATACTAAGATACCAAGTAAGATTAATATTGCTATTTCTAAAACAAAGGAATTTTATGCAGGAAGTAAACCTGCTCAAGTTGCTACTGCTTTAGTTGCTCCTCAAGCTTTTGGTGTTGGTAAGGCCTCTGACCTATTTGTAAAGAAAGGTGGCACTACTAAATTAGAAACTTTTGCAGAAAAACAAAGAGCTAAGGCAAAAGAACAAAAATCAATCATGACTACTAGTTTTTCTGAAATACTTTCTGTAAAGAAACCTGATTATCAAAAAGATGATTACCAAGCCGGTAGCACCAACCAAGGTGATAATTTGATCGTCAGTCATACATATAAACCTAAGATGGTATCTTATAAAAATTTATTGGTTTCATCAGGAAAATTTGTATCAAGATCAATTTTAACTGTTGGTGCTGAGACACTTAGTGAATCTATTAAACATCCTTATATTACTGGGGGCATTGTTGCAGGAGCAGAAGTAATTGGAATAGGTGCAGCTTCAAGTTTAACTAAATTTGGTTTAAGTAAATCATTGTCTTCTAAAGTTGTTGCTGGTTCAGTTGCAGCATCTTTTGTTGCAGTTCCAACTGCATTATCAGAACCAGGAGAAAGATTAACAACAGCTGTTGGTTCTGTTGGTTTGCTTGGTACAGGTTATGCTGCTACTAAACTTTATCCAATGTTTAAACTTGGTGCAGTTACAGAGAGGGCTTATGCAAAACCAAAGATAACTAAACTTACAAAGACACCTTTTGATATTGCTGTCCCGGAGTGGACAACTAAACCAATTACTGAACCAGTAAGATTATCTGGTAAAGTAAAAAGAACAGTTGTTTCTAAGGTTGGCCAGACAAAGAATATTTTAAAGGCAGAAGCTAGATCATTAAAACAATCATTGAGACCTATTACCAAACCAATAAGTAGTAAGGTTAAGTTAGCTGGTAAAGTTTATGGTAAGACCAAAGCAGACATTTCTTCTTACGGTGCTTATGCTAAGAGCAAAGTATATAATGTCAAGACTGGAGTTGGTAATGTTGCTGATGTTTTTGGTTCAGGTGTTAGTAGAATAAAATCAGATACAATATCAAATGTTAAGTATGCTACTAGTCTTCCTCGTAGGGGTGTTAGTAAGGTTAGTGCAGGAATAGAAACCCAATTTTCTCCAAGAATTTCTCGAGCTGCTGAAGTTATTAAGTATAAAGGATACAGACCAGTTAAACGATCAGTCACACGTAAGTTTGATTTAACAAAGAAAACAATAAGTTCAGGTTTAAAAGAAATAGGTAGGCCAGTAGCTGGTAAGATTAAATTATTTGGAAAGACATATGGTAAAGCAAGAGCTAAAGTTTCATATTATAAAACCACAGCAAGAACAAAATTATATAATGTTAAGACAGGAGTTGGTAATGTTGCTGATGTTTTTGGTTCAGGTGTTAGTAGAATAAAATCAGATACAATATCAAATGTTAAGTATGCTACTAGTCTTCCTCGTAGGGGTGTTAGTAAGGTTAGTTATGGTGTTGAGACAGAAATACTTCCTCATGCCACACGATTAGGCGAGAAGGTTTATTACAAAGGTTATAGACCTGTTAAGAGAACAGTAACAAAAACAACAGATATTCTTGGTAAGAGTATTATTAGTGCAAAGACTGGTGTTGTTGAAGGATTGAGACCTATTACCAAACCAATAAGTAGTAAGGTTAAGTTAGCTGGTAAAGTTTATGGTAAGACCAAAGCAGACATTTCTTCTTACGGTGCTTATGCTAAGAGCAAAGTATATGATGTCAAGACTGGAGTTGGTAGAACATATAGTGGAGCTAAATTAAAAACAAAAGAGTTTGTTTCTTCAATCATTCCGAGGAGAAAAGGAGTCTACAAGATTACTGGTTCATTTACATATCAACCAAAACAATATGTTGGTGAACCATTATTAAGAATTCGAACATACAAAAAAGTAGCCACTAAAGCACCAAAAGGAATTAAAACAATTGAAGAAGTTGTTAGGAAACCAACAGAGCTTATTGGTCCAAAAGAAATTCCTTACAGAGGTAAAGTAAGTAAGGTTACTAAGGGTGGTGCATTACGACAACCAAAGAATTATTGGGAACGTGTTGGTGGTGCTAAGTTAGAATATACTCCTAAATTAAAATACAAAGAAAGTTTGATTGGAAAGAAGGAACAAAGATTACTTTCTTATAAAAAACCAGTTGAACAAACTAAACCTAGTTTTAATTATTATGAATATATGAAAGAGAAGAAACCAACAAGTATTAAGAAATTAATAAAAAAACATAAGCCAGAATTATTTATTAAACAAGAAAAGAAAACAAGAGGAAGGCAGACATTACTAACTAGACAAAAAGTTAAATTACGTTATGAATTAAAAACAAAGACCAAATTTAAAACAAGACAAAGAGCAAAACAGAAACCAAAGAACATTTTTGAAGAGTTACAGAAATCAAGACAAAAAGCAAAACCATCATCTAGACAAAGATTAATATTTGGTACTAAACAGAAACAAGCTCAGAAACAAAAGTTAAAGCCAAAACAAATACTTAGACCAAAACAAAAAGAAGAAAGAAAAGAGAAATTAATCTTAATTAGAAGGCCAAGGCTTATACCTAAACAAACATATAAACCATCTCAGAGACAGAGACAAAAACCTAAGTTAATTTTTAAACAATCTCCTATTCAGAAACAAATACCAATTCAAAAACAAACCCCTAAGTTTAAACAACCACCAGTTCAGAAACAAAAATATTCATATGATTTCCCTTTTCCTTTCCCACCATCTTATCCTACATATAGTCAACCACCACCAGATGAACCACCAGTTGGTTTTGGTTGGGATTACAGTATAAAAGGGAAAGAAGGAAAGAAGAAAAAGAAACCAAAACAAGAGTTTAGGTATACTCCCTCAGTTTCTGCAATCACGTTTAAAATATTTGGTAAAGCCCCGAAGAGGATTACCGGTTTAGAACAAAGAGCAATTGTTCGAGGAGGCAAAAAGAATGGAAAAAGATCAAGAAAAAAAAGTAGAAGTAAAGGACAAAGAAAAAGAACTGACAAAGTTGGAATACATGGTATTAGATTTAGGCGGCTTATATGAGTCTGAATCTTATGATGTTACATTTAGAGTAACACCACCAGATGAGAAAGGTGTCATTGATGTTAAATTAATAGGTTCAGAGAAGGTTGAATTATGAGTTATGCTGCGATTGTTCTTGGATTGATAGGAAGTATATATTTGTTGATAGTCATAGCTGACCGGATGGAATATTTTTACATTGAAACAGCGACGTCAAAGATACCTGCCATGAAGTATTTTATTTGGTTGGTTGCGTCTTGGTTATCAATTGGTATTTATGCAGTTACTATTCAAGTCAACGAGTTAGAAGGTTATGGTTTAGGAAACACCTTGGGTGTAATTTACAAAGGAGCATTATGGACTTTAATTTTTATCACTGCAATGTTCCTTATTGGTTTTATATATTTTGTATTAGAAAAATTGTTATGGACGGATTCAAAGAAAGATGGCGAGACCTAGAGAAGGAAAACGAAGTATAATGAAAGTACCTTTTTGTTTTAAGAAGGAGGTATTTAGAATTGCAAAGAAACGTAATTATTCGTCTGCCACTAAATTTTTGGAGAAGGAAGGAACATCAATATTACAAAATGCTGACTATGTTACAGACGGCTTAGATAATTTAAGATCAATGTTTGGGTTTAAGAAACATGAAAAAAGAAAAAGATAGAAAGAAACAGAAATGGATAGAGAAGTTGTTATTGCTATTAATCTTTGTAGGTGCACTTGTAGCTAGTACTGAAGCAATCAGTCGACAAGATGCTATTGATATTTTTGTTCCTTACGAGAACGCTACCCAAAATGTTAATTTGAGTAATTATAATCTTACAACAAAATGTATCATGGATGCAGATTCTGACAGTAGATTATGTTTTGAGAATGAGGTGCTAGTAACAATAACATGATAATAATAAAAAACAATTTAACAATCGTATTTGTTTTGATGATTTCATTATTTGCATTTACTGTTAACGCTGATGATTATACTCTTGATGGTGATAAAGTTTACATTAAAGAATCAGATTTCTATATAAGTGCAGAGCCTCATACTTACACTAATCCCGATGAGTACATTTATGCAAATATAAGTGTTGCAAAAACGAGTGGAAGTTACACTTTACTTGCAGGATTCAGTGATGAAGATATTGAATTAAAAGATATTGAAATATATAATCCTACAACAACAGTTACCGAAGAAAGTTATACTTGTAATTATGATTTAACTTATGATAAAAGAAGCAGTTCATTTTCATGCACAAGAGAAGTTCCTGAAGAAACAGTTTACACATCATGGTACAATGAAACAGATTCGGGTTATCATGAAGACGTTTACGAAGCTTATAATGTTACTTTATTCTCACATAGCTATAATACAATAAACACAAAAACTCAGACCATGACATGGAATGAAACAACATACACAGAATGGGACACGTATTCAAGTAGCACAGATTCCAGAATTAGTTACAGTGCATCTTCATTAAGTAAATGGGATACAACAGATGAGATTTCCTTAACTGCTGGAACTGATTATATTTTAAGATTTAAACTAGATTCTAACTTATTAAATTTAGATGGTAAGTATTGGATATGTTTAATGCCATCATCATATGGAACAGATTTAACATCAGCATCATCAGGAAGTAAATTGTACTGTCTTGATCCATGGTATAACTTATCAAGAGAATTTAAGGTTGATGTTTTAAATAATCCTGAAACCAACTTTCCTTACTTATTAAATGGTTCAGGAAAGTTTTGTGGTGATCCAATAAGGTTAAATCCTTTAGATGGTAACTTTTCAATTTATTATGATACCGCTGGAGAGATATGTATTGATCCATTAATAGTAGTTAATGATACAATCCTCGCTAATTATCATAATAGTACAGATAACATTACAGAAGGATACAACCCACTTAATGTTTTCGGGTCAAATGTTAGATTAGCATTATTATTTGATTATAACCATACAAACATAAGTGGAACAATGTGGATGAATGATTCATCTGATTATAATCATAATGCATTTAGAGAATCACAAACTAGATATGTAGAATGGAACAATACAGATGATTGGGAAGGTGGTCAAGGAAGTTATGAATTTGCATATTTAGGTAACCAGTATGCAAATATGACAAAACTTGTCATACCATGGACACAAGATCTTAACGTAACTGACGAATTCACAATTGCAGCATGGATTAAACCAAAACTACCACATTTTAGAGGAAGTATTGTAGCATCATGTAGAATGGAATCTAATCCCTCTGGAGTTGTTGGTGATCCAAATAGAAAGTTGTTTGGATGGGTATTTGGAAGAGCTTGGGGATCTGGAGATGTTTTTCCTTTCCTTGTAAGAAATAGTTCATATGAAGAAAATGTTGTAAGAATACCTGGTTTTTTTACTAATAACACAGATACATGGCAATTTGTTACTGGAACATTTAAAGCTAATGAAGGATCTTGGATATATCATAATGGAACTTTAATGGGTGAAGTTACAAACACAACATGTGTTAATTGCGTTAACATAACAGCACCAGTAAGTAATGTTGTTTATTCTAACATAACTGATGCAAATTGTTCAATTGGATCAAGGTCAGAAAATTATAATGGACCCTGGAACGGTTCAATAGGTGAAGTATGGTACATAGCAGAAAGACTTGAACAAGAAGATATAATGAAATGGTACAATAGTACTAAGGATCAATACTTAACACTAGGATCAGAACAATGGGTGGATGTAGATTTAGATTCACCTAGTGACGGATCAATAGATTATGATGGTAATATTACTTTTGTATGTAATGCTAGTACTTCTCCATCACATAATATAACAAATGTAACTTTGTATCATAACATAAATCAAACCTTTGGTGCAAATATAACAGTTATTACAACTGGAACCAATGTTTCTGTAGAGTTTAATGTTACTGATGTTTCTGTTGGAACATATTTATGGAATTGTCGTGCTGAAACTGAAGATGGTGGGTTTGATTCAGGTAATATTAATTGGACAATACATTCAGATACTCCACGTAATCTTCATACATTTAGAAGTAAAATTAGTTCATTAGATGCTGTAAATATTACATCTGATGGTTATGTGAAAGCGTCTTCTGGTTATTATGTCGACGAAGAACAAGGGATTACAGATAGCTCATCATATTGGTTATGTACAGATGCAGCATGTTCAGCAACATGTCAAGTTGATATTAATGGAGGAATTATCGTAGGATGCACTTAATGAAAAATAAGAAAGGATACATGAATGATATTTTGTTTTTTGGAATCATTATGTTAATTTTGTCTATAACAATCTTAGCAGGTGCTAAGATAGGAAAAACAATTAACACAGACATTCAAAATTCAAGTATGTCTGCTGATGCAAAATCTATCATGGCTGATAATATAAATAGATATGATTCAGTTTTTGATTGGATATTTTTTGGTGTGTTCATATTATTTGCAATATTCATTTTTGCATCGATGTATATGTTAAACACAAACTCAGCAATGTTTTTTATTGTTATGATCATATTTGCATTTATACTTGTTGCCGTCGGTATAATGGCAAACAGTTATGATGCATATGAAACTGGTGCAGACCTAAACACATACTCAGCAAATTTACCAGTAATGGATTGGCTAATGAATCATTTAGTAGAAAGTGCATTAGTAATTGGTTTTGTTGGAATTATAGTTTTATTTGCTAAAATAAAATTATCTGGAGGATAAAAAAATGGAAAAACTATTCAAACAAATTTTAGTGTTCGGAACAATATTAATACTGTTAGCAAGTTTAGGATTTGCTACAACAATAAGAGATACAGTTAGTACATTTGATGGCGGAATAGACATAAATGCAAACGGATTAAATGCGACAGGAACGCACACGTTCACAGGAGAAACATCAATATCATACACAACAGGCGGAGCAAGGGCATTAACAATAACTAACACAGATGCAACCGTAGCAGCAGGAATATTAGCAATATTTAATAATGCAGCAGGAATTAATCTTAACTTTTGCACCTTTGGTAGGACAGATTCAAATGGTGCAAATTATTGTGTCAGTGATATGGAAACATCAGGCCCAATATTTTCTATATATGATAACAACGAAACAAATGATAAAATAACATTTAATGTAGTTGGAAGAGGGACAGGAGAAGTTATCAGAGCTACAAGTACAGGAACAGGAGAAGTACAAACATGGCATAATGCAACAGCAGAAGTAGCAAAAGTATTAGTTAATGGATCCTTTTATGCTAAAGGTGGATACCATGATTATACAGCTTGGGAAGAAAAGTCAGATTTACAATTAGTAACAGAAATCAAAGCAATAAAAGGAAAGAACGGAGAAGTTGATCATACAACTTGGCCAGATGGATTAACTGGACATGATATAGTACGTGAATATGATGAAGATCAAAACATAGTAAGTGAAACAGAAGTAGAAACAAGAGATCTTAGTGCTACTGTTTCATGGTTAACACAGTTATCACAAATGTATCAGAGAGAGATTGAAGAATTACACATAGAACTGTGTAAAAAAGATGTAACATATGGGTTTTGCTAAATGAAAAAAAGCTATTTAATTACAATATTTATTTTTATTGTTTTAAGTAGCTTTGCTTACGCAGTTGATGTAGATGATGGAGTTCCATTTGCAAATCCTTCATTAAGTAATGTTACATATTTTGCACCAGATGGTGGACTTAACTGTACAGAGTTTACAGTAAACTCAACATGTTTAATTATTGTCGGCGGTGGAATATTTGAAGGAGAATATTGTATTCAGTCAAATGTATCTGTTAATATATCATTAGGAAGAAGTCTTGTCAATGTTTTTATATATGACGAACAAACTGAACAATTAATTGATGATAGAAATATAACCCTCGAGTTTATAAGACCACCAGAAGCATATAATTATACAACATCATCAGGTACTTTCTTATTTGGAAATTTGTCTGCTGCAAATTGGGATGTAAGATATGATGCAGATGGATACCATCCTAGAGAATATTATTTTACTGTTACAGAAGATTCAAATGCAACAATTAATTTATATCTATTAAATGATTCTACAGATGTATCAGATAGAATTGTTCTTACTTTATATGATGAAAATTCTGACGAGGCAAACGAAGTTAGTATAATTATGCAGAGGTATTTTGTTTCAAGTAATTCCTATGTTGCTGTTTCAATGGCAAGAACTAATTTTGAAGGTCAAGCAGTATTATACGCAGAAATGTATGATGTTTATTATAAATTATTATATAGTCATGGTGGTCAATTAAGAAAAGAAACAAACCCATCACCATTTTTAACAACAACACCTGTCGACAAAGTTAACCTTGGAGATGATGCATACACAAGTTGGAGAATATATGATAATTTAAATTATAATCTTACTTTTGAAAATCAAACAGGAACTACCTTCTTTAAATATGTATATGTTGATTCAAATAATATTGTAAGAAATGCATGTTTAAAGGTTGAAAGACATACTCTTGAAGGAAATCATAGGGTGTGTTATAATTGCACAAATGCATCAAGTGCAACTCTAACTTGTATTATTAATGCTTCTTTAGATGGTGAATATATGGCTGTTGCATTGTTAGATACAAATACAACAGGATCATGGTATCCATTAGCAACAGAATGGTATCAACCACTGGCAGATTTTGAATTTGCAGAAGAGGGAGTGTTCTTTACAATAATTTGGGTTGGAACATTAGGAATGATGGGACTAGGTTCAATCCTTGGATCAATAGTATTAATGATAATTGGATTGTTAAGTGCATGGTTAATTGGAATTATAACTGGAGTTAATATTGGAATTATCTGGTACTTGGTAGCACTAGGATTTATAATTATATTTTTAGCGAGGAAATCAAAATGAAATTAGAAGCTCCATTAATAGCGACAATATTAGGAAGTTTAATCTTTTTAGGATTGTTTACAGTAATATTTACTATTGGAGATAGTTATGATGTTGGACAAGATTTAGCTAATTATAGTATCAATAATGATGAAATTAGTTTTAATGAATCATTTAACAAAATTGATGTTGTTAAACAAGATATGGAAGAAATCACATTAGAATTTGATGACCAAACAGTTGAAGATACTGGATCTATATTTCCATTTTTATCTCTTGGATTTAAAATTGGTAAATTAATATTTGATAGTACAGCGACATTAAAGGATATGATGTTTATGGTCCCAGAAATAATAGGAATTGATCCTGTAATTGTAACTGTTTTAGCAGCAATCTTAATCATTATTGTTATGATCAGTATATTATATTTCATACTAGGGAGGGTACAACAATAATGGCAATATACAATTTTACAAACATAGTATTAGCAAACACAACATTAGAACAGTTTGCAGCAGTTAATACTGATTTAACTGGGGGGCTATATACTATATTAATATTAGTAGCATTATTTGTAATTATGATGATTAATTTAAGTTATATGAGTTTGTCTGGATCATTCCTTACTTCAAGTTTTATGTGTGCTGTTATTGGTTCATTGTTTTGGATAGCTGGACTTGTACCATTATATGTAATGATTGTATTATTAATCTTACCTGTAATTGGTGTATTCCTTGTTATGTTTGTAGAAGAATAGTAGGTGATAGTATGAAGAAGAAAAAGACTGTTAAAAATGAATATATTGTTGAGAAAATGCGACAGAAAGGTATGGAAACATATGATAGAGATTTATCTATTAAAGAGAAAATAAATAATATGAGAACAAAGACATCAAAACATTTTAGAAGTAATAAACCTATGACTTCATCCTATAAAAAGAAGAGAAGAAAGAAAAAATCATTTACATCTAAAAGTGTTTCGTTAGGATATTCAGCAATAAGAAAGTTATTTTAGGAGGTGAAAAATATGCCATTAGAACAAGCATTTAATAAAAGAACAAGGGCGTGGGTTAAATATGAAAAGTATGGAAAGAGAACAAAGATAGTTAATGTAAAACAAAAGAATCCTGCTGTTCCTTTCAAAGGTGTAAAAATTAGGAAGAAGAAATGATTACCCAGCCTTAAACAGTACAAAAGTCTCACAGATTCTTTACATTTATCTCACAAATGTAAGATTTTATTCAAATTCTGTAATTCCTAACCTCTCATTATTACGTTTATTTTTAAATATAATCCCCAAAAGAAACCTTGTTTTTTTGTCATGTATTACATTTGCACCAACCCATGCAAGAGTCTTTAATGCTGTACTATCTTTTGGTTGGTTAATGATAGATTTACATTTCTCAAGTAATTCTCTTTCTTCATCATTTAATCTAACACTAAAACTATCTACTTTTTTTTCTTCATGGTATCTTCTAAATGGTTTTTGTTCTAATGTCATTTAATCACCTATATTATCGAGTTTAGTAATCCAACCCATACTCCAACTATATACATTCTCCATGCAAGAACGCATGAAGTTCCAAGATATAACCAACATATGTGTGATTGATTACTTAATTTCATTCTGATCTTGTTTAGTAAATAAATAGGTATTAATGATATTAAAAAAACAAAAACTAAACCTAATTTAACACCTATGTATTTAAATATAAATAATATAATTGGATTAGATTCATTTAATCCAGAATTTATTCCTCCATAAGTAAGGATTGCATCAAAGATTATTGTAATAGATAATATTATCAATAAAAGAATAAAAGAATAATCTTTCTTCTCACTCATTCCCGCACCCCTTCCTCTTTTTGCATTTCCTCCATATATTCTTGAATTGTTATATTATTCACAAGCCAATCACAATATTCATAAGAATACATCATTCTATTTAAATCAAGATTAACAACTTTTGCTACTATATCAAAATAAGTTTCACCTAAAAATTCTATTGTGTCTTGGCAAGAATAGTTCATTACAGTAACACCAAGGATAAAACCACATAATAAACAAGTAAATAATATAAAAATTAATTCAAGTTTAGTTTTGATCATCCTTCTTCCCGAATCCTTTTAATAATCCACCTAATGGACTACCGCCCATCATATCTCCCATCATATCTTTGGATTTCTGTTTTTGTCTCTCTGTTGCTTGTCTTGCTGCAATATTCTTAATAATTAACTCTTTTTCTTCAATGTTTAATCCTTTTTCTTCCCATAGAGCTTCAGTTGCATTAATTAGATCAGTTAAAACTCCAAAATTTATTAATTCTTTATTTTTACTCATTTTCCTTCCCTCCTTGGTATTTCGTATTTATTTTCATTTTTTTTTATTTTTTCTCTGAGATGCCTTATTTTAAATAATAATTCATTTAACTTTATTTTATCTTTTTCATGATCTAACTTTATTTTTAAATAAATATCATTATTATTTGGTTTTAATTCTATATACTTTTTTAATGAAGCTGGAAATGATTTAAATAAAGGACATCCATTTGGTGCTCTATCTTTATATAATTCCCATCTACTAAGAGCAAATTCATTCACTTTATTATATAATTCTTCATAAACATATACTCTTATAACTTTATTTTTTTCATCTTTATCAATGCTATTTCTCAACTCGTTTATTATATTTTCACCTTTCTTAATTGTTCCTAATAACAAATCTCCTCTATAAATTTTCTTTAGTTCTTGATCAAGTTTCATTTTCCCTCTTGCAAGTCTGTTGATGGTGGGTAAACCGTTTTTTCCATAAGTTCAGGCCATAGTCATTGTCTAGAATAACTACCGACGTTCTTTATGCACCATTTCAACCTTGCTTTAGTTTCTTTTCTTTCATATTAACATTTAATAAACAAAACATAGCAAATTAAAATTACATTCATAATTAATAATACAAGCAACATAGATGTTAAATGAGATTTATTATTAATAATAATCTTACTCATCCACGCACCCCTTCTTCCCTAATTCCTTCACAAGATCCACCAATTCTAATATTATTATTATAAATATGATTACAACAAACAATATAACCTGATTTTGCTCTTTCAAAACCATCATAATAATCATATCCTTTTTCTTCACAAAAAGTACTATGTTGATGTTCCAGATATAATGCATAAAAAGCAAAAATCAAAAAAAGAATTGATATTATCCCTAATATTATTGGAACTGAATTATAAATTGTTTTTAATTTCATTCCCGCACCCCTCCTTTCTTCTTTTTCCATTACAATATCATGTATAATCATAATACTATACATTGCACATATAATTCCAAATACCATATCAAATCCGCCTTGTAACAAAAAATAAACACCTAGTAAAATAAAAACACATAAAACAGTAAAAGTTATGTATTTGTTATGATATATTGTTAAGTGTTTTTTACTTTTACAAAATAAACAATGATGTTCTGGCATCCTATTTTTCCCCTCGCTCAGACTGTTCTATTTTGTTTCTAAATTTATATAATAAACCCCAATAACAAGTATTATATTCATCTTTAATGTTTGAAATGATTCCTTTATTTTTTAGTTTTTGTAGCTTAATAGATATATCTAATGTATATTCATTTAATTCTTTAGCTAAATCATTAGCAGTTTTTGGCCTTTTTAATAATGCTTGAGTTATCTTTGTACAAAGCTTATCTTCAATCTTTCCAATGTCAAATGTTTCATAGTCCATTCTTTTCTTGCTCCTGCTGTTCTTTTCTTCTTTCTGCAAGCCTATTACACCATAATTCTGCATATTCTGTTATCTCTTCTTCTGATAATTCTTTTAGACTAAATACTCCTTGTTTTGTTCTAATAAAATTAGGTACTAATGGTTTTTCAAATTCTAACTTCATCTTTCCTCACCACACTCTTGTTTAAGCTCTTCCTCGAAAATCTCGTTAAATATGTTATTCCAATCCTCCTGTTCAAGATATTGTCCAACATCACATTCTAATAGATAATTTTCTAATCTCTTTTTCAGTTCCTGCAACTTAGAGGCAAACTTCATATGTCTTTCAGCTTCATAATCAACAAATTCTTCGAATGTTGCTTTCTTATAATTCTCATATCTAATTTTTAATAATTCCTTCTGTTCGCTCTTGCTCATTCTGTTTCACCTTTAATTTTTCTTCCCATACTTCACCATATGATCGATTACAATATCTGCAGTAAAGTATACCTGCTTTGCTAAATATTAATCCTGACTTCTTGCAAAAATCACAGGACCAACCTAACTCAGCAAACATTTATTCATCCTCCGTATCATTTATAACAATCATAATTAATTTATCAATTTCTTCTTGAGTTAATTCTAGTTTTCCATCTGGTAATGATTCTACATATGTAGCATTGATATATTTACCAAAATATAATTCATCATATTTTGTTTTTACTATATTAAAATTTTCAATGCAAGTGTTTAATTCTGATCTAAGCCCTGTAAAAACTACAGCCATTGCAAAAACAGCTACAACAATAAAAAATGTAGCTATATAAAAACCTTTTTTTAATCTTTCAAATGTTTCTCGTTTCATATTATCAACCACTATTTATGTGTGTAAGTAATGCTTGTGTCAATGAATTAATATGATCACTAGTACTTCCTGTCATTTGGTATTGTAAAAATATACATGTTGCCCAAAATAAGAATGCACCAACAATAATTACCAATGGTGCAATAACTGCTAGGTGTTCTATGATATTAACTTGATTAAATTTTTTAATAAACTTTGATCTTTCATTCATAAAGAACCATCTCTGAACATCTGGTTTTTTAATAATACTTATTTGTTCTATATCATTTGTTGGAATAGAAACACAAGGATTATATTTATTAGGAAAAATCATGTTAATTTGTCTATTTATCCCAATAAAAGGAAAGCTTTTTACCTTTTGAAAACAATATGATGGGAAGGGTGGTAATCTTGCATTACCAAACATTGGCCGTAGATATTCTAATTTACTATCATAATCAAAGTCAATTTTATACCTTCCTGTTGTTATGACAATACCATTATTGACAACACTAAGTTTTTTTATTAATACTCTATGTGTAAATAATTTTACTATTGCTATTATCAGAAAAGTAACATTAGTAAATATTAAACCATATGTTATTAGTCCTGTGACATCTACATTAGGAAATGTGAATGTTGAAAAATTAATTAAATCTACCATCTTTACCTCCTTAACCTACTGGAATAAATTTATTCATTGTTTCTGTGAATCTGTTTACTGCTGTTTCTGCAACAATATTTCCATTTTCCATTATTGCCCCATATATCTTTGGAAAGAAAATTAAACATGCTAATGCAACAACAAACAACCCCATTGGAATTAATAGCTTTTTTATCTGATCTGCTTTAGATACCTCTGGTTTTGTTGATTCATATAATTCTGTTCTTGTTGAATCTGTCCATGCAACTATATTATTACTAAATCCACCTGAAGGAAGATCATTGTTATGTTTCCATATAATCATTTTATCTTTAATTCTCTTTGCTTCTATTGTTTTCTTAACTCCAATTATTGGCATACTTTCTGTCGCAATCATATGTTCTTCTAAATTTTCTTCAAAAATAAGTGGTTGACGTTTTAATAGATCTCTCATTGAATAAAATTTATTTTCTATTGCTCTTCCTCTATAATTGCTTACCATCAAAACACCATCAACATATTCAGATATTTCTAATTTTACACAATTTTTAATTCCCATCCAATAAAACACTATGATAAATAATGCTACAACTACTACTGCTTCAATACCTAATATAATATATGCGGTGACTATGTCCATCTTACCAACCTCCTTTGAACAATGAAAATCCTTTACCTGTGTTATCTTGTTCATCTTTTGAAACCATGTTTCTATGTACATTTTCTTTTGATACAAATCCCTTAGAGATCAGTTTATTTTCTGTACCTTCTATTGCTCTTCTTAAAAATATGTCAACATTATGTTTGATTAAAAAGAAAATCCTACCAAAGTCGCTTTCTTGAATATGAAATTTATCTTTATTAAAATTGATGAACTCTAATATCATTTCGCCAGTTTCCCTAACAATCTCATTGATCTTATTATTATTTAGTTTACTCAGCACTGAAGGAATCCCTATCCTTGCCCGAAGTTCTAACATTAATTCTTCTATTCCTTCTTCATCAAACATTGGTTTAAGACAATCTGGTCTAATATATTTGTCTGAATCTTTATCATATTTTGTCCGCCTTAATAATAATCTCTTGATCTCTTCAAGCATTGGGGTTGGATCTAATCTTAATGCAATTGTATTGTAACTATCAACTAATCTATCATACCTTTCTGTTTGATATTGTTCTGTATCTTCCATTTCATTCACCTTTAATCTAAGTTCTTACATACTACTTTCTTCGGTGGTGGTGGCCCACCGCCTAATTGTCGATTCTGGAGTTTTAAGCACTTTTGACATCTGTTTCCATTCATAATGGCACTCTTCCCTTATTTCTTTAAGTGCAAGAGATAATACCTTCTTGTACCTTGATTCCCTCTTGTCTGGCTTATCTGTTAACTCTACGATCGCTTTTTCCTTCTTTTTATCATATTCATCTTGATCCCAGAAAAGACCAAATGTATCCGTAAAAGTTCCATAAAAATCAGGTTTAACATGATAACTGTAAAATTTCTTTCCTTGGTGATATAATGATTGTTTCTTAACATAAGAATAAAACTTGAATCTCCCTCGAGAAATTCCATCATGCGAATAACAATGTATTAGGCACCTGCTTCTGCCTATTGCAAAATATGGTCGCATCATGAAAAACCAAGGCATTACTAAAATAATGAATAGTTGTTTTTTTCTAATTGTTGTTATCTTTTTAATTAATGCATTTTGTAATGAGTTCATTGCTTCTGTACTTAAACCACCCAAAACAAATTCATCCCAATGAATTACTGTTAATGGCTTTGCATTATCAACAGCCTTAAAAAATTGATCTTGATTAAAAACAACATTTTGTAATGAATAATTAGGATCAAGATAATATCCAATTGCAGCAGCCAAAGTAGACTTCGCACTACCTTCAACACCATCTACCATTATTACTCCATCCCAATTTTTCTTAACGGCTTTCATTAATAAATCTAAGTTATTTTTCAAATATCCATCCATATAATAATCTTTATCTGTAACTTTCATAAACTATCACTCATATTTGCTATTGCACGATTAGGATCTTGTTTAGCATTCAAAGGTACATACATGCCCTTGATAAACAATTCCTTCTGTATTTTTCTAAAAACTTCACGCATCTTGTCATAACTTTGTTTTTTTCTGATTCTCCTTTCTGATTCTGTAAAAATTGTTGTTGAACTGTTTTTTGTAACTTTTGTTGCATAAAGTAAATAATCAATCTCTTTTAAGTCACTTGTATAATCAGTATCTAAAGAACAGGATGCCCAGTCAAAAAAATCACTTAATCTTTCAAACCATTTCTTTGGATTATTATCATCTGCATCTAACACTAGATGTCCACGATAAACTAACTCCCTAACATATCCTTCTCGGGCATCCCACCCAGTTTGCATTTCTTGGTTACTTTTTGAATAATTCAACATTATTTCCTCGCTTTAGTTCTTTCCATTTCTTTAAACCAAAATCTGCCAATACAATCAATACAATTATTATTATTACTACTTTAATTATTGTATGTATCCATGCTGCTGTCATTTTTTATCTTCCTCCTTAATTATCCATAATGCTAGTGTTCTGCCAAGTAAAACCACAGAACAAAAACATAAGATTAATATTTTTGTTGAAGTTATCATTGTAATAAAAGAGAGAGGGAATTAATATCTCTGGGTAAAATACTCTTCCCTCTCTCTATACCCGGGATCGTAACTTTTTTTTTCTCTTGATTTTTTCTTTTCTTCTCATATGATTCTTATAAATTCTTAAAAATGGGACAAAAGTACGTTTGTGACAAAAAGCACAATATATTAGGTCAACACCAAATATATTACCATATTTTTTTCCGTTATCTGAACATACTATGCATTTCATTTTTTATAATATGGCGGGGGAGGAAAAAGAGGTGTTTAGGGATATGAACCAATGAGTTATTTCCCAAAACCTCCCCCACTCATCACTCCGTAAAGAGGTGATCATTTTCGTTGTTTACGCTTAAACCTAAGCAAATCATCTTTGGTCTGACCAACAAATGTCCAATCTTCTGTTGGAAGTTTGTTTGCATCTGCAACATTTAAATCCTTAAACTCAAAATTCTTTTCTTTTGACATGTTTATCAACTCCTTTTTCATTTCCATCCCAACATAAATAAGCTAAAGTTAACCCACTAAATAATATTAAATAATTAGGAACATAAGGTATTACTTTTACACTCATAGCAGCAATAGGGCTTGTTGTTGTTAATGGATGGATAAAATTATGGATGGTGTACAATACTACTTTAATTATAAATAATATAATCAAAAACAATACACCCATTGAAAAGAGATAATTATATATCTCTTTTTTACAACACTTATTCTTTACTTTCATCTTATTATTGCACCCACTATTATTGCACATAATACTATTCCAATTATTAAACCAAACATAACTAATATTATGTAATTAATCCTGTCTTTTTTCATCTTTGATCATAAACCTACCTAATCCTTCTTTATTATCCTTACATTTTGGACATATATCTTTGATATGTTTAGCTGAAACGCCTTGTCTTGGTCGAATAAAATATCCACCAGTATAATTTCCACAAACAATACAATGTCTCAATTACACCGCCTCCAACTCATAACATTAAGACCAGTAACTTTACATTTCCTGTTTCCAGCATATTCTAAGAAAATTCTACCTAATCTCTTCTTATTGGTCTTACTTTCGCCCCTTAACTCATGAACTCTTGCACAGACTGCATTAATTCCAATCTCTGTTAATTTTGCTATTTCATTATTAGTATATGTCTTCCCTGGCTTAATCACTTGCATGATTTGCATATATTGGCCAGTGACATCTAATTTTTCATATGCATTCAAACTAGTCTGTTGTACTGCCATCTTCCACCTCCAATTCTTTCTGTGGTGAATTTAATATATTATTCATATCACGCCAGTATAATATTCCACAGTCCAAAGAAAACAAATTATATTCAATACATTCCTCTATATAACCATGTAAGGCTTTTGGGGAAACATTTACTTGTTTACTTATTTCAAAGACTAACCATTTAGGATCACAGCCTTTTTCACCACTCCTTTTAACCCTTTCATCAATAGCCCTTTTTGCAGCGTTTAGCTCTTTGTAATAACTCATACTCTTCAACCTCCTTTCTTAATTTTTGTACAACTGCACTCCTAATGAAATGAGAACGATTGTCAAATCGATCATTAGAACCTTCAACAAATAGGTCAATTGCTTCCATTATTTCAGGAAATGACCTAATACTAAAGATTTCTAAGCTTATTTTATCATAATTTATCTTTTCTATGTTTTTTTTTATTTTTTTTAATTTCATTTTTTTTAACACCTTTGTCGAGAGTATAATGTAATAATGTAATACAAAAATGGTACCACAACATGGTTTCTGTTTGAAAATAAAAAAAAAAAAAAAAAAAAAAAAAACAAAAAAAAACCGAAAAGAAGGCCAAAATGAGCTCCTTTTAGAGTTTTTTTCAAATAATGTTGGAAAATACTACAATTTTAGTTCCACAGGAAATGGGGGTTGCCACTTTTTTGGAAAATTAATTAATGGGTTTTTTGACCCATTAACCAATTTAACCTTCTTGAAAAAAGCGGAAACATTACCACCATAATCATTAATAATAATCTCACGAATTAATTCATCATGCAAAACTGAATTCATGTTATCACCAACACAATTATTCCAATGATGACACATAATATAACAAAAGCGATCAGACTAATAGGCCAATCATCATGGATCATTCTAAATACCTCTTCTTAAGCTTATATTCTTCATACCAATGACGAATCATTCTAAATACATCAAAAAGTAAAAGAGCAACAAAAGTTAAAGATAATATCATTATAAATCTTAATTCAGGTATTAAAAAATCAGTAAGTAGATATTCATATTTATCTGAATTATATGATACTAAAAACATAATAGCTGTTAGGGTAATAATAGCATATGTTTTTAACAATAAAACAACAGTTATAAGATTAACAAAAGAAGGAGTATAGCTATAATTATTATACTGTTCAAATTCTATTTTTTCTTTCTCTTCTTTTGGTAGCTGTTGCCATTCTTCAAACTTCATCCTATAATCACCTTACCATTATCATCAACAACCCAAAGAAAGAAATGTACTCTTTCATTAATGCCTGTCCTATATTTTGTTGTTGCAATATGATAACCATCTCTAACATAATCACAAGCTAAACTAAAATCTTCATCACATCCTTTACAATTTGGAATCATTCTTCATCACCATAATTCTTTTTATACCAAACCAAAAATATACCAACAGCAAGTGCAACAATAAACACCCCTGGGACAACAAACTTGTAAAACATACTCTCATCCATCTTGCTTAACCTCTTTAATGTATTTAGGTACATATTGTTCTTTGATCTTATCTCTTGTTCTTTGATACCTCTTCCTACATGTAAAATCACAAAACTTAGCATTAACATACTTATATTTGTCAATTGGTTTCCCACAACTTAAACAAAAAAATGGATTGGGCATTATTTTCCCTCCATTATTTTATGATATTTCCTAAATTCTTTATCATTTAATGATTCCAAATATTCTTTTGCACGTTTCTTTTTCTGTTTTGCAGAATCCAATATAAAACACATAATGCCTAATACAAATAATGATGTTGCTAAATACACTGCAAGAATCCATAATCCAAATTCTGTTGAACTCATATAAAAATATGTGTCATTAAGTATCTTTGTTACAATCATTGTTAGTTACCTCCATGTTTACATAACAACCACAGTAATAACAACATACTTGTCTTTCTTCAATATAATCAAGAACTGATGTTCCTAAAGGAATAACTAAATCATTACTTTTTTCACAATTATTACATTTTACTTTATGTCCATATGATTTGTTTTTTTCCTCCTTCTTCATATCTTTGAATCCTTTCCTGAACATTTCATCTAATTCTTTTTTATCTGGTTGTTTTTTAAATAATAAATTAATCATGCTACCACCCTGCAATGTTCCATTACATCGAAAAATAAAGGAGGGCCATCTAATGATGATAGTTTGGCTATTTTAGAAATATTCTTACTCATTGGGGATAAGTATCGAACAGTTTTTTTAAGCCCTCCTTTAGAATTGAGTCTGACTAATTGATTGAAAGTTAGGTCTTCAATCTCTTTAGTTTGGAAATCCTTTGAAATTTTTACCATTTGTACCACCTTCTTTTTTACTAATAAACAGTGGTATCTTTAATACACCACCAATGTCTACTACATAATATACTCCTGCCTTCTCAGAATGATTCTGCCACAAAGCAACATCTAACCTACCTTTTGCTACAGGTTGCTTCTTACCTGTACTTTTATTATTCATACTTGCCTTTAACTCAGCTATTTGTTTTTGTATCTCATCTTTATTCATCAGAACCAGCCTCCTCTTCTTTATTTACATCAGAGATCTCATCTCTTATCTTACTAACTCTAACATCCTCACCTTCTTTATAGATGCCAGAGTCCACCATAATCTTATTGATCCTTATGTGATACGAATTTCCGCATTTCTCTATTCTTCCTTTCAAATAAATCACCTGTTTCAGTATAACTTAAGTATTACCTAAGATGTACGTGATATTTAAATGTTTCGATTAGAAACTATGACCTTATTGTCTCTACTCGCAGAATTCATAAAGAAGAAGCCACCTACTAACATTCCTATCTATGAGTAGCACCATGAAATAGAAAGCCTTAAATATTAATCTAGTCACAATATATTATAGTAACAAAAAAGAGGTAGTAACCTGGATTGCATCCAGAATGGCTGTGTTAGTTCTTTAAAGTAGTTTTAGATGTATGTACTATAAAATATCCATTCTATTATAATTAAGTTTAAATACTATTCTTGTCTAAATATTAATATATTATATATATAATATAATCTCAAGAATTATTGTCTTGCAAGTAAGGCTGTTTCTTATTTGCCTTGCTATACTAGTTTAAGATAATATCATGCAGAAAAAGAAAATATGCAGCCCATGTTTTTTTAAGTATGTGTGCCATTCAGGGTCGTATCCTGATGGTTCTTGGTTTATAATTATTAATGCCCGTGTATTTTAAATATAGACTGTGCTTTGGCAAAGCAAAAATCTGGGTGAAAATCCCAGCACGGGCTCTGTTTTTTATTTGCATAAACTCAACTATAGTAAATGTATGTTCTCAATTATATAAACTTTTTGGTGCTAAAAACTATACTTGTTCTAGCCTAATGGTTAACTGGTTTGTCACTAGGATTAAACTAGTGTCTAACATTTTCGAAACATTTAAATACAAGTATGTCCTACGTATGTCTTAGGTGATACAATATGGTAAAGAAAAGCAGTACTAAACCATTTGGACTAAAACTTTCAAATTGGATATATAAGGAAGCAGGTATAGATGATGCTCCAAATAAAAGCAATAGAGTAGAAGAATTAATAATTAAAGGTATGATGTTTGAAAAAGAGAAAGCTTTAAATACTGCGTCAAAAGTCTTTAATTCTGATCATCGTACTATGGGCCTTAACCATAGTCCGGTTGGTGCTTTCACAATTTCTGATTTGTTTAAGCAAGAGATAGAGGTTGCTGTAGAATGAACAAATTTGTTTATTGGACAACTAAAGGTTTAGAAATTATACCTTATTGGGTATTTATTCTTGTTATGATAATATTGTGGTCAGGACCATTATCTTATTTTCAAAAATGCCATAGTATTAAAGAAAGTTCTGGATTATTATTATTGTTTGTTATTACTTTTTTAATAGGCTATTTAGGTGGTAAGAAAGAAGGTGCCCGCGAATGACTGATTATCGAATATTCACAAAGAATATAATTTATAAGTATGGTGGTGGCAGAAAGGAATATTTGTTATGTTATAAGAAAGACATATTTTCGTGGATAGTATTTATGATCTTCAGTGTTGGTTTTATGCGTGCACGTTGGGTTATTATTAAATCCTTTCGTAGTTATGGTTCTGCAAAGAAACATATGAATATGTTGATCCGTGAACAAGAAGCTGAGGTAGAGATAGAATGACTAATTATATAATGGTTACAAATGTTTTTATACTCAAAGTGGCTTAGGCTGTGTTTAAAGGTGGTTTACGTATGTTAGAAGAATTTAAGGAACAATTGCTTGATGATATTCACCAAGCAGAGACACCCAAAGATCTATTAGACGTCTTGGAAACACAAGCCAGTGTCCTTCGTGATAAGTTATAATTAAAAAAGTTGTGGGGATCTTGAGTGCATAGACTTAAGATTTTGTAGGCTTGGATTAGTTGGTGGCCTAATATTATAATGCTAATTCTTTATATTATAGCGTTAGCTCTTCCGGAGATATTACGGATTTCCCGGAGATCTTCCGAATACAAGAAATAATAGGGCGATGCAATATTATTATACATATCTAATATATAAAATTATTGGGTTTTGTTTAAATATTAGTACTACTTATAGATAATTAATGTCTTTATGTAGTTACTATTTTTGGGGGTAAGTTATGAAAAGTCAAGTTGTTATAGTAGAGAAAGACATAGATAAGGATAGGATAATTAGTATAGATCAGTTTGTCCAGTTTATTGAGTGGTTGCCTTATGCTAGTAAATGGTATATTTATTATTCTTTATTAGGAGCTACTGGTTGTCGTCCTATTGAATGCTGTAGATTGAATTTGAGGGACTTTGACTTTAGCGATCCAGAGAGACCAAGAGTTAAATTAAGGTTAGCAAAGGCTCGTCGTGTTGAAACCAAAGGTGTGACTAGGATCACTCAAAAGATCAAGTGGCGTGAGTTACCTGTCTGGGTAGCTAAAGCATTGGCTGTTTATGTTAGCAATAACTATTTGACTTTGAAAGGTCAGTACTTGTTTCCAAGTCATACAAACAAAGACAAACCAATCATTACTAAGACGGCCACAGATAGACTAAAGAAATTAAGGGATATTTTTTATTCAGAGGATCCAGTTAAACGTTCTTGGGCTAAAGAAGTCTATAGAACAGTTACATATCAAGATGGTCATGTTCAATATTATTATCGTCTAAGTGGTTATGCATTTAGAAAGCTCCATGTTACTGAATATTTTAATAAGATGGATGACAAAGGAGTTAATGCTTTGATTGAGACAGCTAAGCACATGGGTCATTCCGATATTAAGACTACATACAAATATATTATAAGTAGTGTTAATGATCGAGATGTTATTAATAAGCAAGGTTTCTTTAACCACTGTAAATTCTTCAGTCATCGTTTAAACAAGGAACAGCCCAAGTCTCAGACTAGGTTGAATGAGTTTTGTTAGAAAAAGAAAAAAACACTGAAAGGTCATAACTGACCTTTCTTGTGTGTAAACAATGCGGTGTTATCTAATTTCTACCAAATGAGAAACTAGTTACTAATACACCTATTACTATTGCAGCTGCTACAACTAATGCTAATGTTGGCAACCAACTTCCTAGTTCATCCATTCCTTGCAATCCATTTTCAGATGCGTTAGATGCATAACTTCCTGGTGTTTGATCAGCTTGTACACTATCAACTACGTCTGCTCCGATTGAGATTGCGATTGTCGCTACAACTAGAACTAATGCAATTGGCATAAGATCTCTTAATGTGTATCCTTTTTTATTCATGGGCTCCACTCTCAATATTTTTTATAAGAATCGCAGCGTTGAAAGGAACATGCCCCCCAACCTACTGAGAGTGAATTTGATTTTCTCGCTTTTATATTTCGGTCAACTAAAACTATGTTTTAGTTTACTACAATACCTAAAAGTATAAATATAAGTTAAGTTATGATAATTACATTGGGTAAAATACGGAGATGTATTATGCCCTACACTTCTGAAGAAAACATAAAAGCCATCCAACAGAAAGCATCTGATTATAGTTTAAAGAATTATATTAGAGATAATAAAGCATGGTATAGTTCTAGACGTCGTAAGTGGGTTGTTGGTAAAACTTATTATTCTAAGGCAGAATTAGAAGAACAGTATAAGGCAGAATTTGCACGTCGTGCTGCTACTGTCAAACAAAATGTTAAAGACATTCGAGAACAGAATTTACAGTATCAAAGTGTTGAGAGTGTTAGGGAAACTGTTCCTCTTACAAAATCTGGTCATGTTGAGATTATTTCTAAGACAGGTAAGAGTGCCACTTTTGTTACACCTGAACAAGTTACTCAGATGGCAAAGGAAGATACACTTGGTAATTGGGAGTTTAAATCTGAGGGATCAATTAAAACTTGGCAAGAACAAAAAGAAAAAGAAGCTGTTCAGATAAGTACCAGTCGTAAACAAGATGCTGGTGCAATTCACAAGAAAGGATATAAGAGTGGTGTTGGTGTTGTCGATAAGACT
>Ga0208670_100136_pt1 | contig 25181 bp, 22 predicted proteins | sample 24BtaG_FD_184098 | JGI IMG/M metagenome (GOLD analysis project Ga0208670, IMG submission 184098) | Marine viral communities from Cariaco Basin, Caribbean Sea - 24B_WHOI_OMZ_CsCl (SPAdes) (version 2) | ecosystem: Environmental > Aquatic > Marine > Oceanic | place: Caribbean Sea: Cariaco Basin...
CCACGTTGATAACCAAACTTCGGCGTAATATGAAACCGCAAGTACTCAAGCCGATGGATGAGGCGCTACTCAATCATCGCTCTTTGGTTGAAACGGTTTTTGGAGAGCTTAAAAACTTGTGCCAAATCGAACACTCACGCCATCGTAGTGTCACGGGGTTTATCACAAACTTGCTGTCAGGTTTGATTGCTTATTGCTGGTTTCCCTATAAACCCACCATCAAAAACATGCCTCAGCAGAGACAGGTAGCCACATTGTAAATAGTATCAATGAGTTACAATGTGGCTTATCCCGAACTGGGGTTATTTACATCGCAATAATGATAGCTTAAAAGCGCACAGTCCAAGCTCTCTGGCTAAAAACCCTGAGATTATCAATTGTTTATAAGGAGTGGATACTTACTATCTTTTGCCAGATTACATTCACAACCTAATCATTGAAGTGAATTTCTCACATTATTTATTGCCAAATTGTTAATACTTCGTTATTATGCCTGTCATAATTTAAATGCTAATAATTATCATTAACTTTACCTATGTGATTCGCAATACAATTTGCAGATTAATGAGTATTACAAGTTTATAGGTGATACAGATTTTTTTAGCGCAGTGGTAGAGCGGTCGTTGTAGAGTAAAGTCCTTATAAGCTTTATAAAAAACTTCTTAAATAAATTCTCAAAAGTGGCTCTTAATTCCTTCAATCCTAATAGTAAGTAAAGTGAGTGTGTTATGCGTGAAGTTAAGTCAGCAACATTTTCTAATCAATTAACGGTCTTATCCATGACGGTTTCAGCTATTTTATGGTCACAGATGGCAATGGCGGCGGAGGAATTGCCTAGTACCACCTTACAAACCATCACGGTGACCGCCAATAGCTCAGTCCGCGAAAAAGTCCAAGAAGATGGGGTTTATGTCGAAGACTATACGCCAGCGCAGCAAGCCAGTCATTTGAGCGATTTTTTGAATGTCGTTCCTGGGGTTACGGTAGGTGGTACCTCAGCGGTCAATCAGCGTATTCGTATTCGTGGTCTTGAAGACAGCAACCTAAAAGTCACTATCGATGGGGCGCGTCAAGAAGGCAAACTTTTTTATCATATGGGTGACATTACTATTGACCCTGACTTGCTTAAGCAAGCAGATGTGGCAGTTGGCAACAATTCTGTCACGCTCGGTAACGATGCCATTGGCGGGGCGGTGGCCTTTAAAACCGTTGATGCAGTGGATTTGCTGAAACCGGGTCAAAGAATAGGAGCGAAAGTTCACGCAGGCTATGCCAGTAATAATGACGAGCTACTAACGTCAGCCACGGTGTTTGCCGCACCAACGGACAATGTTGACTTACTGGCTTACTATGGCAAGCGCGATAGCGATTCTGGCGAAGATGGTAACGGTCGTGAGCTTTTTGAAGACAGTAAAACTGAAAGCATCTTATTAAAGGCGGGTGCTTATATTGCCGATGACCATCATATTGGCGCCAATTTTAGCCAAACTGAAAAGAAAGGTATTTTCCCATTCCGTCCAGACTTCCCTAGCCGCTCTGAGCCTCCAATTCCGCAACAGGTGAAGCGCGATACTTATGGTATTGATTATAGCTTTAATCCTAGTAATCCACTGATTGATATAGATACCAACGTGTATCAGACCAAAACGCAGATTTTACGTGATTCTAAATATGTAGGTAGCTTTGATTTTAACGCTGAAGTTCAAACCACAGGCGCAAAAATCCAAAACACCAGTGACATTGCTACGAATGTTGGCACACACAAGCTTATCTCTGGGATTGAGCATTATAAAAAAGAGTCGGAGATGGAGCGCGACTTCGTCAAAGCAGGGTCAGACGAGGCAACCAATACATCAGTATATCTAGAAGACCAATGGAAAAATGGTAAGCTCACTTTAACACCTGGTGTGCGTTATGACCGCTACAAATCTCCTGAGTTTATCTCTGGTGGCAAAACCTATGATAATGTCGTTGGTGCACTTGCCGCAAGCTATGAGATTGCGCCATTGACGCAAGTATTTGCAAGCTACACGCAGTTATTTAATGGTCCTGACTTAAGCCAAACCATTTTTAATTCAAATGGTGACAAAACTTACGTTAATAATGACTTAAAAGCAGAAGAAGGGTCTAACGCTGAAGTAGGTATCGTTACAACGTTACGCGATCTAACGGTAGCTGGTGATGCACTACAACTAAGTGGTAAGTACTTTGAAACCAATATCGAAAACTACATCGAATTTGTTCGTTCCGGCGGAACTCGCGCTGGCTTAGACTGTGTCACTGGGCAATCAGGTGGTGAATGTCAAGGTGTCATCAATAAAGATGAAGATTATAAAATTAAAGGGGTTGAGCTCGCCGCTGATTATAAAATGAATAACTTTAGCATGGGTTTGAGCTATTCACGCGCACGCAGCAAAGGTGAAGACACAGGCTACAGTATTCCGTCAGTGACCGGAAGCAGCTCAGAATCAGGCGATAAATATATGGTCAATCTGGCTTATGCTCCAACAGAGACCACAGATATCGGCTGGCGCAGTACCTATGTCGCTTCAGTGATGCCAAATACTGGCGAAAATGACATTGAAAAACCAAGCTATAATGTTCATGATATCTTTATGAACTATTCGCCAAAACAAGTTGATGGATTAAAAGCCACGCTTGGCGTTTATAATCTTTTCGATGAAGCTTATGCGAGCCACTCATCTCGTCTAAATCCGATTGATGATGTTACTACTGACTTTGAAAAAGGTCGTAATATCAAAGCTTCTTTAACCTATCAGTTTTAAGCCTGCATTTATTTCTTAGTAGCAAAAGAGCCAGCTTTTTATAAAAAAGAGCTGGCTTTTTTATCGCCATTTTTCGGAAATTGTACTGTCTTGTTTTAAAAATTACGCTTCGACTGTAGCACCATTAACCCTATATATTCATAAAGAATCAGCACTCATGACTTCACTTTCATTATCTTCTTTTGCATTGAATATGCGCCGTATTTGCCTTTGGATTCATCGTTATACTGGGCTTGTAATGGCAGGTTTTTTAATCATAGCGGGTTTTACTGGCTCGTTATTGGCTTTCCATGACGAGTTGGATAATGTGTTTAACCATCAATTGGCTCAGATTGAGCGGCAAGATGCGCCACAGCTTCCTATTGCAACCCTGCACGATAAGGTTGTCGCCGCCTATCCAGAGTACAATTTTTCTAGTATGCCAACGTCATTAAAAGCGGATAAATCTGCGGTATTTTCAGTCGATAGAGTCCGAGGTCAAAGCGCTAAAAATCAGCCCAAAGCGCCGTTTCAAGAGGTTTATATAAATCCTTATAATGGCAATATATTAGGGACGCGTGATAAAGATGAATGGGCGTGGCGCAATACTATGTGGAAGGTGTTTTGGCTACACCGTGATTTATTGCTTGGCGATATCGGTAAGTTGCTGCTAGGTGTGATTGCACTGCTATGGACGATTAATTGCTTTATAGGCTTTTATTTAACCTTGCCACGTACCGTGAAGAAGAGTCATGAAACCCATCGAAAAACAGTTAAAAAACGCGCGTCTTTTATCAAGCGCTGGCTATCGGCGTGGAAAATCCGCCGCAAAACCAATACCTTTAAGCTCAATTATGATGTGCATCACGCCTTTGGTTTATGGCTGTGGCTGATGCTATTTGTGATTGCGTGGTCGAGTGTCGGTTTTAATTTGCAGCAAGTTTATAAACCAGTGATGCAAGCGGTGGTAGGACTTGAAAGCAGAGAAGGTAAAGAAGGCAAAGAAGGCAAAGAAAGAGAAAAAGGTAAGTCGCATAAATCGGATAAATTTAGCGCGCAAGTTCTGCCAAATGTTACGCCAGTTATCAACGCAACTGCTGATATTGTCAATAAAGCCAATAGTATTGAGTATGTTAGCAAGCAGGCGAATATTGCCGCGCAAAAAAACGGGGTAACCGTACAGAAATTATTGGGCATACGCTGGGTAGCAGAGGACAATCAATGGCAGATGCGCTTTAAAACCGACAAAGATATCGGCACTCACGGTGGTGCTTCATCTATCACAGTGGATGCGGCGACTGGCAAAGTCGAAAAGGTTAATTTCGGTTATCAAAGCTCATTTGGCACTAAAGCTGACCAATGGTTATCGACGCTGCATATGGGACATATCAGTCACGGCGTCAGTCATTTAGCGTATCAAATATTCTTAGCATTGATTGGGTTAGCGGTGGTGGTCTTGTCTGGTACAGGTGTGTATCTATGGGCCAAGGGTAGACAGCAACGTTTGAAGGTTTTACAAAAATTGAGATAAAACTGATGTTTATACCTTTAAACCGTATCTATAATTACTGGCCGACCTTGATGATTTAATACCGTCACATCGACATTATATAGGTCCTTCATCGTCTCTTGGGTAATGACGTCGGCAGGTTTACCAACTGCCATTACCTGACCTGCTTTCATCGTGACCACAGTATCGGCAAATTGCGCCGCTTGATTGATATCATGTAGGACAATCACCACCGTTTTTTGCTGGCTATGACTCAGCTCGCATAGCTCACGCATCAAGCGCCCAGCATGGTACATATCTAGATTATTTAGCGGCTCATCAAGTAATAAATACGGCGTATCTTGGCAGACAATCATCGCAATCAGTACGCGCTGCCGTTGACCACCGGATAATGTCGATAAAAAACGCTCGGCTAATGGTTCTAGCTCAAAGCGTTCGATAATATCCTGCACTTTTTGCTCATCGTTCGCCGTTGGCTGCCCTTGATGATAGGGGTAGCGCCCAAACATCAGCAGCTCATGCACGCGTAATCGCCCTTGTACTTGGTTGTCTTGCCCGAGCATGGCCACCGTTTTAGACAGTGTTCGAGCATGACAGCTGACGATATCACGTTCCTCATTATCTACAGCAAAACTTACCCGTCCTGACTGTAGCGGTTGCAGTCGTGCCATTACCGAAAATAAGGTCGATTTACCTGCGCCATTGGGGCCAATTAAAGCAATCACTTGTGCGGGTGGTAAAGACAAGGTAATGTCATGCAGGATTTGTTGTTTGCCAATATGGTGGGAGATATTATCGAGTTTAATCATACAGTTGGTCCGATTTAAAAACGCTATAACGCTACTGGAATAAGTTTTTTTCGCTTGCTGCGCCGATGTAGACAGAGGCTGCAAAAAACTTATCCCAGTAGCATATGCATGTATTTATATATCTTGTCACTAAAATTTTTTTGATTCGTACAGTCTTACTGAGTCATAATTAACGGCGCTGAGTCATAAAAATTAGTATTAAGAAGACCAAGCCGCCTGCCAATTCAATCACTACCGACAGTACCCCTGCCATACCCAGCACTTGCTCAAATACCGTCTGACCGAGTACTAAGCAAATCATCGCTACTAAACTGACCAATATCAGGCGCTCGCTATGATACATGTGCCGCGCGATGCGATTGGTTAAAGCGCAGACTAGTAAGCCAAAAAAGGTTACCGGACCGACCAAAGCAGTTGCCGTGGCAACCAATACTGCGATGACCGTTAACAGCCCGAAGGCTAAGCGTTGATAATTAATGCCAAGGTTAATGGCTTGCGATTTGCCAAGCATCAATACATCACATTGATAACGCCAGCGCCAAATAAACACAGCGCTAATGGCACAAATAAAGAGGCTGATACCCAGTAGCTGGGGATTGACCGTATTAAACTGCGCGTAACTGGCAGATTGTACGACGACAAAATCATCAGGATTAATCAGTCGTGCAATCAGTGCCGATAAGCTACGAAACAACACGCCAAAGATGACACCTACCAGTATCAGCCGCGTCAAATCCTGACTGCTTTTTGAGAACAGCACTCGAAACAAAAGTAGGGACGCGCCAAACATCAGGACAATTTCAAGGGTGAACTTGGTAATAGGATTGATGCTGGTAAAGCTCATCGCGCCCAAAAAGAACACCAATAAGCTCTGTAGCAAGACATATAGCGAATCAAAACCCAATAGTGATGGCGTCAGAATAGGGTTGTGCGTTAAGGTTTGAAAGAGCAGAGTCGATACGCCAATCGCATAGCCGACCACCATTAACGCCAGTAATTTCTTACCACGTAGCGGTAATGCAAAATCCCAATAACCGTTGACATTGAGCGTCAAAAACAGCGTCATTGAGATCAATAATATAATCACTGCAATTGATTTTGGATGGTTGGCGATAAATGCCCAAAGTTGTGCTAAATGACTCTGTGCAGAAGTGTTGGCATGGCTGTCGTTTTCTAAAGAGCCATTTTCTGGAACACTCTTTTCTGCTGAGCCAGACTTTGTAGAACTGTCATTTATAAGACGATGCTTAGACGGTGAAAACATACGTAAATCCTACTATGCTACCTTTAATAGTAACAACGCCAAGCTTATCTAAGCAGACAACAGGACGAATAAATTAAGAAAAGAGTTAATAACAATTAGGGAGCTGTCTTATTGATATATTATTGCTCAGCAGGCGCACGTAATAACAGCCATAAAAACAACACCGTACCGACCACACCAAACACAGTAGCCACTGGCACTTCAAACGGGTAGCGAATAGAGCGCCCGATGATATCGCAGAGCAGTACTGCTGAAGCACCTAGTAGGGCGACTGCTGGCAGGCTACGGCGTAATTTATCACCCATCAATCGGCTGACGATATTGGGCACGACCAAGCCAATAAAGGGAATCATACCCACCGTCACGACGACGACAGCACTCATCATCGCCACCATACCAACGCCAAGCCACGTAACTTGCCGTTTACTAATTCCTAAGTTCAGCGCAATATTATCGCCCAAACCCACGATGGTCAGTTTATCAGCGATAATATAAGCCAGCACGCACAATCCACCTGTCAGCCATAACAGCTCATAACGCCCCGCTAATACAGCCGAGAAGTCACCAAACTGCCAAACGCTAAGCATTTGCAATGACTCAGTTTGATAAGCGATAAAGGTCGTCACCGCTTCAATAATGCCGCCAAAGACAATGCCAATCAGCGGAATCATCAAAAAATCAGTCGGCGGAATACGGTGAATGAGCAGCATAAATAGCATCATGCCAAACATTGCAGTAATGGTGGCGACGCCCATTTTAATAAGCAGTGCACTGGCTGGAAACAGTAAGCTGACCACCAATAAACCCAGTGCCGCGCTTTGAGTCGCCCCAACCATCGACGGCTCGACAAAGCGGTTTTTTAGCACCACTTGAATAATCATCCCTGCAACCGCCATCGCAATACCGGTCAAAATAATAGCGATAGTACGAGGTATACGGCTGACCAATAGCAGTGAGCTGTCTGAGTTGGCGCTATGATTGATAATGCTGTGGAAGATACCTGACCACGAAAAATCTGCCACCCCAATCGATAAACTTAACAACACCAAAAGCCCCATAATAATGAGGCTACCTGTGTTGATTAACCACGGTGGTATGGCGGCACGTTGATGTTTAGGGCTCAGATTGCGAGTCTTTTTTTGCCAACTTGATGGTACAGCTGGCAAAGCAGGATTGTCTTTGACACTGGCATGAGCGCGAGATGAAAATAACGACATAACGTCTACTGGCTTATTAATGGTAATTAAGAAATATGGCTCGTATCGTTATCAGGTCTATTTCGCGCTAGCAAAAGCATCTTTAATCGTGGTCAAATCTTGCATCCATTGATAGTAACCACCAAAAGCTAGGTAAGAATCTGGGCTGAGGTAAACCACTTGTCCTTTACTCCAAGCTTTGGTTTGCGCGACCAGTGGATTGTCCAATACCGCTTTTGCACCAGCGCCGTCTTCGCCAATTGCCGCACTACGATCGACGACGAATAACCAGTCTGGATTGGTTTTTTGTAGATACTCAAAAGATACGGGTTGACCGTGACGCGCATCGGCGATTTGGTCATCGGCCATCGGGATATCTAATACCGTATGAATAAAGCCATAGCGTGACTTATCACCATAGGCGGATAGCTTATTGCCATTCACCATGACCACTAAGCCTTTACCTTTATCCTCGGTTAAGGCTTTGGTCTCGCCAATGAGACTGTCGATATTACCTTGCAGTTTTGCTGCCTGATCACTTTTACCAAACAAGGCACCCAAATCATGCAGACGTTGCTTGCTCGACTCATAAATATTTGCTGTATCAATGGTCATATCAAGCGTTGGCGCGATGCTTGAAAGCGCGTCGTATTTTTCTGCCATCCGTGAGCCGACCAAAATAGCTTGTGGCTGCATAGCGTTCAAGGCTTCAAGGTCTGGCTCAAATACCGTACCGACTGATTTTGGTTCAGGCTGAGTTTTTGAGTGTAAATTATCTAAATGAAGCCCACTTGGCATGCCATCGACCGCCACATCAAGTGCCGCCAAATCTTGCATCAAGGTCATGTCATAAACGACCAATGGTGACGGATTCATTGCCAAGTCGACCTTACCTTTTGTCGTATCGACGGCAATGGTCGCCACAGAAACATTGTCATTATTGGCAACGTTCGAGGATTTGTCAGCCGTTTGGTTCTCAGTCTTGGCATCTGCTGGCTCAGAGTCATTGGATTCAGGCGAACTACAACCTGCCATGCCAATGCTGGCAATCAGCGCTGTCATCATGGCAGCTAATAAAGGACGCTTAAAAAGGGGGCTAGCGTTATGGTTTGAGCATAAAGTAGTAGGCATAAATAACTCGGTTTATCAAAGGGTTGGGCAGTCTTATAGGAAAAATACTAAATAAAAACTGCTAAATAATGAATCAACTTATAACTTATCAAGGCTGTTTTCTATCGTTGCTTTATAATTGGTTTTTTATGATAAATTGCTTATATAAGTATCATAAAACAGCCATCATGATAAATTAATTGAGACTTATTATCAATAACAATGATAATGGTTTTTATTAACGTTGAAAGTTTTTACTATATTAATCTTATAAAATGCTTACACTATAAGGTGGTAGCGATTAGTTAGATTGGGTTTTGCTGATCAGGATTTTCTAGAATATGAGAGATTAGACTAAAGATATTGGAAATTTACTATTGATAATAATTATCGTTTGCATTATTATCGACACCATTCTATGACGGCTAAATGTTAGGGTGTTATGAGTTCAACGGATTTAGACGCGCCACCACTGAAAGCAATACTTATCGCTATTATCGTTGTGGTGGGATTACATGTGCTCACGGCCGTTGCTTTGGTAACGATAAAACCGTCTGAGCCTAAAATTGAGCGAGTACAAGTAACGCCGCCTATCGAGATAGAATTCGTCTCATTGCCTGCTCCAAATACCGAGTCTGAGGTAGAAGCGGAGCAACTAACCGCTCAGCAAAAGCCTCAGCCAAAAGTAAAGCCTGAACGGATACAACCGCCACAGCCACAGCCGCAACAAAAACCAATAGCAGAACCGAAGGCTAAAGTAGTGACAGCAAAGCCAACAGAGATAAAGAGCAAAACGGCTGATGTCGAACCTGTTGCTAAAGTAGAAAACAAAAAGCCTGACGTTATTAAAAAAGAACCCTCTAAAATAGATACATCGATGGCGGATGAGCAACGTAAGATAATAGCCGCACAAGCGGAAAAAGCCGCTCAAGATGCCCACGCTAGGGCAGTCGCAGACGCCAAAGCTGCCCGCGAGGCACAAGCGCAGGCAGATGATAAAGCAGCAACAGAGGCCGCTCAAAAAGCAGCACAGGCAAAGGCTGAAAGAGAAGCTGCGGCTCAAGCAAAAGCAGATGCTGACGCCAAAGCTGCGGCGTCAGCGAGTAATGAGCCTGTCAATTTTACCGCCAGCAATGCCAATTGGGCATCAGCGCCAAACTTTAACTTCCCTGAGCGTGCCGCAAAGCGAGCCCGTTCAGGCGATACGCTCAATGTGGTATTAATACTAAGGGTCAATAAACAAGGTGGTATCGATAGCGTGCGAATTGCCCAATCATCAGGAAATTCACTGGTCGATAAAGAGGCGCAGCGTCAGGTTCGCTCTGGTAAATTTAAACCCTTTAGCAAAAACGGTGTGCCAGTGGTCGGTAATGTGACCTTGCCCATCGCTTATGCAGTGCCATAGAGATACAAAAACCAGCTATCGCGGTATCTAAGTGGCACACATTATTGCCGCCAACTGTTATCGATAATTATAAAATAACAAGTAATGACATCCCACTTTAAGGAATCTGACATGGACTTTACGACCTACTGGCAATATAGCGATATGGTGACCAGAACCTTATTTTTCTTGCTCCTTGCCTTATCTATCGTCTCTTGGGTGACCGGTATCATTCGTATACTGCAAAGTCGCAAACTGGCCGCTAGTGTCGCCGATGATTTGAGTGCGCAGATTCATAGCAGGCGCGCACGTTTGATTGATACGGATGGTGCGACGCGGCGTTTGGTGATTGAGCAGACCTTACTTAAGCATATCGGTCGCTACCGTTTTGCCAGTGAGCGCGGTCTACCTATCCTTGGTACAACGGCAGCAATTGCACCATTTATCGGATTGTTTGGCACGGTGTGGGGTATTTTTCATGCGCTACATAATATTGGCGTTAGTGGGCAAGCGGGCTTGGGACAAGTAGCAGGGCCAGTTGGTGAAGCCCTTATTATGACGGGTTTGGGGATTGCTGTTGCCATTCCAGCGGTGGTGTTTTATAACCTAGCGGTGCGTATCAATCGCCGCGTGATGTACCATGCCAATGATAGAGCGCATGATTTGTTGGCGCAATCTGCCGACATCGCGGCTTCTCAGCAACCATCAGCTCAGCAATCAACAGCAAACAGTACGTCTAGTACGACTCAAACACAATCAACCAAAAGTGTGAGCTCTGAGCAACAAGCTGTTCAGTCATCTGAACTTTATCGTAAGTCAGCGCCATCGCAGTTGTCATGATTGTTTAACAAAGAAGCGCTAAGCTAAAGCAGTTTAGAAAAGCAATGCGAAAATCAGCTAAAAGCACGAGTGGCAAAGATTCTAATTAACGATGTTGAGAATAATTATGGCATTTCAATTGGGTGATGATGACGTTCAAAGCATGAATGAGATGAACCTTATTCCGCTTATCGATATAATGCTAGTATTGATGATTATCTTTTTATTGACGGCGACGGTGCTAAACCCAACCGTACCCTTAGATTTACCAAAGACCAGTGCTGAGCTAAACCAAGCGCCGCCAGAAGCCATTCAAATTAGCATTGATAAAGATGCGGGTCTATTTTGGGATGATGAACCAATCAGTATGGAAGCGTTAGCAGCGCGTCTGCAAGCGCAGTCGGCGAGCGGTAAGGATCCGTCTATCCAGCTGCGTGCTGATAAAGAAGGTAAGTATGATACCGTGGCGCAAGTATTGGCGGCTGCCAGTCAAGCGGGGCTAAGTAAGATTGCATTTGTTAACGAGTAATTTTTTAAAACGTGCAGGACTTAAAAGTAAATGCGCTATGAAAAAAAGCCTTTAGAAGAATGGTCTCTAGAAGAATGGTCTCTAGAAGAATGGTCTCTAGAAGAACAGTCTCTAGAGAAACAGACTGCCAAGATAAACCAGTAGGCTTATTAATAAAAAAATAACCAAGACAATAACAAGAATAATTAAAATAATAACTCTTTTCTCCGGCCTCGCTTGGGCAACCTTGCGAGGTTATCTTTTTTTCAGCTGCCTTTAAGCTAAGCGAATAGCTTATAAGTTGAATGCTTTATATAGCGATTACCAGCCATAGCCAAATGGGCGATAACCATAACCTAAGCGTCCAGAGCCATAACCAAACGGATAAGGCGAGCGCAGATAATCAAGGTCACGCTGGCGGATATAATAGTAACGCCCTTGGGAGTACGCTTCCTCGAGCTTTTCGATGCCTTCGAGCGGACAAACAGGCTGCCAATCATAGCCTTCGCGGCCAAGTTTATAGGCATTGAGCTCGGTACAGTAATTTTTTAACCCTTGCTGGCGACCTTGCTCCCACAATACGCGGTTTGGCGCTGCGCCAACGACGCTTGCGCACTGATTGGTATAGTTGCCAAAGTAAGCACCCGAGCGCCCATGAAGACCATCGACATAGCCGACTTCTTGCCAATTGCTATTTTGACATTGTTCAGGCGTAAGGCTTTGGGTGGTCGCGCAGCCCGATAAAGTAAACAAAGCCGCGCCTACTAGCGAGATAGCCAGTCCAGATTTACCCACAAGTTTGGCGACACCTTTACTCACTGATGCAGCGATCGATGAGTTTCGCTTAAGAAGATAATTCATAATAAACCTGCGCGCGTTTAAAATTATGGTTTATCATAGCACCTTTTTAGGCGAGCAACTTTTTGCATCTTGTTATCGGATCAGTGGTTTTATGTACTAAGTATTTGATATGCCACTATAAATAGCAAGGCGTTGGTAAATGTCAGGTGTGCCTAGCAGCTAGCCCTTTATAGAAGATAGTATTTACGAGCGCTTGTTTTTTAAAGGTTTACGCTCATTATAAGCGACTAGATAGTCGTCGTTTATATTTAAGTTTTTTATATCAATAACCACGCTTATAGGTTATTAGCCCTATTTTAATTTATAGCATTACTTCATTTAAGCTAAAAGGTCAGACTGTTATGGGAATATGGATTGCGATCGCCATTGTACTATTCGTATTAGGGAGTATGATGGCGCTCAAACCTAGCGGAATCGACCAGCGTTTGGATAAGCTGCGTATGACGGCGCGTCGCTTACAACTTAATCCCAAGTTAGTTACTTGCCCAGATTGGGTAAAGGGCAAAGACAATGAGTATGGTCGCGGCATGATTGGGCAATATGGTTTGGTGCTGGAGAATATAAAACTGCCACTGACGCGCTATCAGGTGATAGATGGACAATGGCGTCCGGCTAGCAATGCCAGCAGTCATGACATTAATAATAGCGGCGACAATAAAAGCTTACCCGTACAAGCCAATTTTAGCTTAGATAAAGAGCCTTTAGCGCTGCCCGTTGGCATTGAGCCATTTGTAAAAGCATTATTGGTTAAGTCGAATAGCATTATTATTTATTGGGAAGATATTGCCTATGTGCGTCCCATAACCAACCCTGCTTATCAGCAAAAAGCCATTGAAACCGACTTATTAATACTGAAAGAAAACCTTGAGAGATGGGCATTACAGATGCAAAAGCAGCTATAAAAGTCGTTGCAAGCTAGCAAATTAGTTTTTCGTCTCCATTAAGAGGCAATATGCAAGTCCTTTTGGCAAACTCTCAGTCATTTTAAGTTGACAGCTTAATGCTTAGCAGTGTAACGTCTTTATAACTGTATGTATGCGTTATGGTTATTGTTTGTTTTATAACCGTTTTTATCAGCAGCCCTTACTACAATAATTCGCTGAGCCATTATAACTAACTATTATAAATTGCCATGCTGCTGAATTTATCCTTATTTTAATTTACTTATTATGGTGTCGTCACTTATGGCAAAACCCGCAACCAAAAAAAGTCCAGCTGCGGCTGCTGACAAAACTAAAGACAGTCCTAAAGGCAAGTCTTTGGTGATCGTAGAATCACCCGCCAAGGCAAAAACCATTAACAAATACTTGGGCGACGACTTTATCGTACGCTCAAGTATCGGTCATGTCCGTGATTTGCCAGTGGGCGCGAGCAAAAGCGCGAAGAAGCCAGCGGCGAGCAAAAAAGATGACAGCCTGAGCAAAGAAGAAAAAACCCAGCAAGCATTGGTACGGCGCATGGGCGTTGACCCAGAACATAACTGGGCGGCAGTCTATGAAGTATTGCCCAACAAGACCAAGGTTATCAAAGAGCTTAAAGCCTTAGCCAAAGACGCTGACAAAATCTATCTCGCAACGGATATGGATAGAGAAGGGGAAGCGATTGCTTGGCATCTAAAAGAAGTCATCGGCGGCGCAGACAGTAAATATGAGCGCGTGGTCTTTAACGAGATTACCAAATCCGCCATTCAAAATGCCTTTAAGCAACCATCAAAACTTGATATTGACCGTGTGAATGCGCAGCAAGCGCGGCGCTTTTTAGACCGCGTGGTTGGTTTTATGGTATCGCCGCTGCTGTGGCAAAAAGTTGCTCGCGGTCTGTCAGCAGGTCGTGTCCAGTCCGTTGCCATGCGTTTGGTTGTGGAAAGAGAACATGAGATTCGCGCCTTTATTCCAGAAGAATACTGGCAGATTCATGCTGATACCCATATTGCCGATAGTAAAGCCACAGACGCTGAGCAAATTGCGATTCGTCTAGAAGCGACCAAGCAAGGCGGCAAAACGCTAAAGCTTGTCAATAAAGAACAGACCGATAAAGTATTAGCAGTGCTTAATTCAAGCGACTTTATTGTTAAAGAGCGCGAAGAGAAGCCAACGCAATCGCGTCCCAGTGCGCCGTTTATCACCTCGACATTGCAGCAAGCAGCAAGCACGCGCTTAGGTTTTTCAGTTAAGAAAACCATGATTTTGGCGCAGCGTTTATACGAAGCCGGTCATATTACTTATATGCGTACCGATTCGACATTCTTGTCGGGTGATGCACTTGCTGCTGTTCGTGGATATATCGAAGACAGCTATGGCGCAAAGTATGTGCCAGAAAAGCCGAACTTCTATGGCAATAAACAAGGCGCACAAGAGGCGCATGAAGCCATTCGTCCGTCTAACGTCAATATGAAATCAACCCAGCTGAAAGGTGTTGAGCGTGATGCCATTCGTCTATATGAGCTGATTTGGCGTCAGTTTGTGGCTTGTCAGATGCTGCCAGCAAAATACCTGTCAGTGAATCTATTCGTCGCTGCCAATGATGTTGAGCTAAAAGCCCGCGGTCGTACCTTAGTTTTTGATGGCTTTACTAAAGTCATGCCACCAGCGAAAACCGACGATACTTTGCTTCCAGATGTCAAAAAAGGTGATAAGTTAACGCTAGATAAGCTTGATCCTAGTCAACACTTTACCAAGCCGCCACCGCGCTATACCGAAGCAAGCTTGGTCAAAGAGCTTGAGAAAAAAGGTATCGGTCGTCCATCGACTTACGCCTCTATCATCTCAACCATTCAAGATCGCGGTTATGTAAAGCTTGAAAATAAACGTTTATTTGCCGAAAAAATGGGCGATATCGTCACTGATAGATTGACGGCAAGTTTCCCAGACTTGATGGATTATACCTTTACCGCCGCGCTAGAAGACAAGCTTGACCATGTCGCTGAAGGGGATACCGACTGGAAAGATGTCCTCGATAATTTCTATGGCGACTTTAAAAAGACCTTAGATCGTGCCAAAGAAAAAGACGGTATGCGCCCGAATGATCCAACCGATGTGCCAGATGTGCATTGCGATATTTGCGATCGTCCGATGCAATTACGTACCGGCTCAACCGGTGTATTCTTAGGTTGTACTGGCTATAATTTACCGCCAAAAGAGCGCTGTAAAGGCACTAAGAACTTAATGCCAGTCGAAGCGTTCGCCAATCTTGATGATAGTGACAGCGATGACGAAGCGGCCGAAGTTAAAGATTTGATGGAGAAAAAGCGCTGCCCGAAATGCGGTACGGCCATGAATGGCTATATCGTCGACGGTGGTCTTAAGCTGCATATCTGTGGTAATAATCCTGATTGCGACGGTTATATCTTAGAAGAAGGTAAATTTGAAGTGCCGGGTTCAGACGCCCCAACCATCGACTGTAATAAGTGTGATGGGCAGATGGAGCTAAAAACCGGACGTTTTGGTCCTTACTTTGCTTGTCAGAAATGTGACAATACCCGTAAGGTGCTCAAAACTGGCGAAGCTGCACCGCCGCGTATGGATCCTATCCATTTGCCAGAGCTAAAATCAACCAAGCATGATGATTACTTTATCTTGCGTGAAGGCGCGGCAGGGATGTTCTTAGCAGCATCTAAGTTCCCGAAAGTACGCGAAACGCGTCCGCCAAAGCTTGCTGAGCTACGCGAAATCAAAGATAAGATGGAAGATAAATTCCAGTATCTGTTCGCAGGTCCAGACGAAGACCCTGATGGCAATCCAACCATTTTGCGCTGGTCGCGGAAGAAAAAAGAGCAGTATATCGGCTCTGAGAAAAACGGCAAAGCCACGCGCTGGGGTGTGTACTGGCGTAATGGTGAATGGGTAGAAGAGTAAACCTGTTTTACTTTTACCATAAATCGCTTTAAATAAAAAAACCTCTTAGATAATCTAAGAGGTTTTTTTATGCTATCAATTTTAATAAAACTAACAGTATTGAGCTTTAAAAGTTATTGGCTAAATACAATTAGTTCTTTTCGATGATACCGCAAGCAACGCGATCGCCTGCATTACCAGCTGGCTGGCTAGTATAGTCGTCAACACCGCTGTGCACGATAAAGGCTAAACGGTTAACACTATATTTACCGGCATCAGCAGCGGAGATTTTCTTATTTACAAAGTTGATAGTAGCAACACCATCGGCATTGGCGGTTAAGTTCGGCAAGTCGCCCGCATGACCATTCATATCATCAGGGTTAGAGTGCGGTTTATTATCTGGATTAAAGTGACCACCTGCCGCTTTACCCATATCAGCACAGCTACCCGTTTCATGGATGTGTAGTGATACTGTTTTACCTGGCTGCAGGTTCATGAGCTTACCGTAGACTTGTACGCCGCCATCAACTGGACGTAGGAATACTTGACCCACTTCATTTTTATTACCAGCGACTGCATTGATAGTAGATTTTAGCGTAGGTTGGCTAAGTGGATTACCGGTTTGCATTTGACCTTCGACGGTTTGGCAACCCGTCATTACCAACGCTGAACCACATAATAGGGCACTTGCAAGCATCGTCTTATTCATTATTATCTCCATTTATATTTAATCGTTATGATGAGTTTCTATAGTTTTAGTTAAGATATTCAAATATTGCCTAATACCGCAACCAGTATAGCCAAGCGTTAGATATAGTTATTCATCAAATGCGCAACAATCGGTTAATAAATGTAAGTATCGTATGGGTTTGAAAGTTGTTTACGGTATTTCCTTTACTTCGTTTTGCCAAACTAAGGTTTCGCCTGTTGCCATCGTTTGCAATAAATTATAACGAGGCATATCGGTCTGATTGTCTGCTGTTGGCGATATTGGCTGTAAGGGTTGCAAACTTAGCGTTAGCTGACTGCTGCTATCACGCATCAAATCAAACAAAGCGCTTTCAATGCGATTGCCTGTCTCACCGCAGCCCATTACAGTGCTGATGATGGTGCCGACTTTGAAAGTATTATCATTGAGTAAAAAATAGGGCGCGCGTGAGCCGTTACAGCCTGAGCTAAAGGATGCGTATTGATTGTTAGGCCAACTCTCAAAGCTCGCTGAAATAGGGTGATCGGGGTGATAAAAATTGCCCAAAGGTTTTCTAGTTAATTCCCCTTTTGCATCACAAGTATTACTGACGGCGCTCACCAGCGTCCAATGATATTTCTCCAAAAGCTCGTTAGTAATGGGCAATCCAGTGGGAGCTGCTAATGCTTTAGGTGAGCCTATAAAAATTAAGCGATTACCGTTTTCGATATTAAGTGCCAAACGTTTAGGGGCAGCTTGTATGGCGACTGGCGCTGATTCTGATGTTAAATGCGAAGTTGGCAATAACTCAAAATTAAGCCTAACAGGTGCGTACTTAACAAATAACGATTGAATACTATTATCCTCTGTAATCACAGTTTTATTATCAGAGTTAGTGTCGTTATGACAAGTTGTGGGTACTTTAGCAAGATGAGAATAATAGGGATAAGGCGGCGCGGACATCGCATAGAAATCCAGCATATATTGCTCGCAACCTTGATAAAATATGACGGCACTGGGTTCTATTGCTAAGGTAATCGGTGCAAAATTTTCGATATCGACTATGTTACCGTTTTGATTAATTACTTGCGCCAATTGCCAGTCATAATGAGTTAGCCATTGCATTACTTGTGATTCTTTAATTACGATCTCGTCAGTAAAGTTAGATTTATCTTTAATAACAGGTGCGTTGACGATAGTGGTCTGCTGGATACTATTCAATGGCGCAGACTGGCAACCCATTAATCCCACTGCTACAGACAAGCTGATAATAGTTAATGAGCCTTTTATAGTGGGTATGAGCATTGTAAAATCCTTTTTTAAAATAATATAAAAGTAAATAGAGGCTAAGGTATTTTCTTTACTTCGTTTTTCCAAATCAGTGTTTCGCCTGATTCTAACTTTTGAGTAAGGAGATAGCTGGATTCAGAATTATCAGAAGGATTAGATATTCTCTGCTTATCAAGATTGTTCAGTGTTAACTGACTAGAGCTATAAAGCATTAGGCGGCTAAGGCTTGATTCAATATCATCAATGTCATCACCACACCCTACCATCGTTGAAGGGTTGCCACCAATTAGCAACGTTTGATTAGTAGATAAAGCATAAGACCCACCAGCCCCATTGCATCCGACAGAAAACCCAACACCTTGGCTAAAACTACTTTGCTGAGGATTGCTATAATCATGTGAACCAAGTCTGTAGTTTGCAGTAATAGGTACATCTGGACGATTAAATTTATTAATAGTTTTATTGGTATCGTCAGTTGCACTAATAAGACGCCATTGGTATCGCTCTAATAATTCATTGGTAAGCGGTATGCCCGCCACACGATATTCAGGCTTGGGCGTACCCGAAAAAATCAGTGTTTTTCCTTTATTGGTTTTTAGAGCCAGCTGTTTTAATGTCTTGTTAGAACTCTGTGCAGAATTTGGTAGTACTGGATCGAATCTGAAAGCTGTATCTGAATAGGGTATAAAAACACCATTTACGACATTTCCTGTTTTGTTTTTGATTGTGTTTTTATTACTCAAATTTTCGATAATTGAATGGTTTACTGTGGCGCAGTTATCAGATGGTTCTCTGACATTGATTTGCCCGTAAAGGTACGGTAATGGTAACCACATATCAAAAGAAACTTGGTGACGCTGACAGCCTTCTGTGAAAGTTAAAAGGCTTGGATGTACCTCCATTATCAAAGGCAGCTTTTGGTTAAAAGGCTTGATTCGACCCTTATCATCGCTGACATGGGTTAGTTGCCACGCATATTTTGTGGTGGTTTGAAACAGTCTGGATTCGAGCGTGGAGGCTGACCAGTTTTTATCGTCGATAACGGTACTGGTTTGTGCTGAATGATTAAGGCTGTTGGTTTGGCAGCCTAATAAAGCGAGGGGTAGTAATGTGCTTATTACAACTAGAGGCACCCTTAAATGATTTAACATTGTACTTTCCTAATTAATAAACGTTTGTCTAAAATATAGCACAGGGTCTTAACCAGATTGTTCTTTATTATTACCAAAAAAAGCCGCCCATCATGACGATGAGCGGCTCTTTAATTTGTAAGACTGGATTAGTAACTAATCAGATTAGTTATGCAGCGCTTTGCTTGAGGTTTTATCAACCGTCACTTTGGCAGGTTTTAGTGGCACTGGCATACTGACCAACGCTACTTTTAATATCTCATCAATCGTCGCGACTGGCTGAATAGTCAGACCAGCTTTAACGTTATCAGGGATATCAGCCAAGTCACGCTCGTTGGTCGCTGGAATCAACACATGCTTGATACCACCGCGATGCGCAGCAAGTAGCTTCTCTTTGAGACCACCGATGCGTAGGATTTTACCGCGTAAGGTAATCTCGCCTGTCATCGCAATATCTGGACGAATGGCAATGCCAGTTAAGGCAGAGACCAGCGCTGTCGTGAGCGCACCACCAGCCGATGGACCGTCTTTCGGGGTTGCACCTTCTGGCATATGTACGTGGACGTCAGTGGTTTTAAAGGTCTCATAATCGATGCCTAAGCTGTCACCGCGAGCACGGACCACGCTCATTGCTGCACGAATCGACTCTTTCATGACATCGCCGAGTGAACCGGTAAAGCTTAGCTCGCCTTTACCTTTCATCGCCACCGCTTCGATGGTTAATAGCTCGCCACCGACTTGTGTCCAAGCAAGGCCCGTAATACGACCAATCTCAGGCTCTTCTTCCGCCAGACCATAATCGTACTGATGCACACCTAGATAGTCATCGATGTTTTTGTCATCGACCACGATTAGCTGACGTTCTGCTTTCTTCGGAGCACGTGCGCCATGGGTTTCAACCGAACCGCGAACGACTTTACGGCAGATTTTATTGACTTCACGCTCAAGGTTACGCACACCGGCTTCACGGGTATAGCTACGCACGATGCTATGTAATGCCGCTTCAACAATCTCAATTTCGCCTTCTTTGAGACCGTTATTTTTGATCGCTTTTGGTACAAGGTATTTCTGCGCGATATTGACCTTTTCTTCTTCGGTATAACCCGGTAGACGAATGACTTCCATACGGTCAAGCAGGGCAGGCGGGATATCCATGCTGTTGGCGGTACAGATAAACATCACTTGCGATAAATCTAAGTCCATATCGAGATAATGGTCGTTAAACGTATCGTTCTGTGAAGGGTCTAATACTTCAAGCAAGGCTGACGCTGGATCACCGCGGAAGTCTTGCGCCATTTTATCGATTTCATCTAATAAAAATAGCGGGTTTTTAACTTCGACTTTAGCCAATGACTGCACGATTTTACCCGGCATCGCGCCGATATAAGTACGGCGATGACCACGGATTTCCGCTTCATCACGGACGCCGCCCAGTGCCATACGCACAAACTTACGACCAGTAGCGCGCGCAATCGACTCGCCCAATGAAGTTTTACCAACACCCGGAGGACCGACTAAACAAAGAATCGGCCCGCGCAATTTTTTCACCCGCGACTGTACGGCTAAGTATTCTAAGATGCGGTCTTTTACATCTTGTAAACCATAATGGTCTTCGTCTAATACCGTTTTAGCTTTTTCTAAATTAATCGAAACTTTGGTCGTCGCATTCCACGGCGTATCCAAAATCCACTCAATATAGTTGCGCACCACTGACGATTCACTCGATGCAGGTGGCATCATTTTGAGTTTCTTCAGCTCTTGCTCTGCTTTTTTGCGCACATCTTCTGGCAAGTCAGCATCTTCTAGGCGCTGCTCAAGCTCAGCTACATCGTCTTCACCATCGAACGCACCGTCATTCATATCTGACAGCTCATTCTTGATGGCTTTCATTTTCTCGTTTAAGAAGTACTCACGCTGGTTGTCTTCCATTTGCTGACGAACCGCATCTTGGATATCTTGCTCGATATTTTGCTCAGCGCTTTGCTTCACTAAGTACTCGGTCAAGGTATTGATGTGGGTTTTGATATCGTCTTCTTCTAAAAACGATTGCTTAATATCCAAATCCATCGACACGCGGGTTGAGATGAAATAGACCAATTCAAGCAAATCATCGATGCGTTTTGCCACACGAGTTAGCTCACGAGCATTACGTAGACGGGCGTCGGCATAGCCTTCAAACAACGTTGTTAAGGCTTGGATGGTGTTTTTTTGCTGGCTCTCATCTATACTGACATCGAGGTCAGCACGGTCAAAGCTTGCCATCAATAGCTCGTCATGATTTTCAATGTTATTGACGCGCGCGCGGTATTGACCTTCAATCAATACTTTGATGCAATTTTCATCGCTATCATGCGGCATGGTGCTGACGATGCGGCACACAGTTCCGTACTGATACAAGTTGTCTTGATCAATATCTTCGGTCAGCGAGTCTTTTTGCGCCACGACCAATACTTTATTACCATATTCGGCTTGTGCCAATTCAACGGCTTTCACCGAGGGCGCACGACCGACAAACAAGGCAATCTGCATATGCGGATAAACAACCACATCGCGCAATGCCAGTAGCGGTAGATAGTTTTCTTCAGCATCTTTAGCTTTAATGTCTTCAGAATCGCTGTCTTTACTCTCATTGTCTTCAACAGTTTCTTTTTTAACCGTTTCAGACGCCGACTCGTTTTCTAACATATCGTCAGATGAAGTATTTAGCGCATTATCATCAGAAACGTTAGATGAAACGTCGACATCGATGTCGATATTGTCTTTGGCAATTTTATGTTCACTCATATATTCTTCCTCGTTCACCAGACTTGTAAAGTCAAGTTAGTGGTTCATGTTTAGATAAATGGTGCTGCTAAATGAAATTGCAAGGCTATATGACCAACCGCAAGGAGAATATTACGCCTTTATTTGCAGTGTCGCTGATGTCTGCTAGGTTTTGCGCGTGGGCTTTATGGCTAAAATCAGGTAAAATGACGCGCGTCTTAACCGCTCCGTTCAAATAGCAACTATATGGATTAACGTGTGAGTTAAAACGCTAGGGCGAAATAAATAGGTCGGCAATGTGACAATAGCGGGCCACAAAACATAGGGTAAGGGGCGAGAATATGACCATCAATGCGGTGCTACTAGCGGTAGTCATCATGCTAGGGCTGTCTTTAGCGCGGGTACACGTGGTACTTAGTTTATTAATCGGGGCGCTGGCAGGTGGGCTGATTGCTGGTCTTGGCATGACCGATACCTTAAATGCTTTTCAAGAAGGTATCCGTAATGGCGCGCAAATTGCGCTGTCTTATGCCTTATTGGGTGCTTTTGCAGTAGCGATTGCGCATTCGGGCTTGCCGCAGTCTTTGGCAGGGGCGGTCATTAAGCGCATTGATGCCGGTGGCACCAGTGGCATGATTAAATACATGCTGTTTGCCGGTCTGGTCACCATGAGCTGCTTTAGCCAAAACTTAATCCCGATTCATATCGCCTTTATTCCACTGCTTGTACCGCCTTTATTGCTTGCCTTTAACCGCATGCAAATCGATAGACGCCTGATTGCCTGTCTGATTACTTTTGGTCTTGTGACCACTTATATGTTTATTCCTTATGGGTTTGGCGATATTTATCTCAATCAAATCATGCTAAAAAACGTCGGTGAAGCCGGTATTGATGTATCGAATATTTCGGTCACCAAAGCCATGGCGATTCCAGCACTTGGCATGCTCGTTGGTTTGCTAGTGGCGGTATTTATCAGCTATCGTAAGCCGCGCCAGTATCAGCAGCTAGCCATCGATAAACAAGCTCGCGATGCGGTAGTAGAAAAAGATGCTTTAAGCAAAACCGCAGCCGGCGCACAAACGCAAAGTAAGCTTAAAACCATCGTCGCGCTGATTGCTATCGTTACCGCCTTTGTTGTACAGCTCTATACTGACTCATTATTGCTAGGCTCAATGTTTGGTTTTGGCGTCTTTATGGCAACGGGCGTGGTTAAATGGCGTGATGCCGATACCGTTTTTAATGACGGTATCAAGCTGATGGCGATGATTGGCTTTATTATGATTACCGCCCAAGGTTTTGCCGAAGTGATGAAAGCGACCGAACAGATTCAGCCGTTGGTTGATGGCGCGGCGTCATTGTTTGCGGGTAATAAAGCGATGGCCGCATTTATTATGCTATTGATTGGCTTGATTGTGACCATGGGTATTGGTTCGTCTTTTTCGACTATTCCTATTTTGGCGGCGATTTATGTACCATTATGTATCTCTTTAGGGTTCTCACCTTTAGCAACCGTGGCGATTATTGGTACAGCTGGCGCGCTTGGTGATGCCGGTTCGCCAGCGTCAGATTCAACGCTTGGACCAACCTCTGGTCTAAACGTTGACGGTCAGCATGACCATATCAAAGACAGTGTGGTGCCGACCTTCATTCATTACAATATTCCGTTATTGGTATTTGGTTGGATTGCGGCGATGGTGTTGTAGTTTGCTAACATGTATAAAGTGGTGAGTAGTTGTATACGATGTACCGTGTACATCGTATAGCTTTCATTAATCCTTAATTAACTGTAATCTTTATAAAATCTAATCTATTAAACACAGGCTAGGCGTTATGAGCACTCAAGATTTTACTCAGAATGAAGTGATGCTATTGATAAAAGGATTGAAGTTACTCCTATCTAGAAACTCGAAGAATGATCCTGTACTAATCAAACAGTTTTATGTAAGAAGCGATCCATATATGGAAGTATTTGCTATAGATAAGGAAAAATATGAAGAAGACCGTAATAATATAATAAATTTGATTCGCAAGCTGGAAAAAGGCTAGCTTAGTAAAGTGATGTTAAATTAATAAATTACTCATCAAAATCTCCAATTTCACCATTCAAGCTTTTTAAAAACTCATCACTCTGCGCCAGCAACTCATTTAAACGCGCTTCATTGATTACGCTCGATAGCTCATCAGAGCTAAAGGCTTGTTCTTGACTGTAGTAGAGCATCTCCCTAGCATCATCATTTCCTAATATTTGCAAATATTCCTCAACATTATCAGCACTAGATTTGTCATCCATAGAATCTTTTTTATCATTCATCGAAACCACCTCAAGCCACTTGGCGTAATTATGCCATCTAATGGTACATCCCATGGTTGACGTTCTAATTGCTCAACGACTTGAAAGTCATAACACCAGCCAATTTTCAACGGTTTTTTTAATCCTGCCTGATAGCTTTTACCAAGAGTCGTATCATAAAAGCCACCACCCATGCCCATACGATTGCCATTCAAATCAACCGCTACCAATGGACAGACAATGACATCTAATTCTCGCGCCCATAATAATCGACGATGATGATTTTGCTTCATCCCTAAGCTATGAATTCGTGTCGGTATATTCAGCAGTTTCGACTGATGAATAGGTACGAAACGCAGGTGTTTATCAACATTTCCCTTATCATCACGACCGAGCGAACCGACGACCGGCAAGTAAGGTAAATAGCCTAAACGTTGACACCAGTCCAATAGTGGCTGAGTGGGCAGCTCACCAAAACCATCGTAATATAAGCCAATACGCGCGCGTGGTGGTAAGCGCTGTTGCAACTTGATTAAATGCAAACTTGCCATGCGCGCGTATTGTCTGCGTTCGCCTGCACTTAACTGGCGACGCTGGCGGGTAAATTGTCGTCTGGGTGGATTGCTTAAGCTGTTAGCAATTTTGACATCCTTTTTAGAGTGAGCGTCATCAGTCGATAACTCAGGTAATGAGTTAGATAATTCAGTAGCAGAATGTTGTTGGCCGGTGTTTTTAGACATCAGTTAGCCTCACGGACTTGGAGAAATTTGTGATAAGTCATGCTATCATAACGCCACTTTACAGCGTATTTTCCTTTATGTGCAGCGTGTGTTGCACTTTTTTCAAAGCAGCTATACAACAAACCATCAAAGAGGGTAGTTATGTCGACACAGAATCAGGCAACTCGTACCGAAAAAGATACCATGGGCAACGTGGAAGTCCCAGCTGACGCTTATTGGGG
>Ga0208670_100137_pt1 | contig 25143 bp, 24 predicted proteins | sample 24BtaG_FD_184098 | JGI IMG/M metagenome (GOLD analysis project Ga0208670, IMG submission 184098) | Marine viral communities from Cariaco Basin, Caribbean Sea - 24B_WHOI_OMZ_CsCl (SPAdes) (version 2) | ecosystem: Environmental > Aquatic > Marine > Oceanic | place: Caribbean Sea: Cariaco Basin...
CCACGTTGATAACCAAACTTCGGCGTAATATGAAACCGCAAGTACTCAAGCCGATGGATGAGGCGCTACTCAATCATCGCTCTTTGGTTGAAACGGTTTTTGGAGAGCTTAAAAACTTGTGCCAAATTGAACACTCACGCCATCGTAGTGTCACGGGGTTTATCACAAACTTGCTGTCAGGTTTGATTGCTTATTGCTGGTTTCCCTATAAACCCACCATCAAAAACATGCCTCAGCAGAGACAGGTAGCCACATTGTAAATAGTATCAATGAGTTACAATGTGGCTTATCCCGAACTGGGGTTCTTTAATACGCTCATTTAGCTTTAAATACGGGCTAATAATAATCAAGCGGTCAGAAGCATTTTTAATCAATTCTTCTAAGTGATAAGTTGTACCACTGCTATTTAAAAACTTTGCCATTCCTTTACCCTCAACATCAACGATTAAAACCCATGCTTATACAAAAAAGCCCATCTCTAGCGTACTAGAAATGGGCAAGTTTGAAAACTACTATTGTTCAGTAGCTTTTTAAATAAGTGCTAATAGTGATAAATTAAGCAGGCTTATAGCTGTCGCGCAAACTGACGATTTGGTTAAATACCGGCTTATCGCTGCTATGGTCTTCTGTATCAGCGATAAAGTAACCTTCACGCTCAAACTGGAAGCGCGTGCCAGCTGCTGCATTTGCTAATGACGGCTCAACCACAGCATTGAGCTCAGTCAACGAGTTAGGATTCAATGCTTGATGCACATCAGCGACGCTACTTGGGTCTTCGACGCTAAATAGCTGCTCATACATGCGTACGGTCGCTGGGACGCCTTGGCTGGCTGATACCCAATGAATGACGCCTTTAACCTTACGACCTTCAGGGTTGTTGCCTAACGTTGCAGGATCAATCGTGGCTTTTAGCTCAACAACATTGCCGGCGTCATCAAGAATATGCTCAGTCACTGCCAATACATAGGTATTACGCAGACGAATTTCTGGCTTTTCTGGTGATAGACGCTTATACCCTGCTGGCGGCTCAATCTCGTAATCACCTTGGTCAATATAAAGGGTTTCGGTAAACGGAATTTCACGCTCGCCCATATCGACATTAGGATGGTTCGGCTGGGTTAACCATAAAGTCTGTGCATCATCGTCCCAACGCGCATTAACGCTATCAGCCTTTTGCGATTCCCAACTACTAACCGCATCACGAAAGTTAGTAATCGTCACTTTTAACGGCTTAAGCACTGCCATACCCCGAGCCGTAGTCGTCTCTAATGATTGACGAATACTAAATTCTAATAAGCGAAAATCAACAACGCTGTCTACTTTGGTCACGCCAACACGCTCACAGAAGTCACGTAAGCCCTCTGGCGTGTAACCACGGCGACGCATACCAGCGATAGTTGGCATACGTGGATCATCCCAACCGCTAACGATATTTTCATCAACCAGCTGCTTTAATTTACGCTTACTGGTCATGGTATGGTCGACATTTAGGCGGCTAAACTCGTACTGATGCGGTGGCACGTCAAAGCCGATTTTTTCAACGGCCCAATCATAAAAGGGACGATGGTCTTCAAACTCCAGCGTACATAACGAATGAGTAATGCCTTCGAGAGCATCAGAGAGCGGATGAGCAAAATCATACATCGGATAAATACACCATTTATCACCCGTTTGATGATGCGCTTGGTGCATGACACGGTAGATAACAGGGTCGCGCATATTCATGTTTGGGCTTGCCATATCAATCTTGGCGCGCAACACCGCTTTTCCTTCTGCAAACTTACCTTCTTTCATATCATTAAAGAGGGTCAAGTTTTCTTCAACACTGGCATCACGATGTGGTGATGGCGTGCCAGCTTCATTAAAGGAGCCACGGTTTTCTTTAATCTGCTCAGGTGACTGCAAGTCTACATAGGCATCGCCCTGCTCAATCAACTGCACGGCCCATGCATACAACTGGTCGAAGTAACCCGACGCATGGTGCGCCTCTCCTGCCCACTCAAATCCTAACCATTTCACATCGTTCTTAATGTTATCGATGTAATCTTGCTTCTCTGCAGTCGGATTGGTGTCATCAAAACGTAAGTTACAAACACCGCCAAACTCTTTAGCCACACCAAAGTTTAAGCAAATAGATTTCACGTGCCCTAAATGCAAATAACCATTTGGCTCAGGCGGAAAACGCGTCACGATTTGTGGGTATTTTTGCGCATTGACATCGTCACGAATGATATTACGAATAAAATCGTTTTTTTGTTCGTCTTTTTGTGCATTGTTGCTTGAGTGCTCACTCATCGGGCATTGCTCCTAAAGCAAATTGTCAGTTCATGCTACGTGCCATCACGCAGCATGGAAAATTCAAACCAAATCATTAAAAACAAGTTATTAAAAATGATAGTAAAAAGTTAAAGTTGCGTTATTCTATCAGCTTTTGCAAAGGCATTAACAGCCTGATACATGACACGGGATAAAAAAGCCGTTAGACTAGCCATAACTTTTTAATCACCAACTTTTCATCCACCACTTAACAGCGTCATGTTAGGCGCTGCAATCAAAGAGGAATATCACATGGTAGACATGCCACCAGTAGTAGAACTTGACACCAATATGGGTGCCATCGTTATCGAACTCAATGAAGAAAAAGCACCTAAAACGGTAGAAAACTTTTTAAACTATGTAAAATCTGGTCATTATGATGGCACGATTTTCCATCGCATCATTGACGGCTTTATGATTCAAGGCGGCGGAATGGACGCTGAAATGAATGAAAAAGCGACCAACGCGCCCGTTGAAAACGAAGCTGACAATGGTCTAAAGAATGACAAAGGTACAATTGCGATGGCACGTACCCAAGACCCACATTCAGCGACTAGCCAGTTTTTCGTTAACGTAAAAGACAACGATTTCCTAAACCATTCTGGCAAAAATATGCAGGGTTGGGGCTACACGGTATTTGGTAAAGTAACAAGCGGTATGGACGTCATCGAAAAAATGCGCGGCGTACCTACTGGTCGTTTCGGCATGCATGCTGATGTGCCAAAAGAGCCAGTGGTTATCAATTCAGCCACTATCATCACTCAGTAATCATTCTTCAATAGTTATTACGCAGTAGCGATGAGTTAGTAGAAGCTTATGAGTCGTTACGGTTTAAAGTTATGAGGATAAGGATAAATGCAAAGTTTTGACCATCTAATTACCACCCGCCCTCATGAGGTGCGGCAAGTATTGATTAGCGATTTGCATTTATCGCCTGAAGAGCCTGCCTTAGTGCAGGCTTTTTTGGCGCTGCTTGATGATTGCCTTGCCTTGCCTACGCTTAAACGCCTATTTATTTTAGGCGATTGGTTTGAAGTTTGGATTGGTGATGATGCTTATTTATTATTATCAGAAGATGAGCGCCAAACCCATTGGCTCACCCCGCTTATCGTTAAGTTAAAAAAAATACGAGTAGCTGGCTGTGAGATTTTGGTCATGCATGGCAATCGTGATTTCTTATTAGGTCAGCCATTCTGTAGTCTATTCGGTGCTGAGCTTATTTATGAGCCGTATACCTTAAGCGTTGGACAGCAGAGCTATCGCTTAGAACACGGCGATGCGTTATGCATTGATGATAAGAAATATCAGTTTTTTCGCAAAATCATGCGCAATCGGTTAACTCAGTGGTATTTGCTCAATAAATCACTAGAAAAACGCTTGGCTATCGCCGATAAAATGCGCCAAAAAAGCCAGCAAAATAATGCCAATAAAGCGGCGTACATCATGGATGTTAATGAAGATGCGGTGATACAAGCAATGGCTGATAGCGATGCGTTACTACATGGGCATACCCATCGTCCAGATATTCATCAAGCCACGAGTAATAAAAAACGCTACGTACTTGGTGATTGGCGACTGCTAGATGGCGATACACGCCAACCACAAGTCAGCGCTGTGATTGGTGCGGTGACGGCAGATGAGGATTCAGATGATAATAACGCTGAGCTTAGATTGGTTGAGTTTAATGTATTAGCTTAAAGTATATTATTCTAAATAAAAAGGGTCTGTTCAAATAACAGACCCTTTTTTTGACTATCTAAAACCATCAGACTCTAAGGCATCAATTTAAAGAAATGTTGGCGATAATGTTTTAGCTCACGAATAGAGTCGCGAATATCGTCTAACGCTAAATGACTGCCGCCTTTTTCAAAATTTCTCAAAATATCAGGACGCCAGCGGAAGCAAAGCTCTTTAATTGATGACACATCAAGGTTACGATAATGGAAGAAGCGCTCAAGCTCAGGCATTTGGCGCGCCATAAAGCGGCGATCTTGGCAAATGGAATTGCCGCACATTGGCGACTTGCCACTATCAACCCACTTATTCAAAAACTTAATAGTTTCAGCTTCCGCTTCTGCCAATGTCACGGTACTACGGCGCACACGGTCGACCAGTCCCGACTGCCCATGCTGCTTAGTATTCCAGTCATCCATTTTATTTAACACTTGATCTGATACTTTAATGGCAAATACAGGCCCTTCGGCAAGGACGTTTAAATCTTCATCAGTGACGACGGTGGCTATTTCGATAATTTCATCGTTTAAGGTATCAAGTCCAGTCATTTCTAGGTCAATCCATACCAACCCTTTTTTACCTTGGTTTCTGATTTTAATCTTATTGGGATGGTCGTCGGTACTCATAAAATATCCTATGGTCAATAAATTTTGGAACAACTTGCGAGCAATGTTAACCAAATAAATCACCTATAAATGGTCATGCTCAAATAATATATGTTTGCGCTTGCTCAATGATAATGTCTAAAAAAACTAAAACATTACAAAACCACTATCGGCTAGCGGCGCTTTAGGCTGTATGTTAGCAAATTTTCACGCTACACTTAGCAATATTTTTTTAATAGGTTCAAAACCCATGGCATTAATTCGGCAACGCAAACTGACTAAACAGCAGATTCGTCGCATCGACAAACAGCAGCTTGACAGTCAAGATAGCATCGATGACAGTTTGATGGATGGCGTGGTCATGGCGCATTATGGTAAGCAGTTAGAAGTACAGGTGACCAGCTTGCCGGCAGTAATTCCCGTGCAGCCGGAGATTGCGCCCGATGATCCTGAGCCGTTTTGGCAGGAATTAACGTTAGGCGATATCTGGCGCTGTCATGTACGTACCAACTTACCGATGCTAGCCGCTGGCGACCAAGTGCGCTGGAGTGCTGATCCTAATACTGGCTTTGGACGTATCGAGTCGGTCAAACCACGTACTTCTCTGGTCTCGCGTCCTGATCGCTACCATAAGCTTAAACCTGTTGCCGCCAATGTCGATATTTTGGCGATTGTTTTTGCGCCGTTGCCCGCTGCTGCGCCGACTCTCATTGACCGCTATTTGGTCGTTTGTCATCATGCTGGTGTCAAGCCGCTCTTGGTGCTCAATAAAGCTGATCTGCTGGCGCAAGAAAACGGCGTCGATACCAATGAGCTACTGGCACAGTATGCGGCACTTGGTTATGAAAGCGTGCTCACCTCGGTCGCTTGTCCTGAAAATATTGCTGATAGCGATGAGCAAGAAGGGCTAGATGAATTAAAGCGTTACATCGATAAAAAGCTGGTTATTTTTGCCGGTCAGTCTGGTGTCGGTAAAAGCAGTTTAATTAATGCCCTACTTCCTCAATCGGCACAGAGCGTAAATATTATCTCTGAAAACTCGAAACTTGGTCAGCATACCACCACGACCAGTCGCTTATTGCCATTTAACCCAGACGACTTAACCCAAGGTGGTATCGTCGATACCCCTGGTATTCGCGAGTACGGTATTTGGCATTTGACCCCTGATGATATCATTTCAGGTTTCGTTGAGCTTGCACCGCTGGCAGGTGACTGCCAATTCCGCGATTGTCGCCATACTCACAACAGCAAAGGCTGCGCCTTATGGCAAGCGGTTGCTGATGGCGTGGTATTGCAGCGCCGTGTTGAAAACCTTGTCACCTTAAGAGAAGAGGCAGATACTAAACCTTATTAATCAGAGCCTTATTAGCGCATGCTTTATTAATCAGTGCTTTATTAGCCCTTACCTTATTAATCACTGCCATAGTAAACGTTGCTCATCACACGTTTACTATGGCTAGTCTAATCGGTATAATAGCGCCTTGTTCATATCGTTAGGCTGTCTTCTCAGCTTAACCGAACACTTATTTTTTTGGAGGTATGGTTTGGATCGTGCGCTGGAATTTGTGGGCAACCACCCGTTTTTATTTGGTATATTAGCCGTACTTGCCGTGCTATTTTTTGCTATTGAAAACAAACGTAGTGGCAGAAAAATATCGCCCAATACCTTGGGTATGATGGTTAACTCGCAAAATGCGCAGCTGATCGATATTCGCGCCAAAAAGAAATTTGAAACCGGCTATATCCAAGGCAGCCGCAACATACCATTCACTGAGCTTAAAGACCGCATTGAGGAAATTCGTGCGATTGAGCAACCAGTGATTATCATTTGTGATATGGGCGTGCAAGCAGGCGCGGCGATTCAGATGATTGGTAAAGACAGTGTCTATCGCCTAGAAGGTGGTATCGGCGGCTGGCAAGGCGCTGGCATGCCGTTGGTTGGTGTAAAAGATGCTAAGCCAAAGAATAAAGGCAAAGCCAAGCCAAGTTTGCATAAATAAGACAGTAGATTCAGCGTTGGTTTATGCAGGGCTAAGTAAGTATAAGCACAATGTAGCTTTGGAAATATACAGCGCTAATCTAAAAGACACCTTTTAAAGAGGTGTCTTTTTTTATGTGGCAGTTATGCTACCGTCAGCGCTTTTCAGCCAATAATGCTTGAATTTAGCATTGCCATCCCCACTTTATACTGAGCAGCATCGAATAGATTTGCAATTTACATATTGGTAACGGATTATGCTAATTTCTACGCTATGATTTTTTATATCACTATTTATCATATTACTTATAATAAAACTGTTGCCGCATAAATTTATAAACAAGGATTAACCATGACTGTATCTGTGAAAGTTTACACCACCCCTATCTGCCCATATTGCTCAAACGCCAAGCAATTGCTAAAAACCAAAGGCGTTGATTATGAAGAGATTGGCATGCATGATATAAGCCGTGAAGAGCGCCAAGCATTGATGCAAAAAACCAATAACTATCGCACGGTGCCACAGATTTTTATTGGCGATACCTTTGTCGGTGGTTTTGATGAGCTTAACCAAATGAACCAACAAGGCAAACTTGACGAGCTATTGGCAGGTTAATTTGCTATCTTGTTTTGCGGTCTGTTTTTATCGAGGTAAAAATAGACGGTAGCAAGGGTAAAGCAACTTGCTAAAAACCATGTTGCTGAAAAACATCGAGATAAAATCTCAAAACTCTATCTCGATTTATATTACAATGATATTTTATGACAATGACCATTTGCCCATTATTTGATTAACTTTTAGAGGAATTACCATGGCTGAAGAACAAGCACAACCACAATTGGCACTAGAACGCATTTATGTAAAAGATATGTCACTTGAAGTCCCAGGCGCGGGCGTATTCACCAAAGAGTGGAACCCTGAGCTTGATATCAATCTATCTAGCAATGCGGAAAAATTGGATGACGACCATTACCAAGTGGTATTGACGGTCAGTGTTAATGCTAAAAACGCAGAAGAAGCGGCATTTATCGCCGAAGTTCATCAAGCGGGTATCTTCTTATTAAAAGATATTCCAGAAGACCAAATCGGTCAAATCCTAGGCGCTTACTGCCCGAACGTGTTGTTCCCGTACGCTCGTGAAGTCATCAGTGACATCGTTACACGTGGTAGCTTCCCGCAGTTATTGCTTGCGCCAGTGAACTTTGACCAAGCTTACGCACAAAGCCAACAGCAAGCGCAAGTTGATGCGCAAGGTAATGCTTAACACTTAGCAGGATAAAGCATGAGCTAAGCTACATTAAACTAATAGTAGCTAAAAGCTGTTTACTTCTCTAAGTAAGCAGCTTTTTTTATGAATACTTTTTAGCGTTTATTTTAACCATAAAAAAACCCTGCTGCTTGTGATTACAAGTAGCAGGGTTTTGAATATGACTGTTAATAAACAATTCCTATCAGCAATTCTAAAAAAGCATTAGCCTTTTAGCGCAGATAAAATTTGCTGTTTAACATCATCAATGCCTTGGGTGCCATCGAATTTGTCATATTTAGGAGCGTCGCCGCCTTCTTTGGCTTTATCTTGATAGAAACCAACCAAGGTTGACGTCTGCTCATGATAAGTCGCTAGACGGTCACGAATGGTAGATTCTTTGTCGTCTTCACGCTGAATCAACGGCTCGCCCGTCACATCGTCAATACCTTCTTGCTTAGGTGGATTGTGGTCGATATGATAAACGCGACCAGAACCTGCATGCTGACGACGACCTGATAAACGCTTAACGATTTCATCATCAGGCACGCTGATTTCAATTACATGGTCAATCGTTACGTTGGCATCTGCAAGCGCTTGGGCTTGTGGAATGGTACGCGGGAAACCATCTAAAATGCAGCCGTTGACACAGTCAGGCTTAGCGATGCGTTCTTGCACGAGGTTAATGATAAGATCATCAGAAACCAAACCACCAGCGTTCATTACGTCTTTAGCTTGTTTGCCAAGCTCGCTGCCTTCTTTGATTGCGGCACGTAGCATATCGCCCGTTGAGATTTGCGGGATATCATATTCTTTAGAAATGAACTGGGCTTGGGTGCCTTTACCGGCGCCTGGTGGACCTAGCAAAATAATACGCATCATTATACGACTCTCCTTAAAAGATAGGATTTTGGGACTAATAAAACTTAGGGATTGGTGGGTTGCAGAGCTTACCTTACCTTGTGGCTTTCAAAAGCTCAAGTATTTTTAGTCTTGATGCGGCAAGTTACGATGACTTATCTGTTCATAGGATAAGATTGCGCGCCATCAGAAGCCCGATAGCGCGCAATTATTAACCACTTATATCTTGATATTTAGTCATTAAGGAATCTGCTGATTAATAGCCACATTGACCTGATTCTGGTCGGCGCTAATCACCACAGGATTACCAGACAAGTCGCCTGACTCGGCAGTGGCAGTGCCGCTATGGCTGATACGCGCAATGACGGCAAGCTGAACTTTATCGCTGCGAGCAGAAGCCAGCGTACGCTCTGGCATCATAGCATCTAAGTCGCTTAGGCTAATATTTGCCTCACCCTGCTTAATCACGCTAATCGGTAAACGCTTGGCGGCAAATGGCGGCCCACCTTTTACATCACGGATAGCAATAAACAGCACATCATCCGCTTTGACCAATGGCAACAGACTGTCACTAATAGAGACAGTCACGTCAATGCCTTCAGAAGCTTGCTGCTGCTGCGTGCTTACATTCGCACTCAACTCATCAAGACTTGCCAGCGCTTGGCTATGGTCGCCCGGTTTGGCGGCTATACTGGCGCGTAAACGCTTAATCCAGCCTTGTGCTTGCTCAAAATTATTACCACGTGCCTCGCCCATTGCCATTAGCATTTGAGCGCCTTCATGCTGCGGATTTTTCGCCAGTACGTCTTGTAAGACGCGGCGACTATTAGCATCTAATTGCCCTTTATTGGCAAAAAAGCTAATTTGCGCATAAGTCGTGGCAATCTCTTCGTTGTCTGGTGACAAACGATAAGCGCGTGACAAGGCTTCAAGTGCTGAATCGGTTGCTTCTAATGATAAGAATAGTTCAGACAGACGCATCCAGCGATCAGGATCATCAGCATGACGATAAACGTTGGTCTGCATGGCACTAATCAGTTGCGTACCGTCTTCAATCGCCCAAGCGGGCGGCTGATCGATTTTACCGGTCAATAAGTCATCTGCCACCTGCGCGACTTTATCTTCCGCTGCCCACAATTCAAACACCGGCGTGCGGTCGCTGATTAAAAAGTACGCTAGTCCCGCTAATGCTGGCACCCATACCATGATAATCAAACGGCTTTTGATACCGGGCGCAACCATCGGCGTTACGGTACGCTGCGCATCCAATAACTGACGCTCAAGCTCCAGCTTTTGATTTTGGTAATGCACCTCATCGATAGTGCCACCGTCTTTATCCGTTTGCAGCTCTGCTAGGCGCTCACGGAATACCGCAATATTAATATCTAGCAGCTGATTGTCAACCGGCTTGTCTCGTAAGCGTGATGCTCGTAACCATGGCATGATAACGATGACCGCCAGTAACAGCGCAATCAGTAAGCTTAGGGCAATAAATAAGCCAAAAGTAGAAAATAGGGTCATTTTTTGTCCTCTGTACTGGTGATGTCATGCTCGTTATTGTCATTGCTATGTTTATTGCTACGCGATAACAGACGATCAAGTTCCGCTTTTTCTGCCGCCGATAACGCCGCAACGCTATCTACGGTGACGCCGCTTTGACCACGGGCAACGCGCTGGCTGCGTTTACTTTGCCAAAACCAGCCAATCACCAACACAATCAATAATAATGGCGGAAAAAACCATAGTATCCATGTCGACGGACGTACGGGCGGCTTATAAGTAATAAAATCGCCATAACGCTCTTGCATATAAGCACGTATCTCGGTATCACTACGACCTTCTTTAATCAAATCATAGGTTTTTTGCTTTAAATCTTGCGCAATCGGCGCATCAGAACCCGCTAGATTTTGGTTTTGGCATTTTGGGCAGCGTAGCTCTTCGATAAGACCGCGATACTGCGCTTCTTGTTGTACGGAGTCGAAGTCATAAACCTCAATCGCTGCATGCGCACTAAAACTAATGCCAAAACTGAGCAGACAAGCAAGCAGTAAGCCTGCTAGTTTTATCGTGAGGTTTTTTAAATGCATTACTTGTGCAGGCATAGCTTTTGAGCGCATTGCTTGTACGTGTCTAGCTTTTAAGTAGAGAGCCGTCATTTGCACATCTCCTTAACCTGAGTAGCGTCTGGGCTAACATTGTTCTTATCAGCTTCGTTGAGCAGCATCAAGCAAGGCGTGATACGGCTTTGCCAATTGCTCTCATTAATCTCACCAACGATATGCTGACGAATAATACCTTCACCATCAACCACAAAGGTTTCAGGCGCGCCAGTCAGCCCTAAGTCTAGAGCAAATTGACCGGACAAATCCTGAATAGACATCGAAAAAGGATCGCCGCCGCGGTTTAGATATCCTAGGGCATTACCGATATCATCTTTATAGTTCACCCCAACCAGATTGACACCGCGTTCTTCTAATTGCATCAAAAAAGGATGTTCGATGATACAAGTTGGGCACCAAGAGCCCCAAATGTTCATTAAAAACGGCTGATCCGGCAGATTGTCGTTGGTCATGATACGACTGGTATCTGACAATAATGGCAGCTCAAACGTCGGCACCGGACGCTCAAGGGCGGTGTTGGTGACGATATCCGTTGGCTGACCCAAGCGCATATATAGCATGACCACAAAACCAGCAAAGACAATCAGCGGAATCAAAAACCATATTTTCATCTGGCTTTTTTTCATGGTTTTAGTAGGTTTATTATTAGCAGCCGCTTTGTTGTTAGCAGTACCTTTATTGTCAGGTGTTTTCTGGGAAGAATTATCTGATGGACTCATCTTATTTCTCCCCTATTTCAGCTTCAGTGATAAAGCCGGCTTTATTTGCCGCAATTTGAGCGGATGTTTTAGTCTTTTTAATACGATAGCGGCTATCGAGCATACTCAATAGACCACCTAATGCCATGATAATCGCGCCAAGCCATATCCAACGAATGAGTGGCTTAACATAAATACGTACCGCCCACTTATTACTGTCTTCAGCGATAGGCTCGCCGAGTGCCACATAGACGTCACGCATGAGGCTGGCATCAATCGCCGCCTCGGTCATTGGCATCATACTAATGACATAGGTACGTTTTTCAGGATACAAGGTCGTCACTTTTTGACCGTCTTTAGTCACCTCGACCTGCGCTTGCATACCATCAAAGTTGCTACCTCTAACCTCATGGAAGTCTTTAACTTCAAAATCATAGCCTTGCACATGCACAGTATCGTTTTCGCCCAATGCCACATCACGCTCAATACTCAAGGTACTGGTAAAGGCAACACCGATGACGGCTATGATTACCCCAATATGCGCGGTCTGCTGACCCCAATAGCTCAAACGTAATTGACCTAGACCTTTAAAGAAACTCGGGGCATTTTTGGTTTTATCTTTAAAGTCGACGACCATCCAAAATAAGACCCAAAAGCTCACGGCTAGCGTCACACCAATATTAAGCATGTCGGAGGGGCTAACAAAATAAGCAATAATCGCCGCCAATACCAGACTGCTGACCGCAATGACCATGCCTGCGCCCAATAGCGGACGACTGTCTTTCTTCCAGCGGATATTGGAACCCATGCCCATCGCTATTAGCAGCAACCAAGTTAATGGCACAAATAGCGCATTGAAATATGGAGGGCCTACAGAGACCTGGCCCAAATTAAAGGAGTCAGCGATAATAGGATAAAGCGTCCCAAGTAATACCACTAAGGTTGCAATGAGGATAATAACGTTATTAATCACTAAAAATGATTCACGCGATACCAGCTGGTACTGACTTTCAACCGTCAAACGCCAACCGCGAATGGCAAACATCAACAGCCCACCACCAACGATAATGCCCAAAATCACTAAAATAACCAGACCACGTGTTGGGTCGGCAGCAAACGAATGCACCGAGGTAATGACCCCAGAGCGTACAAGGAAAGTACCCAAGAGACTTAAGGCAAAAGCAAAGATGGCCAGCATAATGGTCCACGCTTTAAAGACACCGCGCTTCTCAGTCACTGCCAACGAATGCAGCAAAGCTAAACCGGCAAGCCAAGGCATCAGTGAAGCGTTTTCTACCGGATCCCAGAACCACCAACCGCCCCAGCCAAGCTCGTAATAGGCCCACCAAGAGCCAAGCGCGATACCAATGGTCAAAAAGCCCCAAGCAGCCAGCGCCCATGGACGCGACCAACGGGTCCAGACTGCATCCAAGCGCCCTTCCCATAATGCCGCCATACAAAAGGCAAACGGCACAACCATACCCACATAGCCCATATAAAGCATCGGTGGATGGATAATCAAACCGAAATCTTGAAGTACAGGGTTTAAATCCGCGCCATCGACCGGTAAGTTTGGCAAGGTGCGATCAAACGGTGATGAGGTGAAGATTAACATCGCCAGCATCATCATCTGTACGCCCGCCAATATCACCAGTACGCGTGCGCGCATCGACAATGGCAAACCACGGCTAAAGTAGGAGACCAAGGCACACCAAGTGGCCATGATGGTCATCCAAAGCAATAGCGAGCCTTCATGCCCGCCCCACGTCGCGGACAATTTATAATACCAAGGCAACAAGGTATTAGAATGCTGAGTGACGTAGACCAAGCTAAAGTCATTAAAATAAAAGCCTGCCATCAATGCACCAAACGATACAATCATGGCCGCGAACTGCGCCCATGCTAAGCTTGGTGCAAGACGCTGCCAAGCAACATGGTTATTCATGACGCCAATAGTTGGTAGTACCACCTGCAAAATCGCCAATACGAAAGCGGCCAGCAAGGCAAAATAACCCAATTCTGTGATTAACATACGGTCTAACCTTGTTTACCTTAATACGGTCATTGTTTATTTTAGGGATTGGTGTTGTGGGATATTCGAAAGTATCCCGTATTCGTTACTGTAGGTGTTTTCGGTTGCTATTATTATACGCTTATCGCCATCAGCCGTTGCAGCTTCAGGCGCTTACAGCATGGTACATTAGCGTCAACTTGTCACGTTTCTGTATCCACTCTGTATGCGATGTGTGTAAAGAACATAAAAAACTATCTATCACTGCATGGCAGGGAAAAACACCAAGACCAGGTGCAGCCAACCTGCCAAAAAGCCTGTCAAGCCGCCCAATACAATCAGCGTCATCTCATCTTCACGGAAAGCGGGACGCAATAGGTTTTGAAACTCATCGGGTGATAACGCGCGAATACGGTCGCGAAATAGCCCAAAAATTTTACTGGCTCGGCTTTCATTGAGCTCAGGGTCACGCAGTGGCACCATAGTAGCGACGATTGATTTGTCGATAATGGTGTTTTTTAATTGTCCAAACTCGCGGCGACCCAGTCCTACTCTTAATGTGGTACTGATAACTGGCGATTCTAACACCTTATACAGATGAGATTTCATCAGCTCACGCGTTTCTATGGCGCGGTCACCATACATCATCTCATTCATGATGTTCTCAAGTGTCACCAAATCTTTGACCACAATCTCAGCAAAAACCTCAGAGACTTCCTCTTGCCGCTTCATAAAGCCCCCTTGAAAGCGGTATTGAGCGATATGCGGTAGCTGCGGCTTAATAAATGGAAAGCGGCTTTGCAGGGCAAAAAACTTCACATAAGGGATAAAATGCGGCTCAACAGGGTTAAAGACCATCCAAATCGCAATCCAGTTGGTCAGAAACCCCCAAATGGCGGCAAAAAACGGTACGGTCCAATGCTGCGGCACCACCAAAAATATAAACATTTGGATAATACCGAATATCAAACCAATTAAGGCACTGATATGCCAAATAAAATCGATCTCTTTTTGACCGACTTTTAGGAACATATTGACCATCAAGCGACGGTCGCTTTCCATTTTATTGACAATCATCTTACGCATATCGACCAAATCTTCGACATGATAGGTCAAATCTGTCACCAAGGATTGCATAATATTTGGCAACTCTTGATGCGCTTGGGCATAGACGCGGCGCTTTAATGCGTAAGGAAGATTGCCCCACAGCGCTGGCGAATGGTCAAGCATAATCTCATCAATCAAGACTTCAAGGTTTTCATCGACCGCATTGGTGATAAATACCGCCATCTGCGCAGGCTCCATCGCCTGAAAAAACTCATCGAGAGAACCGAGCTTTGAGAGCGTCTGATCAACGATAACACCCGATATCTTGCCAGCCTTTCGCGGTACAATACCTTGCCAACCTAAGCCCGGTAAGCCAAAAAATGGAAAGTTTGGAATCCGAATACCCCAAAACTTAACCGGATAAAATAGCATCTTGAGTGCCATCCACACATGTATCCAAGTGACAAATGCGGTCACCGGTGGAATGGTCAGCATAGCAAAAAACTCGGGATGTTCTGCTATCGTCTGCCACAATGAATTTGCATCCATGACTCTAATTATCCTTGAGGTAATGATTGTCGTTGTTAACCAAATATCCTGAGCAGATTAAGAACGCTTAACAAAAAGCCGCTCTATCCCCAATAACCACATAGCTAAGAAATAACGCGCTAACTGGCTAAAATAAATCGCCTGATTTTAGCATACTTGCTATTCATTAGCACATATCGACCCTCGGCAAGTTGTGACTAGCGATGACACGTTTTGCCCGCTACTCTCAACTCTAAAACCTTTACTATCATCTAGCAGCATGAACCATCAGCATATCAACCGTTACAGTGTCTAATTCGATAAAAAGAGAACCCAAATAGCAACACTAAAAACGGCGACAACAGCCATGCTAACAACAAAGATAATTATTATAATGACGACCCTCTAAAATAAATAACGGCGTACTGCGTCAATGCATTTGTTCTGTTATAATTTATGGTTGCCTTGCGTGAATGGTTAGCCGCTATACTCAAGCAAATCAATCGAGATTTATTGATAAAATATCAGGCTATGTTATTGAAAGAGTGTGGCTTATCCTTTATGCTCACCTCGCTTTAAATGCATCAATCTAGCGCCCTCTATTTCTCACTAACTGTTATTGATTTATTCATTATCAACTTATCAATTCATAAACGACCGATTCACTGACCGTCCGGGTACAGACTTTATATGAACAAACCGCTCACTCCCGATACCGAACAGGTTAATCGCATTTTTACCAGCCGCGTTATTATCCTTGGGCTGTGCATGTTTGTGGGTTTGACGGCTTTGATTGCGCGCTATGGTTATCTGCAAGTTTATGCCCACGATAAGTACACCACCCAAGCCGATAACAATCGCATTAAGCTGATTTCTGCGCCGCCCAGTCGCGGTTATATTTACGATCGAAACGGCGTTATCCTTGCGGACAATCAGCCAGTATTTACTGCCATGCTGAGCCCTGATGAAGTCGAAGACCCAGAACGTACGCTAAATTTGCTCGCGCCTATCTTTGATTTAACCGATGAAAATATCACCGATATCTTGGCTCGCTTAAGCAAAACCAAAAATGACACTGTGACCATCAAGATTGATTTAACTGAAGCACAATTGGCACAGTTTAGTGAGCGAAAACCCTTTTTTCGTGGCGTTAGTATTCAAAGCAAGCTCACGCGCTCTTATCCTTATGACGAGCTGTTTGCCCATGTGATTGGTTACGTTGGACGGATTAACGATAAAGAGTCCAAGCAAATCAATAAAGATCGCTATGCCGGCACCGACCTTATCGGCAAGATTGGCATTGAAGATTTTTATGAAGATATTTTACTTGGGCAACCGGGCTATCAGTCCGTAGAAACCGATGCGCACGGCAATGTCATACGCCAGCTCGATACCAAAGCGCCAATCGCCGGTAACGACATCACCCTAAGTTTAGATTATGGCTTACAGACCATTGCTCAGCAGCAGCTTGATGGTCGCCGCGGCGCCATCGTCGCCATCGACCCAAAAAACGGCGATGTGTTGGCGTTCGTCAGTAATCCAAGCTACGACCCCAATCCCTTTATCTCCGGTATCTCTTTTAGAGATTATGGTGACCTGCGAGAAGACCTTGATCAACCGCTTTATAATCGCGCGCTACAAGGCACCTATCCGCCCGGCTCAACGATTAAGCCTTTTGAAGGTTTAGGCGGGATTCATTATGGCTTACGTGATTGGGAAACCACCATTTACGACCCCGGATATTTTAGTCTGCCCGGTGACTCACACCGTTTTCGTGACTGGAAAAAAGGCGGACACGGTACGGTGGATTTGAAAAAATCTATCGTAATGTCGGTCGATACTTATTATTATAAATTGGCATATGAGATGGGTATTCAGCGCTTGCACGACTGGATGGTACGCTTTGGTTTTGGCGAACAAACGGGTATTGACCTGCCCAATGAAAAACCAGGCATTATGCCCTCGCCAAAATGGAAAAAAGACACCTATGATAAAGGCTGGCTACCGGGTGAAACCATCTCTGTTAGCATCGGACAAGGGTATTTCTTGGCCACCCCGTTACAGATTGCCAATGCCACCGCCATGACCGCCAATAAGGGCTATCATATCACCCCGCATTTATTAAAAAGCAGCGACGGGGCAGCAGCGGTCGACGTGATTACCAAGCCTGATGGCAAAATCGAATACAACGGTAAACCTTCTGACTGGTTGCGTATGCACGATGCGATGGAAGACACCATCAAAGCAGGTACAGGGCGTGGTATTTATACGCCGCGCTATCGAATTGCTGGTAAAACTGGAACCGCACAGGTGAAATCGATTGCCCAAGGTAAAAGCTATAATAAAGCCGCCCTTGATAAACGCCATTGGGATCATGCTTGGTTTAATGGTTTTGCTCCTGTTGAAGCACCAGAAATCGCCCTTGCGGTATTGGTCGAAAACGGCGGCGGCGGTAGTGCCGTTGCAGCTCCTATCGGGCGCGCCTTGTTTGATTACTGGATGTTACAGCGTAACACCGACCCTATTTTGCCGCCTACTGCCGATCAATTAAAAGTCATTAAACGGCAAAAAGCGTTTGAGAAAGCCATGCGTGATGCGGTACGTGATAAAGAACAGGCGCTCGCAGAGCAAGCAGAAGCGCAAGGTGCGGAAACAACTACGACCGCTGCTACCTCTGAGTGATGATAGCGTGAGTCAATAAAACGGTTGATAAGATGGTTAATAACAGGGTTAATAAGAAAGCGCTATGAAAAAAACATCCAGTACGCGACAGCCTAAAAAAACACATAAAGCAAAAACGAAAAACAGTGCTGCTGGTGATGTACGTATTATCGGTGGTCAGTTTAAGCGCCGTAGCGTGAGTTTTATCGATGCCGAAGGCTTGCGTCCGACCCCAGACCGCCTGCGTGAGACCTTATTTAATTGGTTGATTGCCGATATTCATGACGCGCAAGTGCTTGATAGCTGCGCTGGCAGCGGTGTTTTAGGCTTCGAAGCATTATCACGTGGCGCGGCGCATACCATCTTTATCGAAATAAATCCGGCACAAAGCAACATGCTGCGCCAAAGCGCCGAACAATTACGCTTAAGCGCTAATAGTTATCAAATTATCCAAGGCACAGCTGAGCAAGTACTGACCCAAAACCAAACCCTTCCTCATCATTTTGATATCATCTTTATCGACCCACCTTATGCCCAAGACTTATGGCAGCCAATTTTAACGGCATTGATAAAACAGTCCTTAATCACCACAGAAACGCTGATTTATTTAGAAGCGGATAAAGATTTAACGCTGCAATTGCATCAATTGGTAGCCAGTCTTAACGAGAACTCTGCGCCTCAAGCAGAGACAACGCAAGGCATCATAGGTTTTGAGTGCTTAAAACAAACTAAAGTCGGACAAGTTGTCGCTGGACTTTATCGTATATTGCCGTCATAATTGTCCGGTTAACGAAAGCCATTAACAAATTTTACAAATGTTTAAAACCGCTAAAAAACTGGCCAACGCTGCAGTTTAATGTATATAAGGCGAAAATAAACCCCAATGCAGCTTGCAAGCGTAGGCGCTACTGCTTATAATGTGCAGTCTGTTTTTTGAGAGCCCCGTTCCCAGCTAAACTCTCAACGAATTCTAATTTTAAGGTTTTATCATGAAAACACTTAGTGCAAAACCAGCTGAAGTGACCCATGACTGGTATGTCGTAGATGCTGACGGCAAAACCCTTGGTCGCCTAGCTACTCAAATCGCTACACGCTTACGTGGCAAACATAAAACTTGTTATACGCCTCACGTAGATACTGGTGATTTTATCGTTGTTATCAACGCAGAGAAAATCGCGGTAACGGGTAAAAAAGCACAAGATAAAAAGTACTATCGTCACAGTGGTTACCCAGGCGGTATTAAAGAAACCAACTTCACCAAGCTGATTGCACATAAGCCTGAAGATGTTCTACACAAAGCGGTTAAGGGTATGCTTCCAAAAGGTCCTCTTGGCTACGCGATGATCAAAAAGCTGAAACTATATGCGGGTACCGAACATCCACATGAAGCTCAGCAACCTAAAGAACTAGACATCTAAGGATATACTTATGGAACGCAATTACGGAACTGGTCGTCGCAAAACTTCTACCGCTCGTGTCTTTTTAGCTAAAGGTACTGGTGCTATCGTTGTTAACGGCAAACCACTTGATGAGTATTTCAGCCGCGAAACGTCGCGTATGGTTGTTCGTCAGCCTTTAGAATTACTTGACACCCCTACTGCTTATGACCTTTACATCACTGTAAAAGGTGGCGGTATTAGTGGTCAAGCTGGCGCAATCCGTCACGGCATCACGCGTGCATTGATTGAGCTTGATGAGTCTAACAAACCTGCTCTAAAAGCAGCTGGTTTTGTTACTCGTGACTCACGTCAAGTTGAACGTAAGAAATTGGGTCTACGTAAAGCACGTAAACGTCCACAATTCTCGAAACGTTAATCAAAGCTATCTCTTTGCTTTTTACTGCTGCCGTCTTTATCTCAGAGTCGCCATAGCAGTATTAAGCAAAAGCATAGATTTGCAAAACCTTATAAGCTGGTCACAGCTTATAAGGTTTTTTTATGGCTGGTTTTTAGCGATTATTTTTAGCCATGCTTTTTTAACGACAGTTTTTAGGGAGGATTTTTGAATGATGGTTTTTAGCTGTGCCAGTTTTTGTGCATAAATCACCTTGCAAAGCCGCGCTCACTGCCTCATCATAACCATAACTTTTATTACCTTGTCCTCATTATGAAAGCCCCCGAACAATACGACCCTAGTAAGCCCGCAAAAACCGATATGCCAACACCGACGGCCGGTGAGCATAACAATAAACATAGCAAAATGGCTAAGTCGCCCGCCATTCCTGCTGGCATGCCTACAATTACGCAAACCCATAAGCAAACGGCGCAGGCAGAAAAGAAACCTTTTCAGTGGCAATTTTTATTACCAAAGTTTTGGGGTATCTGGCTGTTATTAGCGATTTTCTTGCCGATGATATATTTACCGCTGCGTTGGCAGTTTTGGTTGGGTCGTAAACTGGGTATTTCAATCTATAAACTAGCCGGCTCGCGCAGACGTGATACCTTAATTAATTTAAGATTGGCTTTTCCAGAAAAGCCCGAAGCTGAGCGCGAGTTGATGGCAAAGCAAGTGTTTGTCAATCAAGGTATCGGGGTGTTTGAGACGTTGTGCGCTTGGTATCGTCCCAATATTTTTACCCGTACGGTGTCTATCTCGGGCTTACAGCACCTAGTAAATGCCCAAAACCAAGGTCGACCTGTGATTTTACTTGGGGCGCATTATACGATGCTCGATCTTGGCGGCATGCTCTGCACACAGTTTTTTGCCACCGATTGTATGTACCGCCCGCAAAATAACCCGCTTCTTGACTGGTTTATTTATAACGGACGTACTAAAATTTTTGGCAAGCAGATTGCCAGCCGTGACATGCGTAGCCTCGTTAATTCTATTAAAGCTAAGCACGTGATTTGGTACTCACCTGACCAAGATTATGGTTTAAAACAAGGTGTCATGGCGCCGTTCTTTGGTGTGCCCGCTGCTACTATTACCGCATCTCGGCGGATGGCAAAATTGGGTGACAAGCAAAACCCACCCGCATTGATGGCGCTGCATACCTATCGGCAAACGCCAGATAGCCTACCAAAGGGCAAACGTCCGCATTATCATTTAACCATTACGCCAGAGCTGGATAATTATCCAAGTGATGACGAGATTGCCGATGCAACGCGCGTTAATGAAGTGCTAGAAGGATTGATTCGTATCGATCCGACCCAGTGGATGTGGTTCCATCGCCGCTTTAAAAATGGCCCTGATGGTCGTACTGATATCTATCGGTAGCCTTTTTTGGCAATAATATAGCGACGAAATTTGCTATACTTTGCAGCTGATATTTTTATTCTGCATATCATTTATATTATTAACTTAGTTATATTAATAACTCATTTACATCAATAACTCACTGATATCAATAATAACGTGAGAAACAAAATAACGGATTTTTCATGAGCACTCAAACTGACGCAGTTACAGACGCAGCTAAAATAGAAAGTAAACGTATCCTAACCGGCATCAAACCGACTGGTACTTTACATTTAGGCAATTACGTTGGCGCGATTCGTCCAGCGATTCAGTCTATCCAAAACAGTGACGACGAAGCGTTTTTCTTTTTGGCAGATTACCATGGCATTATCGGCTGTTATGACCCTGCTATTATTCATGAATCGACCAAAGCCATTGCAGCGACTTGGATTGCCTGTGGTCTTGACCCTGAGCGTGTGACCTTTTATCGTCAATCAGATGTGCCCGAAATACCAGAGCTTGCCTGGGTTTTAAACTGCTCATGTGCCAAAGGTTTGATGAATCGTGCGCATGCTTATAAAGCGGCAGTCGACATCAATATGCAAAAAGAAGATGTCGATCCTGACCAAGGTATCAATATGGGTCTATTTGGCTACCCTGTACTGATGGCAGCCGATATCCTGATGTTCAACACCACGCATGTGCCTGTTGGTCGAGACCAGATTCAGCATGTCGAGATGGCACGTGATATTGCAGGTACCTTTAACCATCGCTATAAACCCCTCTTTACGCTCCCATCTGCGGTTGTAGATGACGATATCCCACTACTGACGGGTCTTGATGGACGCAAAATGAGCAAGAGTTATGGCAATACCATCCCATTATTTGGTGATTCTAATCCGCAAGTCAGCGCCGAAAAACAGATGCATAAAGCCATCATGAAAATTGTGACCAACTCGCAGTTACCGGCTGAGCCAAAAGACCCTGATGATTCAGCTATTTTCGAGATTTATAAAGCTTTTGCGACCCCTGCTGAGATTGCCGATATGCGTGCACAGTTTGCTGCTGGTATTGGCTGGGGTGATGCAAAGCAAGCCCTGTTTGACAAAATCAATAGCGAGATTGCTCCATTCCGCGCACGTTATGAAGAACTGATGGCAAATCCAAAAGAGCTGGAAGAAATCTTACAAATGGGCGCAGAAAAAGCGCGACGCCATAGTCGTAAGCAACTAGATAAGACTCGTCGTGCGATTGGTATCCGTCCACTTGCTAAGCTTAAGTAAGTCTTTGACTGCTTTAACTTATCGTAATCAAAGCGGATGCTAAGCGTGCAGACTGAGCTAACAAATCAACCAGCGGCTTTAACAAAAGCCGCTTCTCTTGTAGGCGCGTATCAAAACTCTGAGCTTATAGATAGCAATGGCGAGCATGATGGCCAACACGAACATTTAGTTGTTAATGATATGGCGCTGCGCATTTATCAGACGCCGGTGCAGCATCTACCAGAAGATTTATATGTGCCGCCGCAAGCGTTTGCCATTTGGTTAGAGCAGTTTGCTGGGCCATTGGATTTTTTATTATATCTGGTCAAAAAAAACAACGTTGATCTGACCCAAATGCCGATATTGCCAATTACGGAGCAGTATTTGGCTTATATCAGTGAGCTGGATACCGAACATTTTGAATTGGCCGGTGACTATCTGCTGATGGCATCAACCTTGATTGCGATTAAAACCGAGCTGCTACTACCAAAGCCCGAAACCCCGAGCGATGAGCGTGATCCAAAAGCTGAACTGATTGAGCGCCTTGAAGAATATGCGCAAATTAAAGTGGCCAGTCAGCGTTTGGACAATCTGGTACGTCTTGAGCGCGATGTGTTTTTAGCGATGGTCAGTATGCCCAGTCAAGACGTTATGAATGCGGAATTACCCAGTTACTCGCCGAACCTTTTGATTGACAGCTTATTTAAAATGCAGCTACAGCCCGACTATCAGATGCATACTATCAAAGTTGATGCCGTGCCCCTTTCCGACCGTATTGCCAGTATTAGTAGGCAGCTAAGCACGGATGGCGCGCACTCTTTTTATGAGTTAATAGATAAAACTCAAGGTAAGATAGGTGTGGTGGTTAGCTTTGTCGCAGTCTTAGAGCTAATGAAAAGGCAGTTGGTTGGTGTCATAAACGCTGATTTAAAAGGTCACGATATTGCTGCTGACGATGAGTTTGCAGAAAACAGCCATATAGGGCAGTTAACGTTACAGTGGCTGGCTTAATGGTCTTCTTTAATAGAGAATATGTGTAATGACAGATACGCAGCAGCGACACTTAGATGAGATGAGCAAGCATATCGAGGTGCTCCTGCACGCCTCTGAAGCGCCCCTTACTGCCAATGTGCTAAAGAAGCAGTTATCGTTAAATACTAACGAGCTTGCGCGAGCGTTGGAGATATTACAACAGCGTCTAGATTCTGGTGTACTGACCTTACATGAGACGGCCAGTGGTTATCGGCTACAAATCGCAGATAGCTATAGTCCGTTAATTCAGCGTGTATTCCCGCAGCGACAAGAACGCCTCAGCCAAGCCCTGCTTGAAACGTTGAGTGTCATTGCCTATAAGCAGCCGGTGACACGCGGTGACATCGAGCACGTGCGCGGTGTGACGCTATCGAGTAATATACTGCGCCAATTATTTGATAAAGGTTGGATTGAAGAGAAAGGTTACAAAGAAACCTTGGGTCGCCCTGCACTGCTACATACCACGCCGCAATTTTTAGATGCGTTTGGATTGACCAATTTAGATGAGCTGCCCGCACTGCCAGATATGGAAGCCATCAAAGCGCTGTCTTAGCATCAAAGCATTCTCCTATTCAGCATCAAAACTCTTAGTTAGCATCAAAACTCTTAGTTAGCATCAAAGCATTCTATTAGTTAGCTTAAAATAAGACCTGCATATTATTCTTGCCATAATAAAAAAGGACAAACCGAATAGGCTTGTCCTTTTTTTGAAACCAGTTTTTAAAGCAAATTTTTAAACCAGTTTTTTAAATAAGTACGGTTAGATTCACAGTACTGATTATTGATTATTGATTAATAATATCAACGCCCTTTGGTGGCGTAAATTTAAACTGACTGCTACCGATACTTGGGTTCATTTTGATACCACTAAACTTAATCGTTGTGGTTTGTCCTAAACTATCATTCAATACCATCATCACAGGTTTACCACCGCTAAAGCTCATCGATAAGCTCTTAAAACTAGCGCTCTCTGACTTTGGATATAATACATAGTAGTTTTTATTGGCGTATGGCTGGGTGATTTTAAAGTTCTTATCAATTTTACTTGGATCACCTGACAATAGTAGTGCTGGGGTATTACCCACTTGGCTATCGACATTTTGCTTGGTCGCTTGCTCCAAATCCTTATCATAAACCCACATCGAGCTGCCATTTGCCACAATCAACTGCTCGGACGGTGACTTGGTTTCCCAGCGGAAGTTATTTGGACGCTGCACGCTCATCGTACCCGTAAAGGTACCACTATTTGCGCCTTTGGTGGTTTGGCTAAAGTTAGCGGTCATGCTTTTGGTATTACTTAATAGCTTGTTTAAGCGTTTGGCTGCAGTCAGATTATCAGCAGGAGCAGCCGTTGCCGATTGCGTTAAAGCCATCATCGGCGCGGCAACGCCAAGTGAGGTCATCAATACACCCGCTAAAGCACCGCTCATTACTTTTTGTTTTAAAGTTGTTTTGTTTGTTAATAAAGTCATTATAAATCCTCTTTTAAATGCAAAATAGCATAAAGATAAAACGTTTTAATTAAAATTTTTGTTTTCAATAAGTGCTTATCTCACGATAGTCAGTTCAGAATCAATAAACTTAAACTGACGTGATTAAACAATGCAGACAGTGTGCCAGTTTTTTTATTACGCGCCTAGTCATGATTTGCAATCATTACTACCGCTGCCATACACGCTTGTAACCAGTAGCGTTACATAGCATTCACTGTTATTTGTTGTCTGTTTTATATATAAATTAACCCCAGTTCGGGATAAGGGCTCAAAAAAAAGATAAAAAAAGAAGTCCGAAGTTGTTAAAGTGAGTTTACCAAGACAAACTTCACAACAAGGACTTCTTACATGGACAACCTAACCGAACTATACT
>Ga0208670_100142_pt1 | contig 24578 bp, 21 predicted proteins | sample 24BtaG_FD_184098 | JGI IMG/M metagenome (GOLD analysis project Ga0208670, IMG submission 184098) | Marine viral communities from Cariaco Basin, Caribbean Sea - 24B_WHOI_OMZ_CsCl (SPAdes) (version 2) | ecosystem: Environmental > Aquatic > Marine > Oceanic | place: Caribbean Sea: Cariaco Basin...
CAAAAGCTGTCACACAAGCTTGTATTGACATGCTAAAAGGTGAGCAGGCGTTAAGCATCACCTTTGACAACGGTAAAGAGTTTGCTGACCATGAAGCGATGGCAACCGCGTTAAAGGCTGATATTTATTTCGCTCAGCCTTATCATTCTTGGGAGCGCGGAACGAATACAATACCAATGGTTTACTTCGTCAGTTTCTACCTAAGTCGATGCGTCTTGATAACCTATGCAGGCACTTAGTTCAGTCGATTGAAGACAGTTTAAATAATCGACCTAGAAAGGTGCTAGGGTTTAGAACACCGCTTGAGGTAAAATCTAGATTCGGGTGCGTTGCACTTCGATGTTGAATCCAAGAGAAATAAAACTAATATCGATTTTTAGTAGAAATAAATTTTTAACTAAAGTAAAATAACGTAAATAAATTGTTTCAATAGAGTTGTTTTAAGTTACAAAATTATTTCTTATTATTAATTTTTTTGCTCAGGAAAAATTTATAAATATTACAGCTTTAACAAAATTATAATTAGCTACCTAAAGTTAATTAGCTATTAAAGTAAAACTATAATAGACCTCTTGTATAAGTCATCGTTAGGCCTTTTCATTCCATAAATGCAAGTCATTGAGCTGGTAATTTTGCAAGAGGTCCTATAGTTGAGCAGTTTATCGTATTAACTACATATAAATCTGATTATGAATTTCTAAACTTATTATGTGGTTTCTTTACCATTGCCTAATTTTTGTATCACCCTATCTATAACAATGAGAGCTTCATGAATAATTCGATAATAAAAGCAGCAGCAATAGCAGTTATAATTGCAGCCCTTATCAGTGGTTTAATGGTTTTGGAAATGAATGAATTAGCACCTGCTTATAAACAAACGGGGCAGTTGGTATTTTATATTTTTATTACTTTTATATCGATATTTACAGGGGCTGTCGTTGCTGCTATCTTCTTTCATCGTAATCGCAAAAACCCACGCATCATGGTTAAACGTGCAAAAATTATCTATGCAGGGTATGCCGCAGCAATCTCTGGGCTAATATTTATTTTGCCAAACCTCCTGCTCAAACAATCTGCTGCCTCTTGTATAAAACCCAACATATATGCGGTAATATCAGACCCTTTAAATATTCAGGTCTGTATGAATATCAAATCGGTTTTGCTCACTAAAATCCTACCTTTTACTACTCCCTTATTTTTAGGAGGCTTAATCGTCAGCGCCATCGTTATTATGATGGTTAGTGTACTCACTTATTCACTGGTTACCGCTAAATTCCTATATAGCAATAATAGATAGTCTGGTAGTAATTATTTTAATTTAATCCAGAAAAATTATCTAAGCTAAAAATGATTCAACCCAAAATCTCATAACTATATCTCGTTATATTTCATTGTTCGAATTCTGCAGGAGCGTGTCGTGTCAAATGTTTTAATTGGAGTTGGTGGTTCAGGTCAGCATATTATCCATGCTTATTTACGTTTATTAGCACTGGGTAATGCCGGCTCGAGAGATATCCCGCATGTTTATATTATTGATGCCGATGCTCAGTCTCAGCAGATTGCCAATAGAAGAAGTCAGTTAGTACCCGACATTCAAAGCCTGCATGAATATCTACGCCACAGAGGTATAGGAGGCAAAACTAAAGAAGCGAACTTCGACATTATTCGACCTTATAGCCAAAACTTATCTACCAATAGCGATTTGACTGTTAAGAACGTTTTACTGGCACAAAAAAGCAATACCACAGAAGAGATTAACGCTTTCTTTTATGAGCAAGACCTTAATATTAAAGTCTCTGAAGGTATGCATGCCAATCCAAAAGTAGGCTCAACTATCTTTGGCGAAAAGCTTGGACGGGTGCTTGATAGTAGTGGCAAGATTGATACCAATAATAGACAATTGCTGCAAAAGGAATTTTTCTCATTATTCGATGATGATGTCACAGGGATTAATACTACGAATTGCAACATTGTCATCGTCGGTTCGGTATTTGGGGGTACCGGTAGCGGTATTATTCCTACTTTGGCGCGTACCTTTAACGAGATATTAAATAGCTCAAGCTCAGGTCGCACTGTCAATTTAGCAACTGTAGCGACGCTGCCTTGGTTCCAGTTAAAGCCTGGTGAAGATGGCTCTACAGGAAGTGCCTTTGATGTAGGCAAACTAAAGCGTAATACTGCCTTTGCCTTAAGAAACTTCCAATATGAGCTACAGTCCAATAGCAATAACGCTGTCAGCTCTATTTTTATTCAGTCAGGTAGCATGTGGCAGGATATCCAAAGACCAAGCGCTGGGGATTTTGATCAGCCTGAACATACGCACGTGGTCAACTTATTAGCAGCAAATGCGGTTCAGCATAGCTTTGCCAAGCATTTTGATGCCAATGAGCTGTTCATGCCGATGAGCCAATTGTCTCATGAGATCAATCAAGGTCACTTCCACCCTCATACTTCTAAAGCCCTACATTTTAAAGATTTTACCAAAGGTAAAGACTTTGTAAGCTTATGGATGTTACTGGTCAAAAACGCTTTGACAGTATTGGTGCTGCAAGCTTTTATAGAAGTATTAAATGGTTATGTTGAAGGCAACATCAATCATCCAGTGTTAGGAGACTCGGCACCACAGTACAGCACTGTCACCAAACTGTTAGAAGAGATACGAGAAAAGTTTGGTATCAGTTTAGAGAGCAAAAAAGCTTGGATGGGGCTAAAATCAGTTTCGTTCGTGCCTAAGGTCGTGGCGACTAGTCTCAAAGATGCTTTGATGTCTGAACAAAAACAATACCAAGATACTTTAAAGTGGCTTAGCAAGCATGACTACGACAACCAAAGTGCTTCTGGTATTATTCCAGAATTTAGACCCTATCATAATATCAATAGTGCTCAAAATGCCAACTCGCTCTGGTCGCAACTGGTCGGTGCTAATGAGCAAACCGGCTTTGAGAAGGATGAATTGTGGCAGTCGTGCGCACTAAAAACCTTGGAAAACACTGTCTTGGGTGAGGAAGGCGGTATCGATACTACGCTACAAGCAAAAATTAATACTATCTTGGAACAAAGCAACAGCGACGCTGATAAATACGCTGGTTTGGCGAGTAGCATTGCCAGTTCGGTGTTCAAAAACCTAAATAAATATGTCAAGCCTAGCGAAGAGTTTGGAGAAAAATTCTCTGAATATAGAAATATGTCTGACAATGCGCAGTCTATTAGCCAAGTTCAATTGCAAATGCAGCAGCAAAAAGGTGAAATTACTAACTATGGCACGATGGACTGGAATCTGCAGTTAGCAGGCAATGTGGCTGCATTAGATGTTATGGATATCGATCACCCCAAGACTTTGCGCTGGCTAGATGCGCTATATCCAACTTCTACTACTGCTAATCTTATCAATGTCATTCAATTAGATGAGCGTATTGCGCAGGGCGTGCCCAATATATTGGCGTCTTTTTTATTACAAAAATGGCGCCTGCAAATTCAAAATGATGTTACGGTTTCGCAACTTTTAGAAGACTACAATACTGCTTACTATAAGATCAATTCGAATAAATTTCAAAGTACTGAAATGGGCTTGTATCTCTATGCTCAGCGCGTCATCGAAGCGGCTTTTTGGTTATTGATAAGCGGCTCTACAGAGGTTACCTATACTGCTATCGAGTTAGAAGGGAGCAATGCCTACCATCGCTGGCTAAAACGTGAGCTACTGACTCAAAATTGGTCAGATACTCAATTAGGTATGATCGTCACCAATGATGCTGAGCGAACACCGCTATTTTTGTGGAACGGTTATTACTGGTGCTTAGCGGCAAATAACACTGCGCAAGAATTCTTCGCTGAGCTATTACAAAAAATGCAACTACCAAGTTTGCGTTATAGATATTCTGATTTATTCTCTAGAAAATCCAGCGGCGACAATAATAAAACTACCTCACTAGATAAATTCTTTGCCTCGCAGCTTAATACTCTAAAAAACAGACTAAAGAGTCGTAAGAGTAGCAATGAAAATGCTAACGAAAATCTATTACTAACCGCACTAACGGGTATCTTGACTGATCTTCCACAAGCGACTGCTAACAGTGTAGTAGCGCCGCTGCGTACTTCGCTTGAGCTAGGCTGCCGTAATGTGGTCACTTTAGATGAAATCGGCACCTCAAAATCTATCGTAAATATCAGCGGTTACCTGATTCAGCAGCCAAAAGTAGTTATGCTAGAGAAACTACCTGACAATAATGGCAATATCGTCAATATTGGGCAATTCATGCCAGTTAGAAAAGAGTATTGGCTAGAGCCTGAAGTTATAGAACAATTATCTAAAGATGATGGCGAATATGTCCATACCAGAGTAAAGTTCAATGGCGAAAGCAACAACGAATGCTCTATCCAATATACCAAATTGTATGTACCAGAATTGGGGTGGATGGAGTTTAAACAAGGTGCTGATGCTAGCCAACCTATTATCGCCATTACTCCTTATGACCTAGCATTTGGGGTTGGGGTATGGCCGAACTTCAAGGCAGAAGGTTGGAATTACTACTTTATCTCAGTTGATATAGAGAAACGTAACGTCTATCAAGACTTAGCCAATAAGCTACAGACTGTGCTTGGCTCAGAGAAAATGACAATCACTATCTACTCTCAGGATTTGCAGCACTCAGCAGCTTTTGGCTTTGACGCTATTCCGATTAAGATTGACTTTGCACCCGCAGTCATAGAGCTATCTTGTGGCGATACTATTATCGCTACTCAGCCTATCGTATTGAAGGAAGATATCAAATCTGGCAATAGTCATATTAAATGCATTGGTCTAGATTTTGGAACGTCTAATACCTGTATGGCAATGGCTTACAATGAACAAGGTCAAATCAAACGCGAAAATCTTAATCTTGCTAATACTGCTGACAGTCCAAGAATGGAGTGGTTGGTTTATTCAGAAACAGATGACGAAAAAGGTAAGGATAACTGGCTAAAAAACCGTAGTGCTTATTATCTACAGCGTCAAGCAAATGTTAGCCAAATAAATAGCTACACTATACCTAGTGAGATATTGCTAGGTCTGAGTACACGGGTAAGCATTGACGGTACGAATCAGAGCGCTGTTCAGCTAAAAACAATGAAAGATAATATCGATAAAAAGCATACTGTAGTCAATGGAGTCAATTTAGATGCTCCTATTTTCACTCCTTTCTGTAGCGATTTTTATGGCTTTACAAGTACGGATGAAGAACGTCTTGGATTCTTTGATAGGTTACTACAAATAGATGATATTCAAGTTATCTATGGCAATATCAAGTGGCCCCAAGAGACTAGTGGCTCCAACTATCAATTGTCTAATCGACTACGGGCTACCTATATAGAACAGATGATGATAGGGGTGCTGGCACGTCTAAGATATTCTGGCGTGACAGATATTGACTATGCTTATGTGACACGACCCGATGCTTTTACGTTCCAAAACACTACCTTTGCCAATACTTATGCTGAAGAAGTAGAAAAGATATTAGGTAAGTTAGGCACGAAAACGGGCGTTACGGTTCGTAAGCCGGAGGTCATAGAGGTGTCAGAGACTGATGCTGCTTTACAGATGTCTATGATCAATCCTAATGAATCCTACGTAATTATAGATATGGGTGGTGGTACTACAGATATAGATATCAAACTTTCCTATGTCAATGAAAACAAGCCAGAAAGTTTAAAATACTCTAGTAGTATTAAATGGGCGGGCAATGATTTGATGGCGTCACTATTAGCATCTGAAAAGAGCCCTATTCGTAAACATCTCAATGGTAATAAATCTGAAACCAATGACAACTCTAGTAAAAATAGCACTTTACTAGGTTCAGCATTGAAACTACAAATTCGTAATGGTATTCGTATTGTCGATAACCTTAATGAAGATCCACGTCCTGTCTCCAAAGTCGCTGAGATGTTCTTTGAGAGCATTTATGAGTATATCTTTGTAAAAATAAAGCTGCTGCTAAAGCAAGCAGGGTTTGAGTCGGTCAGTGGTCTCAAAAACCAAAAGCTTAATATTGTCCTGCAAGGTAATGGCTTTAGGCTTAGTCCTTACTTCAGTCATGTTACCCATCAACATCCTGAGTTTAATGAAGGTCATTATGCTCCCAAAGTTTGGGACAGTGTATTCGCTGATGACTCTAACCGTGATGAGATAGCACTCAACGTCAGTTACAGCGAAAATAGCAAAGAGTATATGATTCGTGATGGGGCTGGTAGTATCGCTGATGAAATGTTCAATAATAAAATTAGTAGCGTGTTGGATAATCCCAAAATACTATATCCCTCAAATATGTTTGATAAGAATCAAAGTGCCACTCCAGTATTAGTAGAATACGATAAAGACGCTGCAAGCCCGCGTCTCAACGACAATCTACAAGATGAAGAGCATCTAATTCCTGTGTTGCAAGAGCTGTTCCCCTACACGCAAAAATACTGGAATAATAGCAAAGAAGTAGCGTATTTATTTACTAATAATAAATATGGTAACGAACGTTTTCATGATGTGAATGCTATGTATCTGACGGGTTCAGGTAGCGGTACGGATCACTGGAACTTCTACTTGGCCATGACTCAAAAACTACAAGATAATTAAGGAAGAATAATGAAAAAAGTTATCTGTAGCCGTCAAGTGCTACCATCTAAGAAGCCTCTTAAAGCTATACTAGCGTCCTCTACATTGTTAGCGCTATTATTACCGCTGTCAGCTATGTCAGCCACATCAGATGATGCTACTTTAGATAATGGGGAACGTATATCAGCAACACTTTCGGATGTTAATAATTCAGAGCCTGTGAATGATCAAAAGGTAAATGAAATCACTAATGTGTCTAAAAGTAGTCAAGAATCTACAGCACCAGAAAATGTAAATACAGGTAATATTTCTTCTGATACATCAACAGGTAATGACACTGGAAAACAGGAACAGAATGTTGATCCGGAAGTAGATCATCAAAGTACCAATAAAGGTTCAGTTACCAGTGCTCTAGATGAAGTAGAAGGGCGAGCTAGTAATAATGCCCAAACTGAAAGTAGAGAAATTACGAAAGATGAGGAAATAGCTGATAATAATAAATCTTGGATGAGCTTAGAGTATTTATTAGGAGGTGGCTTATTGCTACTACTTCTTAGCAGTGGATTTTTATTATTTAGGAAAATTGGTAGCCTAAATGATGAAAATGAAGAGTTATTTAACGAAAACTCTGCTTTAAAAGAAAAGATTACAGGTAATACTACTGAGTTAAAAACAAGTAAGCGAGAAATTTTGCAACTGCAGTCTGAAATAAGAGAGTTAAAAATAACTTCTGAAGCAGAGCAAAGTAGTCCTTCAAGTGTAAACACGGATGCGAGTGACTTATCATTGATGCCATCACTCATTACTCCTGAAACACTAGCGATTGAAGACTTAACTCAATCGGATCGTAGTCAATTAACCAGTATTTTCGAAAATTGGCTAAAAACTAATCGTGGTAATACTAAGGTTGATGACTTAATACCTGAGCACATCCAGAAGAAACTTAAGCATTGGCACTATGCAATAGAACTTTGGGGGCAAGGTAGTGGTTTGGATTCTGTAGATATTACTAAAAATACTATGCATACCGCTGTTATTAGTCTTATCAAAAATGTTAATGAAGGCTATGCTTACTGTTATATAAAGCCGAATTCGATGTCATCGCTATGGAAGAATAAAGCTTGGTACACGGTCGAAAAAGTTAATGGAACATTGAAACTAACGGGCGAACTTTTGGAGAGTAATTGATGCAATTTTATCAATCAAAACATGCCTATGGTTTGAGTGCAGCGATACTATTTAGTTTATTAGGGGGGTGTAGCGATCAACCCGAGGAAGTAGTAAAACCTGAAACGCCTGTAGCAACCAAAAGTGCCAAGCCAGAGGTGATGCCTGCGTTAAGCTTAGACTTATTACCACCTGTAAAAAGTAGCACTGCAGCGATCGACTATATTATCGATGGTTCAGCGAGTATGTGTGGCTATTTCAATGCTGAATTAAATACTACTGAGCAAGCTATTCCTATTACTAAGTTGGTTCAGGCGATTCAGTCGGTACGTCGATCAGAGGATAGAATACTGATCTTTATGCAAGATGAGTCTGCTGATAAGGCAACCTATATTCCTTTCGAGCAGTTTGAAAATCAGCTGATGCAAGGTAAATGTAATCTTAACGGTCAGTACACTCAGCTAGGTCTTGTTCTACAGGATTACCGAGAGCAACCAGAACTACAAGAGCGCTCAGTCGTGGTGGTCTCTGATATGCATTTATTACCTGCGGAAAGAACCGTTTTTGAAACTCAGTATGATGCTTTTCTCGCCAGCTATGTCACCGCAGAAAATAAAGGTTCAGCGCTCTCAAACGGTTTATTATCAATGCGCTCGCCATTCGTTGGCACGTACTATACGGTGAATAATGAAACCAAAAAGCTGGCGCAAACACAAAAGCATCTACACTTTTTTTGGTTGGCAAAGCAGCCTGCCGATGCCGAACAGATAGAAAAAATTCGGCAAAATTTAAGTAGTGCTCAAAGTCAGTTTCCTAATAGTGTCATCGCGCAAGCTGAGTTTTTACCACAGCTGCGACTACTGACGAATGGCGCAAAAAGCTATGAGTCCTTTAGTTCACCTGCTCCTATGATAAGCGCCAAAAATATATTAGATCTTTCTATGGGAGATAACAAACCCTTTATTAGTGGGTTTGAGGCCAATAGCGCTCTGAGCGATGAACAGAAAAACTGCTACGATATCAGTTGGGATGAAAAAGATAATATTATCTTTTATCCTTACGCCAATCCGAAAACCAATCGCGACAAAATCTGTCCTGATGGTCCATTGTTCCGCTCAAAAACAGGTAGTACCCTCAGGTTGAATTTACCTTTACAAAGTGGTTATAGCATCAAGCCAACATCACCCGCTGCATTAGAAATAGTAGAAAATTATTTATCTATTCCTATTGTAGAAGCGCAAAAAGCTTGTATCGGTGTCAGTTCTGGGATGGCTGACGCTCAAAAGAACTCGCAAGGTATTACTGTGCAATATGCAGCTGACAGTAGTGCAATTAATACTGATTATTATGCGCAGTTTTCTATTGAACGCGACGTCTGTAGCTCTGAGACAGACTGCTCTAATCTAGTGGATAAGACTTTCCAATACAATCAGCTGATATCAACCTTAGCCAATAAGTCGAAACAACATATCGAAAGCTTATATCCCCGAACGATTGATATCACCATGATGTGTGGTGAAACGCAATGATGAATGAGGGTATGTGGGTATTATGGCGGTTGTCAACTCAGGAAAAACTAAAGGATAATACTTTTGAATGCCATCTTATTTTAGAGTATAGAGATAATTCGCCTGCTCAATGTATAGATATTAACACCTTAGAAAATCTTAATGAAAAATGGCTCAACGTGGTGCGTAAAGAGTCTCCGTTTGGTAATCTTAGCGACACTGATATTCCAATGAAGGATGATTTGTCATTATTTATCTCTTGTTTTATTAATGTCTATGTCCTGTTAGAAGAGCAACCGCAGTTAGAGTCTATCTATTTATTGACCTCAGCGATATATGAGCAGATTTACCTTGAGACGGTATATCCACTCAGTCAGCTAAAAGACATTGAGCTAAGAAGTCTGAACAAAATCTTTGTACAGCTGTATCCTAAAATTCCTTCTGAGAGATTTGAAGAGCTAGAAGATCAGCTTATTGAAGCTCAGGGCTTAACTGAGTCGCTCGCCCTGATTAGAGGTGACACTACAGATACAGCGGTTCAAGAAGATCAACCTGCCACCGACTTAGAGCCATTACATACAGTAGAAGCTTATGCTATTGAAAACATATTCTCAAAGCAAGATCTCAAAGATTTTCGTGAGGGCTTCAATACATGGCAAAGGGCGCATGGTAAGAATGAGATGGTTGATAGACTTCCTGAGAGTTTATTAGACAAGATAGGCGATGAATACGATATAGTATTTTGGACGAGTGGTCAGGGCGTAAGTAATATGGTGAGAGACTATAATCCACCCAGACACACGATGGTGTTCAGTATTATCCAAAAATCTAATCAAGAGGGTCTTGGTTATTGTATACAGCGACCGACCAGCTTAGATAAGGTTTGGACCCATAAGCGGTGGCATAACATTAAATGCAGCGATAGTGAAATTCTGGAAGTATCGGCTTTAGAACGTTAAAGTGCTACCGCCTCCTTTTATCATATCGTATAAAATCATATACTAGGTAATACGGCTTAATTTAAATGAATAAAAACTTTCAATATACCTTAATGAGTGTTACAGGCGTTTTGTTGATGGCTATATCGGCTGGCGCTTTTGACTCAGAGTCTGATACCTATTATGAAGAAGAGGTTGCTAGATATGATATTAGCGAGCCTGCTGATGTGGAGCCTGCGTATATCCCAGTATCTCCACATAGCGATGTTGTTGATGGAGAAAATTATAAAAAACAGATTGAATGGGCTGATGAGTTGGCAGCAGTTGATGAGCGTTATCCCAATGATATGCAACGACTAGAGAGATATCAAAGCTTACTTGATGAGAGTGGCAACCCATATGCGCCCATTTTGCTGGCAAGCACTATCGTCAACGTTAAAAACCAATCTAGAGATATCGATATATTTCAAGAGTGGTTAGATAGCTTTGGATTTGACTCAAGCTCTATTGATAGTCTTGAGAGCTTGGCTGCTGACCAAAATATTAATGCTATGTTTTTACTGGGTGTTTATTACTATCAAGTTCAGCGCTATGAGCAGTCTAAATCTTGGCTTGAGCAAGCGGCCAACCAACAGCATGCAGGGGCTATGAATCAGCTGGCCTGGATATATAGAGAGGGTCTAGGTGTAAGTCAAGATCTTGATTATGCCGTCATGTGGCATAGTTATGCTGCTGAGGCTGATTATCCTCGCGCCATGACCAACTTAGCATATTTATATAGTATAGGAGAAGGGGTCGATAAAGATTTAGAAACCTCAGCAAAATGGTACATAAAGGCAGCTGGTTTAAATAGTGCTTCAGCGATATATGCAGTAGCAGCTTACACCTTAAACGGTACAGGCGGTATCGCAAAAAATGAGTCAGAAGGGGTTAGATTATTAATGGCATCTGCAGAACTTGGCCATAAAAGAGCGATGTACGCTATAGGTAAACGCTATGAAAATGGCGATGGCTTAGATTTTGATATTGAACAAGCTAGGTATTGGTATAGTGAATCGGCAAAACTTGGTGAAAATGATGCGATCGTCGCATTAGAGAGTTTGAATTATTAACATGCTATTAATGCTTCGATTATAAGCATAGTCAGACGTCATCATGACTTTAGTATCCTGTAAATATAGTTGTGGGGCAGTTATCGTCAATTAGGGATTAGGTATTAATGAGATTTAATTTATTGTTGTATGTGCCAGCGTTGGCTGATGACTTGACTATAGAGTATGGCATCTTTATTCAGCACCATTTAATGGATGATGCTGAGATTAAACTGGATTATTTTGAATTGAGTAAGATTAATCCAGAAAATTATGCCTTAGATATCGTAGATGAAAAAGAGGTCACCAAAAAACTGAGAAAGGATTGTTTGGTAGAGGGTTTTACACTGAACAGCTACTACTCGATAGATATGGCTAAAAGTTACAATAGAAACATTAATAAAGATGAAGTCAGACAGATTTTTGTCTGCTTTAAAAACAACTCAAAAGAACCTATCGATGCTTTTATTAGATTCACTGAAGATCAGAGGATTGAGGATTACCAAGTCAGCAATAATTTGATATTTTTCAGACTTTGGGTGTCACCTGAAATGGAGGGTATCTCTACCATCCCATTAAATGTCGGTAAAATTAACTACTCGGATTTTGAATACTTTCGTGGGATTATCAAGCAAGAAATAAACCATCAGTGGCGCTCGTTTTTACATAAAAAAAGAGATATCAGTAAAGCTGCATTAGCTGAGAATAAAAAAGAGCCCGATACGGGGTTAGTAATCAATGAAGAGTCACCACCACCTGCTCCAACACCTAAATTAAGTAATATTTTTGTGCAAGAGTATGATATTCCACATAGGTTAGCCACCCATACAAATACAGCGCCTCAAGAGGTTTTAGCGCCTCAAAATAATGTTGCTGTCATTGATAAGAGTCAAGGTTCTCAGACATTTAAGGTCATCGCCTATATATTATTAACTTTAGGGGTGTTGTCTATATTAGGTAAACTATTTGGTGGCAACTAATAACATTGGAAGATTGTAAAAATAGTGGTAATCATCCCAATAATTAGACACTTATCAAATAGAATTAAGCTGCGTGGTTTAGTTTCTGTATTGGCTTAAAGCCGCTATTGCCCATATCCGGGCGCTCGTGATTGGAGTGATATAACCAAGAGCTGTTTACGGACTTGGTCTAAATCCGTAAACAGCTCTTGGTTTAACCAATCATAACGCATCGTTATATTATAGCGCTCGACATAAGAATTCTGCTGTGGATTGCCAGGCTCAATATAGCTTATCGTAATACCTTGATCTAACACCCAATCTTTAAGCACATTACTGATGTATTCAGGTCCATTATCACATCTTACTTGAACAGGCTTACCTCGACATTCAATCAGCTGTTTTAAACTGCGTATGACTCTTTGAGCGGGTAATGAGAAGTCAATCTCAACCGTTAAGGCTTCACGGTTGTAATCATCAATGACATTGAACAGTCTAAACCCTCGTCCATCAGTTAAAGCATCATGCATGAAGTCCATGCTCCAGCTTTGGTTTATCTTATCAGGTACAGCAAGTGGCACAGGCTTGGCGCGCTTAATTCGGCGGCGAGGTTTGATACTCAGGTTCAGTTCAGACTCACGGTAAATGCGATACACTTGTTTATGATTGTATCGCAGTCCCAGCACGTTACGCAGGGTCAAAAGCACAATCCAAAGCCCCAATTCTTGTTCCACTGCGTCAGATCTATTAGTAAGTCCGCTATCTGCTTATTATCATCCGTTGCTACCGACTTGTGATAATAACAGGTGACGCTAATACTAAAGATCAAGAAAGCCCTGCAAATGCTTATGCCACGGTCTTTAATGTAGTGACAAGCGAGCATTCTCAATTTCAAACTCTTTAAGACGAGTGATGAGCGCAGCATACATACCACCATATTTAGAGCGCCAGTTGTAAAAGGCGCTTTGAGTAATATTATGCTCACGGCAAAGCTCGGTGATGGGCACACCCTGTTCTGCTTGTTTGGGGATATTAACGATTTGATTATCAGTAAAGCGTGTCTTTTTCATAGGATTCTCCAGCTGATATATTTTAGCAGTTAATCTCTATTTCTAAGTGTCCTTATTTATTGGGGGATTACCCAGTCATCAAGCTTGTCTAATAACGTTAATATTAATTCTGCCCTTGTATCAGTTGATTTTTCTATCCGTTATCGTTTTCTGGTTATTAAAACTAGGGCAGCAGCCATAATTAACGCTAATAAACCGATAAAGACCGCAGCAAAGGTCTTATACCTTGTAAAATTAGAAAGGCTATACTTAGACTGTGTCTTAATTTTTTCTTGCTCTAAGCTTAAAGATGGATCGGCTATTGTGTTTTTAGCGTCCGCATCTATGTTCAGATTTGTACTAGCTGCTTTTTTTAAATCAGCGGAACTAATTATAAGACGTTGATGAATTTTTTTACCAGCTTTACCATCTGTTTTAATACCGATATCGGCTTGATACTGTTGGATGACTCGACGTGTACCGTCGCCAATAATACCATCAACGTCACCTACGTTATAACCGAGTAGGTTGAGAGATTCTTGCACCTCGCGAGATTCTTTTCGGCTTAAACCAGCATCATCTGTCGGCCATGCAGTCACAAAATTAACATTAGTATTTTTTTGTGCAATACGCTGCGATAAATGAGCAATGGCTAAAGCATAGTTTTCTGAGGCGTTATAAGCATAAAAGGCGTCAAAATTACGCCCTACTAAGAAAGCAGGACCTTTTTTGCCTGCGGGTAAAAACAAGCCTACTGAAGATAACGTATTTGGTAATGGGCTGCCATCTGCTAGAGTAACGCCTAATCCTTGCCAATGGGATAATAGTTTTTTATTTTTACGGTCATTTAAAGCCGCCACACCTGAAGGCAGGCGTACTTCATAACCCCATGGTTGATTACTTTGATAGCCACTATTTTTTAGAAAGTTAGCGGTTGAGGCTAATGCATCTGCCTGACTGTTCACTAGATCTTTACGATTATCGCCATCAAAATCTTGAGCTAATTGCAAAAAGGTAGAAGGCATAAACTGGGTTTGTCCAAAAGCACCTGCCCATGATCCTTTAAAATCAGATTTAGCAATATCACCTTGCTTTAATATTTTTAAAGCACTCACATATTCCCCGCGGAAGTAACTTTGACGGCGTCCAAAGCAAGATAAGGTTGCTAGGGAATTAACCACATCCTTTTTGCCTAATTTAGTCCCAAAGTCTGACTCAACTCCCCACACACCCAGCACATCATAACGATTGACACCGTAGTGAGATTCTATTTTTGCTAATACGTTAGTGTGTTTTTCATTAGCATTAATACCATCAATAACCCTTTCTTCATCGACTAAGCTTGCTAAATAATCCCATGGCTCCTTATCGAACTCTGGCTGATAGTTTAATGATTCTAATACACTAGGATCTATCTCAGTAGGACGATACTGTACAAAAACGTCTTTAACACTTGCAAAGGGAGCCGTTTGAACCAAGTTGTTCAAGCAAGCTTTAAGCTTCTGATTATCAACTGACTGTTCATCAATATTTGAGGTCTCTGTATTAACTGCATATGTCGTACTAGCCATTGATAGTAGACAGATAGGTATTAATAAAGACAATATAGTGGGTGATACAAATGAAGGCATTATTGATTACCAGTGGTTGTAAAATCGAAAGCCATATATTAGCAGAAAATAAATAATTTTATACCTTATACTAGGGCGTGTCGGTAATCCTCCCAACCACAAGACTGAGCCGCTCCGGGATTGTCGGAGACTAATTTATTTAAGTCTTACTACAAGTATCTAATTTTTCTGACTATTTAAGCTCTAATAAGCACTCTTTACATTTCAGTTAGCAAAAAATTGATAAGTGATTTACTACTTTTCAATATTTCATACTTTATATGTTTTTGACTAAAATTGTGGCTAGATTACAAAGTATCCTAAGTAGTACCAACGACAGTTTAGTTATTTATAGAGAAGTCAGGTAGAATATAACCGCTCAATCGTCAATGAACCACCCCGGAATTGTTAGAGACTCAATATTCTGAGACAATACGACAATGAAAAGACAGACTTATACTCCTGAGATTAAAGAACGCGCCGTTCGCATTTTGATATAAGCAGAAAACGACTATCCCACCACATGGTCAGTCAGCCATTCAAGCCATGGCGTCAAAGATTGGTTGTATGCCTGAGACCCTGCGATCATGGCATAAAAAGCATGTCGAGCAAACTATTCCTGCATCGGTACGAAGCCAAGAGCAATGCATAAAGAGTTTAAACGCGAATTACATCATATAGAAGGCTGATGGTATTGAAGCCTAGTTTCAAAGAGTTTACCAATTACCGTATTAATCATTCAAAATGAGTTTGCACAATACAGAAAATATATCTATGGAATAGATAGTTCTAGGACTTCATTTATGTATGCTAGGCTTGCCACATGAAAGCTTTAGGGCGTGTCCCTAATTGGCAAACAAGTATATATCTTCTAAAATAAAGCATACACTTTATAAAATAAGAGGTATATAAGAAGGATGGCCAGACAAGCATTGACCGATAATCTCTGGGAACAGCTACAAGTGACTATGAAGAACCATGGTTGCTATGAAAAAGAGAAGAATCGCGAAGTGATGGAAGCCATTCTTTGGAAGCTGCGTACAGGCGCACCATGGCGTGACATACCCAAAGAATTATGCCCATGGAAAACCGCTTATAACCGTTTTAATCGCTGGTCAAAGACTGGTTTGTGGGAGAAATTTTTTTTAGCCTTTGAGCAGAAGTTGATACGGAATGGGTATTCATCGACGGAAGTTATATACGGTGTCACCAGCATGCAAGTGGAGCTCGGCGTGGTGAGGATCGAGCAATTGGACAAAGTCGTGGCGGCGCAACTACAAAGATACACCTATCCTGTGATGCCGGTGGATATCCGCTCGATTTTAAAATCACTGGGGGTGAAGTCCATGACAGTCAAATTGTAGGTGAATTGATTGAAATGATTGAAATGATTGGACAAGCTGATTACTTTATTGCTGATAAAGGCTATGACTCAGAGTCTATCAGAGACAAAGCTCGAAGCCATAATATGATCCCCGTCGTTCCTAAAACGAAGAATGCCAAACAGCCTAATCCAGAGTTTGATAGCTATTTGTACAAGCTGCGTCATCTTGTTGAAAATATGTTTGCAAGGCTCAAGCATTTTCGTAGCATCGCTACTCGCTACGAGAAGTTGGCGCGTAATTTCAAGTCTATGCTTTACCTAGCGCGCACCATCATCCATTGTAAGATGAATTGAGGACACGCCCTAGAAACTTATTGTTCAGTAATGTTTTGAATACATTTTATTTTTCACAACTAAGTAGGAATATTTCAATGGGTTTGGGTAACTTGAGCACTGAAACTTTATTGTTTATCGGTATTATTTTAATTCTGACAGTAATATTCCATGTTAGATATAACCAAAAAATATCGGAACAAGCTCCCACGATTTTAACAACTTTAGGTATTTTTGCGACATTTTTTGCAATCGCTCTAGGGTTACTTAGATTTGACTCTGTTAATATTCAAGATAGCGTGCCGGCATTACTTGATAGCATGAAAACCGCGTTTTGGGCTTCGGTATTCGGTGTTGGTGGTGCTTTAACTTTTAACTTCAGAAGATTGCTTGAAGCAACTGAATATATCGATGAGTCTGATGTTAATCGAGAGTTATTAAAAGAGCTGACAGCTTTAAGAATTGAAAATGATAAAAGTATGAAAGAGCTCACAGAATCTAAAAAAAGAGATCTTGAAGTTGGTCTAGGGTTATTGGAAGAAATAAAAGAATTAAGATTTGAAAGCACCCGAAACCTGAGAGATCTTACAGATTCTAAAAACAAAGATCTTATAAATAATGAAGAGTCCTTAAAAGAAATAAAAGAACTAAGACTTGAAAATAATAACAATCTCAAAGAGCTTACAAGGGCTCAAAACGAGGCACTTGATAAAATTTCGAAATCATCATCAGAGGAGTTAATTAAGGCTTTACAAGAGGTTATTAAAGACTTTAATGAGAAAATAAGTGAGCAGTTTGGAGAAAACTTTAAACATTTGAATGACGCGGTATCAAAGCTTTTAATATGGCAAGAGCAGTATAAAGATTATATTGATACCTCTACAAGCTCACTAACGACTATTACAAATACTGTTCAGTCGTTTATTAGTCAGTTCACTTCGATAGTTGAAAACTCAGAAGTTATAACTAGTAATTCAGAAAAATTTGTAGATAATGCAGGAGTTTTCAAAGATGTTGCTGAAAACTTAGAAGTTACTTTAGGTAACTTAGATACCCAACGACAAGCTATTCACAATCAGTTAGGAAGTTTATCAAAGCTAGTTAGCCAGGCGTCAAATGATTTGCCACAAATTAATAACCAAATCTTAGACATAGCAGAGACTATGCAAAACTCAGCAAAAGATTTCAATAATCAAGTATTAGGTATAGCGAACACGATGCAGACTTCGACAACAGGGTTCAATAACCACGTTTCGGGTATAGCAACTGCCATGCAAAGCTCAGCAAAAGATTTCAACAGTACTGTCTCTGAGCTATCAAATGACACTAAGAGCCAAACAAATGCGTTAACTGAAGGGATTGAACGAGCTTTGCTTGAGTCTTTGAATACACTAGGGGGCCAGTTATCTGCAATGACAGAAAAATTTGCTAACGATTATAATCAACTTTCGGATGCTCTTGCTAGAATATCTAGAATTACACAAGATAGTGGGCGTTAATTATGGCAAAAAATTCAGATGGGCATTGGATACCATTAGCGGACTTAATGACAGGCCTTATGATGATGTTCATGCTTATCGCTGTTTTGTATATGCTTAAAGTTAACAGTGCTGTGTCTGATTACTCAACATCAAAAAATGAATTGGGTAAAGAGCTGTGTGAAGAATTTGCGGGCGATTTAGAGAAATGGGACGCAGAGTGCGATGATGCTAACCTAGTTGTCAGGTTTAAATCTCCAGACGTATTATTTGATACTGGACAATCCGTTATAAAACCTCAATTCCAAAGTATTTTAAGTGATTTTTTCCCTAGATATATCGATTTACTTAATCAAGAAAAATATAAATATAGCATTGAAGAGATACGTATTGAAGGGCACACTTCAAGTAAGTGGCGAGTTGGAGCATCGGAAAATGAAGCCTATTTTTCAAATATGCAACTATCTCAAGCTCGTACTTTAAGTGTGTTAAGGCATGTTCTTTCTGAGAAAAACACCCCTACTCAGGCATGGAGTAAAGATCTGTTAACAGCTAATGGACTATCTTCTTCCAAACTAATACATAATATTGATGGAACAGAAAACCAGCAAGGTTCGCAAAGGGTTGAGTTTAGAGTTAGAACCAATGCTGATGAGTATATAAATAATATTATTGGTGATTTAGGTCAGCAACAATGATGATAACTATCAAATTACCCAATTTTTTTAAAAGTAGCTCTTTCATCGCTTTGAAAAGTCGCATGGGTATAGATAAAAACACCTATGGAAGTTTTAGAAATAGTCAGAGCGGGGGAACTCAGTTTCAAATTGAAACTATCGGGATTGAAGTTGAGAATGTATCAGATATTATCCCTTTAAATGATCATACGTTAACCTATAATGGTGAGAGGGTAATCGTATATATACGTGACGTGAATGAATATAACAATGAAGTAAGGCTACCTAAATTTCATGTTGCGAACTGTAAGACGCTACAGCAAATGATTAAAGATGGTAGAAAAAGAAGATATGTTGTCTCAAAAAATACGGAGAATAGTTTTCATTTAAACTTTATTAGTGGTAATTCCGTTAGAAAAGAAGATCATGCTCTAAGTGTTTGCAAAAATTGTCTAGAGATTTTACGTTGGGATGGCTATTTCCAAGGCTGGAACTCTGAAAAGAAGGATAAATGTGTTAGCTATTTCCAGATTAAGAATTTCTTTTCCAAGTATCCAATATCTTTAATAGATAAGAAAGGATTTTCTAATAATAATTCGTCGATTAATACATACAGTGATGATTGGAATACTATCAGCCAAAGCTATAAAAATTCTAAAAAATGGGTATGTGAGCAATGTGGTGTTAACTTAATACATAGCAAAACCCTACTACATACCCATCATATAAATAGCCAAAAAAATGAAAATGACGATTCAAACTTAATGGCTCTTTGTGTTTGCTGCCATGTAAGTCAGCCAATGCACGATCACATGCTCAATATTCCAGATATAGATAGCAGCATTAAAGAGGTTTTAAAGATTCGTAAAAGACAAAATATAATTTGTAATTAATCTTGTTTAGGATCTATGAAAGCTATGGAGTTAGTATTCCATAATTAACTTATCGCCTGGAGACCATCCCAGATTCTGTGTAACTGCCATTTAGATTAAATGCTTACTGATACGGTCATCAAACATAATCATAAAACGATTCAGAGCAGACGTCCAGTTACGGATTGGCATCGACCACTTTTTGGATGCCTGCTGGGTGGCTAAGTACACCACCTTGAATGCTGCCTGATCAGATGGGAACACCTTACGCTTATTCACCGCTGTCCGAATCACGCTGTTTAAAGACTCAATAGCATTGGTGGTATAAATCACTTTTCTGATGTCTTTAGGGTACTCAAAGAACACCGTTAAGCCCTCCCAGTTATTACGCCAAGACTTGATGACATGCGGATACTCCTTACCCCAAGTCTCATCAAAGCGCTCAAGATTAGCCTCTGCCATCTCAAGCGTATCCGCACCGTAGATGGCCTTTAAATCAGCTGCTACGGCCTTCTTATCTGTCCATGGCACAAACTTCATTGAATAGCGCAGCATATGCACGATACACAGCTGAACCCGAGCGTTTGGATAAACGGTGTTGATAGCATCAGGGAAGCCCTTTAAACCATCGACACAGGCAATGAGGATATCTTGCACCCCGCGGTTTTGTAGTTCAGTGAGAACGCCTAGCCAGAACTTAGCGCCTTCATTCTCTGATAACCACATACCAAGCAGCTCTTTTTTACCATCAAGTCCCACGCCTAAGGCCAGATAGATCGCCTTGTTGATGATCTGCTTGTCTTGACGTACCTTGACCACAATGCAGTCTAAATAGACGATAGGATAAACACTGCTCAGCGGCCGGTTCTGCCAAGCGGTGATGTCCTCTAATATGTTATCGGTGACTCTTGAGACAAGAGAGCTTGAGATGTCGACATCGTAGAGCTCTTTAATGCTCTCTACGATCTCAGTGGTGGTTTGACCCTTGGCGTAAAGGAATATGATTTTATCATCGAGACCTGAGATACGGGTTTGATGCTTACTAACGAGTACAGGCTCAAAGCTGCCACCGCGGTCTCTTGGGGTGGATATCTCAAGATCGCCTGTGTCACTGCGGACGGTCTTTTTAGTGTGCCCATTGCGCTTATTAGGTTTATCTGCTTTCTCATGCTTGGGGTAGCCGAGATGGTCTTCCATCTCAGCCTCTAAGGCAGTATCGATAAAGGATTGCATGAGCTGCTTTTGGAAGTCTTTGATGTCATCAAAGCTTTTCATGCTACCAGCCATTTGCTCGGCCAGTTTTTTAATGTCAGATTGAGTAGTCATTGCTTATAATCCACTATCAATCAAATAAGCCACCTTAGCGTATGGCAAGGTGGCTTGGTTTTTTTACTGGAACTATTATTCATCTACTATTATTCATTAAGTACAGTTGTTCATATACTGCGCTTCGGTTAAGTCTGGGTTACGACAGTCTTTCAACCCATCATACCCATCGTCATAACCTGAACGTTCAATAATAAATTTACGTAAATCAGCCTCTGTGCCGCCACCAAGTGTAAAATCGTTTAATAAATCTATCATATCTTGTGATATCTCAATATCATTGTCAACGAGATAATCAATGTGTGCTGCTTGCGCTGGTGTCAGTGGTCCGGTTATTTCTACAGTGTTAGCACCTGTTCCGTTATTGTAGTTGTCGTCACTCAAAGAATCATAAGCACTCTCACTTACATCTGATGTAGTATCAGTATCCTGCTGTTCACCTAGATTTTGGAATACATCGTCATAGGCTTCACTTGCATTATCTTCATTAGCCCAGTCTAAGTCAGCGACAGATGATTCTTCAATCTTCTTATCTTTTGAGTCTAAAGAAAAATTAATCCTTGTGACTTTCCAGCTTAGCCAATCTCTATGCATGATCACATCTAATGATTCATCCGGATCATTAGCATCAATAATCTGAACTTTGAATCCATTAAAGGACAGGTAGCCGGCTTTATAATCGATATCCTCGTTTTTGGCTTTAGGCTTATCTTCAGGCTTGTCATTATTCAAGTCGAAATCTAGTTTTTGCCCTTGGAGCATGAGTGCTACACCATCTGGCGTTACTAAAACATCAATAAGTGGATCTATCATAGCTGCGGCCAACATGGTGCCTAATGCCTCAAACCCATCTTGCTCATCACTTGCAGCAAGCTCCTCAACCATAGCCGCTTTAACTTGATCCTTCATACTTTGCTTAACGCTAGGGAAATCAATATAGCCTGAAAGTTTATCGGCATCTCCTTGTTGAGCAGCATTTTTAATACTATTTAGAACAAGATAGGGGGATGCATAAAGGTAGATTGCAAATATAACGAATAACCCAACTAGCCAAGGTAAAAACTTTTTCAAAATATCTCTCCTGAATCCCTAGTAATATTAGGGCTTGATAAAGCAGCATTGGATTATTAATTGGCTTAGATTCTTATAATTGCCGGTATTACTTACGTCAAATTTTGTACTGATCAATACTTACATAGCAGTAATAATCAGTAATGAATATTAACATTACTAAACATCTAAAACAATTTGATAAACTTTTATTTGCAGATCGGCTCGACTCCATAAATATGATTGTTATCTTCGATGAATTGAATCATGGTTTAGTCAGTGGTCGAGCTCCGTCTGGGCGAAAAAAGCGGTAGCCTTGCGTATAATACTCGTTGGTTTGCTTGAGCTGTTTGTTCTCACGTTCAAGCATCTTTGATACGCTCTTTGTTACTTTGCGCTTATACCGATGCAGGAATGATTTGATCGATGTGCTTTTTATGCCACGATCGTAGGGTTTCAGGTGTGCAGCCAATCTTAGGGCGATGGCTTTAATAGCTGACCAGTTGGATGGATAGTCGCATGCCGCTTCAATCAACATGCGAACGGCGCGTTCTTTAATTTCGGGAATGTAGTTTCGTATTTTCATTGTCGTATTCTCTCAGTTCAAGCTATAGTCAAAATATCCTAAAAACGCTACGGTATTGCTGATATCAATTTTTTTTAGCCTCTGTCTGCGCAGGCACAGCAAGCAAGAAAAATTGATATCAGTAGCGCGTGATGTATCGATATTACTTTTCACTGACTATAGTTACCACCCACACTACCCAAAAATCGACTGACAGCTTCTGATACATCCGAGAGAGAGTTTTCCGTGACATCGAGCTGCTCTAATGCTTTTAGATTGGTAACACTATCAGGCAGACTTTGTAGGCCATTGTGATAGAGTCCAAGACTTTTTAATTGATGTAGATTGCCTATCGAGCTTGGCAGGGTTTTGAGATCAGAAGCACGTATCTCTAGTTTTTTAAGGTTTGTTAATTTTCCGATACTATCAGGCAAAGCCTTCAACGCTTCATTGGCATACAGCTCAATAATTGTGAGTTTGCTTAGATTGCCAATAGCATCTGGTAACTCATGAACTTTCGATCCTTTCATATCAAAATGGGTAAGTGATGATAGATTACCGAGCTCATCAGGAAACCTCTCTAAGCTTTTTGAAAAAATCTTAAGCGATTTAAGATTCTTTAGTTTACACAGCACCTTTGGGAATTCAGTGAAAGCGCAGTTCATATAAACCAGTGTCTCTAAGCTATCTAATTGAGCAATCTCTTCTGGTAGTTCATTAAAACCTCTTAGCCTAAGGTACTTTAGATTTTTTAAATGGCCGATAGCGCTAGGTAATGGCTCAGTAGACTCACTTTCGCTTTGTAATACTGACTTATTATCAATATAACTATAACTCGTTGATTTTCCATATCCCAAATCCAGTCGCTCTAACTGACGTAATGCGTCAGATTCACGAGGGATAGTGCTGTCAGAACTGCCTGCTATATTATGGTTGTCCATCCAGTCCCATATCTCTGTCATCCAGTCTTCAACGCCCGTATCTTGCTTGCTATTAGTGTTGTCATCTTGGTTGGTTTTACCGCTATATGCTGTCATAAGGTTACCTTTTAATGCCTGTTAAATAATGATGGTTAAATGAGGTGAGTGCATTCAAATTTTTATCCGGTCTTATTGTTATGTGTCAAACTTAAGAGTCGTTAGGCACAGTAATAAGACCAAGGTAAGCCATATTTTTAACAAAGCTTGGACTATCAGTGACTGAGACTGATAAAGGTTTATGAAGCTGTTTTATGGGTTTGCTTAAAAAAGCGGAATAACAGAAAGCGCTCATAAGACTCAGTCGCTGAGTATGAGAAGAATATTTTAGAGGTATGAATTTTGGAATCAATTGACTAGAAGTAGTCATAAAGAAATCTCCTGTTGCTCTGTCTGTGTCAAATTGAAACGACACAGTCACCTTACAGAGCGAAAAGGAGGTGTGCGTTTTACCAGTCTTTGTTTTTCATCGCGCTGGAAGTAGCCGTAAACCCACGATGTTTTTTTATCATAGCAAGCTGTTTATTATTTGTCAAAAGTGATATTGAGCTATGCTGAAGGAATCTTGGAGAATAACTTGGTAAACTAACGACTCTATGAGGAGTTTATCATGACTAAGAAAACCAGAGTCTATAGTACAGTTTTCAAAGCTAAAGCTGTTAAATAAATAGAAGGTAAAAACAGCAATGGTTCACTGACTGCAAGGTAGCTAGACATATCGAGTTTTCGACGGTACTGGTGCGGTTCAGTTATAAGTGGTTCCATTATGGAAGTCTGTTTTAAGTGGTCTGTTAATAGGTTTAAGAGGCTTTTTAGGCGGTTCCCTTGGGCTATAGATCGCCAAGACAGGTGTGGCTTGATTTTTATCGTCATGCTGCGTAATCAAAATCTCCCAAGTTTAGTTATACGGATTTGACAGCAGGGGTCATAGAGAGTGGGATGAACCCCCTATGGCAGGATAGTTGTCACCCCTAAATAATAATTCCAAAGGGGACAATGAGGACACATCATGCCACGATATAGCGAAGAACGTAAACAGGCTATACTCAGCAAACTGCTACCCCCGCTGAG
>Ga0208670_100143_pt1 | contig 24547 bp, 23 predicted proteins | sample 24BtaG_FD_184098 | JGI IMG/M metagenome (GOLD analysis project Ga0208670, IMG submission 184098) | Marine viral communities from Cariaco Basin, Caribbean Sea - 24B_WHOI_OMZ_CsCl (SPAdes) (version 2) | ecosystem: Environmental > Aquatic > Marine > Oceanic | place: Caribbean Sea: Cariaco Basin...
TAACAGTCAGACCATTATCGATGCTAGACAGCACTTGTTTACGATAGTCGATTGAATAAGTCATGGTTTATCTGAATAGTTGATTAGTTTTTATTTATTGTATCGGTTTTATCTGAACTCTACTATAGTCTTATCTGATTCTCTAAAGTTAATGGAATCAGTACAGATTAAAGCCTGTCTATATCCACTTTTATCAGTATTTTTATACGATTGATTAGTAATTTTTTTATTAATTTTATTTAAGTTTATATTATCGATATCATATGTTTTCTGCATATAGTCGTACATATGAGTAATTTGAGCAGTATTATGCTTGTTTAGCCATTTCATTTCTTTTGATGGAACTTTACTACGAATATAAGCTGTTTCTAATAAGTCTAGTACTATTTTTTTGTTAAAAACAAGTGTCTCACTATAACCTTCTGCTCCTTCACGAATATCTTTTCCTGTCACTAATATCTTTTTATTAAAAATAAGGTTATGTATAAAAATCGATATATCAGACTCTTTATAGATGTTATCAGCTAATATATTGCGATTTTTTAGAACCATATTTAGCCAGATTGCCGCTCTGTTATCCTCATAAAACCACTTAACGTAAGATAACGGTATGCTGTTATTAGTACTTATTTCTAAAAGTCTATCTAAATCTTTCGGTTTGTATTTTTGTTTTTTTAAAGTCTCGATGAGTTTCAATTTACAGAGCGGATCATTTTTTAATATGTCCTGCTGTTGAATTGTCAATCGCGATCGTAACTCAACAAGGCACCAATAAGTATTATATATACTGAGAGCATTAACCTTGCTTTTAATGTAAATCGAATCGCTTTCATTATCGATACTCATCTTATTTGCACTCCTAGTGTGATCCCCATGGATTTTATTTATCTATATAAGCGTCGAAGCACAACAAACCATTAACTGTAATCCTAATAACAAAGGTATCATAAAAACGTCATTTAATCGTCATTTAATCGTCATTTTACTTGCGTACTGTGAGACGCAAGGTATACGTTTGACTGTAAAGAATGCTATTGTATTCCAAGATGCTGCTGTCTGCTAACTCCACCCTAATAAATACCTTATAAATACAGTCATTCTCTAGTATTAACTTTTAATACCTTCAAGCTTAGCTGGAATAAAGCTGCACTAAGTCAGCCCATCCTTAGTGGGTTATTGATTCTATTAGCTAATACAGTACTTACTTCAATCAAATGCTCATAGCTCCCCTATGAGCAATTAAGATTATAAAAATACTGATCATCGTTCTCCTATGAGCAATTAAACTTGTAGGAGTAAAATCATGTCATATCTAAGCGTTAGCCAATCCCAACTTATCTGTAACGTCGATAGACTGGTTACAGATATCCTGTCTAACAACATTAATATTAATAACGTCAGCGTGCAGCTTTCAGCGTTATACCTACCGCTGGTAGCTGATTATGATTCTAGCTTAGATTATTCCCCAACCATTACTGCGTTTATAGATAGCGCCAACAGAGTAATGCATAGCAGTCATTCAAAAAAAATGAGGTGGGGTTATTACAATACTAAAGATTTTATTAATAACTTATATGCTTATAAAGACGTTATTTCAAAAAATAATATTAAGTTAATTAAGCAAGAAAAAACTAATACAAAAAAACTAGATACTTATATGCGACAGATGTTGAATCATTATTCAAGACTATTAATTATTCGTGTAGATTTAGGGTATTTAAAAGACACCATTCATCTGGTGTCCATCGAAGATTTCCACCAACATTTAAAAAAACTTAGAGATTTTATCGGTAAAAAAGAAAGCTGCTTTGAAGGGTTACAGGGCAATGTAATTGCTTTAGAGCAAGGACATGATCGTGGTTATCACTGTCATTTACTGTTGATGTACGACGGTTCAAAACACGAAAGCGATTGGTACTTCGCTGAAATAGTTGGAGAAAAATGGCAGAGTATTACGGGTGGTCTCGGTTCCCACTATAACTGTCATAAATCGAAATATAAGCAAAAATATAAAGATACTGGAACTTTAGGTATTGGTATGATACATCGTAAAAATTGCATAGATGTTGAGAATACTGTTCGTGTCGCCTTGTATTTAACAAGACCTGATAAAGAGGATCAGCACTTAAGGATAAAGCTTCCTGGTATGAAAACCTTCACTCATGGTCTTTATAAGACTAAAAAACGTAGAGGCTTACCTAAATAGTAAAACAATCTCAGATATATATTATTCCCATGAGATAAGACAGGTAGCCTCGCTTACCTGTCTATTTAACACTAATACATCCTAGTCAAAGGTCTGCTTAATTGCAGGCCTTTTTTTATGCGCCTAATTTAAGGAGCTTCATATGCAAACAACGTGTCCTCATTGTCATTCATCAAACGTCACTAGCAGTAATGATGCTAACAGCGTCTTTGAGCAACTGTGCTCACCAGCTGTATTATCGGCTATTGGTGCTAGTGTCTGTAAGTATTATAAAGTTAATCCAGAGGTAGGCGCAGCAGCAGGAACTGCCTTAGCAACTGCTATTAGTTCAGCCAGAAACAAGCCTACGCAACCACCACTGATCGTCGTGGCTGCAAAGCAACCACATTATTTTTGTCATACCTGTATTAAAACCTTCACTCTATAAATATAAATAAATGAACACAACCAATTCATCCACTTAATTTATTCAACACTAAAAGGAATATCCTCATGGCACATTTAATCGAATCAATGGCATACGTCGGCGAAACCCCTTGGCATGGCTTAGGTAACGAGTTATCACCTAAGCAGCCTATCGAGGTCTGGGCAAAGCAAGCTGGGCTTGATTGGCGTATTGAATCATCAGACGTCAGTTACATGGCAAACAATGACAAAGGACAAAATCTGATTCTGCCCTTTGCTGAGCAGAAGGTTTTATACCGTAGCGATAACTTCGAGCCCTTAAGCGTAGTTAGTCAGCGTTATCAAGAAGTACAGCCGCGTGAGATTTTAGAATTCTATCGTGATCTTACTGAGCAATCTGACTTTGAGCTGGAAACGGCAGGTGTATTAAAGGGAGGACGTAAGCTATGGGCACTGGCTCGTACAGGCCAGTCAGCAACGCTTAAGGGGAAAGATGTCAGTAATGGCTACTTATTACTGGCAACCGCTTGTGACGGCACTCTAGCAACCACAGCACAATTCACATCGATCCGTGTGGTCTGCAATAACACCTTAGCAATCAGCTTAGCGGATGGAAGCGGCGGTGTAGTCAAAGTGCCGCATAGCACCTCGTTTGATGCGGACAAGGTCAAGCAGCAATTAGGCGTATCGGTCAAACAATGGGATGAGCACTCATACGAGATGAAGCAGTTATCAGAGCGACGTGTCACCCAAGCAGAAGCAGCCAATTATCTCAGCCGCGTCTTCAATGATCAGGACAATAACATCATCTTGTTTAACAGTGCTAAGAAAGAGAAGGACGCTGTGCCAAACGCCAAAGCGATGAATAAGGTGATGCAGATGTTTAATGGTCAAGGACGCGGAGCCGATCTTGATGCGGCTCGTGATACCGCTTATGGTTTGCTGTGCAGCATTACGGAATACGTCGATCATGAGCGTCGTGCAATGAATACCGACAATCGTCTGAACTCAGCATGGTTTGGTGCAGGGGCGAAACTTAAGCAGAAAGGTTTAGAAGAATCGCTGCTGATGCTTGCCTAATTATTGACATTTAAAACCTAATAACACAACCAACCACGCCCTTAAGCGTGGTTTTTTTATGCCGTTTATTTAACCAATAACAACTCTAATGAAGGAATTCATCATGAACACAATCGCATTAAATCATATCGCTCAGCTCAGACAAACCAAGCGTGCAACCGTTAAGGTAAAAGCGCCTATGGCGACCAAAGCCAATATAGATACTAAAACAGTAAAGCCATCTACTAATCAAGCAACCACCGCAAAACGTCTGGTCAATACCAAACAGCTTAGCCATGAAGACTGGCTTGAGGTACGTAAGCAAGGCATTGGCAGCTCTGACGCTGCTGCTGCCTGTGGTATCCATCCGTATCTATCGATGCTTGAGCTATGGATGATTAAGACCGGCCGTCTGCATTCACACTTAGAGGATGACATCGATGGCTACTCGCCACTGTACTGGGGCAATACCTTGGAGCCGATGGTTGCTAAGTACTATCAACAGCACACGGGTAATAAAGTTCGCCGTGTGAACGCGATCTTGCAGCATCCTGATTCTGACAATCACTTTATGCTGGCGAATTTAGACTACGCCATCACAGGCAATGATGAAGTGCAGATTCTAGAGTGTAAAACTGCAGGAGAGCATGGGGCTAAGCTGTGGAAGCATGGCGTGCCCTTGTATGTCACCTGCCAAGTACAACATCAATTAGCGGTCACTGGTAAAAGTGCTGCGCACATCTGCGTGCTGCTATGTGGTCATGAAGCTAAGATTTATAAAGTTGAGCGTGATGAGCGCTTAATTGAATCCATCATCGAGCATGAGCGTCTGTTCTGGCAGTACGTGGAGACAGATACGCCACCAACCCCTGATCATTCTGAATCCGCAGCTCGTGCATTAAAGCTGCTTTATCCAACCCCTGAGCCGTCAAGCAAAGTTGATTTGCGTGAAGATGACGGGGCTAACAAGTTGTTTGAGCAATTGCTTAGCTACCGTGACTATATGCAAGAGTTAGAGCAGCGTCATGACCAAGTAAAGCATCAGCTGCAAACGCTAATTGCCGACAATGAGATCGCAGTATTCGAGAAAGGTGCCATTTCTTGGAAGCGCTCAAAAGACAGTACCAGTCTTGATAGCAAGGCGCTAACCAAAGCGCATCCTGAATTGCTTGAGCAGTTCAGTAAAATTCGTCAAGGTAGTCGTCGCTTTGTGGTCTTAAACGACTAAGCTGTCAGTCACTTAACCATCAACACATTCATTAATCAATCAAAGCCAGACGATCGAAGTAAGCACATAACAGCCCACCCTAATCAGTGGGCTTTTTATAGCTTAAATAAACTCATTTAACGCAAAAGGAATATCACCATGATTAAAGGTCTAACTATTACTCCGCCAGTACTTGGTCGCATCAGTATCGGACGCGTCATTCAAAAAGATGGAAAGCGTCTACCTGCTAAGGACGATCAATTCACCATTACCAGCCAAGTACAGAACAAAGACGGCTGGATTAACCATCCACTTAATGAAAAGCTACGCGCAAATAATGAAGGCAAGCTCAGACAAATACCGGTACGCATGCTGTTTAATGATCCTGAGCTTAATTTGCGGGCTGAATACACCTTGTTTGATAGACAGACCGGACGCCCGTTATGCGTGGGCGACGGTGAGCAATGTCAGAGGCGCACAAACAAAGGCGTTGAAAGCCATCCTTGTCCGTCTCCTGAACGCTGCCCATTGGCACAAGGCGGAGCTTGTAAGCCGTATGGCAGGCTTTACGTTAATCTGTCTGAGGATGATGAACTTGGCACCTTTATCTTTCGCACGACAGGCTTTAACAGCATTCGCACGCTTGCCGCAAGGCTGAGCTATTTTGCTGCGGTGTCCGGTAATAAGCTGTCCTGTCTGCCACTGCAATTAACACTCAGAGGCAAAAGCACGACGCAAAGCTATCGGACGCCAATTTACTTTGTCGATTTAACTCTGCGTGATGGTATAACGCTCAAGCAAGCGGTGCAGGATGCACAAGCGATAGATAGTGAGCTGAGCGAACACGGTTTTGATCAAGCAGCTTTAGAGGAAGCTGCCAAACAGGGCTATGTGAACTCTTGCTTTGAGGTTGATGGCGATGATCTAGCGGAAGTTGCTGAGGAGTTTTATCCGATGGAAACAGACGCAGCTAGCAATCCGCGAAGTAACTCTAAGAGTGAATCCCCCATTAATACTGTAACTAGCATTGAGCAAGGGCTACGGCAAAGTGTGACGGCCGTTAGTTAATACTGCTAAGCGTATACAAAGCATATAAAGAAGCTGATTAATTCAGCTTCTTTTTTTATGTACGAATAAACGGAAGCAGTCGGACTGCATGGGATCTCATAAAAAAATACGAGGTTCAGTAACTGTATGAGAGGAAAACCTTTCAATCACTTACAAGGAGAAAGTCATGCATAATTTAAATACTAATAGTAAAACTAACGCAGCTGCCCCAAGCGCTTTACTCATACCAAGAATGTTACCACTAAAGGAAGTTGTTTACTTCACTGCTCTTAGTAGTACAACTATTTACGATATGTTAGACAAGAAGTCTAATCGCTACGATCCGAGCTTTCCAATTCAGGTTAAATTATCAAAAGGACGAGTAGCTTGGGTAGAAAGTGAAATTGCACAATGGTTAGAAGGTAAAATGGCTGTTAGATTTAACTAGGTAAAAATGATAAGTAAGCCACAAAAAGTGGCTTACTTATTGATTCCTTTATCTACTTATAAGCTATTAATCTAGCTATTCAAATCTAATCTAACTCTTAAAAACACTGTTTGATATGACTATTTATTGAAGAATAATATAATATAGAGAGTTTATCTTAGTGATTTACTAAATCTAAATAATCTCCTAGAAACTTGTCTTATCTCTCATTTCACGTGCATTACAAGTAGTACAATACCATTCGACAGTACTTTCTGTTGGACTGCCAAGAGGACTTTTTGTCCACGAATGTTCTGGCTTTCCTATCCGTTCTTGTCTGCATCGTTTACATTCTTCTTTCGGCCTACAATAGTCATCAACGGCAATTACTCTAAAACCCTCGTGTTGTTCTCTAGTTACTGTTTCTTCACAATGGATGCATGATTTTGAAACCTCACATGTATATACGTCTACATATTTTTCTTTTCCAAAATTGTGCTTAATTTCTTTAACATACTTACCACAATCAGGGCAAGTTTTTCCTCTATTACAATTTGGCATACCATCAATAGGTTCAAACTTTCCTGCATGAAAACCTGTAGTACACTTAGCCTTTATTGCTGCACCTTTGACCGTATCAAATACAGCCGAATTCTTAATTGTGTCAAAAAAACCCATTATTTACTCCTTTCAAAAATCAAACATTATATCTTTACTTTTTTCGTATTGCTCTAGCAGTTTAACAGTTGTTTGTTATTAGTGGTCATAAAATCTTTATTTATAATAATAATAATAGTTAACCTTTCTTTCATAAAAATAAACTATAATCTATATTTCTGTAGACAAAGTCTTTAAATTTTATTCGATAAGCCTATGAATTACATCTCTCACATAGATTATCGCTACCCACTGCCACTCTGTGGTTGGAAGTCAATAAAGTAGTACTTATGCAACAGGTCTATTGAGTGAAATCGAGGAGTTTTTATGGCTAAAGTAATATCACCTGAAAAGATGCAAGAAGTCTTAGATTGGACTTATGATAAAGCAGTGCAAGGAATACCAAAAATGGGTTCAGCTATTGATCTAGCAGAAGATTATATGACCGGATCGGGCACAACAGAAGATAAAATAAATTCATTAATACGTTGGCAAAACACTAAAGCAGGCTCTGCAGGTTTTGTTGCGGGTTTAGGGGGTGCGATAACTTTGCCTGTTGCTCTACCAGCAAATATCGCATCTACAATTTATGTTCAAATACGCATGGTTGCCGCCATTGCTCATATGGCTGGACATGATGTAAAAAATGATAAAGTAAAGACCTTGATTTATCTCTGCTTGTTAGGTAATAGCATGAATGAAGTTGCTAAAGATTTCGGTATCACTTTTGGCACAAAGTTTGCGACTAGCTATATAGAGAAAAACATCACAGGTGCGGCACTTACTAAGATTAATAAAGCTGTTGGCTTTAGACTTGTTACGAAGTTTGGGACTAAGGGTGTAATAAATTTAGGTAAAATAGTTCCAGTTATAGGTGGTGTAATTGGGGGAGGGCTTGATGCTTTCACCACAAACATTGTTGGAAACCAAGCTAGAAACACTTTTCTTGAATTCAAGCCAACCGACTATAAGGCTTATTCAAGTGACATCAAAGATGTTAATTAGATTTTAAATCTTTACTTAAATTTTTTATCAAGAAAAACAAAATCTAAATAACATATTGCCTTATATAATTCTTAGAGAGTATCTGGATTAACTAAATGTATAGTATACCTGCTAATAAAAACTATCTTGAAGCTCAGACTCTCATTGGATTGGATTATTTTAACGGTGAAGGTATTGCTCAAGATTACAGAAAAGCCTTTGAATGGTTTCAAAAAGCTGCTGATCAGGATTATGCTCATGCCCAATATCTTATGGCCTTGATGTATCGATATGGCGAAGGTATTGATCAAGATTCCAACAAGGCGTTTGAGTGGTTTCAAAAATCTGCTAATCAAGGTTATGCTGATGCTCAATACTCTATAGCGCTGATGTATGAACATGGCTTAGGCACTCCTCAAGATTTCGACAAGGCTTTTGAGTGGCTCCAAAAATCTGCTAAACAAGGATTTTTTAAAGCTCAGGCTTATATGGAAGATATTCATAGAGATGAAATAGAAAAGAGCCTTTCTTCTTTTGAAGCGAAACAGAAAATAGATTTGCCTCCTAAAAATATAGAGGTTTCAGAAACTAAGACTACCACTGAGTTTTTCAAGAAAGCAGGTGCTTTTTCATTAAAAATGGGTAAGTCAATGCTTAGTCAGGCTCAGGAATCAAAAGAGTTCAAAGAAGAAATCCAGTCTATGAATGATAAACATCTAATTAAAATCTATAAAGCTTGGGGAACACCTTCTCATAAGAAACGTATTGCAGGATTAGAACTTTTAAATAGAGGTTATTCAAAAGATGAGATTTAAATCTTAATAAAATAGCCAAAACGGTTAATGGCATATATAAAACTGAGCCAATTCATTATTTAAAAGATAGGTTCATATTCTACATAATGTCGATTTTTCAGATCTAGATTGGGTAGATTACCGGTTCAATAAAAAGCGTCTGCACTTAATCGTTTTATGATTATATTTGATGACCGTATCAAGTAAGCATTTAATCTAAACGGCAGTTACACAGAACTTGGGATGCTCTCACCCCCCCCCGCTTGACTAGAAAACAACCTACACTGGTTTAATCTACCTCACTCATTTAAATAAAACTCAGCCATCCCATCTAGCCTAGCCTTCACCTCCCTCCAGTTCGGCATCACTTGCGTTAGTAACAACCAAAAGCGCTCGCTATGGTTGTGTTCTGCGATATGGCAAAGCTCATGCAATATCACATAATCAATGCATTCTTTAGGTGCTTTTACTAAATGCGGATTAAGTATTAAATTGCCTTTAATTGAGCAGCTTCCCCACTGCTTTTTCATTACTATTAATTTGAATGAAGGACTATTTTTTACCCATGAAGCCTTATGTATCAAGGCTTCAATCCTGTCTCTAGAGATTGATTTAGCTTTATTTTTATACCATTTATCAATAAGGCTTTTCACGAGGGCAGCTCGTTCTTCGGAGCCTAACTCAGAATCACTTTGCGACAATTCTACATTAAGCTTACCGCGACTAAGCTTCACAGTACTGCTTATCACATCATTATTTTCTGCATCAGCGATTACTCTTAAGACATAACGACGACCCAGATAAAACTGGGTCTCACCACTAACATAGCGCTTAGGTAAAACCTGATCTTTTTGTTTGAATAATTCTTGTAGGTTTTGCCATATCCAACGAGCCTGTTTTATCATCGCATCATGAATCAACCTATCGCTTACGTCATGAGGTACAGTTGCCACAACACGTTGATCAGAATGCACTTTTATCATTACCTTTCGATTCTTGGGTTTGCTATTTTCAGGTTTACGAATAATCTCATAATGGATTGTTTCGTTGCCATAAGAAAACCTGCCATACTCAATTGTCGATGTGCTAGTTTCAGCATTTTTCAAAGAAGTATTGTGCAAAACTTGCTACCCCCTAGACAACCCTAGACGTACGATATTCAGTACTTCTGCTATCAGCTTCTGAGCATTTGCGACACCTAAATCTGAGAAAAGCATCGGCAGTAAGCTTTTACGAATAGCACTTTCTATTTCTGATGGATTGATTGAATACTCAGCTACAGCTTTATTGACTACCTCATCAATTGCAAAGGCATATTTAACCAATTTATCATCGTCTAATGACTTTTCTTCTAAATAATCAAGATCAAATAAATACTTAAACAAACCAAAATAAGCTTGGGCATGCTTGTCTGATTGTTCAGGATCGTTATTCAATTCATCCGGTAACTCATCTACTCTGCGCTCTTTTACAGCTTGCTCAAACTCAGCGAACATAATATATTTTTTCACTGGTGCATCAAACATAGCTTTAGCATCTTCAATAGCGTCCTTAAGCAGTTTAGAAAAATGTTCCTGCGCATAAGGATCATCAGCTAAGTCTTGCTCAATCATCCTAGTAATGCGTCCAGAAATTCTATCGCTTTGGTTACGAGCTTCATCATCGCTCATATCTTGCGATTCTTCATACTTACCTAAGTTATTTACTAAGTAAGCACCTTCAGATTTCTGAACCTCAATCCCTGCAATATGCTTGTCTAGTAAGCTACGAATATCTTCTTCATACTTACTATAATCAATAGTTTCATCGGCGTCTTCACGCACTTGCTTACGCAAATCAATAAAGGCTTTTAACTCTTTTTTATAGAACTCTCTTTTACCATCGAATGACTTATCTTCAAAAAAACTAGCAGACTGTAATGCTACTTTCATTGCATTAGAAAACTCAGTCAGTGCAATATAGAAGTCATCACGATTTTTGAGATTAGTGTCCACAAATACACCATCAATTTCCTGCACTTTTGGCGCTAACAGCTGTCTTAATGCTGGCCCGTCTTGCTTATTCTTAACCTCTGAAAAGATAGACTGTAATGCTTTATGTAGCATTGGCAGTTTTTTATATTCTGTATCCATATTTTTATACATACCTTCGAGGTCTTTAACATCAAAGCCTCCTAGCGTACGTTCGGCTAGCTTTTGGTATTTTGAAACTGTGACATCAAGTTCTATTAAAATACCACGATAATCAATCAGATAACCAAACTGCTTCCGACTATGCAAGCGGTTAACGCGTGCAATAGCTTGGATTAAATTATGTCCTTTAAGAGGTTTATCGATATACAGTACGGTATTCTTAGGCTCATCAAAGCCTGTTAACAGCTTGTCAACGACAATCATTATGTCAGGCCCATCATCACGACTAAACTCTTCAACGATGGCTTTGGTGTAGGCTTTGTCATTAGTACCGTAGGTTGGTGCTACGTTGGCCGTCCACCATTTCTGTACAATATCCCTACTCTCTTGATCAACAGCCTCATAGCCTTCTCGAGCATCTGGTAGTGACATCGCCACAGCTGATGTCACTTTACCAATTTTATCTAAGGCATTTTTGTAGCGAATGGCCGAGGCTTTTGAATCACAGGCCAATTGACCTTTTAGATTTTGATGCTTAAAGTTTTGGAAGTGGTCAGAGATGTCATAAGCAATCAGCTCAATACGGTTTTCGGTTTGGTAGATCTGCCCTTTTTGTGCGAACTTACGTTTTAAGTCCGCTTGTTGCTTTTCCGTCAGCTTTTCTGTCATACGGTTAAACCAAGTATCAATAGCTTTGTCATTGGTATTAAGCTCGGGAATACGCTCTTCGTATAATAGTGGTGTAACTGTTTTGTCTTCTACAGCCTGTTGCATAGTGTATGTATGGATAATTTTGCCAAATTTATCTTCAGTCTTATCATCTTTCAATAGAGGCGTGCCTGTGAATGCCACATAAGCAGCTTTAGGCAAAGCCTTTTTCATCATGATATTATTTTCACCATTTTGACTACGGTGACCTTCATCAACTAACACTATGATATTTGGGCTATCGTTAAAACATTCTTTTTGCTTAATAGCTGAACCAAATTTATCGATAATAGAAAATATAACACGCTCATTACCACGGCTAATTTGTTTGGCCAATTGTTTACCTGTCTTCGCCATAGACTTCTTTTTATCTATATCCGTGAGCACGCCACCAGAAGCAAAGGTACGACTAAGCTGGTCTTCTAAATCGACGCGGTCAGTGACGATAATGACGCGGCACTGCGCAAGCTGTTCTAGCCAAATAAGCGCTTTTGATAAAAACACCATAGTGAATGATTTACCACTACCCGTCGTGTGCCAAATAACACCACCTTCACGAGCGCCTGCTTCATCGAAGGCGCTGATGCGTTTGATCAGTGCCTTGATACCGAATGCTTGCTGATAACGTGCCACAATTTTGCCAGCTTTTTTATCGAAAATAGTAAACAAGCGCATCATTTCAAGTAGACGTTCAGGGCGTAATAAGCTAACAATCAGTCGATCTTGATCGGTGACCGCCAAATCACCGCCAGATATCAGAGATAAATATTTAGTTTTGTCCCATTTAGACCGATGATCAAACAAGCTATTAATTTGTGTACTATTGAGCTTAGTATTCTTTAACTGTGCAAACTCAGTTTCAGTAATGCTCTCCTCTTTCCACTTTGCCCAGAACGTTTCAGGTGTACCGCAGGTCGCATATAAGCCTTCATGGCCATTTACCGCCAGTAATAATTGACTGTAAGCAAATAGGTGTGGGATTTCTTTTTGACCTTGATTTCGAATTTGCTGTGATACGGCTTGTTTATTGGTTGTTTGGTTCTCTTTACTAGAGTCAGGACGTTTCGCTTCGATAACTACCAAAGGCAAGCCATTCACAAAACAAACAATATCGGGAATCCGATTACCTGTCCCCTCAGCATTTTGTACGATCATTTCTTCAGTAAAATGAAACTCATTATTATCAATATTCTGCCAATCTATAAATGGAACAGTCTGTGCTGTCTTTTTACCGTTGATAAACTCTGTAACCGTCACACCGTACATCAAAGCATTATAGATATTTTCATTAGCCACTCTTAACCCGAGATTCATCGCTGGGTTTAGCTCATGCATAACTTTATCTATTGCCGCATCTGATAACTTATGATCCTCACCTGCAAATGGAAATGTATGCTTAGCTAAAAAGGCTCGCATAATTGGAGCCAATATCACTTGCTGGGTGCTTTTATCCTCAGCTGCAAAATTATTACCACGTAAGACTTCGCACTCATTTGGGGTAATGAACTGGTAACCCATGTTAGTGAGTAAGGTTAAGGCTGGTATTTTTGAGCTAAACTCTTCTCTGAAATCGACGGTGTGATTATTTAATTCCATACCTGACGCACTCTCTAAATTATTTTTATTGCTGCTACTATACGCCATTGTACGCTACAGACATAAAAAAACACCAAGGCTGCCGAGTACCCCAAAAGGTATTTAGCAGTCTTGGTATCTATGTTGTTTATTTATTAATGCCTATTCACCATGTAAACACGCTTAGAGCGTGTTTACTTATACGCACTCACTTTGTTCCACTTCTACTTTTACACGGCGCTTACCTGTTAGCAACTGCTGCATTAGCGCTTTCTTCTCTTGCTGTAAATCGTTTAGCTGTTGCTCAAGTAGCTCAATCTCTTGGTCGGCATTGGTTAATACCGTGGCGATTTTTTGTTGTTCTTGGATGGATGGTATTTTAAATAGAATATCCTTAAGTGCATTTAGTGATAAAACTCTTTGAGATGTACCTACACTATATCTTCCAAAAGTTGCGCGATACTGTTCGAAAAGTGCAATAAAGAATTTGTTACTTCCTTTGGTACTAAAGACAGGATAATAATGACTAATCAAACCATTTTTATCACCTGAAAAAAGATTGAAAGTAAAAAAACCATCGTCACTTCTTGATCGGTAAGTTATGTGGTTTGGAGGGATAACGTGAAATCCAATATTATCTCTTTCAGCTATTCTAGAGTTTGCAAAGTAAACGCTTTGTAATACAAGTCCATTTCTGGAAGAAGTATAGACATCGTACTGATCTTTGATTGTAGATTTCTCTTTATACTCTACTAACCAATTAGAAAGTTTAAACTCTTCCCACTCACCCTCAAACCTTTCCCCCGACTCATCAAGCAACCGCTTTTTACCCGTCAGCAATTGCTGCATCAACGCTTTTTTCTGCTGGGTACTATTGTCAATCAAACGCTCGGTAGTGCTAATCGCTTTATCCCAACTAAAGAGAATTTCGGCAATTTTTTGTTGTTCTAGAAGTGGTGGAATTGGGATATTGATTCCTTTGATGATCCCGCCACTTAAGTTTTTTTGACCGCCACTATTCGCTAAACTCCTAATATTTTCATATTGGCTAATTAAGTATTGGTAATAATAATCCACCTCGAAGCCATCATGTAACTGCAATGCAGCACACGCTTGATTCGTAGATGCTTCAATACCTAACTTAGCTACCTGACCACGAGTTTTCCCTTGACCGTACATAGCCATTAAGATGGTATCTTTTGGAAATAACTTTGCTGAAGAGTTGTTAAGACCTTCTTCAGTTATTTTTTGCTCAGTATCAGTAATAGTGCCAAATTTAACTTCAGCAGTTGTTACCCACGGAATAAGTCCATCTTTCCAATATGAGTCATTCGCTCTATTAGGGGTGCCACCAGAAGACACTGTAGCAATATCTTCGATAGTACCTTGCTTCCAGTCACTAGGCATCATAACCTAACTCCTTTAAATACCCTGCCATCTCAACTTCTAGTCTATCCAGCTCAGCCTTTAATTCTAGACGCTCGGTACGCACTGCAACCAGATCAATCTCAGCCTCTGCCTCGAAGGTATCGACGTAACGTGGAATATTCAGATTAAAGTCGTTTTCCTCTATCTCATCAAAGTCTGCTAGATAGGCATATTTATCGACACTCTCACGAGCTTTATATGTATTAATGATTTTCTGAATATTTTCAGAAGTAAGCTGGTTTTGATTTTTACCAGATTTAAACTCCTGACTGCCATCAATAAATAGAACTTTTTTATCAGCCTTTTTATTTTTGAATACTAGGATTGCGGCTGGAATACCCGTACCAAAGAATAACTTTTCTGGTAAACCAATAACAGCATCTAATAGATTCTCTTCTATTAACTGTTGGCGGATAACTTTCTCAGTCGATGCACGGAATAATACGCCATGTGGTACAACTACAGCCATGCGTCCTGTGTCAGGATTTAAGGTTTCAATCATATGACTGATAAAGGCATAGTCACCTTTAGTCTTAGGTGGTACTCCTCGATGGAAGCGACCATAGGGATCACTACTGGCATCCCCATGTCCCCACTTATCTAACGAGAACGGTGGGTTGGCAGTCACTACATCAAACTTTAATAAACCATCGCCTTTTTCATTTAACAGCAGCGGATGACGAATGGTATCGCCCCATTCAATACGGTGATTGTCTTCACCATGTAGGAACATATTCATTTTTGCCAATGCCCACGTCGAGCCAATCGCTTCTTGACCAAACAAAGCATACTCTTTAGTGCCTGAGTTTTTACGCACCATAGCACCACACTTTAATAATAGTGAGCCTGACCCGCAGGCAGGATCACATATTTGATCACCCTTAACTGGCTCTAATATCGTCGCTAGCAAGTCTGATACTTCTGGTGGTGTATAGTACTCACCAGCAGTAGCACCGCTACCAGCAGCGAAGTGCTTAATTAAGAATTCATAAGCGTTACCAATCACGTCTAAACTACCGACACGCTCAGAGTTTAAATTTAAAATATCTTTGCCGAAATCTTCCAATAGATGGCGTAGTAAATCATTTTTTTGCTTTTCTTTACCTAGCTTATCGGAGTTAAAACTTATATCTTGGAACACGTTTTTAAGCTTAGAACCGTTAGCTTCTTCTATTGCATGTAGTGCTTGGTCAATACGTTGACCGTTGCCTGGTTCATGACGCTTCTCATATAAATCCCAGAAACTAGCACCTTTAGGTAGCACAAAACGCTGCTCTTCCATCATGGCGTCTATGAGCTCTGGATTATCACCATGTTCCTCGACTAACTTATTGTATTCATCTTTATAGACATCAGAGATGTATTTTAAAAATAGCATCGTTAGCACATAGTCTTTATAAGTATCTGCACTGATGACACCGCGGAAGGTATCACAAGCTTCCCATACTGCATTATTGATATCGGTTTGGTTGATCTGATCTATCGACATAAAGGTTATTCCTATTTAATTTTGGCTAATTATTATTACTAAAGGGTTAAACTAATTCACTAAGTGCTATAGCATCAAGTTGCTGCTTTCGGCTATGAATGAGCTGCTGCAATACTTTTTGCTCTTGAACAGCACAGCGGTGCAAGGCTGCTATTGTGTTTTGTTTATCTAATGGCAGCATCACGATAGGTGTATCCTCTAAGACGGGCCTACGTATGCTCAAATAAAGCGAGCCTTCAGCCGTCGACTGGAAATAGCGTTGAGTAGGTATTTGATTTAATTGCCAACAGATAAACGCTGTCGATACTTTTTCCCTAAACTCAGGTTTAATTCTGATAAGAAAAAAATGAGGCGAACATACCGTTTGCTCAGGTATATCCTCTACCAATGCAGACAGATTCGTAGCACCTTTTGCTACAAACAATATATCCCCTGATTGCAGCCAGTCTGGCTGCTTCTTTCCGGTGAGTGTGGTTTTAATCATTTCATCTTGAACGATCTCGCCCGTAACTTGCGCATCTCTCAACTGTACTACATGTACATCGCCATTTTTATCTGGCGTTATACTCCCCCTAAATGGGTATCCTGGATGAATATCTGCAATATCACACAGCTTCGTATTCATTTAATAACCTTATCTGTCAATTCAATTCTGCTATAATAAGCAAATCAATTTGTACCTGTCCGTACTTCTATTGGTTAAATAGCTTTTATAAAACATTATTGATATCGATATAGTTAACCATCATTTTTTTGCAGTATGCCAATACTGCGTTTATGATGAAGCGAGATGATACTTTAACACCATGTTTGCAGCATTGCAATGGAGCGATTAATTTATATTGTTTTTTTTGAGATGCTGTCGCTATTTGATGGGTGTATACAACATTAAGTAATATTGCGCATTAGTCGATAAGAATTATTCTATAGAGATAGTTAATGAGAGTAGCTACTTTCGCTTAAAATACGTTTTTGCTTATAGTGTATTCTTTAAATTATTTAGTTATCAGAGTAGTTATTGAAGACCAGATAGTAACTTACATAAAGTTACTATACAAAATATCTAGAGGCTAATAGCTTGCAGCAACAGCTATGTGTTGGTATAACTGGTGGTATAAAATTATTTTATAAAATATAAAATCAATTAAATCAATACCTTGATAATATCGTTCGACTTCCTCCTTCACCGCCAATCTTATAAAATCTTATTTTTCCTAGCTTGTCCTAAACTATCCTATATACATCTTAAACCCTTTAAATATAACGCGTCTAGCGTTTTTTTTATGCCTGCTGGTTTCCTAATCTATCCGAGCATAACCTACCTATCCCGTCGCTTGTGTTGGTCTATCTGTTGGTCTATGATTTCATTAGACCTCAAAAAGACCAACATTTTGGCTTTATGACTAAGCTTTAGACCAACGTATTTGTTGTATCGCTTGAATCATATAGCTTGTAGCCATAAGGAATACACCATCATGTTAAGCGATAGTAAAATCCGCAACCTCAAACCAAGTGAGAAATGCACTGTAACTATCCCCTAAACTAACAGCAATATCTCAACCGCTGTAAAGTGTAGTAGCATAAAAAATAGCAAGCCGCATCTATCTTAGGAGAAGCTAGTTATCCAGTGCCTCACGTATTACTGAGCGACTGGCTTTTGGCTATAGACTCATCCCAATAAGGCGGCGCTCCATAATAGCCTTCCATAAAATCGATAAAACACCTGACTTTGTGCGGTAGTAGCTTTCTATGGGCGTAGACGGCATATAAACCTAAGCGTTTAGGTTCAAGTTCAGGCAATACTATCACCAGCTTGCCACTGCTAACTGCTTCACTGACAATAAATGTCGGCTGTAATACCAATCCTGCACCTTCAATAGCTCCTTCTACCAACACATCACCGTTATTACTAAGAAACTCACTACCTTGCTTGAGAATCTTCGCCTTTAATAATTGGTAGACCTCTTCCTTCGCGTCCATGTTCATATAGCTATAATGTAAATAGCGATGATTCTCTAAATCTTCAGGCTTATCGAGTGTGTCATGCTTTTTCAAATATTCAGGCGACGCACACAGAACCACACGAATAGGTGCCACTTCCTTCGCAATAAGTGATGAGCTTTTCAGTTGACCTATACGCAGTGCAATATCAAACCCTTCTTCAACAATATCGACTTTACGATCAGTCAATTGTAGATCGACTGTGACCAATGGATAACGGATCTGAAAGTCAGTGACTAATTTAGCCATATGTTTTAAAGCAAAAGATACTGGCGCACTTATGCGCAACACACCTTTAGGGTTTTGCTGCAAACCACTTAGTTGCGACTCCATATCATCCATACTCAATAAAATCTGCTGCGCATGACCAAAGTAATGACTACCAGCTTCGGTGAGGCTTACTTTACGGGTGGTACGATTCAGCAGACGATTATTTAGCTGCTCCTCCAACTTAGAGACATATTTGCTCACCAATTGAGGTGACAGTTGCAGAGTATTTGCCGCATTAGTAAAGCTGCCTTCGGTCACCACCGCTACAAAGGCACGCATCGCATCGATTCTATCCATATTTTGCCCTGTTTTTCTTTAACTATCGAAATTGAACAATAAAGCCATTATCAACGATATGTTGTTAATTAATCAATATCACCTATCTTACTCTTTTTTTATGTTGATGGTAAAGTAGGGTCATGCTTTTTAAAAGCAATCATCTGACTAGGAGTAAGTATTATGTTAATCAATGGCAATTGGACTGAAGACTGGCAACCGGTACAAGCAGAAGACGAACAAGGGCGTTTTATTCGTCAAACCTCATCGTTCCGTCATTGGATTACTGCTGATGGACAAGCAGGACCAACGGGTACTGGGGGCTTTAAAGCAGAAAAAGACCGCTATCATCTATACGTAGCGCTGATTTGCCCTTGGGCCTCACGTACCTTGATGGCACGTCAGTTAAAAGGTCTGCAAGATATAATCGATATTACCGTGGTCAATCCGCAGCTTGGCAATCAAGGCTGGCAGTTTGGTGGCTTTGACGGTGCTGACAGTGATCCTATTAATCATGCCCAATTTGCTCATCAACTTTATACCAAAGCAGACCCTCAATTTACCGGACGCGCGACTGTACCTGTGCTTTGGGACAAAAAAACCAATACTATCGTTAATAATGAGTCTGCTGATATCTTACGTATGCTAAATACCGCTTTTACAGAACTCGTGCCAAATTACGTTGACTTGTTTCCAAAAGAGCTTGCTGATGATATCGAAGCCCTAAACTTAGTTATCTATGAGAATTTAAACAACGGCGTATACAAAGCAGGATTTGCGACGACACAAGGGGCTTATGAAGAAGCTTATCAGCAAGTATTTGACACCTTAGATATGCTTGAGGCGCGCCTGAGTGATGGTCGTCATTATCTATTTGGTGAGCAGCTGACGGAAACAGATATTCGACTGTTTGTGACTTTAGTACGTTTTGATGCCGCTTATCACGGTCTATTTAAATGCAACCGTAACTTGATCAAAGATATGAGTTCTCTACATGCTTATATGCTACGAATCTTAGCGCTTGATGGCATTTCAGAGACGGTGAGTATCAAGCACATCAAAGCAGGCTATTACTCTATCAAAGCGTTAAATCCCAATGGAATCGTGCCCACAGGGCCTGAACATATTTAGCAAGATAAAGGAGTAAAGTTCATGAATAATGAATCAACCACAGTCAAGCAACCTGTATTGTTTATACCTCATGGTGCCGGGCCTTGTTTTTTTATGGATTGGCAACCAGCAGACACTTGGGATCAGATGGCTGACTTTTTAACTAATAGCTCAAATGGTTTGCCAGAGCGTCCCAAAGCTATTTTAATAGTCAGTGCCCATTGGCAAACGCGGGAGTTTAGTATTACTGCCAGCAAGCAGCCTGAGCTGATTTATGATTACTCTGGCTTCCCTGAGCATACGTATCAGCTGACTTATCCAGCAGCTGGTGCGCCAGTACTGGCTGAGCGGATTGGTCATTTGCTCATCGATGCTGGTTTAAGCAATAAGCAGGACAGTTCCAGAGGTTTTGATCATGGGGTGTTTATTCCACTGAAACTGATGTTCCCTGACGCCGATATTCCAGTAGTACAGCTATCTCTGCGTCATGATTTAGACCCAAAAGTACATCTAAGAGCGGGCCAAGCGCTTGCCTCACTACGTGATGAAGGCGTGTTGATCGTAGGCAGTGGTATGAGCTTTCATAATATGCGCGGCTATGGTGATTCGAGTTTTACCGCACCGTCAGTAATATTTGACGAGTGGCTAACGACAGCAGTTGCAGCTAATGCAGATGAGCGCTTTGCAGCGCTTGCTAATTGGCCAGAGGCACCTCATGCATTGGATTCTCATCTATTAGGTGCGGAGGAGCATTTGCTACCTTTAATGGTTGCCGTAGGGGCAGCAGGAACAGATAGAGGTAAGAAAACATATTCTCAGCAAGTCATGAAAACTCAGATTTCAGCCTTTCAGTTTGGCTAAATTTATTAATCTGATATTCATTTAATTCTTTATAAACTGATACTCACAAAGCAGCAAACATACATAGACAAAAATTATTTATAAACGGAGAAATATTATGAACATCGACCTTAATGGAAAAACAGCACTCGTCACAGGTTCAACTGCAGGTATTGGCCTCGCTATTGCAACAGGTCTTGCCAAAGCTGGCGCACAAGTCACTATCGTTGGTCGCGATCAAGCTGGCGTTGATGAGGCGATCAAACAGCTTCAACAAGCTGATGCTGTTAATGATGCCAATAATATAAAAGGCATTGTTGCTGATGCGGGGACGGCTGGTGGCTGTCAGACAATTATCAACACCTTGCCAGAAGTAGATATCTTAGTGAACAATCTAGGGATTTATGGCGCCACCCCTTTCTTTGATATTGATGACAATGCTTGGGAGGAGATGTTCCAAATTAATGTCATGAGCGGTGTCCGTCTGTCGCGGCATTATGCAAAAGCAATGAAGGAAAAAGGTTGGGGTCGTATTCAGTTTATCTCTAGTGAATCGGCATTGAATATCCCAGCTGAAATGGTGCACTACGGCGTGACTAAAGCAGCTATTCAAGGCGTATCACGTGGTCTTGCCAAAGTGTTAGCGGGCAGCGGTGTGACAGTGAATAGTATTTTGCCAGGACCGACTCGAACCGAGGGCGCAAAAGCCATGATGCAAGAACTGGCGGATGAGCGCGGCGTCTCAGCGGAGGAGATGGAAGGCGTATTCTTAGATGAGAACCGTCCATCAACGCTACTTAAGCGTTTTGCAACCCCTGAAGAAATTGCCAACATGAGTGTCTATATTGCCTCAACACAAGCGAGCGCAACCACGGGTTCAGCACTACGGGTTGAAGGTGGTATTGTAGAAAGTATTGCTTAACGAGTTTTAGACGGTAAGTTTCTATCATTAATAATAAGGGTATTTAATTATGCTAACATCTAGCGCAACGATACAAACACAAAATCCGCAGCAAATAATGAATCGACTGTGCAAGCACTGGGCACATAAGCTGCCCGTTACCCTAAGCTCAGATAAAGGTGAGATTGAGCTGCCCATGGGTGTCTGTCAGATGTATTGTACTGACTTACTGATAGTAATACTCAAAAGTGATACCGAGCAGTTGCCAAAATTACAGCAAGTTGTCAGTGATCATTTGCTACGTATGGCTGGCAAAGAGACGCTTGTTATCGAATGGGCTTAATTGAGCATCACAGCCAATACAAGAAGAAAAGGTTATGAATATTGATTCGAAAGAGCGCTATGGTCGCATTAGCAAATTTTTTCACTGGAGTATGACAGTATTAATCTTCTGGTAGTTACTTAAGTTCACTGACCGTATCAGCGACGGCGAGCATTGGATCGGTCAGACGTTAGTGCCTTGGCATGTTTCTATTGGTGTTCTATTGCTCGTATTAGTTGTCCTGAGACTGATGTGGGTCGCTTCGCAACGCCATCAACGTCCAGTACACGAGCCAACCACTGCCAAGCTGGTTATCGCTGGTCATGGTTTGCTTTACGCGTGTATGTTACTGCTGCCGCTAGCTGGAATCATGATAATGATTGGTGGAGGCTATGGCCTAACCGCATTCGGCTTTGATATCTTTGCTGAAGGTGAAAAGGTTGCTTGGGCGGCAACGCTGGGTCAACTGCATGCACCACTGGCTTGGATGCTGACAGCACTAATCATTGTCCACACTGCTATGGCTTTGTATCATCATTACATTAAAAAGGATAACACCTTAAAGCGGATGCTGTAGTGCCTTTAAAATTACTACAGAATAACTCTATTGAGTAGCATAGGGCATCTCAGCCTTTGTTTAAGTTGGATTAGATTTATACACTTTAGTTCTTATAAGAAACGTTATGGTAAAGAAGAAGGCTGTTTATACTGGTTTCATTGAGGCATGCCCTAGCAAGTAATTATCATCATTAATGTGATAAGTGACTCGTAAACGAGTAAACTATTTCTTACCACACAAACAAAAAACAGCCAGCAATCCACAAATATGAACCCACACTAGATACCAATAATTGTTTATTTAAACTTGCTATTACAAAGCCCCAAGCCACTTGAGAAAGTAGTTTGGGGCTTTGTAATATTTGAGGCTATATACAATATAAGGTATCAGTAATTAATCATCACGATCAACGTCGCTTACCTGACTGCGCGTAATCTTACCAGTCATGCTGTCGACAACAACTTTATGAATCTGATTGCCTTTACCAATTTCAACTTTGTAGACAGGCTTGCCAAAATCCATATCAAATTCTACTTCAAGCACTTTCCCTTTCAGCGTTTGGTTTGCTTTTTTTATGGCTTGAGACAAACTCACTTTTGCTTGTTTCATGGCCTTATATTCCGCCAAGTCTTCTTTGTCTAAACGCTCTGTGTCCCCTTTCGTGACCTTGCCTGTATTGGCATTCACGCTGACTTCTTGTTCATTATTGTTGGTAACGATATTGATATCGTAATGGCTATTTGCGTTACGATCTTCTTGATCAAAGTCTGCACTGATGATATCGCCTTTTACCGCTTTATTAGCAAGGGGCAGCGCCTGCTCTAGACTGATCTTACTCTGTGACGCTGCCGTTACCTCATTCATAGCAGTGGCTGCTTGACTGGCTGAAACAGAGGCCATGCTAAAGCTTGCGACACTCAGTGCCATTACAAGAGATTTCTTCAATGTTGATAGTTTTTTCATAATAAAACCCTAAAATGCGTCAGTTTTTCTGCAGACTGTTTATTAATTAGAATAAGAGATTGATTTCAAAATGAATAATGACATACAGTTAATCGCTATGTCTAAGTGATTTATGCTGAAAAACGTAACTGATGTAACAGACGTTATAGTAAATAAAAATAATGACCAAAAGCTCACTGCATGTACATAACGAAGTACATTGAGACTATTTTAGGGAGTAAAGCCGTCGATATTATTAATCTTCGCTAAGTACACTAAGACTACCTTATTCACTCAAACCATTGGTACTATTGGCCTAAAGATCTAAGGGTTCATTTTGAATAAGAATAAGTGGTCACGAAGGGCAGTGTCTTCCAAAATAGAGTAATCATCATAATAGACTAATATTTAAAACACCTCCGCTCTCATCCCTGCTTTAACGCCCGATAAACGGTAGCCACCCCAGTACCCACTGCCTTAGCAATTTCCTCTTTTGTCATATTGGTTTGACTAGCCAATTCTCTAATACGATTATGTTTTGCTATATTGGCTTTCTTACCAGTGGGCTTATAGCCACTATTGGCCAATCCCTGCTTAATACGCTCCGAGACTTTCCTGAAAAGTGTGTAAGTATTGCTATAAGCTGAATGACAGCTACACAGAATCTGGGATGGTCTTTAGTAAATTACCATCTTTATCGAATAGGCAATCGACCACAACCAGAGGAGTAGTATCCACGCTATCTTTAGCGTAGTAATGCGTTGTAACTTTGAAATTACCGTTATTTAATAGTCTGTAGTCTGTATTTTTGCGGTTAATCTCCATAGACTTAAGGTTTCTAAGCATAGGTTTTGTCTTTTCTTGGCACTTCGTTAGCAGTGCAATCTTTGATGTTTTGCGAGCTTGTTCGAGTTCAGTGTCTTTTTCTTCATAAAATGAGTTACTGTCGCTTTGAATCCAAATATAAAGTGCTGCAAATGTAATAATAGACAAACCTGTCAGCGTCTCTTTTTTCATGATATGACCCGTTTATTAAGGCGTGTCTTCATTTTAAAAATGGTGATAAAAATTAGATAAATTGTAGGGCATGTCTTCAATTGGATAAGCGATAAATAATAGTTACAATACCGCATCTATTGAGACGATGCGAGAAATACAAGTTATGGCAAGAACAGCACTAACAGATACGCTTTGGGATCAATTGCAAT
>Ga0208670_100147_pt1 | contig 24058 bp, 15 predicted proteins | sample 24BtaG_FD_184098 | JGI IMG/M metagenome (GOLD analysis project Ga0208670, IMG submission 184098) | Marine viral communities from Cariaco Basin, Caribbean Sea - 24B_WHOI_OMZ_CsCl (SPAdes) (version 2) | ecosystem: Environmental > Aquatic > Marine > Oceanic | place: Caribbean Sea: Cariaco Basin...
AATACGTCGTCCACAGCGGTTAAGGCACCTGTTAGACATGAACTATATATGTCAGTACTAATGACTCCTGATATGGCCAATTTTATTGGGAATGTTCATGGGGGCGATTTGCTAAAGATGCTTGACCAAGTCGCTTATGCGTGTGCCAGTCGTTATAGCGGTGGTTATGTAGTGACCTTATCTGTTGATCAAGTAATGTTTTTAGAGCCTATTTATGTGGGTGAGTTGGTAACATTCGCCGCCACTATTAACTATGTCGGTCGAACTTCAATGGAGGTGGGTATCCGTGTTGAAGCTGAAAATATTCAAGAGCGAACCGTCAGACATACCAACAGCTGCTTTTTTACAATGGTAGCAGTTGATGAAGCTGGTAAGCCAACCCCTGTGCCCGAGCTTGAAATCAAAAATGAATTACAACAATGTCGTTATGATGCAGCTGTAGAACGTAAAAGATTACGTAAACAAAATGCGAATCGTCCGAGTTGTAGTTTAGATAAAAAACTACCCGGTAACATGAAAGGGGGTTTCAAACCCAGTGATGATGTCAACATTTAAGCGTATCTAATAGCGTTTAAGCATTAAGAGCGTTTAAACGTCGGATATCTGAGAATTAAGTAGCAGGTTACGGTATAGGCTGTAGATTTGAATAACAGACAAACTTATGCCGTGTTAACTTATGTCTTATTAAAAGGCCAAATAGCCAAATTTTACAAGTTTAAAAGAGGTTTTATGAAAAGCAGCACAAGAAATGTAGTTGCTACCTGTCAAAAACTGTTGGCGGTGTCGGCTATCAGTTTGATCGCTTGGCAATTACCTGCCCATGCAGAGGTCAAAAATAGTAGCTCTACTATCACTATCCGTCCTGTCGACTCTGTCAGTGCTAAAAGCATTGTAAATGGGACAAATAAGCAGCAAGCACCTTCAGATGCCTCATTAATTAAGCTGCTTGAAATCACTCGTATGTCCGATATGATGCAATCCGTATCCGGTACACAAAGCGATATGATGGCGTCTATTATCGAGTCTACGCTTAAGCAAAAAGACGTAGAGCAGATGACTGCAAAGCAAAGACAAGAGATGACGCGAGTACTGACCCGTTATTCTCAGCAGATGCTTGCAGAGACCAATAAAGCAATAGTAGAGGTGGCACAAAAGCATTTTATTACTGTGGCAAAAAATCACTACACTCAAGCGGAAGTGGATGCTCAAATAGCTTTCTATAGTACAGAGGTGGGTCAAAGCATACTCGATAAGCAGCCTAAACTGATGCAAGAATATATGAAAGTTCTGACGCCTGAGATTATGGAGATAGCCAATGCTACCCGTGAGAAGCTAACCCCGCAGTTGGAAAAAGACTTAAAGGCTATTTTTAAATAGGCTCTAATAGTTTGCAATAGCTTCAATATTTGAGTAGCAAGATATTGTAACTCTCCGTCAGTAGTAAAATGAGCAGTGTCCACCTAAAATGCGGCTAAAATCTTGCAATAAAAATCATTTAGGTCAATATTTATGTCAATCTCTCACCCGCTTTTAAAATCTTCATTTAAGCCATTACTGACGATAGTCGCGATAACGTCTATATCTGCTGCATGGGTAATGCCTGCACAGGCAGAGCTTATTATCAGTAGTGGTGCAGGCAGTAACGGTTCTACTATAGCCACGACTACAGCGGCTCAAAATACTATCTCTACTCAAAACGGTACTACTCAAAACGGTACTATTCAGAACGGTAACTTGGTTAACCAACAAATACCTACGGATGCATCAGTACTTAAGCTTATGCAAGTGATGCATGTGGATGAGCAAATAGATGCCATTATAAATGGCCAGCAAGCCGTGAGTGACATTGTAGAGGAGCAAGGGAATAAATCTAGAGTAAATGAGGCTAAGTTAAATAAGCGTCAGCGTGAACTAGCAAAAAATATGCAAGGTGTGTTGGCGCAATATACAAAAATCCTAGCTGGGGGCTTGCAGGGTACGGCCAATAAAGAAGAGTTGACTCAAGCTTATTTGGCAGCGGCCAAAGCGCATTATAATCAGCAAGAAGTTAACGCGCTGATTGATTTCTATGATACCCAGATAGGTCAAAGTATCCTTGAGAAAAATCCTAAGGTTACTTCTGAATTCCTAAAAGCTTCCTTGCCTGATGAAGCAGAAATGAAACAGACTACTGAGCAGCTTGAAGAGTTAATGCCACAAATTAAACAGCTGATAAAAGGTGTTTTTTAGGTTTTAAAGCAGTTAAATTATAAATATTTTGGTTTTGAAAACTTAAGTCTACCGCAAAGAGAGGAGCCGAAAGGTTGCCTCTCTTTTTAACGGGTTGCAGCAGTAAATTATTGATTTACAGTGCTAAATCGCCCTTTAAATTCTGGGGTTCAGCCCCATTATAAGAGCTATAAACAACCATAAGAAAAGATACCTATTATGCGAATGCCTGAACCAAGATCTTCCCGCCAATTAAATCAATTAGCCACTCAATTGCAAGATGAAGCTGAAATCACAGGCGTTAATGCCTCTGGTACTCAAATATCTAGCCGTGCGTTTGAAATGGTCACAGACTTTGAGCCTGCAGGCGATCAACCTCAAGCCATCGAGAAGTTAGTGAAAGGGATTGAAGCAGGTATGGATGCCCAGTTGTTACTTGGGGTAACAGGTTCTGGTAAGACTTATACCATGGCCAAAGTTATCAGTGAGACCCAGCGTCCGACCATTATTATGGCGCACAATAAGACGCTAGCGGCTCAGCTGTACGGGGAATTTAAATCTTTCTTTCCTAATAACGCGGTTGAGTATTTCGTCAGTTATTATGACTATTATCAGCCTGAAGCGTATGTCGCTGCCAGTGATACTTTTATTGAAAAAGACAGTGCCATTAACGATCACATTGACCAAATGCGTCTGTCGGCTACCCGTGCCTTACTTGAGCGCCGTGATGCGATTATTATCTCCTCTGTATCGTCAATCTATGGCCTAGGTGACCCAGAAAGTTACCTGAAGATGCTATTGCACATTGTGGTCGGTGATGTGGTGGATCGTAATGCATTAATTAAGCGATTGGTGGCCTTGCAATATACCCGAAATGAGCTAGATTTTGAGCGTGGTACCTATCGTTTGCGTGGTGAGCTATTGGACATATATCCTGCCGAATCAGAACAATTGGCCGTGCGTATCAGTATGTTTGATGATGAGGTTGAAAAGATCAGCTGGTTTGACCCACTAACTGGTAAGACGGTACGTAGCGTCCCGCGCATTACTATCTATCCTAAATCGCACTATGTAACACCGCGTGAAAAACTTGAAGCGGCCAGTAAGACCATTCGTGCAGAGTTGGATGAAAGACTAGAATACTTCCGTACAAATGATAAGTTAATCGAAGCTCAGCGTATTAAAGAACGTACCCAATATGACCTAGAGATGATTCAACAGCTTGGTTACTGTAACGGTATCGAGAACTACTCGCAGCATTTATCAGGTCGTCCTGCAGGAGAAGCGCCGCCTACTTTATTTGATTATATTCCCCCTGACGCTTTGCTGTTTATTGATGAGTCTCATGTGACTGTGCCTCAAATTGGGGCAATGTACAAAGGCGACCGCTCGCGTAAAGAGAACTTAGTCAACTATGGTTTCCGTCTACCAAGTGCGATGGACAACCGTCCTATGAAGTTTGAAGAGTGGGAGAAAATCAAACCTACTACGATTTTCGTCTCTGCAACACCAGCACAGTATGAGCTAGAGCACAGTGAGCAAATCGTCGAGCAGGTAGTACGTCCAACCGGTTTGATTGACCCTGAGATTGAAATTCGTCCGGTATTAACTCAGGTTGATGATGTGTTATCGGAGATTACTAAGCGTCGTGAAGTTAATGAGCGGGTATTGATTACCACCTTAACCAAGCGTATGTCTGAAGATTTGACCGACTATCTGAAAGAATATGATGTCAAAGTGGCTTATCTGCATTCAGACATTGATACCGTAGAGCGAATGCAGATTATTCATGAGCTGCGTACGGGTGTGCACGATGTGTTAGTCGGTATTAACTTGCTACGTGAGGGTTTAGATATGCCCGAAGTGTCTTTAGTAGCTATATTTGATGCTGATAAAGAGGGCTTCTTGCGCTCTGAGCGTTCACTGATTCAGACCATTGGCCGCGCTGCGCGTAACTTAAATGGTAAGGCTATTTTATATGCCGATAAAATCACGCCTAGTATGGAAAAAGCGATTGAAGAAACTGACCGTCGTCGTGAGAAGCAGATTGCCTTTAACCTTGAGCATGGTATTACGCCTAAATCGGCCACCCGTAGTATCACCGATAAGATTGATACTGGTGAGGTAGAGGAAGATTTAAATGACAATCAGGCGATTCCAAGCAGCAGCGGATTACCCGATGTAGATATTGAAATTTTACGCAGCCCTGATTTGTTAGCGAAAGAAATTAATCGTCTTGAGAAGCAGATGAAGCAATTCTCACGCGAGCTTAAATTTGAAGATGCGGCCAAAGTACGTGATAAAGTGCTTGAACTTCGCGCTTATATTGTGCAGTAATTCAGTTTCAGTAGGTTTTTATCGCAATAATAAAGGTGAGTCATTAATTGACTCGCCTTTTTTTATGTCTACTTTCTTTGTGTCTAATCTAATATGATATGAAACCTGTATTCATTCTATCTATAATTTGAATTATAAGCATCTAAATTAACTGTTCAAGAATCAGATGTTGAGAGATGAGGGGCTCAGATCAGACATAATAATCTAACACATAATATTACCTAAAATAGCCTAAGCAAAAATACGAGTTTATATTCTTAGCATAAATATACACCTAAGCTTTTATCGACATTTCAGCCTTAAATTCCCCATTTTTAGCCCAGTAATCACTTTACCGTTTAAATAAGTCTTATAGTTTTCGCATTTAAGCATCTGAGTTTTACCGTTATCAAAAGATTCTACTGAGAAAAGACAGCCGGTAGCATTGCCGTAAATATACTCATTATCTTGAGCGCAATATGTATCGCCTACCGAAGGTTCGGAACTTAAATCAGGTGGGGTTTGATTGGCAGGTGTGTCGGTCCAATCTTCAGGAACATCACCGACTGGCCAAGTAGCGGTTGCGCTATCTGTCGTCACAGATGGATCACTAGATTGTTCCGAGTTTGGGGTAATCGGTTTATCAGATTTGTTGTTAGAGTTAGTAGAGCAGCCGCTTGCTATAAAAAACATAGCAGTTATGGCAGTTAATAAGGGCAACTGTACTAAAAGAGGAGTATTGAGAGCAGGCATGATCATATTACAGTCCTTAGTATATTAAGAGATAGTAATTTTTAACAGTATATTAAATAAATTTAAATTAATATTTTAATATATTAAGGTTTTGGCCATGACTTAGATTAATCCTTTAAATTGCTGATTAATCAAATTGTTAACTGGCAAAGTCGTTAATATGCTCGTTCTCTGATGGGTAAAATCTAGCTAAGAATAATACTCAATGCAATATATTGAAGTTTTTTCAAGAGGAAGTTCGCTACTAAAAAAAGGATAAGAGTCTAAGACCCTTATCCTTTCTATTTTAATTACTTTAATAAATGGCCTAAGCTGCTATTGCATCTTTCAGGCTGACTATAACTTTATCGCCTTCTAAGCTCACGTCATAGCAATCCAGTTTAACCGTGTCATCATCTAAGCATTGCCCCGTGGCTAGGTTAAATCGCTGCTTGTAAATAGGGGAGGCAATATAGATAACTTCTTGCTCCTTAACGCTACCATCTTGCAACTCGGTCTTGATATGAGTGCCTCCAATTAGACCGCGCGATAACACATTGGCGTTACTAAAAGGATCAAAGTTATCAATGGCGAATAGTTGGTCATCTTTGGTACGAAAAACAGCCACTTGTTTGCCCTCTATCAGGGCACAAACGCCCCCTTCTGGGATGATATCATTAAGTTTACAAATTAATTGAGTGGTCATAAGACTTTCCTTGTGTCAGTGATTATGAAATAGGAGTTAGGTAACACTAAACTATCGTTTCTAACACCTGTTTTTCGGTTTCAGTAGCAGGACGAATTTGCTCACGCTCAGTCACAAATACTACGTTGTCATCAGCCAATTCACTGTTAACAAAATGACGGAAACGTTTTAGCTTCTCTTTATCAGTAATGGTGGCTTTCCACTCACAAACATAATTATCAACCAATAACTGCATTTGATCTTCTAATTCTTCAACAATGCCTAAGCTGTCGTCAATAATGACCTGTTTTAGATAATCTAAGCCACCCTCTAAGCTTTCACGCCACTTTGAGGTGCGCTGTAATTTATCGGCAGTCTTAATGTAGAACATGGTAATACGGTCAATGTACTGAATTAAGGTATCGGTATCGAGATCCGTGGCAAACAGCTCGCCATGACGAGGCACCATGCCACCGTTACCGGCCACATAAAGGTTCCAGCCATTTTCAGTGGCAATAATACCGAAATCTTTAGACTGAGCTTCAGCACATTCACGGGTACAGCCTGAAACCCCCATCTTAATCTTATGCGGTGAACGCACGCCCTTATAACGGTCCTCAAGCCTAATGGCAAGCCCCATGCTGTCTTCTACGCCATAGCGGCACCAGTTATTACCCACACAAGATTTCACAGTACGTAGAGATTTACCATACGCATGACCGGTTTCAAAACCTGCTTCAACCAAACGCTCCCAAATATCGGGTAATTGTTCTAATCGTGCCCCAAATAAGTCCACACGCTGTCCACCGGTTATCTTGGTATACAGATTAAAATCTTTGGCGACCTGACCCAATACAATAAGTTTATCAGCGGTAATCTCACCACCAGCCACACGGGGCACAACTGAGTAGGTACCATCTTTCTGGATATTGCCTAAGTAATAATCGTTGGTCTCTTGCAGTGGAGCAAGCTCTGTCTTTAGTACATAATCGTTCCAACATGACGATAAGATAGAGGCCACAGCAGGCTTGCATATCTCACAGCCACGGCCGCTACCGTGTTCAGTTAATAGCTCATCAAAGGTTTTAATACCTTGTACTCTTACTAAGCTATAAAGCTCTTGACGAGAATAAGCAAAATGCTCACACAGATCATTATTGACCTCAAAACCTAGCTCGGTAAGCTGATGCGCCAAGACATCTTTCACCATGGGAGCACAGCCCCCACACCCGGTACCGGCCTTAGTACCGCTTTTAACGTCAGCAATTGAATAAGCACCCTCATTGACCGCGCCACAAATAGCGCCTTTGGTAACGTTGAAGCAAGAACAGATGGTAGCAGTATCGGGAAGGTTATCAACGCCCATAGAGGGCTTTTCAACATTGGGTAATATTAGGCTTTCGGGATGAGCAGGCAAGTCAATATCGTTTAAAAACAACTGTAATAAATTATTGTAGTCTTCGGTATCACCGACCATAACAGCGCCCAATAACTTTTTATTATCGCTACTGGTGACCAGCTTTTTATAAATCCCTTCGTTAGGATTCTGATAGACATAACTTAAACTGCCTTTAGTTTTGCCGTGAGCATCACCGATACTACCGACATCGACACCCATAAGTTTAAGCTTGGTGCTCATATCAGCACCGGTAAAAGTTTGCTCAGTATCACCCGCTATTTGAGCGGCACAGATACTGGCCATGGTGTATCCAGGCGCTACTAGGCCAAAGATTTTATTGTCCCAAACCGCACACTCACCGATGGCGTAAATATCTTCATTATTGGTCTGGCAAAAATCATTGATTAAAATACCACCGCGGCCGCCCAAGGTAACACCGCACTCAGGGTTGTTTTTCATTATGGCATCTTGCGGACGGATGCCGGCACTAAACAAAATAAGGTCTGTATCAAGCTCCGTATCATCAGTGAACTTCATAGTTAAGAAGGTGCCTTTATCGAGATGTACCTCATCTTGGACATCTTTTTGATGGATGTCATGGTTTAAGGAAACGCTACGATTATGAATAATTTCTTGAGTGTTTTTACCAGTCAGTACGGTTACGCCCAACGCTTCGATTTTTTTCTTTAGAATCTCACCGCCAGCTGGGTCTAGTTGGACTCCCATAAGCTGAGGTGCAAATTCGACCACATAAGTTTCAAGACCTAAAGTAACCAAAGCTTTGGCGGCTTCTAACCCCAATAGACCACCGCCGACAACCACACCTTTTTTAACGTTGGGTTTGTTTGCCGTGGTAAGAATGTCATCTAAGTCGGCGATAGTGCGGTACACGTGGCAATGTGAATGATTGCCACCTTCAATAGGTGGGACGAAAGGATAAGAACCAGTAGCCAATACTAGTTTCTCGTAGGAGATACTTTCTCCGCCTTCCACAGTAATGCTGTGAGTGTCACTGTTAATGTCAACAATTCGTTTATTAAGATGAAGATTAATGCCTGTGGCATCATAGTGAGCCATGTCCACCAAGTTTAGTTTGCTAGCATCTTTGTGCTCAAAGTAGCTCGATAAATAAACACGGTCATAAGCGGGGCGGTCTTCTTCAGCAAAGACATGAATGTCATATTTTTCATTTAAGCCAAGTTCAATTGCTTTCTCTACAAAATGATGACCAACCATGCCATTACCAACCACTATTAAATTGGCTTTATCTTTGCTGTTTGTTTTATTCATATCTGCCTTACTCATGATTATTCCTTTAGATGGGTGTCAGGTAGCAGGCTAGGGAAGGGCCCTTTAAAAGCGCTGACTACTTAGTGCCTACCGTAATACATTCAATAATCATGCCAAGCATCACATATTGTTTTTAAAGGATTCTTTTTAAAACAATAAGTAAAAAGGATAGGTTTGATCAAAAAACAACACAGAAATAATTAACCCAACCCTATGGGGAAAGGCAGTGGATGAGCTTATATAGCTAATAAGCATTCGTGGTAAATGTTTGTATTTTCTGTATTGGACAGCATTAAACATCCTAAATTTTCTCTCATAAAAGGAAGCAATGGCTTAATAGGGAATTGGATATTCTTTGATAACAGGCGTTAATTTGGTGCTTAATAAAATTAAATTGTCATATAAGGACTATTTCAGGGCAAATCACTAAATCCTCCTTAAAGAGTCAACGATAAAATAAATAGGTAATTATAAAATTTATCTAAATAACAAATACATGGCACGTAGCTTGCAACGACCTTATTAAGTAAACATTAAGTTATATTTTATTTTTTTTATATTTCAAGGTCTAACTTAATGTAAATAAGTCTGTTTTTATTTGGAGACACAGACAATTTATTTCATAAAAGGAAGCAAGTATGTCGTCTGCAACCCCCGTACCACCCACAAAAGATAAGCTTAATGTCTTATCTTTTGCTGGTAAAAATAAAATCCTACACTTAGGGTGGATGGCCTTTTTCCTTACCTTTTTTGTTTGGTTTAACCATGCCCCTTTTCTTTCTGCTATTGGAGAAACTCTGGATTTAACCAAGCAACAAGTTAAAACCTTACTTATCTTAAACGTGGCTTTAACCATTCCTGCTCGCGTCATTATCGGGATGCTAACCGATAAGTTTGGACCACGAATCGTCTATACCTGTATTTTAGCGCTTGGAGTAATCCCCTGTTTTACGTTCGCGTTTGCCCAAGATTATACAACCCTTGCCTTATCACGTTTCATTTTAGGCTTCGTTGGGGCAGGCTTCGTGGTAGGTATCCGTTTAATCAGTGACTGGTTTCCTGCTAGCGAATTAGGCGCTGCAGAAGGCATCTATGGCGGTTGGGGTAACTTCGGTTCAGCAGCAGCAGCAATGCTATTACCAACACTGGCGATTGGCTTTGCGGCTTGGTTTGGTGGTGATGAAGGCTGGCGCTATGCTTGTGCGACTTCAGGCGTCGTTATGGGTCTATACAGTATTTTATTTTACAAATTCGTACGCGACACACCTAAGGGCTCAACTTATTTTAAACCTAAGAAGTCTGGTGCGATGGGGGTAACCTCTAAAGGCGACTTCTGGTTAATGATGGTGTTCAAACTTCCTATGTATTTAGCCTTGGCGCTACTGGCTTGGAAGCTATCACCCACTGGTGTTAGTTTATTAAGTCAGACAGCGGTAAACTTTATCTACATTGGCTTAGCGCTACTGTATGTTTATGAGTTTGTGAGTAGCTATCGATTTAACAAAGAAGTATTCACCACAGAAGTACCAGAAGCACAGCGTTATGATTTCAAACAAGTCGGCGTATTAAATATTTTATATTTTGCTACCTTTGGTTCTGAATTGGCCGTGGTGTCAATGTTACCGCTTTTTTATCTAGAAACTTTTGAAGTATCTGTGGTTGCTGCGGGTCTATTAGCATCCTCGTATGCCTTTATGAACTTAATGTCTCGTCCAGGTGGCGGTTGGTTAAGTGATCGTTTTGGTCGTAAAAGCACGCTACTTATTTTGACAGCAGGTCTGGCCATTGGTTACTTCTTAATGGGAATGGTTGACTCGACTTGGCCGATCGCTTTGGCATTGCTTATTACTATGTTTTGTTCATTCTTCGTGCAAGCAGGTGAGGGTGCAGTATTTGCGGTTATTCCTTTGATTAAACGCAGTATGACAGGTCAGTTCGCTGGCATGACCGGTGCTTATGGCAACGTAGGCTCTGTGGTCTATTTAACGGTTTTAAGCTTAGTGTCTTACCAAGTGTTCTTTATGGTTATTGCCGCTACTGCAGTGATCGGTTTCTTAGCTTTATTTTTATTAAAAGAACCTTCAGGTGTCATCGTAGAAGAGATGCCAGATGGCAGCTTTGCTGAAATTAGTGTGACTTAATTTAAAGACTATTCAGCTGGATAGACCACTTATCCAAGCTTATTGAGCGCTACATTTTAAGGTATAAAGTTTACAGTAAGCTTTATACCTTAACTGCTTTTTAGCTGAAATTTTTAAGCAATAAAAAAGTTATGGATGACGGAGCGATATTGCCAAATTTTAATAAGGAATAAAAGTGCCCACTATAGAACCCTTATCGAATGAATCGAATAAAAAAACTGCTACAAGCACCGCTTTACCTGTCTCTAAAACGACTGTCAATAACCCCGAACGCAAAGCTAATAAGCCCCTTGAGTCTATTAAACCAAATCAAAAACACCAACAATCAACAGGTTGGTGGTTTGACTTTTATACCATGGCAGGACGTAAGTCTGAAAATCAAGACAGTTTATTGATTACCACCTGTTTATTAAGCTATTTAGAACAGGTTCAACAGGACAACCAAGCCAAAATTAAGCTTAGACCAGAGCAGTTGCCGGTACTTGCTGTTTTGGCAGATGGGGTCAGTGCTTGTCAGTTTCCCAAACAGGCGAGTAAATTGGCGGTTGAGACTGTGACCGAGCATGTTATTAAGGGCTTGATTCGTTTACAGCATCAAGCTGTGGTAGAGACACGACAATTTAATGAGCAAAGCTTTAAAGTCATTTTTGATGATGAAAGTGTGGCAGGCATTATCAAGTCAGCAGTCATTAAAGCGAATGACGCAATGTACTTTTCGCAGTCTTATGAGCGGGTTGCCCCTTTATTGTCAACGCTATCTGGTGTGCTGTGCATTGGTGATAGGGTTTATCTGTTTCATACTGGTGATTCGCGCATATACCGTTTGAGTGTAGACAGAACTACGGTGCTCAGTGAAGACCATCGTATCCATCATGGGCAAGATAAAGGGGCATTATCGGCAGCTCTAGGGGCAGATACCAGCGTTGATTTACAGCAAACAGTGTTTACCCTGCACCAAAACGAATATTTAGCCCTAATGACCGATGGCGTTTATGAACATCTTAATCCTGTTGACATGCAGTTTGAGTTTAGTGCAGCTGCTACCCAATTAGAAAATACTCCCAATTGGAACCTTCTTAAAAAATGGGATTTGAGTGAGCAATTCTGTCGCCATGCCTATCAAGAGGGCAGTAATGATAATCTAACTATTATTATGCTTGGTATGGGTCTTTCCTCAAGCATTAAGCTAAAGAATACTCGAAAAGATAAAAATAAAGGCACACCCAGCTTAAAGAACATAGATAGCTCAATGAGTGTTGATGAGCCAAGTCAGGACAGCAGCCTGCTCTCCGAGGACGATAATAACAGTAATGTACCAGTACAATATAAGCTGCCCACAGGGCTACAGGTCAATGACAGTATTGATGGCTTTGAAGTAAAAGCTATTATTGCTCGGACGGCCCGTAGTGAAGTATATTTGGTAGAAGACAGTGCAGGACACGAGTATGTCCTAAAGTCTCCCAGCCTAAGAACGGTCGAGGATGGAGAGTATCTGCGTAGCTTTTTGAAAGAACGCAAAATTGGATTAAGTCTATCAAGAAACAGGCGGGTAGGTGAGCCCGCTTATAATCAAATCGACCCTATCGAGTCAATGGGGGGCTCTGCATTGGGTGAGTCAGGTTTATTACGCTATTATCCCGTGCCTGCCAGCTCAACCTATTTATACCACCTTACTGAGTATATAGAAGGCGAGAGTCTGCGTGCCTTTATGGATCGAAATGGTCCTTGCGATGTATGGCAAACTCATGATTTATTGACCAAAATTGGGATGGCAGTGCGGGTAATGCACCGCAACTATTTATTGCATCAGGACATTAAGCCAGAGAACTTATTGTTAACCAAATCAGGGGCGGTAAAGCTGATTGATTTTGGGTCAGTGGCATCCTCTATCCTAAAAGACAATACTCGGCCACCAGTTGGCGATCTGCATTACGCTGCACCAGAATACTACACAGATGCGCCTAAAGGGGTGCACTCTGATTTATTTTCTATTGCAGTTATAGGCTTTGAGTTACTCACGGGTAGCCGGCCATTTACCTCACAAATGCTTATGTCTGCCTCCGATGCTTTAGTCGTACCCTCGCGTTTACTGAATCAAAAACAAGTCCCAGCCACCAGTCAGCAAGCCTTACTGCGTGCTCTTCATCGTAATACCAACGTTCGTCATCAAGCGATTGGAGAATTTTTACAAGATTTTAATCCAGATCATAGTGCTTCTTTATCCGACCCAGAACCGCTGATCAAAAGAAATCCTTTATTGGTATGGCACGGCATTTGCTTGGTACAGAGTGTAATTATTGTTTTATTACTGATTAAGTTTCTACCCACCGGCTAGTTAATGGAGCGCGTTTGAGCCCGATAACTGAGCAGGTTGAGAAAAATAATTGGTGATGACTATCTCAATCGCCGCTTCAGTGGCTAAGGTCTCTCATGCCAGCTCCAGTCAACGCCAGCACCATCGCGCATTCGCAATCTCTAGCAGATCAATTTAATGGCCTATCATTAGACAGCTCGTTAAGCGATTCATTAAGTCAATCACTAAGCGACTTATCAAACTTAAGCGACTTGTCAAATGAGGTAGTCATTGTGGGGGCAGGGATGGCAGGCAGTCGTTTGGCGATTCAGTTAGCTACTACGTGGCAACAACAGACTACTGCCGAAAGTCCTAAGATTACTTTGATTAGTAAAGAGTCTGAAGTGGGCTATAACCGAATTATGTTATCGCCAGTCTTAGCAGGCGAGACCTCGTTTGAGGAGACTTATTTATATGACGAGAGTGACTATGAACGCTTGGGTATAACTGTATTAGCAGGCGTAGAAGTCGACCGCATAGATACTGATAATCAAACGCTGACCTTAGATAATGGGCTGAGGCTTGACTATGGCAAGCTGGTTATCGCAACGGGGTCGACTGCCCGAGTCATTCCTTTTACCAATCATGAGGCCAAAGGGGTACACGTTTTTCGAGATGTCGCCGATGTGACTGTACTTACTGACTATGCTAAGCAGGGTAAAAAAGGATTGGTAATTGGTGGCGGTGTACTGGGTTTAGAAGCGGCTTGTGCGTTGTCATCACAAGGGGCGAACATGACCGTGATACATGTTGATAATTTTGTACTCAATCGCCAGTTGGACTTGCCTGCGGCATTAATGCTGCAACAAGAGCTTGCTCGTAGAGAAGTGGGTTTGGAAGTTTCGGCGATGACCACGGGTATCGAAGTGAATGCTAGCAATGAAGTGACAGGACTAAGCCTTAAAGATGGCAGAACGTTACCTGCTGATTTTATCGTTATGGCTGTGGGCATTATACCCAACACCCAACTAGCTGAAGATAGTGGTATAGAAGTTAATCGAGGTATTATGGTAGACGAATATATGCACAGCAATTGTCAAAATGTCTATGCCATAGGCGAGTGTATAGAAATTAATGAGGAACTTTTCGGCATGGTGTCCTCAGTCAATCAGCATGTTGATACTCTCGTCGCCGTATTGACTCAGCAAGCATCAAAATCAAAGTGGCCACCTTTTGTTAGCACGCCTTTATCCTTAAAACTTAAAGTATCTGGCATTGCCGTCTTTTCATCAGGAAAAATTGAGTTTGATGAGTCAGAACTAGCGTCTATTGAACAAATTATTTATCGTCAGGTGAATAGTGATCAATACCATTGTCTTTACCTAAAAGACAATCGGTTGATAGGGGCTGTGCTGTATGGAGAGACCAGTGATGGCAATTTCTACAGTCAGCTGATTAATGAACAAACTGATGTTTCTGAATTTAAAGACGCTTTGATCTTTGGGGCTGCGTATTGCCAGTCATTATTGGATCAACAAGTTGAAGATAAGGAAAGTATAGCCGTTGATCCAGTGACCAATTCTGCGACAGCGCTTAATGAGAAGCCTAAGCCGGTGATTAAAGCCGACAATCAACCAAATGATGATGAAGTGGCTTAACCAGAACGAGATGCCTTTCGATGCAGGCAATAAATGCAATACATAGCGTACATAAGTTTCAGTTTTATAAGTGTTCTACCAGCAGATATCACTACAAAATAGCGAGAATATTATCAAAAATAGCCAAACCAGCCAGTCTAAAGCCAAAGCAAGTTTTAATAGCCTGAATAGCCCAAACAGTATAGCTACCTTAACTTTGCCTAGCGATAATTCCGTCTCTCACTCACAATTTGAGTTGACACGGACGGTACGCACCACTTGTCCTTATTGCGGTGTGGGCTGTGGCGTATTGGCAACTGTAGATAATATGACAGGACAGGTGAGTGTAAAAGGTGATCCGGAGCATCCTGCCAATTTTGGTAAGCTGTGCTCTAAAGGCAGTAATCTAGCTGAGACTTTAGGAACTGAGCGCCGGTTAACTCAGCCTTATTATCAAAACAAAAAGGCTAGCATGCGGTTGGTGCAGCCAACTCGAGAGGCTCAAAACTCTCAATCAGTGCAGCCTAAGCCGTCGGCTAATAGTCTTAATCAGCAAGACTCAGATTGGGATACTGTTTTGGACGATGTGGCCAGTCGCTTAAGCGCCACTATCGCAAAACATGGGCCAGAGAGTGTAATGTTCTACGTGTCCGGTCAGCTACTGACTGAAGATTATTATGTGGCCAATAAACTGATGAAAGGCTTTATCGGCAGTAATAATATTGACTCAAATTCTCGCCTGTGTATGTCTTCGGCGGTTGCCGGTCATAAAAGAGCTTTTGGTGCCGATTTAGTACCGGGTAGTTATACCGATTTTGAAACCTGTGACTTATTGGTGCTAGTCGGCTCTAATATGGCGTGGTGTCATCCCATTTTGTTTGGTCGATTTTTGCAAGCCAAACAGGACAACCCTAATAAAAAATTAATCGTTATTGATCCTAGACGGACTGATTCTTGCGAATTTGCCGATTTGCATTTGCCCATTGTGCCTGGTACCGATACTCACTTATATAATGGTTTGCTTAAATACTTAGAAGAAAATGGCTGCACCGATTCTGAATATGCCTCACAGTGTGATGGCGTAGAGCAGGCAGTGACTGCTGCTAATTTATGGGACATAGAGTCGGTTGCTAAAGCCACCCAGCTAGATGCTGAAAAGATTGAGCAGTTCTACCAGTTGGTAGCCGCCAATGACAAAACAGTAACAGCGTTTAGCATGGGGGTGAATCAGTCTAGTAGTGGTACTGATAAAGTGAATGCTATTATCAATAGCCATCTGCTGACAGGCCGCGTCGGTAAAAAAGGCGCAGGTCCTTTTTCATTAACGGGTCAACCCAATGCTATGGGCGGGCGTGAAGTAGGGGCATTAGCGAATTTACTGGCTGGCCATTTACAGTTAGATATTAAAGAGCATCGTCAATCAGTGGGTGAGTTTTGGCAATCACCACAACCTATAGCGCCTAAGGTAGGGGTTAAGGCTTGCGATGTGGCAGATGCCATCCTTGATGGAAAAGTAAAAGCAATTTGGATTGTGGCTACCAATCCTGTGGTGAGCCTACCTGAAGCAGATAAGTTTCGCCAAGCCTTAGCAGCCTGTGATTTGGTAATCGTCTCTGAATGCTCTAAAGACAGTGATACCTTACGCTGTGCTGATATTGTCTTGCCGGCGCAATCTTGGAGTGAGAAATCAGGCACAGTAACCAATTCTGAACGTCGAATATCTCGTCAGCGTAGCCTTGTAACAGGCGTAGGCGACTCAAAGCCAGATTGGTGGATTTTCTCACAAGTGGCAAAACGTATGGGATTTAAAGGGTTTGATTATACTGAACCTAGTGAAATTTTCTTAGAACATGCCGCATTAACCAGTCATGAAAACAGCAAATATCCAAGGCAGTTAGATTTAATGGCTGAACTGGAAAAACACAATCAACCTTACGATTCTATGAGCCCTCTACAATGGGGTGGCAAGTATATTGATGTGATTGCCCCTGATTTTAAGCATGCCAAGCCTAAGCTAGTTGCCATTACCCCGCCACAACAGGCTGGTGATGTGAATAGATTTAGTGCCATCAACGACAATGATAAAACAAAGTTTAGGGCTGAAAAACAGACTAAAAAAAACACCCTAGGCTTAGGTTTAACCCAGAATGTTGATGACGGTTTAAAGCTGCGCTTAATCACCGGTAGACTGCGTGACCAGTGGCATACCATGACCCGGACTGCTTTAGCACCAAAGTTGAATCAACAACAGACTGTACCGACTTTGACTTTACATCCTCAAGATGCAGAGGCTTTGGGGGTTACCAATAATGATTTTGTTTCGATTAAAGCAGACACCACGCAAGTAACAGAGTGCTCAACGGTAGTGGCTCAAGTGGAGGTTAGCGAAGACATGCGTTTAGGCGATAGCTTTATGCCAATGCACTGGAGTGATGCCTTTGCCAGCTTGGCGCGAGTGGGGACGCTTATTCCCACTAAAGTTGATCCCATATCGGCACAACCTGAATTAAAAAATTCAGCCATAGTAGTTCAGCCATTGCCTATAAAATCAGTTGGCCGTATTTTGGTGCATCCTGACTGGCTAGCTCCTGCCTTGGTGCAGTTGCGTCAACTCACTGAATTCACCTCTGATCAATCACAGGCAGAAGTATCGGTGCCTAATTTAATATGGAGTATCAGTCGTCAGCAAGACAGTATCTTGATTAATTTAGCCACTAGCAATGAGCAGATGAGCGACGCTTGGTTGACCGTCGAATTTTGGCAGCAGTTTGTCGCGTCGGTTGTGAACACACATCGGCGCTCTAATTCAGACAGCCTAGATAAGCCAGATAACTCTTATAGTTCTGATAGATTAAGTAGTGAGTTGGCTGAACTAGACACCAGCATTATGATTTATGAAGCCGCTCAGCAATTACGCTATATCGTTCGTCAACCTGTCGCCATAGAGTTGGCATCGTCTTCTGCTCAACTTGAAGGACAGCTAATGCTGGCGGTGTATATTGCACCGCAATCGGAAAAGTTGCCTAGTATACATTGGCTGAATAGCTGCTTTGCTGATTTAAGTGACGTACCTTCTGTGAAATGGCTATTGGCCGGTAAACCCGCTAGTGGCTATGTTGACCCAGGCCCGTTAGTTTGTGCTTGTATGGGTGTGGGTGAAAATACCATTATTAACGCCATTACCTCTGAGGAATGTGATGATGCTATTAGCGTTGGTAAATTATGTCAGGCAGGCACTAACTGTGGCTCTTGTGTGGGTCAAATTAATGAGCTAATTAAACAATGTCGTTCCGATAAATCAGTAGAGCTGGCTTAAATGGTAGGATTTTCCTAGTTTGATTTGAAGATAAAGAGTAACGCTGGCATGTCATTTGCAACGTATTGGTTATCAGCACGGTTTAGAACTGAGTGAAACAACAGTTAAATCAGCCGGTTGCTAAAATATATGATGCCAGGAGCACACCAAGCATGACCCATTTTGATATTTCGACCCTAAATTCTTCGCAGGTAATAAAGGGTCGCTCAAAGCTACCTTTAACACCTTATGACTATGGCAATAAATTACCCATAATTAAAGTGGAAGATAAGGTAAAACAAGCCAAAAAAGGGGTGGTGTATCTGGTGGGCGCCGGGTCTGGTGATCCTGAGCTGCTTACCCTAAAAGCTTATCGGATAATGCAACAGGCGGATGTCGTGCTTTATGACAGCTTGGTTTCCGAAGATATCCTAGATATGTGCTCTCAACAAGCAACCAAAATTTTTGTCGGCAAACGCTGTGATAACCATGCGCTACCACAAGAGCAGATTAATCAACTGTTGGTGACCCATGCTCAAGCCGGCAAATGCGTGGTGCGTCTAAAAGGCGGAGATCCTTTTATTTTTGGTAGAGGCGGGGAAGAATTACAGACTGTCGTAGAAAACGGCGTATATTTTGAGTCTATTCCAGGCATCACTGCAGCTAGCGCTGCGGCCAGTAGTAGCTCAATTCCATTAACACATCGTCAATGTGCTCAATCGGTCAAGTTCGTAACTGCCTTCAAAAAGACTAATTGTCCCACTGAGGACTTCAGTGAAATGTTGGACCCGACGCAAACCGTAGTGTTGTATATGGGATTGAATCGCTTAGCGGGGTTAACTGATGGGTTAATACGAGCAGGCCGAGCGAGGGATACTCCTTTTGCGGTGGTAAGCCATACCAGTCTGCCGACACAACAGGTTTTAATTGGCACACTTGATGACATAGCAGCTAAGCAATTACTGGCAAAGTTACCGACCCCTGCTTTATTAATTATGGGCGATGTGGTTAATTTGCATCGGCAGCTCGCTGATTATAATTTAGCGAATATAGAGGTCCAGCATAGATTTACGCAACAGCAAAAAGAGGCAGAGTTGATTGCTTAAGGGCAGCTTAGTGATTGCTTGTTTAACAAGCTATTTGGTGGCCTATTGAATGAGCTATTTAATGATCTGTCTAATAAGCTATTTAATTATAACTTAAAAGTTTATACGCATAAAAAAAGAGGGGGAGTATTCCCCCTCTTTTTTTATTGGTCTAGATCTAAGGCTAATTCATATAAACGAAGTAGACCTAATTGATGAGCAACTAATCCGTACGCTACAGGCTTTTACACTATGCAGTCGTACGCTATTAACACTAACTAGCTTGGACTCTATTTGGTAAAACTGGCGTAGCAAGTCTGCAGAGATTTTGCCACAACCTTAGTAACCAACTGTGCACGGTATTGAGGGTCTAATGCAGCATTGGTCATATCTACCACAGTGATTTGCTGAGGTGCTTGTTCACTGACACAGCCGCAAATCTTAGTTTTTGCCACTTCTTCTTGCTCAGAGTTCATGGCCACTCGTGCAATACGCCACGCATTTTGCTTTTCAAGCTCACTACGGCACTGTGCATCTACCGCTGTTCTGAAGATATTCATACCTACATTGGTGGCAGTACCTACAGTGTTGCTTGCATCAGCAGTAGTGCCAGTAGCGGCACAGCCGGTTAATGCTATAGATGCCATCATGGCTGAAACTGCTAATAATTTTTTCATGAATCGTTCCTTGAGGGGAGTTAAAAAAAGTAGGCTACTTAAAAAATGAAAAATTATCAATATAAAGTTTGTCTGCCCTCTAATTTTAACTCTCCCACCTTATGGTTAGTATTGAATTATTAACAGCAAATAACTAACCTTCAGCATTTTGTTTTAGCAATGGATATACCATGTTTTCAGGAGAAATAATCTGATCTAAAGTCTCTTGATCCAACAGCTTCTCTTCTAAAACGATATTGTAAATACTACCGCCGGTTTCTTGTGCTTTTTTGGCAATACGGGTAGATACTTCATAGCCCAAGTGAGGGTTCAGTGCGGTTACCAGACCAATATTACTTAACACTTGCTGACGACAATAGTCTTCATTCATCTCAATGCCATCAATACAACGAGTAGCAAACGTCTCACAAATATTGCTCAACATGACAAGGCCGGTGAATAAGTTGAAAGCCATTACTGGTTCAAATACGTTTAGCTGTAGCTGACCGGCTTCTGATGCCATCGCAATGGTATGGTCAATGCCCATAATATGGAAACAAGCTTGGTTCACCACTTCTGGGATAACGGGGTTCACTTTACCTGGCATAATCGAGCTGCCTGGCTGCATTTGAGGAATGCGGTATTGACCCAGACCAGCACGAGGGCCTGAAGACTGCAAACGGATATCGTTGGCGATTTTTGATAATCGAGTGGCTAATAGACGCAAATTACCCGATAACGCAACATAGGCACTAGTGTCTTGGGTGGCTTGAACCAAATCGTCAGAGGTATAGTAAGGCTTACCGGTGAGCTCTCTTAATACTTCGGCACAAGTTTGAGGGTAGTTAGTCGGCGCATTAATACCCGTACCAATGGCCGTAGCCCCCATATTAATTTCATAAAGCAGCTCACGTACCTGTTCAATACGTTTCTTCTCCGCCTTAATCATGGTGGCAAAAGCATTGAACTCTTGGCCTGCAGTCATAGGTACCGCATCTTGCAAATGGGTGCGTCCCATTTTTAATCTATGGCCCAACTCTTCTTTTTTATTTAAGAAGCTTTCAATCAGCACGTCCATTTTGCTCAATAGGCGCTCACAATAGAAGTCTAAGGCAAGTTTCAGTGCCGTAGGATAGGAGTCATTGGTAGACTGAGACAAGTTCACATGGTTGTTAGGATGTAGGTAGTGATATTCGCCTTTTTCATGACCCATAATTTCCAAAGCACGGTTGGCAATAACCTCATTGACGTTCATGTTGGTCGACGTGCCTGCGCCACCTTGGAACATATCAATAATAAACTGGTCATGTAGTTTGTCTGCGATTAAGTCATCACAAGCAGCGACAATGGCCTCTTTTTTGGCTTCATCTAGAACGCCAACTTTATGGTTGGTAATGGCTGCTGCTTTTTTAACTGTAGCAAACGCTCTAATGAAGGGAGAGAATTGATGCAAGCGTACTTTACTAATATTAAAGTTTTCATAGGCACGTAAAGTCTGAATACCATAGTAGGCATCTGAAGGAATATCACGTTCACCAAGTAAATCATGTTCATTTCTAGTAGAGGAGTTCATGCTTATTTTTTTCCTATTATCAAGGTAATTGGTAATAAGACTCATACCATAGCATAGATATTCTAAAAATTGAGTCGATAAAATACTTTTGAGGGCTTATAGAAATAAAGGTTATGGATGGCCAATAATTTAAGGGTTTTTACAAACTAAAATTTTAGTTTGATAGGTTCAATTGTGTTTCTAAGCCACGGATTTTCTAAGTCACTGACTTTCCAAGCCACTAATTTTCCAAGCCACTAACCTTCAGAGTCGTTGAGTTTATGAATCTAATAAATAAAACGATTAGCCCAATGTTCCATTAAATAGCCAAAGCAGCGCATTAAGGGCGGCAATACCGACAATCATACTGATTAATAACTGACGACTTAGATGGTAAACGAGCAACACCGAAATCAGCGCCCCAATTTGAGCCAGTAATAAATGCAATTCAGGACTATTAAGGCCGGTTGAGGCTGAGACATCCTTATAGGAGAGACTGGTTAAAATTAGTAATACCATGACAGATAGAGGCAGACTTTCATTCAGTCTATGTAGCCAAGGGGTATCGAGCAGCTTTCTGGGGATTAAAGCGGGAAGGGCACGAGTAATGAAAGTGACACCAGCCATCGCCAAAGTTGCCAAAATAAGATAACTACTGGTCATTATTGACTCCTGCCACAGTGCGTTCTATCCAAAATCCACGACCTAAAATCAAAATCATACAAATGGTAATCGCCATTAATAATAGCCAGTTATCGGTAAATAATGAGGCGATAGCCAGTGATACGATGGCAATAACGATTGGAAAATAACGTTTGATACTTTGAAATTGCTCATACGCCAATATGGCAAATAGACAGACCAGTGCAAAGTCTAAATGCGGGATCAAATCACTTAGTGTACTGCCGATTAGCACCCCAATAGCACCCGCTACTACCCACCACATTTGATTAAATAAGCTTATGGGTAACATCAATGCTTGTCTTGACTGCTGTGGCAAGCTGGTCATTACTGAGAAAGTTTCATCGGTAAGCGCAAATAGACAATAGGTTTTGGCCAACTTGTTGTGAGGCAAAGACTGCAACAAAGGCATGGCATAAAACACATGACGTAGATTAATCGCGGCAATATTAGTGGCAATATTGCCAATAGGTAGGCCTGCGCTGAGCATCGGCAAACACGCATATTGAGCAGCGCCAGCATATAGTACGACACTCAGCATAATTGTCGCCCACACCGGAATACCGGCTACTTGAGCAAGCACACCGAAAGCAATGCCAGCAGGCAAATATCCCATGGCGACTGGGAGGCTTCTTTTAAACCCTTCGGCCCAGTGATGGCTATTCTGCTTATGCAGCGCCTGGTGTCTTGAATCCGTAGTCAAAGGACCTCCTTATATTTATCGTTTTATGCTTGGCATTAATCTTAAATTTTATTATCGAGCCACGCTTAAGTTTTAGTCGATTTTAATATCGCCTATGGTTTGAGCCACATACCATAACTCATAATAGTAACTTTTTAGAAATGTTTAGTGACTTTTTAATCTATCAAAATTACAATAATTAATTATTATAGTAAATATTTACGGTCTTTTTGACACAAAAGCTAATAATCTCTTATTTTTTAGAGGTTATCTAATAGTATTTCTCACACGTGTTATGAGTAATTTTTATAAGGACATTGTATGTCACAGTCTAATATGAAACCGACCCCGCCACCGGGTGCTAATGACAATTTAGACAGCCATCTACCCCATGATGGTAATGAGTACCTATTTACCGATACTTTTCCTAAAGGAACAGGAAAAGGTCTGATTATTACCGCTATTGCGGCTGTCATTAGTTTGATACTTTTTAATGTTCTACCTTTTGAAACCGATGTCAATAAGGGCTTGGCGATGTTGGTGTTCATCGGGATGCTATGGCTAACTGAAGCATTGCATGTCACCATTACTGCCATTCTGGTGGTCATTGTCGGCGTGGCAATCGGTATTCCAGAATTTGATACCAAGTCGGCCTTATCGAGTTTTGCGAACCCGACCATCTATCTGTTCTTTGGGGGATTTGCGTTAGCAGCTGCTCTGCATGTCCAGAAACTAGATGAAAAGATTGCTTTAAAATTAATCTCTTTGTCTGGTGGAAAACTAGGCAACGCGGTGGTGCTGATATTCTTTGCCACAGCAATGCTCTCTATGTGGATATCAAATACCGCTACAGCAGCCATGATGTTGCCCTTAGCGATTGGTATGTTGTCACAGGTAGATCGTCAAAAAGACCGTGGCACCTTTGTGTTTGTACTACTGGGTATCGCCTATTCTGCAAGTTTGGGCGGGCTAGGAACCATTGTTGGTTCTCCGCCAAATGCTATCGCTGCCAAAGCGTTAGACATCTCATTTGTGGATTGGATGAAGTTTGGTTTGCCACTGACATTTGTACTAACACCTCTATTATTGGGTGCGATGTATCTGGTATTAAAACCTAATTTAAATGTGCGTATCAGCAGTGTGAATCAACCTGAAATTCCTTGGACCACACCAAGAATTATTACCATCGTCGTATTTATAACAACGGCATTGTGCTGGATATTCGGTAATAAACTGGGTGAGATGCTAGACATTGCTGATATTGATTCTATTATCGCGCTATGTGCTGCAGTGGCTGTGGTGAGTTTTGGCTTGGTATCTTGGAAACAAGTTTCAGACAACACTGACTGGGGCGTGCTCATGTTATTCGGTGGTGGTATCGCTTTGTCTAACATATTGAAGTCTTC
>Ga0208670_100150_pt1 | contig 23652 bp, 35 predicted proteins | sample 24BtaG_FD_184098 | JGI IMG/M metagenome (GOLD analysis project Ga0208670, IMG submission 184098) | Marine viral communities from Cariaco Basin, Caribbean Sea - 24B_WHOI_OMZ_CsCl (SPAdes) (version 2) | ecosystem: Environmental > Aquatic > Marine > Oceanic | place: Caribbean Sea: Cariaco Basin...
TTCTTCTGGAAATTCATTGTGATTCTCCGTGGGGGAGCGGTCCATGCGTTTTTACTGAACATCTGGGAGGGCCGGCTCCATTGGTTTTTATTTCTAGATGTTCAATTGAACATTTATGGTAACAGCAAACGTCTATTAGGCAAGATAGTTCATGTTTGAATTAGTGAAACGTGCGTTCCCGAACAACCAAGGAAAAGGTAGGCTGATAAAAAGGGTTTCCTCTCATTTTTCAGGGCGATTTTTATGTTAAGCGCATTCAGCTTGGTTACTCCCACCGAGATTGTGTTCGGGCGCGGGCTCGTTGCTCAACTGAACCAGCGGGCGGCGAGCCTGGGCAAGCGGGCACTGATTGTCCACGGTAGAAATCCCGGCAGACTCGCCGAGACATTTGAATCGCTTAAGGATGTGGACGTTGACCAAACGCTGGAAATCGAAAAAGAGCCGGATCTTGAAACGCTTGTAGCCGCCATTGATAAAGGCAAATCGCAGAGCATTGATCTGGTGCTGGGAATTGGCGGCGGTTCTGTTATGGACTCGGCAAAGGTGATGGCTGCGATGTTGCCAAGCCAGACGAATTTGTTGAGTCATTTGGAAGTGGTCGGCAGCGGGCTGCCATTGTCTGCTCGGCGCCTGCCGCTGATTCTGGTGCCAACGACTTCAGGTACCGGCGCGGAGGTCACTCGAAACGCTGTTATTGATGTCGCCGATGCCCAGCGCAAGGTTAGCCTCAGGGATAATCAGTTGTTGCCTGATCTTGCCTTGGTTGATCCGGCGCTGACCGATAACTGCCCTAGGCAGGTGACCCTGCATTCAGGCTTGGATGCGATCACTCAGGTGATCGAGCCTTATCTCTCTTCGCGTTCAAACCTGTTCACCGACATGTTGTGTAAAGAGGCGATTCCCAAAGGGCTTCTTGCGTTAAAGCAGCTGATGGAGGGCGAATCTCGGGAAGCGCGAGATGCTATGGCGCAGGTGAGTCTGTTTGGCGGAATGGCTCTGGCGAACTCGGGGCTTGGGGTTGTACACGGCATCGCCGGGCCGCTAGGCGGTTTGTGTGGCGCGCCCCACGGGGCTATATGTGGTGCATTGTTGCCTGCGGGCATTGCCGCGAACCGTGATAGCGTGGTTGAGGTAGAGCACAAGGCTCGAATCAATCATGTAATTGGTTGGATTGCGGAGGTATTCGAAGTGCCAGCCGGCAAGGCTCTTGAGAGTTTTCGCGAATGGATTGTTCAGAATGGCTTGCCGGGGCTGGCTTCGATCGGTGTGACGGAAGACCACATTAAGTCAGCCGCACAGGCAGCTGCTAGTGCTTCCTCTATGAAGGCTAATCCTGTTGTGCTGCCTGCAGACATTATAGAAAACGTCATGCGCCAATCGCTGTGATCAAGCGTCGGTAGTAAGCGTTAACAGCTCCTGCAGCATGCTGTAACTCAGGCCCCAAATGCAGTATCCCTGATACCGGCAGCAGGGCATGTTTAAGGTGCCGAGCGGAGTTCGCCAGGGCAGGGTGCTCTGATTTTCCTTTTTAGCGAGGAAGGATAGGGGAACCCACACCACTTGTTGCACTTCGTGGTTTAGCATGACGGACGAAGGTCCAAGCCATTCGTAAACATAAGGTGTAATGACCATCGGCCGCCAGCGGCTGTGATGTCGGGTGAGCAGGTCCGATAACCGAGTATGGAAACGACCATGTTGCTTGAGATCGACGCCGGTTTCCTCGAGGGTTTCCCGTTCGGCGGCGGCACGGGTGGAGGGGTCCTCCGGTTGCAGTCGGCCTCCGGGGAATGCCATGTCCCCAGACCAGGGATCACCTACCCGGCGCGCCCGCTGGATGAACAGCAGTTCCGTTTCACCGTGCTCGGTCTTTCGATAGACCAACGCCACGGAAGCGCGGGTGACGCGCCGCCGGAACGGTAGTTTTTGAGGGCGCAGGTTTCTGGCCCAGCGTGAGAGTGCCGCATCAGGCAAAGTCGTACTCTCCGCCTTTCTCCAGAGCGGATTTGTAAGCAGGCCGGGCGTGGACGCGCTCTACCCAAGCGGTGATGTTGGGCCGGTTCTTGCCAACGATGCCCCGAGCAACGGAGGCTTCCAGCGGGAAACTCATCTGAATATCCGCCGCGCTGAGGTTATCCCCCAGGAACCATGTGTTCTTCGCCAGATGGGCTTCGACAAAATCCAGGTGGGTTTTGATCATCGGACCAATGAAGATTTCATTGGTTTTGTCTGAAATACCTTTGGCCACGGGCTTGATAAAGAAGGGCATCGGGCTGGTTTTTACTTTCTCGAACACCAAGCGCATCACCAGTGGTGGCATCAGGGAGCCTTCGGCGTAATGCAGCCAGTAGGTGTAATCCAGCCAGGCCTGGCCACCGGCTTCTGGCAGCATGGTGTCTTTGCCGTAGGTGTGAGCCAGGTATTCGATAACCGCGCCCGATTCCGCCACCACCAGATCACCGTCAGTAATGACTGGCGATTTACCGAGCGGGTGTACCTTCTTGAGACTTTCGGGTGCCAGCATGGTTTTGGCATCGCGCTCGTAACGCTTGATCTCGTACGGCACGCCCAATTCTTCCAGCATCCAGAGAATCCGTTGTGAGCGAGAGTTGTTCAGGTGATGGACGGTAATCATGCAGAACTCCGTTTGCATTGGAATTAGATTAAGACTGATAGAGTAGTCCGAAACGGCTTGTTTGGATCACCTCACCTTGCCGAAGATTAGGTCAACGGCCTGCATGATACTGTCGCTGCAACAGTTGAATCGCTTCAGCCTGTTCCGGAAACGGGCCTTCAACCGTAACGTTTGGCACTACGCTATTAATGGGCAGTGTTGCTACCGGTGGTTGTGGCAGGTCCATCTCGTTCAGCCACGCGCTTAGCTGCTCTGAAGAGCTGGCGTAAACGATGCGGCCGAGGCCTACCCAGCCGTGAGCTGCGGCACACATGGGGCAATGCTCGCCAGAGGTGTACACAGTGGCTTCGGCACGCTCTTCAGGTGTCATGTTGGTCGCAGCCCAGCGCGCAATGGCAAACTCGGGATGCTGCGTACTATCACCGCCGGCGGTGAGGTTGTGGCCTTCGTACAATACATTGTCGTTTGCATCTACCAGCACCGACCCGAATGGCGGGTTGCCGGACTCTAGCGCTTCAGCGGCCAGCTCAACGCATCGGTCCAGATAATTGATGTCAACTTGATTACTCATAGCGTGCTCCTTTTTGTCCTGAACACCAGCAGTTGGTTATTTGCAGGCATCGAATGATTTTCTGACAGGGTTAACCCCACATTTTCCGCCAGTTTACTGATATCTTCCAAATCCCGGATGCCCATGTGGGCCGCATTGGCCTTCAGGTGTTGGTCAAAATGCGCGTTGCTTTCACTGGTATAGCGGCCCTGACTGTTGAATGGGCCATACAGACAAAAGGCTCCTTCTTTGGGCAAGCGTTCGCCAATGTTGCGGAACATGTGTTCGACCTCTTCCCAAGCCATAATGTGGGCTGTGTTTGCCGAGAAGGCCCAGGTGAAGGCTTCAACGGGCCAAGGGGGAGTGGCTACGTCCAGTTCTAGCACCGGTAGGATATTGGGCAACGCAGCTTGTGCCAACCGAAGGCGACACGTATCCGCCGCCTGTGGATGATCGGTCGGCTGCCACTGCAGATGAGGCATAGCCGTGGCAAAATGCGCGGCGTGCTGGCCGGTGCCTGTGCCCACTTCCAACACCTTACCTGACGCAACAAAGATTTCTTGAAGCTTTTCGAGAATCGGTGCTTTGTTGTTCTCACAAGCTTGAGAAAAGGGAAGGCCCGTGGACATTGAGTTACATCTCCTGTTGCTGAGCACTGTTTTCAGGTTCTGCGCGCATATAATGCGATGATACCGATGAAGAAAACCGACATCGCTGCCACCATGAAGGAGCATACATTGAATCAGAAAGGATCACTCACGTCATGGAACGACGCCAAAGGCTTTGGCTTCATCACTCCGGAAAACGGTGGCGACCGCATCTTCGCACACATTAGCGCTTATCAGGGGCAGGGCCGGCCTTCTACCGGGCGCCAAGTGAATTTCGCGCTCACCAAAGACAAACAGGGGCGGCTGCGTGCGTCGCAGTTTCAGTATGCCGGCGCGGCTCGCTTGAATGCTTCCGTCGCGCCGGGTGTTTGGTGGGCGTTGTTGATTGCTTCCGGGGTATTAGGCGCACTTTCGCTGCTGTGTTGGCTGGGCTATGTGCCGCTGCTGCTTCCCGCGGCTTACGGCGTGATGAGCCTGATAACGTTTCTGATGTACGCTGTTGATAAAGGTGCGGCGGAACGGGGTAATCGGCGGGTGCCGGAGGGGCGATTGCACTTGTTTGAGCTTCTCTGTGGCTGGCCGGGAGCTTTGGCAGGCCAGCAGTTCTTTCGGCACAAAACCCGAAAAACCTCGTTTCAGGCAACCTTCTGGTTGCAGGTGTTTCTGAACCTGGCGGCGCTTGGCTGGTTGCTGACTTGGCCGGAAGCGGAAGGCGCGCGGCAGGCTCTGGGTATAAAGCCGGTTTGGCTGATCCAGATGTCGCTTTGAATACTATCCACTAAAAAAGTGAGCCCCGGAGGCGGCGATGAACGAAGACTGGCTGAAAGCGTTACCAAAAGCAGAACTGCATCTGCACCTTGAAGGTGCCCTTGAGCCCGAACTGATGTTTACACTGGCCCGGCGTAATGGCATTGAGTTGCCGTGGAGCGATGTTGACGCGCTGCGCCAAGCTTATTCCTTCAATAATCTGCAAGAGTTCCTGGATCTGTATTATCAGGGGGCCAACGTGCTGCGCACGGAACAGGATTTCTACGATCTCACGTGGGCTTATCTGCAGAAATGCGAGGCGCAGGGCGTGGTGCATGTTGAGCCTTTCTACGATCCTCAAACGCACACCGAGCGTGGCATTCCCTTTGAGGTGGCGATTCATGGTATCAGCGCCGCCTTGCGTGATGGACGAGAACAGTTGGGTATTTCTAGCGGGCTGATTCTCAGTTTTTTGCGTCACCTGTCTGAAGACGAGGCTTTTGGCAGGCGCTGGATTTGCTGAAAGTGAGCCGTATAGATCACGGTGTGCGTGCCGCAGAAGATCCGAGATTGCTCGATAGGCTGGCGGATGAGCAAATACCGCTAACCGTGTGCCCTCTATCGAACACCAAGCTTAAGGTGTTCCCGGACATGACCCACCACAATATTCTGGATTTGCTGGAGCGCGGCTTGAAAGTCACCGTGAACTCGGATGACCCATCCTATTTTGGTGGCTATGTGCTGGAGAATTTCGTGGCGCTGCGAGATGCCTTGGGGATGACCGAAGAGCAGGCCCGCAAGTTGGCGCAAAACAGTATGGATGCCCGGTTGGCCTTATAAGCCCATTGTGCTGGTCTTATTGCCCCGTAGACAATGTTTGCCATTGAACCTAACGGAGCAAGAGCAACGATGGCACGAGTAAGGGCACACGATGGCGCCAAGCTGAAAGTTCGGGAAATTGGCCGGGGACCGGTGGTTATCCTGCTTCATGGTTTTGGTATGGAAAGCCGCCATTGGTTGCCGATTGTGTTGCCGTTGGCGCATAAGTTCCGGTTTGTACTGCCAGACTTTAGAGGATTTGGTGGGTCTTCGCGGCTCAGCTGCAGCGAACCCTGTGTGCTGACCAGCCACGCCAAGGATCTGGATGCCGTCATCCGTGCCTACAGTCACGGCAAACCGGTTGGTTTGGGCGGCATCTCCATGGGGGCCAGTACGTCATTGCGCTATATGGAAATGTTCGGCACCGAGGCTATCCGCCATTACGTCCATATTGATCAGGCTCCGCGTATATCTCATGCCCCGGACTGGCCGTGGGGCATTTTCGGAGAGCAGGGGCCTGAGCGAATCCGTGACTGGCAGCCGCTGCTGGATAAAGTGTCGAAGATTGATCCTCAAACACCCTATGAAGCTCTACCCCTATCCCTGCGAAAGCAGTTGCATGAGAATTTGGCCGGTTTCATGGGAGCGGCGCTGAGTCGCAACTGGATGAAATGGAGCGCGGGGCAGCTTATGCGGGTGCCGCAAATTTCTCGTCAGCTTGTGCCGTTGGATAACTGGTACACCTTGTATCAGCACATGCGTGCCTACACAGAGCGGGAGTACGACTTTCGGGGGCTTTTGCCAACTCTGGACGTGCCGACCACGGTGATCGCGGGGCGTCGTTCAGAAATGTACCCTTGGGAGGGGCAAGCGCGTATGGCGGCTGCGCTGCCTAACGCGAGATTGGTTACCTTTGAAAACAGCGGGCATGTGCCGCTGATTGATCAGCCCATTGCCTGTATCCGAACGCTGGGAAAAGCGTTCGGATAAGACGTTCAGGCTAAATGATCGGGTGCCGGATTATTCAGCGGGCGCCCACAATCCCTGCAATTGCCCCAGCAGTGAAGAGCCAATGCCTTGGTTGCCCAGGAAACTGAGAACCACCGGCACAAACTGCTGCACCATAGCGGCATCCATTCCCAAGGCCGAGAAGGCTGACTGAACCCCATCCATTGATGAAATGTTGGAAAGCAGGCCTTCGGCTAGCCCGCCACCGCCCCCTAGAAGGCTGGACAGTCCAGAGGTTTCACCGCTCAAGTTGTTGATGGCTTCTTGGCCAAGTTGGTTTTGTGCCAACTGTAACAAGGCGCCGGTACCGCCAACAGCTTGGGCTTGGGTAACACCTAAATCGTTGGTCAGCTGGCCTACCAGTTGCTGGGCTTCGCCATTTACTTCAGTCGTTGGCGATAGCGCCATGGCGCCGGTGTTCAGAGCATCGTTCAGACCAAACGCGCCGGCGTTAGGGGCGAGCAAATAGATACTGGAGACTAGGAGGAACTGTTTGAGGATAGCATTCATGCGTGGGTCCTGATTTTGATTATGCGAGCGAATGCTTTTTATCTTGGGGCATTCCGAGGCTTTTTACAGTGCAGGAAACCGAAACATTGCCGAGATGGTAATGTTTGGCCGTATTTTGGTTTTGTAATCAAGGCGCTTATGCTGATGGTTCAGGATGAACAACTAGGACGGTATTGGGAATGGTTGAGGCGATTCAGACTAATGGCTTGCTGCAGATTTTACTACTCACATTGATGGCTGGGGCGGCGATGCCGGTGGGGGCAGCTCTGGCGTCGGTGGAGCGAATTCACCCGGGCTGGCTGGAATCCGAACTGCATCACAGCGTGATCGCTTTTGGTGGTGGCGCACTTTTGGCTGCCGTCGCGCTGGTTTTGGTGCCAGAAGGTATCGCCAATCTGCAAATACCAGAGGTGGTTGCGTGTTTTGCCGCTGGCGGAATCACCTTCATGCTGATCGACCGTTGGTTGGCTGCGAAGGGTTCGTCAGCCAGTCAATTGGTAGCGATGTTGACAGACTTTGTGCCGGAGGCCTTGGCGCTCGGGGCGACCTTTTCTGTTTCGAGCGAGGGCGGCGTGCTGCTCGCCAGCATTATCGCACTTCAGAATTTACCGGAAGGCTTCAACTCTTATCGGGAACTAGCCCAGTCAACTCACTATCGCGGGTTTAAGATCGTGGGCATTTTTGCTCTGATGGCACTACTCGGCCCCGCATCCGGGGCCGCGGGTTATTTCTTTTTGTCGGATTCCCACCACTTGGTGTCTGGGATTATGCTGTTCGCAGCGGGTGGGATTCTCTACATTATTTTTCAGGACATCGCGCCCCAGTCGCGGCTTGAGAAGCACTGGGGCCCGCCACTGGGCGCGGTGGCCGGCTTCCTGCTGGGTTTGATTGGGTCGATGATGCTATCAGGGTAGGCCGCAGGCCCTCGGTGCGGTTATTATGCCGGTCTTCCTAAAACGCTTACCCCACATTCATAGAGCAGGAGCCCGACGATGGCAGAAGTATCACTCAAGGAACAACTTGGCACGGCCGTAAAAGAAGCCATGCGTAATAAAGATCGCGAGCGGCTGGTTACCTTGCGGATGGCCCAGGCGGCGGTGAAACAGATTGAAGTTGATGAGCGCCGCGAGCTTGGTGACGATGACGTTCTGAAAGTGCTCGACAAGATGCTCAAGCAACGTCGCGATGCAGCTAGTCAGTATGATGACGCTGGGCGGGCTGAATTGGCCGATAAAGAACGCGCGGAAATGAAGATCATTGAAGAGTTCATGCCGGCAGCCTTGGCCGACGAAGAATTGGAAGGCTTGATCCGTGACGCGGTGAGTTCAACCGGCGCTCAGGGCATGCAGGACATGGGCAAAGTCATGAACGAATTGCGCCCCCAGGTAACCGGCCGGGTGGATATGGGGCAGCTGAGCCAAAAAGTTCGAGCTGCTCTGGCATAAATTTAGGCCAAAAGGCCGCATTCCCACAAGGAATTAGTAATGAGCGATAACCCGTTAGCCCAGATTCTCGAAATGGATGGCGAGGAACGATACGACTATTTTCTGGATGCCGTGGTGGAAGAACGCGAGCTCTGGATCCTGGTCAATTCAGACAATCAATTTCTGAAGATTGTGTCAGAGGAAGACGGCGTTGGTTATCTCCCGGTATGGCCGAGTGGGGATTTTGCGGCTGATTACGCCAGTGGTTCCGGCGATCTGTCTCCGAAAGCGCTGTCACTCCCTGACTTCTTCAAGAAGTGGGTGCCGGGCCTAACCCGCGACAAGCTCGAGGTTGGCGTGTTCCCCGGTGCCGACAGCGAGCTTTGGATCACTGAGCCCGAAGCGCTGAAGAGCGATCTTCAGGAGGTGCTGTCCGGTTCGTTCTGAACCGGAGATTAACAAGTCCTCATTTCAGGTTGCGATCCTTGTGCTAGATTGAGGTTAGCCATCCGTATTCACGTTGGGGTGGCAAAGCCGAAATAGCAGTTATCGATACTGATAAGGAGGCACGATATGGAAGCAAAATCGGATAAGACCGAATACGATCAGGTTCGTGAGGATCTGAGAAAACTTCAGGCAGATCTTTCCACGCTCGCTAAAAGTGTGGCTGATGGCCAAAAGGGCAACATCAGTAATCTACGGGATGAAATTCGAAGGGAAAGCCTTGCCGCGTTTGATCAGGTAAAGCAGCGCGGTGACGAAGCGCTCACCCGGGCTAGGGATGCCAGTGGCAAAGCAGTGGAGAGTGTAGAGCATAAGATTGAGGAGCGGCCCTTCCTCAGTATTGTTCTTATGTTCCTTGCCGGTGTGTTGGTTGGTCGGTTTTTGGATCGCTGATCATGCCTGATTCGGATTGGTTACAAGGTGCCCTGCGCAAGGCCATCGCAGCTTTTTTAGGCTTTATGTTGGGCTTTGTGTTGTTGGTTGCCTTGTTGCTTACCGGCTTTTACTTGCTCGTCAACGCCGCCACCGTCGCGCTGACCCCTTTATTGGGGGGAGCCGGCGCTTTGGCGGTGACGGGCTTGTCCTGCCTATTGTTGTTGTCCCTTTTCTTTTATCGCATGACTCGCCCCCTGCCTTCGAAGCAGTCAGAAGGTTCGGGCAGCGGCCACTCGAGCGGCTCTCCCATCGAGTCGATTAAACGGCTCATTCAGAAAAACCCGCTGGAAGCGGCGTTGGCGGCTTTTGCCTTAGGCGTGGCTGAGCAGAAGGACCCCCGTATGAAGTCTCTATTGATGCAGGGTGGCATGGCGCTCGCGAAAGAGGCCGGGCGAAATCAGGAAAACGGCGATGCAGAGGGCGCAGCTTCGGAAGCGGCAAACGATGCAGCGGATAGTCAAAGCTCTTAAAGATTTACGCGGCTGCCTATATATCCCATTCCTTAAGCGTGTTAAAACGTCGCCTCGCGAGGGTCGGCAATCTTTGGCGAACCTGGGCGCACGTTCATTCATCAGGATTTCAGCATGTCAGACAAATTTTTTTACAAAGGCCGGCAAGACGCTCGCCAGCATCACACGGCTTACGGTGGTTTTAAAACCAACGCCAGCCAGAAGAGTGGCAGCGAGAAGTTCCCTTTATCCTTGGTGGTGACCAGTGAGGCTCGTAAAGAAGAAGTAGAAGCCCAGGTGGCCGAAGCCAACCTCTACGCCAACATTACCGTTGATACTCGTGACGGCGCGGTGGACTCGATTGGTGAATTAACCGCGATTTTGAACAAGGGCGAGACGGTTACGGTAACTAAAACGCCTTCGCGCAACGATCCGTGCAGTTGTGGTAGCGGGCTGAAGTTCAAGAAGTGCTGTGGTTAAGGCTGTTTTGAGATTGGGAAAGTTTCTATGACGATTTGTGGTGTTGAACTGAGTGGCAGCGATGCCGTCATCTGTTTGCTGAGTCTGGACCGTGGCCAGTTCAGTTTGCCGGAGTGTAAGGTGCGCAAATTGTCGCTGCCGAAGAATCACACCCGCGAAGACTTGCAACAGTTTCAGAAGGCGTTTGCTGAGTTGATGGCGGAACATGGGGCCACCGGCGTTGCCATCAAAGAACGAATGCCGAAAGGCAAGTTTGCAGGTGGCGCGATTAGCTTTAAGCTGGAAGCAACTATTCAGTTGATTACCGATGTGGCGTTAGACGTAAAATTGCTGACGCCCGCATTGATTAAATCCACGTTGGCATCTAAGCCGCTGCCGATCCCGTTCTCTGACACTGGCCTGAAGGTGTTTCAGGAAACCGCGTTCACTGCAGCCTATGTTGGCCAGATGACCAAATAAACGTGTGAGTTCCCCTCAGGTTTGGAGCGCAAATGGCAAAAGCCCCCATCGAAGCGCGGCAACGAGCAACGCTTTCACGGCTGGATAAGTTCAGCCGCTTTACCGACAGCAGCATTGGCATCCCGTTTACCAAATTTAAAATCGGTGCAGAGGCCATTATCGGTGTGGTGCCGGTGGTGGGCGATGTTGCAGGCTTGGTGCTGGCGAGTTATGTGCTGGTGGAAGCCCAGCGAGCTGGGGCAAGCAAAGGGGTTAAACTGAAGATGCTCCGTAACATGGGCATCGACTTCGTGGGGGGCTTGTTGCCGGTATTCGGGGATGCCTTTGATGCGATTTTCAAAGCGAATACCCGCAATACACGGTTGCTGAAAAACTATCTGGAGAAGCAACTCGAGGTAGAGCCGCCTGCGCCACCATTCCCCTGGAAAACGCTGATTTGGTTGTCCGTTCTGTTTGCGCTGGTGACCGGTGGGTTAAGTCTGCTGTTTTAGAACAGCCCAAGCTGGGGTTTTGGAACATCCACAGGAAGAGGTTCCAAGCTCGGAAGCTGCGCCCGTAATAACTCCGTCCAAAGCTCGGCCAACGCAACCGCGTGCGCGTTATCGGGCATGTGCATGAATACATAGGGTTGGACACCGGATTCTAGCCAGCCTTTTACCCGAGTGACCCAGGGCGCAAGGAAGTCCCGGTTTGTTTCTAAATCCGGGTGACCGATGTAGCGGATGACGGGTGGGGCGTCGCTGGGCAGCAAGTGAACGGGAACCCGAGGCTTTTTGCGCTGGGCATCCACGATCACATCGTTGTCGGGGACGGCGGAGAACACTGCCCGGCTGTCCATGCATACGCGGGCCAGCTTGCGCTGGCGCAGCCCCTGATTCAGCGCCTTCTCTTCTTCGCCTTTGGCAAAAAACGCCGGGTTTCTTACTTCTACAGTCCAGTCCAAGGTGTCTGGTGCCGTATCCAGAAAACGCCACAGTTGCGAGAGTCGGTTCGGACCAAAGCTTGCCGGTAGTTGCAGCAGCATCGGCCCAAGGACATCCGATAATGGCGCGATCACATCAAGAAACGCCTGCAGTTCTGATCCCACATTGGTGAGCATGCGCTCGTGTGTGAGGGCTCGGGGCAATTTGAGCAGAAAGCGAAAATCATCTGGTACCTGTTCGCGCCATTGTTCGCACTGCGTTTGGCTGGGAGTAGCGTAAAACGTGGTGTTGCCCTCAACGGTGTTGAACACCCGAGCATAGCGGGCGAGAGCAGATGCCCCGGGCGGCAGCTGTGTAGTCCAGTTTGGGGCTTGCCATTGCGGGCAACCGAGATAGTAGGGCAGAGGCATTTAGATTTTGACCTTGCCTCTAAGCGCCTTGGTTTTACCTTTCTGAGTTTTCTTGTCCACGCGCCGACGTTGGGAACCTTTAGTGGGGCGCGTTGGCCGTCGTGTTTTCTGGATTTTCACGGCTTCTAGAATCAGTTCTTTCAGGCGTTCTAGAGCGTCTTCTTTGTTGAGTTCCAAGGTGCGGGACGATTGTGCTTTGATGATCACAATGCCTTCTTTACTGATGCGCTGATCAGAGAACGCCATCAGCCGCTCTTTATAGAAAGGCGGCAAGGAGGAGCGCTGAATGTCGAAGCGAAGGTGTACCGCAGAGGCCACCTTGTTGACGTTCTGGCCGCCGGGGCCTTGGGCTCGAATTTGCGTGATTTCGATTTCCCAGTCGGCAATTTCTACGGCGTTTGAGATTTTGAGCATAGTACCTGCATTGATGAAGTGATGGTCAGCTTCCGCTTCCTGTTAGTATCATCCTACGCAATCAGTGCTGCGATCAGAAGTGGCGAACTAGCAACGGAGCGCTTTATGAAAGTTATGGTTTTGGGTTCGACGGGGTTAACGGGTGGTCTGTTGGTCAAGAAGCTGCTGGGTAATCCCGGTATTACGGCCGTGGTGGCGCCTGTGCGCCGGCCTTTGGAGTGGAGCCACCCTAATCTGGAAGCGCCGGTTATCGATTTCGATGACATGGAAGCCCATGCTGCTGTATTCGACGTTGATGTGCTCGTGTGTTGTTTGGGCACCACCATCAAAAAAGCCGGTTCGCAGGAAGCCTTCCGTCAAGTGGATTACAGCTACGCCTTGAACGCGGCGAGCTTGGCGAAAGAAGCGGGCGCGAAAGCCTGTATTTTGATGTCGGCCATTGGCGCATCTTCGCGTTCTTCAGTGTTTTACAGTCGGGTGAAAGGTGAGCTGGAAGACGCCATTCGGGCTTTGGAATTCTCGTATCTATCCATCTATCAGCCCAGCCTGCTATTAGGTCAGCGTGAAGAGCATCGCACGGCAGAGGCACTGGGTATGGCGGTGATGCCGGTAGCCAACCGTGCGATGGTCGGGCCTCTGCGTAAGTACCGTGCGATTGAGGCGGAGACGATTGCTGCGGCCATGACGAACGAGGTTGTTCGGATCGAAGCTGGCCACAGCGTTGGTGTGAACGTGTCTGTGCGACAGTATTCAGACATTGTGGCGCTAGCGGGCTTTTAGGCGAGCCAACACTTTTTCTCCACTGTTCGCTTCGTTGTCGATGCCCGCGGCTTTCAGGCGGGCATTCAAATTCCCGTTGTTTTGTTCTTCATCCAGCTCGGTCAAGGCGGCTTCTACGTCTTCCGCCTCCGTTTGGCGAGCGCGAATGCGATCAGCCGATACGTTCAAGTCTTCCATGTGACTGTGCAACCCTGTTGCGTGGCCCCGAAGTTGTCGAGTGACCTGTTCGGCGTGCCGGTTGGCTTTCGCCAGTCGCATTTCACTGTGAAAATGTTTCAGTGCCCGTCCGGAATCCCGCAGCTGTCGGCGTAGCTGGCTTTCCTGTTGCTGTAATTTTGCGTGCTGTTGTTGCTGGCGTTGCAGCACGGTTTCATCCTCGGCGATCAGGTTGGCCAGTTCCAGCGCCAAGGCCTCGTCGTTTTGCTCCAGCGCCTGGCTGGCTTGTTGCTCCCGTTTGTTAATAGCCGCTTGCAGACCGGTGTTGTCGCGCTCGAGCCGGGTTTTCTCAGCCATCAGGTGCGCCAGCTCTCGCTTGGAGCGCGCGATCGCTTGCTCGGCGTCCCGGAGTTCCTGTTCAAAGATACGAATGTCGTTGGCCTCTACCAGCTTTGCGACCGGTTCGTGAGCCGAGGCCCGAAACAGAGTGTTCAATTTGCGCCAGATGCTCATGGTGTTACTCCCCGTATTCTTTCAGCAGTTGATGGGTGCGAGCTTCGGATATGCGGTTCGAAATCCGGCTCTGCTCGTGTTCATCGCGCAGCGTTTTTGAAAGTGTGATGGTGGTGCTGACAAGAAACAGGGCGCTGATCGCCATATAGCCCTTTATCACGATATCCACAGGCGCAAGCACTACACCCGCGGCGGCGGCAAACAGCGCAATCGCGAATGAAACTTTCACAAAAAATACCCAGGAGTTTGAGTTGCTCTTCAGTTCGCTGTCCATGATGTCTTCCTCATTGGCCTTGTTGTTGGGACAACCGAACTGTGCGTCATCGCCGAATGTGTCGCGAGCGTTTCCGGAAAGGTATTGAGGGTGTATCTCTCGCGTATCGAATGATGATACTTTCTGATCGGTGGAGCACAGCGGGAGGAAAGTTCATGGCGCAAACCAGTGCCATTGTCGGCGAGCTTAAACGACAACTAAGGTCCCACGGCCTGACTTATCAGGACGTGGCTGATGCTTTGGGTCTGTCAGAAGCGAGTGTTAAGCGTCTGTTTTCAGAGAAACAGTTTTCACTTAAACGCCTTGACCAGATTTGCACGCTGATGGGCATGGAAATCAGCGATCTGGTACGCAAGCTGGCACCAGAGCCTAAGGTCGAGCAACTGAGCGAGGAGCAGGAAAAGGAACTGGTGTCGGATGTGCGTCTGTTACTGGTCGCCGTTTGTGCCATGAACCGATGGCAGTTTCTGGAGATTCATCAGGTTTACGAGTTGTCGGAAATCGATTTAATTGGCTATCTCGCCAAGCTGGATCGCATGGGGGTACTGGAACTGCTGCCCGGAAACCGATTCAAACTTTTGGTCAGCCACGATTTCGCGTGGCAGCCGGGCGGACCCATACAGAAGTTTTTCGAAGCCGAAGTACAGCAGGATTTTCTGAAGTGCCGGTTTAATCACCCCGGTGAACTGCGGCTGTTCGTAAGCGGTATGCTCTCAACCCAATCGAATGAAGCGGTCCAGCAGAAACTCAAGCGGCTGGCTCTGGAGTTCCGACACTGCCACGAAGAAGATCTGGCGTTGCCCTTGGAACATCGTTTCGGAGTGAGCCTATTGATGGCCATTCGGCCTTGGGAAATCGATGCTTTTGACAGTTTCCGGCGGCCGGAGGCGCTTAAGGATTACCCGCCGTATAGCCGTTGAGGTCAAAGTGGGTTATTGCCGCCGGCCGTTTGAGGAGACGGTGCGCTTTTCTGCTAGTATCCGTGCGCATAAATAATAACTATGTGTTGCCTGTTGGAGGCTTGTTTATGACGGCTCAAACCGTTTGGATCACCGGCGCGTCGTCGGGTATTGGTGAAGCGTTGGCGCTTCAGTTTGCGAAAGATGGCGCCGGGTTGGTGTTATCGGCTCGTCGTGAAGATGAATTGCAGCGCGTGGCCGCTCGTTGTGTTGAGGCGGGTTTGCCCGAAGATAATATTTTTGTGCTGCCTCTGGATGTCACAGACTGGGCTTCTCACGAAGCGTCCACGCAAACGGTAGTGGATCGCTTTGGAGCGATTGATCTATTGGTGAATAACGCGGGCCTCTCGCAAGGCTCGTTGTGCGCCGAAACCGATATGTCGGTGTATCAGAAACTGATGGATGTGGATGTGATGGGCCAGATCGCCCTGACGAAAGCCGTACTGCCACATATGCTGAAGCGCGGCCAAGGTCATCTGGCTGTAACGGCCAGTGTTGCGGGCAAGGTGGGCGTGCCGAAAATGACCGGATACTGCGCCGCCAAGCACGCGATGGTTGGTTTCTTCGATGCCTTGCGGGCGGAAGTGGAAAGCAGCGGTGTGCATGTGTCTACCATTCTTCCCGGCTTTATCCGTACTAATATCGCTAAAAACTCTTTGTCTGCCGATGGCACCCCTCATGGCGAAACCGATAGCGACGTTGCCAGTGGGATGGATGTGGACGAATGTGCGGCCGTGGTTTTTAAAGGTCTAAAAGCCCGCAAGCGTGAAATTCCTGTGGGTAAGGGTAAAGAAATGGCGGCACTTTGGGTGAAACGACTTTCACCGGAGTTAATTTTCTGCCTGACACGCCGTGGCAAACACTCATGAAAAGCGAGCTTTACTGATGAAATTTCCCATCGTTACCGTGACTCTGGTGGTTGCGGCACTGGGGTACGTGTTTTGGAACCAGATACAGCCTGACCCAGCTCAGGTTGGGGCGGCCGATTTTGCCAATCTCGAGGCCAAACCGGTAGACCGCAGTGCCGTGGTGGACTTGGCCATTTCGCGGATAAATGATCTGTGTGAAGAGGCCACTGCAAACGCAAATAGCTCCGAAGCGGAAGACGAATGCGTTGCGCTTGCGGAATCCCGCACCTCATCCTGTCGTCGGGCGGTGTATGATCGCTTTCCGGAAAAGGTGCGGTCTGATGCAGTTTTCAGAGATGTCTCTATTACCACTATGAACTGTCTGGTTCGGCAATCCGGGGTTGTTCAACCCTGACGGCTATATAGTGAGGATGATTGCATTGCCGAAGCCCGGCCTAATGTATAGAGTTAACAAACGCTCACTTTATTTGATGAAATTGATGAGGACACAACGGTGACTGAACTCGTAACTTACGAACTGAACGATGGCATTGCCACCATTACTCTGAACAACGGCAAAGCCAATGCCCTGAGCCATGATGTGTTTGCTGCGCTGAACTCTGCGCTGGACCGAGCTGAAGAAGACAAAGCAATTGTCATACTGACGGGGCAGCCGGGCATGTTCTCGGGCGGGTACGACCTGAAAGAAATGCAGAAAGGCATAGACGCCGCCATGGCGCTGGTGAAAGTGGGCTCTTCGCTGACTCGCCGTCTGGCCGCCTTCCCGACACCGGTGATTGCCGCTTGTGGTGGTCACGCGATTGCCAAAGGCGTCTTTGTGCTGCTGTCTGTGGATTACCGCATTGGTGTAGAAGGCAACTTTAAGCTGGGCCTGAACGAAGTGGCGATCGGTATGACCATGCACCACGCGGGTATTGAGATCGCTCGCCACCGCATGCCTGCGCCTTATTTCTATCGCTCTGTGGTGAATGCTGAAATTTTCAACCCGGAAAGCGCGATCTCGGCCGGTATTCTGGATGAATTGGTTGCACCCGAGCAGCTGATGGAGCGTGCAAAAGCCGTTGCTACTCAGTACAAACAACTGAATATGCGCGCGCACAAGCAAACCAAGCTTAAGGTGAAGGCCGAGTATCTGGCCACACTGGATCGTGCCATTGAGCAAGACGCAGATAAGTCTGATTTGATGGGGTGATGGGTTTGGGTGGCCGCTAAAATGCGGCCGCCCAACTTGGCCTTGATCAATTTACCGTCATATTCCGAAAACCCTGCAATACCAAGCCCTACAGCCGTGTGTCCTGACCTTGCTAACACAGTTTTCCACAGAGTTTGTGGGTAACCGTACTTTTTTATCCCCAGCGATCCGCAAAAAATACTCGGTTTTGCTTGCTTTTGGGCGTAAAAAACGGGTGATTCGGTATTTTTATGGTTGGGCCCCCGCCTTGGTTAAATTAACTACAAAATCCGTAAGCCCGCTTGTAGAGCGGTTCTAGCCTATATGTCCTTACCTTGCTAACACAGTTGTCCACAGAATATGTGCGTAACTGGCTAGGGTTATCCCCATTCTGGGCGGGACGCAGTCATTAGCTGTGCATTACTTCAAGGAACGCCCTTTTTTGTCGGTTTTTATGTGTTAGTCTCTACCTTGGTTAAATTACCGACAAATCTATTTAGCCCGCTCGTAGCGCGGCTGTAGCCTATATGTCCTTACCTTGCTAACACGGTTGTCCACAGTATTTGTGAGTAATTAACAGAAGGAAAATCTTACGATGTCTGAAAAACCGGCCAAGCCTGTTTCGGCTTCCGCCATTGAGAAGCATGTGTATAAAGTGTTTCCCAACGATATGAACTCACACGACACGGTGTTCGGAGGCATGATCATGGCCAAGTGCGACCGTTTGGCGCTGGTTGTAGCCGAACGGCACTCAGCGCATGTGTGCGTGACCGCAGCGGTCGATTCCATCCACTTTCGCGCACCGGCAAGGGGGAAGGATACTTTGTTGTTCAGTTTGACCTTGAACCGCAGCTGGGGCTCTTCGATGGAGATCGGTGCGCGGGTGGAGGCAGAAAATAGCTATACCGGTGATGTTCGGCACATCCTGTCTGCGTTTTTCACCTTTGTGGCCGTAGACGAAGAGGGTAAGCCGGTGGATGTCCCGGAGGTGATTCCCGAAACGAGTGAACAGCGCCGGCGTTATGCCAACGCTGAAATACGAAGGGCCGGGCGCCTGCAAACACGCGAGCAACTGACTAAGGCGAATAGCTGAGTAAAGTCGCATATTTAGCCCAGTCGTGGTATATCACGGCCACGGTGATCAACTTATATTGGAATAGGTGACATGCCAAAAGCGAGTGAGATTAAAAAGAACCAAGCGGTTGAGTTTGATGGACGTGCGTTTTTCGTAAAAGACATCGAGCGTTCGGTGCCCCAAGGCCGTGCCGGTGGCAGCCTGTACCGCATGCGTCTTTATGATGTGGTCACTGGCCAGAAGGTAGACGAAACCTTCAAAGATTCAGACATGCTGAACCTGGCCGACCTGGTTCGCCGTCCGGTTATGTTTTCCTACGCCGACGGCGACGAGTACGTTTTCATGGATAACGAAGACTTCACTCAGTACATGCTGAATAAGAGCGCTATTGAAGACGAGCTGCTGTTCATTACTGAGGAAACACAGGGTGTGATGGCTATTCTGGTGAGCGATACCCCGGTGGCCTTGGATTTGCCGCCTACGGTCGAGTTAGCCATTGAAGAAACCGATCCCTCTGTGAAGGGCGGTTCCGCAACGGCACGCACCAAGCCTGCGCACCTGACCACCGGGCTGGTTGTACAAGTGCCTGAGCACATATCCACAGGTGACCGCATTAAGGTCAATGTGGAAGAGCGTAAATTTCTGAGCCGGGCCTGATACTGGCTTCGGAACACGGTAGAGAGGGGCGCTCAGCCTCTCTCTACAGCTCCATCACTTCCAGTTTTTTCCTCAGCTTTGCCCAGCCTATGGGTAAGCGCTTTTCCAGCTCCGCACACCGCGGCGAATCGATGTTAACGTTGCTGAAGCCTTGCTTGCTGCCGTAAATCACCCAGTTGTTGGTTTTGCTTCTGAACACCAAGAGCAGCGGAAACTGGCGTCTTAGTTCCCGGACCAGATTGCCGTTAGCCTCGGGCATTTTGTGGTAGTTCAGCGCAAGCCAGCCTGTGCTGGTTAAGGCCCGGCTGCAGGCTTTAATAAACTGCCTCTGGGCCTGGGCCGGGCTCATCTTATCGGCGCTGTAGAGATCTGTGAGGATCATGTCGGTGCTGGCTTCCGGCAGGTTATCCACAGCCAGCCGCGCATCTTGAATGGTCACCTGCAGCCGGCTGCTGTTCGGCAACGCAAACCACGTGCGGGCAATTTCCGCCACCTTCTCTCGTAGCTCGAAGACTTGGATCTCACTCTTGGGTAGCAGCTTATGTAAACCGTGAGCGAGCACACCGCCCCCCAAGCCCAGAACCGTGACATGCTGAGGTTCATGAAAGGCGATGGGTAACAGCATCGCGCGGTTGTATTCGTGCACCGGTAGGTTCGGAGCCGCGCGAACGATTTTGCTCTGTTCAAACACCGAATCAAAACTGAGTATTCGGTGTTTTCGGTCGTCGATCACCAGAATATTGCCGTACTTGTCCCGGTCTACATGAACAATGTCGCCGGGGATCGCGACGGTGTTAATCGGATTGCTCATTAGTTGGTTGCGTAGCGTTGATGCAGGATCCCTACTCGTTCCACGTAGGCTTTTGTTTCGGCGTAGGGGGGAATGCCCTTATAGCGCCTGACTGCGCCAGGGCCCGCGTTGTAGGCCGCTGTGGCGAGCCGTGTGTCACCCTTGAAGCGCGTAAGCATCTGAGACAGGTAGTTCACGCCGCCGCGAATGTTTTCTGACGCAGTCATCGGATTTCGCACACCTAGTTCTTTTGCAGTGCCCGGCATCAATTGCATCAAGCCTTGAGCGCCTACGGGGGAGAGTGCCTGTGGATTAAATGCAGATTCAGCATGAATAACCGCGCGAACCAGAGCCGGATCTACGCCGTATTCTTTGGCAGCGGTTGTAATCTCGTTCTTGAACGGACGAAGAAACAACGGTGTTTTGCGCCAGTCTACGGTGGAGTTCGGGTCGCAGGCGTAGCAATGGAAGCTGATCACATCGAAGTCAGAGCTGGCCGGTCGTTGGCTGCTGTAGGCAACAACGCCGTGCTGATCCTTGTACCGGTAAACGGTTTCGCTCTTGGTGGAGGGGCGCGGCTGGCTTTTGCTTTTGACGTTGGTAAATTCCACGCGTCCGTCGGGGTGGACAACCCGTTTGATGGTGTCGGCGACTGCGCTGGAACCTGCCGCCCAAGCCAACAGGGAAGTAAGGGCAATAACGAAAACTCTGCGGGTGGTGATGCTCGACGTCATTTCATAACCGGAATGCTGGACCTAAGGCTTCAATGTACCGTTAATGCCAACGGACAGGTACTGCGAAGTGTAGGCTTTTTGTTTGTTTGTGAGAAATTTCGCTCGATGGAGATTATTTCCGCTATGCTGCAAAGAAGATACCTAACAAGGAGTTTCTTATGCCTTTCTCGCCGGTTCATCTTGCCGAACTGAATCTGCTGTTGCAGTTTCCCTCTACCTCCACTCAAGAGGGCATTAAAGTACACGCCAGTCAGGCGGCCCCGGAAACGGTTCGGGCAGCTGCTTCTCTGTTCTCGAAGGGGCTGATTTCGCAGGAAGATGGCGGCTATCTAACCCCTATGGGGTGTGAAGCGGTTGAATTGACGCAGAAGTTGCAGGCCATGTTGGCTGGCGACTAAGAGGCAAGCGATACCACGGCCCTGGCTAGCCAGGGCCATGAACATCTCTGAAGCCCTAGACCTTCGGGCCTTTTCCTTTGAGCACGTTCATCACTACCGTTACAACCAGTAGTATCAAAAAGATAAAAAACAGAATTTTAGCGAAGCCTGCAGCTGTACCGGCTATACCGCCGAAACCCAGCACGCCCGCAATGATCGCAACAACGAGACACACTAAAGCCCAATAGAGCATTGGTTATCCTCCTTTTTTGCAATGCACCATAAACTTGGCACAAGATTGGCGATCCTGCAATTTAGAGAACGGCACGTTAAAGGATGGTCATCGTGCGGTCAGGTTTTAGTCAGTTTTTTCAAGAGGATAAACTGAGGGTGCCAGGGTAGGAGAGCAGCCGATTACACCACGGGCCTGTTTGTGAGCATGCAGGTACCAGCGTCGACCGCCGCGAGGAAAAGTGTCCGATCGGACTTCAAACGTTGCAGTTTCCACCGTAGCAGGGATGGGTCTGCCGTCAGCTAAACGATAGACGCATGCCGTTTCAATCGTGACAGGCTGGCTGGCGGGTAGCGCAATGAATCCGTCGTCTCGAACCCGTGGTTTGCTCCCGTTAATCTCCGTAATTTTGAGGCAGGGGCCGTAATGAATGCGTTTATTGTCGCCTACGGGCTCTTCCAGGCAGTGTTGAGCGCTTAGGAGTACCGTGTTTTCGCCGATGTCCGGATCGACGCCTGGCAGGCTCTGGCATGCCGTGAGCGACACGGCGATAAGCAAGGGGGCAAGCGTTCGAATCATGGGTGGCTCCTCGGCGTTAGCTGCAAGTTTCCTTTGACATCAGATCTTAACGCATCAACCAGCCGACGGTCCCGCCCGTATACATCCTTCCGTATCTGCAGCGTGCCTGCTTTATCAACCCAAGTTGTCCAGTATTGCAGGTGGACAGGGACAGACTTATCCAAAATGGCCTTCACCGGTTCATTTTCTTGCCGGGCCTGTCTAATGTTTTCTTGGGTCCAGGAGCTGTTCAGGGTGAGTAATCTTTCTGCCAGTTCGAACGGGCGCTCAACTCGGATGCAGCCAGAGCTGATGGTGCGCTGTTCCCGACTGAAGTGATACTGGCCCGGCGTGTCGTGTAGATATATCGCATGTTTGTTCGGGAACATGAATTTAACCTGCCCGAGTGAATTGTTGGGCCCGGGCTGCTGAATAAGTTGATACGGAAAGTTGTCGGCCGTTAGGGCATTCCAGTCAATCTCGTCCGGAGCCATTTCGACGCGGCTGGCTCCCCAGCCTTTGTAAACCTTGAAGTTCATCCGGGACAGGTAGCCGGGATCGGCCTGTAATTTGGGCAGCTGGTCTTTGATCATCAGCGTTCGCGGAACCGTCCAGGTTGGGTTAAATACCAAGTAACGAATACGATCACTGAACACTGGGGTTTGCCTGAAAGGATCACCAACGATCACCCGTTGATGCATGACCTCCTTGCCGTTTTCCACCAGAACCATGTCGTAGCCAGCGATATTGACCAGCACATAGGTGTCGCCGAGGGAATCTGGCAGCCAGCGCCAACGCTCGAGATTAGCGTCGATCTGGCGAATGCGCTCAATGGGCATAATGTTCAGAGCTTCCAGTGTTTTTTTGCCGACAAGGCCGTCAGGTTCAAGACCGTGGCGGGCCTGGAACGCCGGTATGGCTGTAATCAGGTTGCCCGCATAAAGCTGGCTTTCGGGGGTGTCGAGGGCACTGTAATGGGTGTCGTGGTCAGCGGGCGGAAGATCACCCAGCAACCTGAGCTGCTGACGAATCGCGGGTATGCGTGGGTCGCTGTCGCCCGGATGAATGGTGGGGCCTGAATCGTGTAAAGGCCAAGGCCGGCCAAGCAGGCCGGAGAGCTGGCGCCGGTACTCGCGCAGTTTCTGATAGGCTGGAAAAGGCGGTTTGAAGGATTGTAGGGTCTGGTAGACGGTTTCGTCTTGCAAGGCTTGTTCAAGGGTCGATTGTAAGAGGGGTTGCCGCTTCTGAGAGAGCCATTGCGCCTGAATGGTTTGCGAGTCCACCTTACCGTCACGAAGATGGGCAGCGAGTAATAGAAAGGCATCGGTAAAAATCAGATCCAGCTCTTCGGGAAGCGTCTGCGAGGCATCAACCGCTGATCTGTGAATAATGTCGCGTAAGGCCTCTTGGTGGTAATCAGCCGGGTTCAATCCGTCATCGGCCAACTCGTTAATCGCCTGAAGTAATTCGTGGCGAGCAATGGGGGATGTCCAGACTGGCTGGTAATGATGGTTTTCGTGAAACGGGGTGGCCTCGCTCTGGGCATTTTGTGCAAATGCCAGTAGCATTATGACCATTAGGCAGCTTTTAATGTTTGCCAGCGATTCTGCATCCTGCACATCGTCCTCCTCGTAAATATCTTGCAAACTGAGCCGTCAGGCTTGCTGGAGTTTATAGTTCTTTATGTCTGACTTGTCAGTTGTTCAGTATATTTTGATTGCGCTGATTTTCGTGTGGAGCGGTTTTGTGCGTTCCGGTTTAGGATTTGGTGGCGCTGTTCTGTCATTACCTTTTCTATTACTCGTGCTGGACGAGCCGCTGGTTTTTCTGCCGATCATCTCTATCCATTTGTTGGTGTTCTCTTCGTTAACTATCTGGATGAACAACCGTAAAAGCCGGACCTCAATTGAGGGTGCGCAACATGCCGGCACCGTTGATTGGCACTATTTGGGGCGGATGCTCGCGATTCTAATCGTGCCAAAACTCATCGGCGTGTTCGGCCTGATCACCCTGCCGGGCCACATTCTCAGTGCGATCATATTCGTTATTGTAGGCCTGTATTCGGTTTCTTACATCGTCAACAAGCCCTTTCGAAGCGGGAGCAAAGCGGTTGATGCTGTGTTCTTGATGCTTGG
>Ga0208670_100151_pt1 | contig 23640 bp, 15 predicted proteins | sample 24BtaG_FD_184098 | JGI IMG/M metagenome (GOLD analysis project Ga0208670, IMG submission 184098) | Marine viral communities from Cariaco Basin, Caribbean Sea - 24B_WHOI_OMZ_CsCl (SPAdes) (version 2) | ecosystem: Environmental > Aquatic > Marine > Oceanic | place: Caribbean Sea: Cariaco Basin...
TAGGCGCTGGTGTGGTTGCTAACGTACTTAGCTAAGCATTAAAGCACTAACGCTATCAGAGCAATCTGATCACGTTAAGCAGTTAGAAAAAAGCCATCCTTAAATAAAGGGTGGCTTTTTTTGTGGGTGTAGAATAAGTGATTAAATATGAATGTTTGAAGAGTAGGGTTGAATAAGAAGATATTCCCATTTTAACTGTATTTATAAAAATTCGTTTTTAAACCTGCTTGCTATCTATTGTAATTCTTGACTGAGCTTGCTATATTAACGCTGCAGCTTATCAGCACCTTTTATGCTAAATATTTAAGATTATTATGCATATAAAGTGTGTAGATAATAAGGTTTCAGAATAGTGACATCAAGGCGATAGAAGAATTTTATTCCTAAATGCTTGCATTCTATGCCAAATATTGTATAATGCTGTCCTTTACACCCATAGGCGATTGGCTCAATTGGTAGAGCATCGGTCTCCAAAACCGAGGGTTGTAGGTTCGAGTCCTACATCGCCTGCCATCTTCTTATCACATCTTTGTCATACCCCACCATCTCCGAAGTGAGTTCTTTATGAGCAATAATCAAGATAACCTCGAGACTAAGTTATCTGATGCCAAGGCAGTTGCTGGTGGAATGCTGTCCAAAGATAAGCACGTTTCAGCTGGCAATCAATCGACTGCTGTTGAAGTTGCTAAAACTGGTTCAGTAAAAGATGTGATTTTGTGGCTATTAGCCGCAGCAATTTTAATTGGTGCAACGTTAGTTAATCAATACTTACCTGGCTATTGGCAACCTGCCAATGATGTTTGGGTGCGTATTGGTATTATCGCGGCGCTGGTTATCATTGCTTTCGTGTGCTTGGCATTAACAAATCAAGGTCGCGCTTTTAAAATATTATTAAAAGATGCGGCCGTTGAGCTGCGCCGAGTCACGTGGCCAGGCAAAGATGAAACCTTCCAATACACATGGCAAGTGCTTGTCATGATTGCGATTGTTGGCTTCCTTGTTTGGTTATTAGATAACTTTTTTAATTGGTTCGTTGGTATCTTTATTGGTTAATGACGCGTATTAGTGTCCTTTAAGCCAAAATTTACTCATAACGACTTAACTGTAATGATCAGGAGCGTGATATGCGTTGGTATATTGTCCAAGCGTTTTCAGGATATGAAAAGCAAGTACAACGTTCATTAACTGATCGTATTAATCGTAGTGACTTTGCTGATTCGTTCGGTGATGTGTTGGTTCCTACTGAAGAAGTCGTCGAAATGAAAGACGGCAAAAAGCGTAAAAGCGAGCGTAAGTTCTTTCCGGGTTATGTATTAATCCAAATGGAAATGAACGACAACACTTGGCACATCGTTAAAGACTGCCCACGTATTATGGGCTTTATCGGTGGCACGCCAGAGACGCCTGCGCCTATTACGCAAGTAGAAGCAGATCGCATCTTGAACCGTCTGAACCAGACTGAAGCTGACCCGCGTCCTAAGACTCTATTTGAGCCGGGCGAAGAGTTGTTGGTTATCGATGGTCCATTTACTGACTTTAAAGGGTTGGTTGAAAAAGTGGATTATGAGAAGTCTAAGCTACATTTAACGGTAAACGTATTTAATCGACCGACTCAGGTCGAGCTTGAGTTTAGTAAAGTTGAAAAGCTAGACTAAACCAGCAACAAATTCATCAACCGGGGAGCTGTTAGTCAATAAGGGTTATACCACATTGATTTGGCGCTATTACCCATAAAGGAGAGTATCTCATGGCTAAGAAGATTGATGGTTACATCAAACTACAAGTGCCTGCAGGCAAAGCAAATCCTTCACCACCGATTGGTCCAGCATTGGGTCAAAAAGGCGTGAACATCATGGCGTTCTGTAAAGAATTTAACGCTGCGACCTCAAATCAAGAGCCGGGTCTACCGATTCCTACTGAGATCACTGTATACAGCGATAAGTCTTTTACCTTCATCATGAAGTCGCCACCAGCTGCATACTTACTACGTAAGGCTGCTGGCATCGCTAAAGGTTCTGGTACACCAAACACCGCTAAAGTCGGTAAAGTGGACCGTGCTCAGTTAGAAGAGATCGTTAAGACTAAAGATGCAGATTTAACTGCTGCTGGTCTTGATGCTGCTGTCCGTACCATCGCTGGTACTGCACGTTCAATGGGTATTACCGTGGAGGGTGTGTAAATGAGCAAACTTACTAAGCGTCAAAAGTTAATCGCTGAGCGTGTAGAAAACGAAAAATTATACACTCTTGAAGAAGCGGTTCAAATCTTAAACGATTTGCCAGCTCTTAAATTTAAAGAGTCTATCGACATCGCAGTAAACTTGGGCGTTGACCCACGTAAATCTGACCAAGTCGTTCGTGGTGCTACCAACCTACCTGCTGGTACTGGTAAAACCAAACGCGTTGCTGTATTTGCTCAAGGCGCTGCTGCTGAAGCCGCCAAAGAAGCTGGTGCTGACATCGTTGGTTTTGAAGACCTAGCAGAACAAATCAAAGCCGGTAACATGGACTTTGATGTGGTTATTGCTGCTCCTGATGCGATGCGTGTTGTTGGTCAATTAGGTACTATCCTAGGTCCACGTGGCCTGATGCCTAACCCAAAAGTTGGTACAGTAACGCCTAACGTTGCTGAAGCTGTAACTAACGCTAAAGCGGGTCAAGCACAGTATCGTGTTGATAAAGCGGGTATTATCCATACCACTATCGGTCAAGTTGGTTTCACTGCTGAGCAAGTTATCCAAAACGCTCAAGCACTAATCACAGATCTAAAGCGTGCTAAACCTGCTACTTCTAAAGGTACTTTCATTAAGAAAATCACCTTGTCTAGCACTATGGGCCCAGGTATCACCATTGATCCTGTTCCATATCGCACAGCGAAATAATTAAACATCTGCCTTTATTTGACGATTTCAAATAAAGGCCGCAAAAATATTTTAAAGAATTAGGTCAGCGTAGCAAACGCTATGCTGTCTAAGACCGTAGGTAGAAAGCGGTTTTGCGTTATTATTAATGATTTTCGGATTGCTGATAATAACAACGAGCTGCTTTTGTTAATCGACGACAGATGAAAATCTTAGTTGTCCTACGCAGACGGTGACCCACCCAGTTGTTGATAAGAGCCGATAGGCTAGTACCTGTATTAAAAATTAATATAAGCGCTAGGCTATCACTTGATGTCATTCTGATAACGGTGCCGTAATCAGTCGTTATGAGTGAATTCTTCATAGAATTTATAAATAACGTATCGTATCAAGTCAGTCTTAGTATGAATTAGATTGATTAGATTAAAGGAGTCAACTTATGGCATTAACGCTAGAGCAAAAACAACAAGTTGTGGCTGAAGTGTCTGAAGTTGCTGCTAATGCTTACTCAGCAGTAGCTGCCGAATATCATGGTATTGGTGTTGCAAAGCTTACTAAGCTACGCGAACAAGCCCGTGAGAAAGGCGTCGTTTTGAAAGTGGTAAAAAACACCCTAGCAAAACGCGCGTTTGAAGGCACTAAGTTTGAGAGCATGTCAGACCGTATGACTGGTCCACTACTTTTGGCTTTCTCTATGGAAGATTTGGGATCTGCTGCTCGAGTTGTTTTCGAGTTCAGTAAAGATAACAAAGCTTTAGAGACCAAATTGGTATCAGTCGGTGGTGAAGTTTATGGTCCAGAAGAGCTAGAGCGCGTATCGAAGCTACCAACTCGCGACGAAGCAATCTCTATCCTAATGGCTACTATGAACGCACCAGTTACCAAGCTTGTTCAAACTATGAACGCTGTTCCTAGTAAGCTTGTTCGCACGGTAGCAGCAATCAAAGACGCAAAAGAAGCTGCTTAATTGCTTGTTTTAACGTAACTTTGACATCGCCGATTGCACTTTATTGCCAACACTATTTGAAAATTTGGCAAGCAATCCAAGCGATATTAAAACCAACTAAATTTTATCAGATAACGGAGAGTTCTCATGGCACTATCTAAAGATGATGTGTTAAACGCAATCGCTGAAATGTCAGTAATGGATATCGTTGAATTAATCAGCGCTATGGAAGAAAAATTCGGCGTAACAGCTGCTGTTGCTGCTGCTGCACCTGCTGCTGCTGGTCCTGCTGCTGCTGCTGAAGAAAAAGACGAGTTTGACGTAGTTCTTGCCAGCTTTGGCGAGAAGAAAGTTGGCGTAATTAAAGCCGTACGTGAAGCTACTGGTCTTGGCTTGAAAGAAGCGAAAGATTTGGTTGAAAGCGCTCCAGCTCCAATCAAAGAAGGCGTAAACAAAGCTGAAGCTGAAGAGTTGAAAAAGAAACTTGAAGAAGCTGGCGCAACTGTTGAACTAAAATAAGCTGAGCTTATCTTAGTGTTGTACAAAAAAAGCTGGTAATGCCTTGCATTGCCAGCTTTTTTTTATTATAATTCGTAGCTTGACCTTTTGTGTCTGCCAACATACGCATGCAACATCACGGTGGATACCCATCAAAAGGACAGACGATATACATGCAAGTACACTTAGTAGTTATTGAAATCAGTTAATATAAGCTAAACGTCGATCGATGTTTGGCATTTTTTTGTGTCTGCATGCTTTCCCATTAACGCTATAGTTTATACTGATTCTAAAAGTCATTGTTTCTAAAAGTTATAGTTACCCCAGTTACCATTAATTCCGAAAAGTTATAAATATTCGATTATCCATTTAGCATGGTTTTACTGTCAGTAAGTAGGCTCGTAGACGGTAGATATCAGCGACGATATTACTTATGATTGTAGCGGGTGAGTCGTTTGCTGTGTAGTATTAAAAAGCACCATTAAATAGCATGAAATTGAACTTAATACGCAATACCCTTGTTTGAGATATCGACAACGCTTTAAAGGTATCAATAACACTTTAAGTGAATTTATAAAGAGAATCAATAGTATTTAAAGACCAGTGCTTGGCCTTAAGTACTATAGAGTGTAGGGCATTGAAATTTGCAATGTCAGCACCCATATAGGCATGTTTAGATGCCGATTTTACGCTTAAATAAGCTGGCTTAATCATGCACTATACGCGTGAATTAATCATCAGTCATTAAATGAGCATGAATAACCGTTTTATATTATCGTTTACGTCGCTAAGTTTGCATAGTATTAATATCAACTAATATAGATGCACGCTGGCCACGCTTTCAATTTGTTTCCACGTTTACTGTAAGGACTCTCGATGGCATATTCTTATACTGAAAAAAAGCGTATTCGCAAAAGTTTTGCTGAATTGCCTACTGTGATGGACATTCCCTATTTGTTGTCTATCCAAGTAGATTCTTATGAGCAATTTTTGCAAGAGCATAAAAAGCCAAAAGCTCGTGAGAATACTGGTTTGCAAGCTGCGTATTCCTCTATTTTCCCAATTGAGAGTCACTCTGGTAATGCTGAGTTACAATTCGTTGAATATTATTTAGGTACGCCTGAATTTGATGAGCGTGAGTGTATCTTACGCGGCTCGACCTTTGCTGCGCCGATGCGTGTCAAAATTCGCCTAATCATCAAAGACAAAGACAGCAAAGATAAAGACAGCAAAGCGGCAATCAAAGATATCCGTGAGCAAAGCGTCTATATGGGCGAGATGCCATTGATGACTGCCAACGGTACTTTTATTATTAATGGCACTGAACGTGTAATCGTATCACAGCTGCATCGTTCACCGGGTGTATTCTTTGACCATGATAAAGGTAAGTCGCATTCAAGTGGTAAGGTGCTTTATAACGCCCGTATCATTCCTTACCGTGGTTCATGGTTAGACTTTGAATTTGATGCTAAAGATTTGGTTTTTGCTCGTATTGACCGTCGTCGTAAGCTGCTTGCTTCTATCATCCTACGCGCTTTAGGTTTAAGCACGTCTGAGATCTTAGATTTGTTCTTTGATAAAGTTGCGGTTTATAAAGGTGAAGAGCAGTTTGAGATTGATCTGGTAGCTGACCGCTTACGTGGCGAGATGGCGCAGTTCGATATCGTGACGCCTGAAGGCGAAGTGGTTGTCGAGCAGGGCAAACGTATTAATGCTCGCCGTATCCGTCAGCTTGAAGAAGCGGGTATGACTAAAATCTCTATCCCTGATGAATACTTATACGAGCGTATTTTAGCGGAAGACATCGTCGTTAATGACGAAGTTATCGCTAAAGCCAATACGCTGATTGACCATGAATTATTGGTTAAATTAAGTGCGTTTGAAGCCAGTGAGTCTATCAAAGAGTTCAGCATTCTGTTCACCAATGATATCGACCAAGGCAGTTATATTGCCGATACGCTACGTGCAGATAGCACCTCAAGCCGTGAAGAAGCTTTGATTGAGATTTATAAAGTCATGCGCCCAGGTGAGCCACCAACGGTTGAAACTGCTGAGAAGCTGTTTGAAAGCATGTTCTTTAACCCTGATCGTTATGACTTATCGAATGTCGGTCGTATGAAGTTTAACCGTCGTTTGGGTCTAGAATTTGAAGATACTGATGACGCTGATATTCAACGCGGTCGTAGCGTTTTGACCAATGATGATATCGTTAACGTCCTAAAAGAATTGATTGAAATTCGTAATGGTCGCGGCGAAGTCGATGATATTGACCATTTAGGTAACCGCCGTATTCGTTCGGTAGGCGAGATGGCTGAAAACCAATTCCGTGTTGGCCTAGTACGTGTTGAGCGTGCGGTTAAAGAGCGTTTAAGCTCAGCGGAATCTGATAACTTGTCACCACAAGATTTGATTAACTCAAAGCCAGTAGCGGCTGCGGTTAAAGAATTCTTTGGTTCAAGCCAGTTGTCACAGTTTATGGATCAGAACAATCCATTGTCAGAAGTGACGCATAAACGCCGTGTATCAGCATTAGGACCCGGTGGTCTGACCCGTGAACGTGCAGGCTTTGAAGTACGTGACGTACATGATACCCATTATGGCCGTGTATGTCCGATTGAAACTCCTGAAGGTCCAAACATTGGTTTGATTAACTCACTAGCAACCTTTGCTAAAACCAACAGCTTTGGCTTTTTAGAAACGCCATATCGCCGTGTGGTTGACGGTAAAGTAACAGACGTTATTGAGTATCTATCAGCGATTGAAGAAGTTGGTACTGTTATTGCACAGGCTGATTCACCAGTAACCGCAGAAGGCGCGTTATCTGATGAGATGGTCAGTGTGCGTAGCTATGGTGAATTCGTCCGTATGCCGCCAGAAAAAGTGACGCATATGGATGTGTCACCAAGTCAGGTGGTATCGGTCGCTGCTGGTTTGATTCCGTTCCTAGAGCATGATGATGCTAACCGTGCCTTGATGGGTTCGAACATGCAACGTCAGGCGGTTCCTACGCTACGTGCTGATAAGCCGTTAGTAGGTACAGGTATGGAGCGTCACGTTGCACGTGACTCTGGTGTTTGTGTTATCGCTAAGCGTGGCGGTGTAATCGAAGACGTTGATGCCTCACGTGTTGTGGTCCGTGTTAATGAAGATGAGATGGTCGCTGGTGAAGCGGGTATTGATATCTATAACCTCGTTAAATATACGCGTTCTAACCAAAACACTTGTATCAACCAACGTATCATTGTTAACCAAGGCGACGAGATTGCTGTAGGTGATATCTTGGCTGATGGTCCTTCAACGGATCTTGGCGAGTTGGCACTGGGTCAGAATATTCGCATCGCATTTATGCCTTGGAATGGTTACAACTTCGAAGATTCGATTTTGCTATCTGAAAAAGTGGTGAAAGAAGATCGTTTCACCACCATTCATATTCAAGAATTGACTTGTGTGGCACGTGATACCAAGCTTGGAACCGAAGAGATTACTGCGGATATTCCAAACGTTGGTGAAGCGGCGCTATCAAGCCTTGATGAAGCAGGTATCGTTTATATCGGGGCTGAAGTAGATGCGGGCGATATCTTAGTTGGTAAAGTCACGCCAAAAGGTGAGACGCAACTAACGCCAGAAGAGAAACTACTACGGGCTATCTTTGGTGAAAAGGCGGCTGATGTTAAAGACACCTCATTGCGTGTTCCAACATCAAGCAAAGGTACGGTTATTGACGTGCAAGTCTTTACCCGTGACGGCGTTGAAAAAGATGCGCGTGCAAAAGCGATTGAAAAATCACAGCTTGATAGCTACCGTAAAGATTTAAAAGAAGAGCTACGCATCTTTGAAGAAGCAGCTCGTGGTCGTATCGCAAGCTTGCTTGACGGTCAAAAAGTCAGTGGCGGTTCTGGTCTAAAAGCCGGTACAGTGATGGCATTGGCTGATATGAAAGACATGAGCCTTGAGACTTTGCTTGATATCCAACCGGTTGAAGAAGAAATCTCTGAGCGTCTAACGCAAATCGCTGATTACTTGGTCGATAAGCAAAAAGACATCGATGTTAAATTTGCCGAGAAAAAACGCAAATTGACCGCTGGTGATGACTTACAACATGGCGTACAAAAAATCGTTAAAGTATATCTAGCGGTTAAGCGTCGTATTCAGCCTGGTGATAAAATGGCGGGTCGTCATGGTAACAAAGGTGTGGTATCGCGCATTATGCCGGTTGAAGACATGCCTTATGACGAACATGGTAATACCGTCGACATCGTCTTGAACCCACTCGGTGTACCATCGCGTATGAACATCGGTCAGGTTCTAGAGACTCACTTAGGTATGGCAGCAAAAGGCTTGGGCGAAAAGATTGATGGTATGCTCAAAGCACAAGCAGCGATTAAAGATTTGCGTGATTTCTTAGACCAAATCTATAACAAAGTGGGCGGCGAGCAAGTGGATCTTGATAGTTTAAGTGATGATGACATCATGGCGCTAGCGGACAACTTACGCGGCGGTGTACCGATGGGCACAGCAGTATTTGATGGTGCTCATGAGCATCAAGTCAAAGACTTGCTAGAGCTTGCTGGTATGGCGCGTGATGGTCAGCAGACCTTGTATGACGGTCGTACTGGTCAGAAGTTTGACCGCCAAGTAACCGTTGGTTATATGTATATGCTAAAACTTAACCACTTGGTTGATGACAAAATGCATGCGCGTTCTACTGGTTCTTACTCACTAGTGACGCAGCAGCCGCTCGGTGGTAAAGCACAGTTTGGTGGTCAGCGCTTCGGTGAGATGGAAGTCTGGGCACTAGAAGCATATGGCGCGACTTATACCTTGCAAGAGATGCTGACGGTGAAGTCGGATGACGTTGAAGGCCGTACCCGTATGTACAAAAACATCGTCGATGGTGAGCAATATATGGATCCAGGTATGCCTGAATCGTTTAACGTGTTGACCAAAGAAATCAAATCACTGGGTATCAATATTGAGTTAAAGCAAACCCATTAAGCACGGCTGACTGAAGCTACCTTTAACATAGCTTTAGTTAATTATTATCCTTAGTGGTTAATCTAGAAGCAGTACGCGCATAGCTGCTGCTTTTAGTGATTTGTCTCAACCCTATTCATTGCCTTCATTCATCTTAGCCGCGCTCCTAGCACGCTGTCAGATGATTATAAAGATAACGGAGAAGCAACTTGAAAGATTTACTCGATATCATGCAAAGCCCTACCGGCAACGGTAACCAAGAGTTTGATAGTATTCAAATTACCTTAGCCTCACCTGACGTGATCAAATCATGGTCACATGGTGAAGTTAAAAAACCAGAAACGATTAACTATCGTACGTTTAAGCCTGAGCGTGATGGTCTGTTCTGTGCCAAAATCTTTGGTCCAGTAAAAGACTTTGAGTGTTTATGTGGTAAGTACAAGCGCCGTAAGTTCCAAGGCGTTATTTGTGAAAAATGTGGCGTTGAAGTCACGACCGCTAAAGTACGTCGCGATCGCATGGGTCATATTGATCTTGCGAGCCCTGTTGCGCATATTTGGTTTTTAAAATCATTACCAAGCCGTATCGGTCTATTGCTAGACATGACGCTTCGTGATATCGAACGCGTCCTATATTTTGAAAGCTATATCGTAACCGAGCCAGGTCTGACTTCTTTAGAGAAGTATCAGCTGCTTGATGATGAAGATTATTATAAAGCGCTTGAAGAGTTTGGCGATGAGTTCACTGCCAAAATGGGTGCTGAAGCCGTTCAAGACCTATTAAAAGACATCGATTTAGATATCGAGATTGATGAGCTGCGTGAAGCAATTCCGCAAACCGGTTCTGAAACCAAGCTTAAAAAGATGTCTAAGCGTCTTAAGTTATTAGAAGCATTCCGTGATTCTCATAATAAGCCTGAGTGGATGGTAATGAATATCTTACCAGTACTACCACCAGATTTGCGTCCTCTAGTACCACTAGAAGGCGGCCGTTTTGCGACTTCAGATCTAAACGATTTATATCGCCGCGTGATTAACCGTAACAACCGTCTAAAGCGTCTATTAGAGCTAAGTGCCCCTGATATCATCGTACGTAACGAAAAACGTATGTTGCAAGAATCAGTCGATGCCTTGCTTGATAACGGTCGTCGCGGTCGTGCTATTACCGGTAGTAACAAGCGTCCATTGAAATCTTTGGCAGATATGATCAAAGGTAAGCAAGGTCGTTTCCGTCAAAACTTACTTGGTAAGCGTGTTGACTACTCTGGTCGTTCGGTGATTGTTGTTGGTCCTACGCTACGTCTACATCAGTGTGGTCTACCGAAGAAAATGGCACTTGAGCTATTCAAGCCATTTACTTATAACAAATTATTGTCTCATGGTTTAGCAACGACGATTAAAGCTGCCAAAAAGATGGTAGAGCGTGAAGAGCCACAAGTGTGGGATATGCTGGCCATGGTTATCCGTGAGCATCCAGTACTCTTGAACCGTGCGCCAACGCTTCACCGTTTGGGTCTACAAGCATTTGAGCCAGTATTGATTGAAGGTAAAGCCATTCAGCTGCATCCTCTAGTTTGTACCGCGTTCAACGCCGACTTTGATGGTGACCAAATGGCCGTTCACGTGCCATTGACCCTAGAAGCGCAGCTTGAATCACGTGCATTGATGATGTCGACCAACAATATCTTGTCGCCTGCTAACGGTGATCCAATCATCGTACCATCACAAGACGTTGTATTGGGTCTGTACTATATCAGCCGTTCGTCAATCAATTCTAAAGGCGAGGGCATGATTTTTGCCACCGTTAATGAAGCATTGCGTGCGATTGGTTCAAACGATTTGCATGTAAACGCCAAGATTAAAGTACGTGTGACTGAAACTCATGTCGACGAAGAAGGTAATGAGACTAAAGAAGTCAAGTTACAAGATACCGTCGCTGGTCGTCTACTTATCTGGAACATCATGCCTAAAGGTATGTCGTTTGATGAATGTAACGAAGAGATGACGAAGAAAAATATCTCTAAATTGATCAACTCTTGCTACCGTAAAGTTGGCGTGAAAGAAAGTGTTATGTTTGCTGACCAATTGATGTACCTTGGTTTTGCCCAAGCAACACTGTCTGGTGTGTCTATCGGTATCGATGACATGGTCATTCCGCCAAGCAAAGTACAAATCATTGAAACTGCAGAAGCAGAAGTTCGCGAGATTGAAGATCAATTCGAGCAAGGTTTCGTGACTGCGGGTGAGCGTTATAACAAAGTTGTCGATATTTGGTCACGTACCAATGATAAAGTCGCCAAAGCGATGATGGACAACTTAGCGACTGATAAAATCATGAATGCTAAAGGTGAAGAAGAAGAGCAGAAATCCTTTAACTCTATCTTTATCATGTCAGATTCTGGTGCTCGTGGTAGTGCGGCACAGATTCGTCAGTTGGCAGGTATGCGTGGTTTGATGGCAAAACCGGATGGCTCAATCATTGAGACGCCGATTAAAGCCAACTTCCGTGAAGGTTTGACGGTACTTCAGTACTTTATCTCAACGCATGGTGCCCGTAAAGGTCTTGCGGATACCGCACTGAAAACCGCTAACTCGGGTTACTTGACGCGTCGTTTGGTTGACGTGGCACAAGATTTGGTTATTACCAGTGAAGACTGTGGTACTGAGCAAGGCTTGCTCATGAAGCCGCATATTCAAGGTGGTGAGATCATCGAGAAGCTCGGTGAGCTAGTACTTGGTCGTGTGACCGCTCGTGATGTAACGTATAACGATGATGCTGATAAAGTATTGATTCCAGCGGGTACATTAATCGATGAGCATTGGGTAAATGTGCTTGATAACAACGCGATTGATGATATCTGGGTACGTTCAGTTATTACTTGTGATATCGAACATGGCGTTTGTTCACAGTGTTATGGTCGTGACCTTGCCCGTGGTCATAAAGTCAATATCGGCGAGTCAGTCGGTGTTATGGCAGCCCAGTCTATCGGTGAACCTGGTACTCAGTTAACGATGCGTACTTTCCACGTTGGTGGGGCAGCAAGTTCAGCCTCTGTGGACAACAGCATCTCAGCACGTAATGCTGGTCAAGTGCACTTTGAGAACATGAAAACGGTGCAACATACCGATGGTCATTTGGTTATCGTGTCGCGTTCAGCTGAATTGGCGTTGACTGATGAGCTTGGCCGTGAGCGTGAGCGCTATAAAGTTCCTTATGGTTCAAGCGTGCTTGTGAAAAACGAAGAGCAGGTTGAAGGCGGTCAAACTATCGCTAAATGGGATCCGCACACGCATCCAATTATCACAGAATTTGCTGGTACTGCACGCTTTAGTGACATCACTGACGGTATGACAGCGACGGTAAAAGTTGATGATGCAACCGGTATGAGCTCGTTTGAAATTCTAGCGACTCGTGACCGTTCAAGCTCAGCCAAAGACTTACGTCCGGCGATTATCTTGAACACTGACGAAGGTAAAGAAGTGGTTTACTTCTTACCAGCTGAAACCATCATTCGCGTTAGCGACGGTGAAAAAGTAGCAGCCGGTTCGATTCTAGGCCGTGTACCACAAGCATCATCAGGTACTAAAGATATTACCGGTGGTCTACCACGTGTTGCTGACTTATTTGAAGCACGTCGTCCGAAAGATCATGCCATCATGGCAGAGATGTCAGGTGTAGTAAGCTTCGGTAAAGAAACCAAAGGTAAAAACCGCTTCATTATCACCAATGAAGATGGTGAGATTCATGAAGAGCTGATCCCGAAATGGCGTCAAATCAACGTCTTCGAAAACGAGACGGTTGCTCGTGGTGAGGTTATCGCTGATGGTCCACAAAACCCGCACGATATCCTACGTCTGAAAGGACAAACCGCGCTTGCTGACTATATCGTCAACGAAGTACAGGACGTATACCGCTTGCAGGGTGTAAAAATCAACGATAAGCACATCGAAGTTATCATTCGTCAGATGCTGCGTAAAGTTGAAGTAACGGACGGCGGCGATTCAAGCCACTTTAAAGGCGATCAAGTTGAATATGCTGATATCAAAGCCTTGAATGCTAAACTGGAAGCGGAAGATAAATTCCCAGTACAGTATGAGCGTCAATTACTTGGTATTACCAAAGCAAGTCTGGCAACAGAAAGCTTTATCTCAGCGGCGTCGTTCCAAGAAACCACTCGTGTTCTAACTGCGGCTGCCGTAACTGGTAAAGTGGATGAGCTACGTGGTCTGAAAGAAAACGTTGTTGTTGGTCGCTTGATTCCTGCCGGTACTGGTCTTGCTTATCATAAAGCCCGTAAAGAAAAAGCGGAGCAAAAACTGCAAGATAAAGACTTGAATGCAGCGTTTGATATGACAGCCAGCACTGATAGCAAAGACTTTGCAAGCTTTGATGAAGCGTTTGCCCAAGAGCTTAACCAAGGCAATCACTAATCTAAATAACCCTTAGTTGTTTCCTTAATAAAAAAGCCAGCCTAAGTTGCTGGCTTTTTTGTGGCTTAAAGAAAATAAATCAGGTAAATTATTTGTTTAGAATGTGACTTCAGAAAATAGTACACTGCTATATAGATGGTTTTTTAAATGCTTCTGAATATATGCTTCTAAATATTTATTTCTAAATAAATATTTCTAAATAAATATTTCTAAATAAATATTTCTAAATAAATGTCTTAATCGCAAAACAAAGCTTATTAAGCAATTTTACTTATTCACGTAAAAGCTGTTTAAAAGACCTATTATTATAATCGTAATACCTATTAAACAAATCATTCACTAAATAACAAGGATAGGCGCATGGCAGGTAAGACTCGCGTTGCCAAATACCAAGCTGACCGTACCAATCAAAAGCTGTATTTTTGTCGTTTGGCTTGTCAGGCGGCAGGCAATACTAACGATAAACAGCTCTATCAAGCCCATTGTGAAACCGCTATTTTTCACCTATACGGGACATATCTTGCTTTTGTACAAGAACTTGGGCATTTTTATGGTTTAAGTATGACAGCGCCAACCTTAGCAGATATTGAAGAAGCACTAAGCGCCCGTACCCAAGTTTCGCCTGAAGTGCAGCGCTTACAACAATTACAGCAACAAGGATTTTTAGCCAATATAGAGCATGCTTATCAGCGCTGTTTGTACGCGGTATTGCCTGGTAATGTTATCGATGAGAAGACGGGTAGTGAGATAAAAGAAGCGCCTGATTTGATTGTAAATGTTGTGACGTTATCGAATCAGTGGTTGCCAGACGAAGCAACCATACGCGAATGGCGTCAGCAGTTTGCGGAGCTGATTGAGCAGCTACGTGCTGGTATGGTAGAGTTTTAATATCATCATCAGCTTTTTTCATTAACTCGCTTTAAGCTTACAAATTCGCCTTAACTTCAAATACAGGTTCTAAAAGCGAAAAAAAAAGGTCTTGCGCAGGAGACTGAGCAAGACCTTTTTTATGAGGCTATTAATCAGAATAGTGGTTTATTTATTCTGGCATCGGCGGCATACGCTCAACTGGCGTTGCTGATAAAGGTTTGTTTTGAGGATTGTTGTCGTCAGTACGACTTGGCTTCGGTTTCTCAGGAGCTGGTCGATTTTGAATTTGCTCTTCAACTGGTTCAGGAGCAGGGGGCTTACGTTGCTGGGTGGTGGTCTTAACGGGTTTTGCTGATTTACCCTCATCGGCAGTATCGTCTTCAAGCTCGGCAGCACCTTCATCCATCATTTCTATAATGCTCTGCTTTTGCTTTTTTGATTTGGCACGGTTATTAATAGAAACCCATTGATGAGGGGTGTCTTTTAGTTGGGCTTTCATAAAGTCCATCCAAACCGGCAGCGCTGCTACGCCGCCATACTCGCGGCGACCTAGCGTTGATGGCTGATCAAAGCCCATCCATACAACCGTGGCATTGGTAGGATGAAACCCTGCAAACCAGGCATCTTTCGCTTCATTCGTCGTTCCGGTCTTACCGCCAATATCATCACGTCCTAACGCTCTTGCTTTCACAGCCGTACCGCGCTGGACAACATCGCGTAAGATATCTGCCATCTCAAAAGCGACTCTAGGTTTTAAAATACGCGGTGCTTGTTCAGCACGTACGTACTGTACCACCGGCGCTTTTAGGCGATCTGAATATGGGCTTGCATCATAAATATCTAAATCAAGCGCTTTATCATCTTTTGCTATCTTATCGTTATTTGCTGCTTTTAGCTCGGCTTCTGAGTTTTTATCTGTCGCTTTATCTTTAGCACTAATGCTTTCATCTTTAGCAGCAGCTGCTTTATTCTCTGCTTCTATTTTTTCTTCATAATCTTTAATAAGCTTTTTATTGACAGCGTCAAGCTGCTCATTAAAACATAAGGCGCAAGCTTGCTGCGGGTTGGCTTGAAACAGCAGCTTATTATCATAGTTATAAATTTGTTCGATAAAATAAGGCTGGATACGATGTCCGCCATTAGCAAAGGTGGCATAAGCCGTGGCCATTTGTAATGGCGTTGCCTGACCGGCGCCCAATGCTAATGATAAAGTTGTAGGCAGCTTTTCTTTATCAAGGCCAAATTCGTCTAACAAATTGCGCGCATCAGAGATACCAATTGCTTGCAGCAAACGGATAGAGACTAAGTTACGAGATAGATAAAGCCCACGGCGTAAGGTGATATCGCCTAAAAAACGTTGGTCGGAATTCTTAGGTTTCCAGTCACCTACTTGAATAGGGCGATCTGAAACAATACTGTCTGGACGATAGCCTTTTTCTAAAGCAGTGGTATAAACCAGTGGCTTAATCGTCGAGCCTGGTTGACGCCAGCCTTGTAGCGCACGGTTGAACTTACTATGGTTAAAGTCGAATCCACCTACCAAGGCTCGAACGGCACCCGTTTCAGGATTTAGAGAAACCAAACTACCCTGTACTTCAGGTATTTGTCCCAGTTGCCAATTGCCGTTGGTCGTCGGTATAAGGCGCACAATATCATTTTTGCTGACAATCTGACTGGCATTACTCGGAAAGTAGCCGATGCGATCGGCAGAAATATATTTGCGCGCCCAGCTCATACCAGACCAGTTAACCGTTACATTCTCACCAGAGGGCATGGTTGCTTCAAAACTGCGAGCATTGACCTTGGTCACTTTGGCTGGAGACATATTGCTATAGCGACGGAATTTTTCCAGCGGTTCGCCATTTGCTTCAGCGCCGCGCCAGCCATGACGGTGCTCATAAGCCACCAAACCTGTTAGTATCGCTGATTCTGCTGCTTTTTGTGCTTCGCTATCAACGGTCAAACGCACGCGCCAGCCACCATGCATCACTTGCTCACCATAGCGGTTGACCAAGGCAGAACGCGTCATCTCTGCCAAATACGGCATATTGACGTCAAGTTTTTCTTGATAAAGATTGATACCAATTGGGGCGTTAATGGCTTCGTCGTGCTGAGCCTTATTAATATAGCCCAATTCATGCATGCGTCCAATAATCCAGTTGCGGCGGGTGAGGGCGCGACTTGGATTGGCAACCGGGTTATATTTAGAAGGGGCTTTTGGCAGACCTGCGAGCATAGCCATTTCGGCAACGGTGAGGTTTTCTAGAGATTTACTATAATATTTTTTCGCAGCGGCGCGAATACCATAAGCGCCTTCGCCTAAATATATTTTATTGACATATAAGGTAAGAATGTCATTTTTGCTCAGCTCGTCTTCGATTTTACGGGCTAAAAACAGCTCTGTCAGCTTGCGATTTAGAGTACGCTCTGAGCTTAAGAAATAGTTTTTGGCAACCTGCATGGTAATAGTAGAGCCGCCCGTTTGACTCTCATCATCGGTGACCACTTCGGTCACAGCGCGACCAAGACCTTTAATACTAATGCCGCTATGTTGAAAAAATGACGCATCTTCTGCTGCTAAAAAAGCCTGCGTTAAGCCTTTAGGGATCTCTTCAAACGTAACCGGTAGCGATAAACGATTGCCGTACTGACCAATCAGTTTGTCGTCACTACTATATATCTGTAGCGGCATCTCTAGATTGGCCGTTTTAATCTCTTGAATACTTGGCAAGGTTGGCGATAAATACATTGCCATACCGTAAAAGCCAATAGGTACGGCAAGTGCTAAGATTAGCGCTAACGCTAAGCAGGCAATGAAAAGCCCCACCAAAAAGTGAATGAGACGAGCGGTAGCATTTTTTTTGGTCATAAGAAGACTTATCAATTAAAGTTTCAATAGATAGGGCATTATACCTTGAACAAAATAGGCAAGTAATAATAAATGTGTAAGTGTTGCTTAATAAGTAATTTAAATGCTTGAATCTATCTGTTAAGTAAAGTATTGTACTAAATTATTACAAATAACTATCAGATTGTACACTTAACATAAGGTATAGAGTTTGTGAGGCTATTTACTTCTAAGAGTCGACATTTGATTGGCGTGGATATTTGCACCACCTCAGTGAAGTTGGTTTACATACAGCGTCAACAGGGCATATTTCACCTAAAATCTTACGGCATAGAAAGGTTGCCGGAAGGCGTAGTCGTCGACAAACTCATTGTAGACACCGAAGCGGTGGGTAACACAATAGCAAGCTTGGCGCGACGTTGCCAAGCTGCCGGTAGCAACGCCGCTACTGCAGTTTCAGGCTCAGCCGTGATTACCAAAATCATCGATATGGATATGGTGCTTAACGACGTTGAGCGTGAAGCGCAAATCCGCTTGGATGCTGATCAATACGTACCTTATCCATTAGAAGATGTTAATTTGGATTTTGAGGTATTGGGTCCCTCTTTGGTTAATGACAATATGGTGCAGGTACTATTGGCAGCGTCACGGTCGGAAAATGTTGACCAAAGAGTGGATGCGCTGACCTTTGGTGGCTTGCAAACCAAAGTAATGGATATCGAATCACATGCAATTGAGCGTGCCTTTGGTTTGATGGCAGATAGCCTGCCAAACGTACCAGATTTGGTGGCTGTCGTCGATATTGGTCATAATCAAACCACATTATATATTGCTAAAAATGGCGAGTTTATATATAGTCGTGAACAATTATTTGGTGGTACTCAGCTTACCGAAGCGATACAAAATCGATACGGATTATCCGCTGAAGAAGCGACGATTAGTAAACGCGAACGTACTTTGCCGGACGATTACTATCCTGATGTGTTGACCCCATTTATAGAAAATACCATTCAACAGATTACTCGATCATTGCAATTCTATTTCTCATCCAGTCAATATACCAGTATTGATCATGTGGTGCTTGCAGGCGGCAGTAGTTCTATTGCAGGACTTGCCGGTATGGCACAGCAAAGATTGGGCGTACCTGTGAGTATGGCAAATCCGTTCATTAATATGACCATTGCTCCACATATCGATAATGAGCAATTGGCGCTTGATGCACCAAGCTTAATGGCCGCTTGCGGTCTTGCGTTAAGGAGCTTCGACTAATGGCTCGTATTAACTTATTGCCCTGGCGGCAAGAAGAGCGCGAACGCCGCAATAAAGAATTTATCACTTTGGTGGTGGCCGTTACTTTGTTAGCTCTATTGGCGGCATTCGCGTCATGGAGTTATTTTAACAATGAACTCGATGAGCAATTAGATGCCAATGCACTGATTGAACAAGAAAATGCGCGCCTAGATAAAGCCTTGGTAGAGATTGATAGCTTAGAGCAGCGCCGTGATGACATCGTCTCACGCATGCAGGTTATCCAAGATTTGCAAGGTCGACGTCCGGTTCCTGTACGGTTATGGGATGATCTTGCCAAGGCGATGCCGCCAGCGCTTTATTTAAATAACTTAAAACGCGAAGGTGATGTGCTTACTTTAACCGGTCTTGCTGACAATCCAAATATTGTGTCTAGCTTGATTCGTAACCTTGATAATAGCAAATGGATGGGTAATTCAGCAGTGAGTAATATTCAGCAAAATATCACTGCTTATGAATCTGCTCCAGCGCTTAATAATACGGTCACTGCTGGTGAACAGCCGCGTCCTATTTATCCTGAAGACAGTTATGTTCAGTTTGTGGTAACGACCAAAGTACAGTCAGAAACGATTGAAGCTACTGATGCGGATGGTAATGCTGTGCTTGGAGGTGAGTTATGAAACTGAGCCGTAAAAAAAGCCTCATTAAAACCAAAAAGACGGCGGTTAGTACTAAAAAGCCGTTTGATTTGAATGAATTCCGCCGCAGCTTTGAGTCGTTGGATGCTGAGAACTATGGCAGTTGGCCTCTCCCTGTCAAAGTCACCGTGATTGGATTTATTATTGCTTTAATCGCTGCGCTGTCATGGGCATTGCCGATTAGCAGTAAAATTGATGAGATCACTGCTGCGGAAAGTCAACAGCAAACCTTACTGGATAGCTACCGAGAAAAAGAATCGCGGGCGCGCCATCTAAAGGCCTATCAAGCGCAAGTGATTCAAATGGAAGCGGAGTTCAATACCTTACTTGATCAGCTACCCAAAGATACCCGTGTATCAGAATTGGTCGAAGGTATCAATATGACGGGCGTTGGCAGTAATATCCGTTTCCAAGATATTTCAGTAGAGCCTGAGATTGAAAATGAGTTCTTCATTGAGCAGCCTATTCGTATTGCCGCTTTAGGTGAATACCATCAGTTTGGTAGCTTTATCAGCGGGCTTGCTGCTTTGCCGCGTATTATTACGATGCATGATTTTGAAGTCAGTAATCCGCAGCCAACTTTGGATGTTCTACCTGAGCTCAATCTGGTGCTACAAACCAAAACCTATCGCTCAAAAGAAGCGGCTCCTGAAGGTGATGAAGCTGTCGCACCTGATGTTGCTACCACTGATGCTGCAGGAGGCAACTAATGAATATCCAAAAACTGCCCATGCTGCTTATTTTAAGCGCCACTGTTTTGTCAATAACGGGTTGTACTGACCGTATCGGCATGGCAGAGCAGGCGATGGCTGATATTCGTAACCAGCCAGCGCAGCCGATTGAACCGCCGCCCAAGGCTGAGCTGGTAGAAGATTTTGTCTATAGTGCTAGTGCGCAGCGTAGTCCATTTTTGCCACCAAGCTTAGTGAACGTTCAAGGCCCTGCTACCTCTATCGATGGCGTGCGCCCTGATATCACCCGAGTAAAAGAACCGCTTGAGCAATATGAGCTATCGCAACTCGTCTTTCGCGGTGTCGTTATTTCCCCTGAAGGTCAGCAATATGCCTTAGTACAGCGCCCCGATGGTTCAGTTGCGAGCGTTAGAGTCGGTAATTATCTTGGATTAAATGACGGCCGTATTGTTGAAATCACGCCGACCCAGATTAACTTGATTGAAATTGTGCCAGACAGCCGCGCTGGGTTTGTAGAAAAACCCCAGTCGCTGGTCTCCCCTATAAGCTAAGTCGGCAGATTTTTTGAGGAATACATAATGACAGTACGCAATAACAAGGTAATGACGATGAACAACCGCGTATCTTCTACGTTTGCCATCTCTGCATTGGCAATGAGTATGGTAGCAGTTAGTAGCAGTGCTCATGCTGAGCAGCGCATCAATAACGTCTCTGTGGTACAGACCGCACCGGCCGTTACCCAAATGCGTTTGGGCTTTGCCGGCAAACCAGTATTACCTGCCGCTTATCAGCTTGATAATCCAAGCCGTTTGGTATTGGATTTTGAAAAGGTACAAAACGGACTTGCCAGTCGTTTTAATGAATATAACGTCGGTATGATCAAGGATGTCACTACCCTAAATAGCGACAATACCACCCGTCTGATTGTTGGACTCAAACAAGCGGGCAATTATACCACCGCTATTGAGGGCAATGATTTGTTGTTAACGATTAGCGACCCTAGTCGTCCAGTGGTTAATCAAGTAGTTACCAATGACCCTGTGCAAGACGTGCTTAATGGCAATGCGGGTATCACTACCACTGCTGTTGTTACACCGATAGTTGAGACCAGTAGCAAATCAAGTGCGCCTATTCGTACCACAGCTACTAGCTCTACAGTAAACAAAACCCAAGTACCTGCTGATACCATGGTGGTGCGCGTCAATCCGTTGCTAAGCCCACAGCTTGCGGCCTCACAAGTGAGTAAGCAGTATAGTTATGACGGTTTAACGGCGGTTAATTTTACCGCAGGCAATGATGGTGGCGGTAATGTCAGTATTGCTCTTGCCAATGAAGCGATTCCAGTTGATGTACAACGCCAAGGCAACAAGTTGGTTGTACGTCTCACAGGTAGCACTGTGCCTAGAAACCTACTACGCCGGTTAAATATTAATAGTGGTCTGGTGAGTAGTATTGATACCAAAAACCAAGGTCAAAATGGTGTTATTACCATCAATATGACTGATGATTATGAGTATCAAGCGTATCAGTCAGGCAATCAGCTAAATATTGGTATCAATAAGCCTGAATTGCTACGTGAGCCAACACTGGAAGAAAGAGTGTATAGCGGTGAGCCACTTTCCATGGAGTTCCAAGACGTGGAAATACGTAGTGTATTAGATATCTTGGCTCAATTTACTGAAATGAATATTGTGGCCAGTGATTCGGTCGCTGGTAATATCACTTTGCGCTTAATCAATGTGCCTTGGGATCAAGCGCTCGACATCATCCTAAAAAGTAAAAATCTGGGCAAGCGTGAGAATGGCAATGTGATTTTGATTGCTCCATCTACAGAGCTTGCTGAACAAGAAGCACGTGAACTGGAAGCTCAGCAAGCGGTCGAATCTTTCGCACCACTGCGCACAGAATACATTCGTTTAAGCTATGCTAAAGCACAAGATGTGTTGACTCTAATCTCGCAAGGAAGTGGCTCATCTGGCGGCAGCTCAAATCGTGCCGATGATAATAATACTCTACTATCCAACCGTGGAACGGTCACCGTTGACGAACGCACCAATACCTTGATTATCAAAGATGTGGCAGACAGCATTGAAAATATCCATAAGTTAATCAGTAAAATTGATATTCCTGTTCGTCAGGTAATGATTGAGGCGCGTATCGTTAGTGCCACTGATAGTTTCAGTAAAGAGATTGGTGTTCGTTGGGGTATCTTGTCAAACGGTGCAGCCAACAACCGGAACTTACTGGTAGGCGGTAGTAACCAAACATTGTGGGACTTAAAAGACTTTGATGTGGAAACAACGACCGTCAATGGTCAAACCGTTTCTTATCCTTCATACGATATCAGCCGCCCTGATAACTTAAACGTCGATTTGGGTGTTGCCAATCCAGCGGGCAGTATTGCTTTCGGTCTACTCGGCATCTCGGACTTTATGCTTGATCTTGAACTGTCAGCCATGCAAGCAGATAACCGCGGTGAGGTAGTCTCTACTCCAAAGATTTTAACCGCTGATAAACAAAAGGCAAAAATATCTTCTGGTACCTTAATTCCATACCAAGAGTCAGCTGGCGATAATAATGGAACAAAAACTGCATTTAAAGAAGCAGCGCTAAGCTTAGAAGCCACGCCAAACATTACCCCTGATGGTAAGATTGGCTTGCAGCTTTTAATTAATAACGGTACACCAGTTCCAGTGGGCAGGGATATTGGTATTGCTCAGGACTCTCTTGAAACAAGTATTGTCGTTGAGGATGGTCAGACTATTGTATTGGGCGGTGTCTTTAAAAATCGTACCACTAACGGCGTAGATAAAGTACCTTTCTTAGGTGACTTGCCTTATATTGGTCGTGCATTCCGACGTGAGGTGCAAAATAACTCTAAAGAAGAGCTACTTATCTTCATAACTACGAAGCTCGTCAATGATGGCACCAGTCGTTTGAACTAAGGGTCAGTCAGTTGGTTTGACGAATAAGAAAAAGCGAGCCTGAGTGCTTGCTTTTTTTATGGGTGAATGTTGAGAGGGGATGTATGTGAGTAATACCATGTGATTAACCCTATTCTCAAAATGAAGAAACGCTGTAGTATTATCTTTAATAAACAAAGCAGTTTTGACAAAGGCAGTCGTATTTTTTGGATTTGTTGTCACAATAATCCTCGCTCATTACTAGCCAGAATATCAATGACGTTGTATCATACCTAATTTAGCTGAGTGAGTATTATGGTGGAGGAATTACCGTCGGTGTTTTTAGTGGGACCGATGGGAGCAGGGAAAACAACCATCGGTAAGTTGCTGGCTAAGCAGCTAGGGCGAACGTTTGTAGACAGTGATTGGTATATTGAGTCGCAGACAGGTGCCGATATTGCTTGGATATTTGCCAAAGAAGGTGAAGCGGGCTTTCGCGAACGGGAGACGCGTGCCATCGATGAGCTGACGCAGCAATCACAAATCGTCTTAGCGACCGGCGGCGGCGCAGTAATGGCGGCCGAAAACCGTGCCTTTCTTAAAGAGCGCGGCATCGTCGTCTATCTCAATGCTCCGGTGGACGTGCAAATGGCGCGTACTGCCAAAGATAAGT
>Ga0208670_100154_pt1 | contig 23324 bp, 21 predicted proteins | sample 24BtaG_FD_184098 | JGI IMG/M metagenome (GOLD analysis project Ga0208670, IMG submission 184098) | Marine viral communities from Cariaco Basin, Caribbean Sea - 24B_WHOI_OMZ_CsCl (SPAdes) (version 2) | ecosystem: Environmental > Aquatic > Marine > Oceanic | place: Caribbean Sea: Cariaco Basin...
ATGGCCTGGGATGCCGGTGGCTGGAAGCTGAACGCAGAAAACCCCGAGATCCGCTTTGTGGCCCCGGAATCCGGTGCCCTGGGCTGGATTGACACCTTTGCCATTCCCCGCCGCAGCGAGAACGAAGAGGCCGCCTACAAGTGGATCAACTTCGTGATGCAGCCGGAGATTGCGGCGAAAATTACCAATGCGTCCGGAAACTTCACCGCCTCCAAAGGCGCCGACGAGTTTGTGAAGGCCGAGCTGCGGGATGCCTATCGCCTGAGCTTTGATGAGGAAGCCATCAACAACATCAAATGGTATCCGCCGGTACCGCCGGGGCTGGAAGCCATGGAAGGGCAGGTGCTCGATCGCGTCCAGGCTGCCAACTGATTCTTATGGCAACAGAGTCTGACCTGTCCTGTAACGGGCTGATCCGCCGCTTTGGCAAAACCGCAGCGGTGGATCACATCTCGCTGGATGTGCCGGCCGGCACCTTCTTCTCCATTCTGGGGCCTTCCGGCTGCGGCAAGACCACCCTGCTGCGGCTGTTGGCGGGCTTCGACAAGCCGGATGAGGGCGATATCTTCATCCGCGGCCAGCGCATGAATGACGTGCCGCCTAACAAGCGCCCGGTGAACATGGTGTTCCAGCACCTGGCGCTGTTCCCCACCATGACCGTCGGCGACAACATCGGCTATGGCCTGAAACGCCGAAAGGTGCCCGTGGCCGAGCGCCGCAAGCGCATTGCCCGGGTGCTGGAGCAGGTGGGCCTGCCCGGGCTGGAGCACCGTAATCCGCAGGAGCTCTCCGGCGGCCAGCGCCAGAGGGTGGCCCTGGCCCGTTGCCTGGTGCTGGAGCCCACCCTGCTGTTGCTGGATGAGCCGCTTGGTGCGCTGGACCTGAAGTTGCGGGAACAGATGAAGGTGGAGCTGAAGCACCTGCAGAAGCAGTTCGGCACCACCTTTGTGTACATCACCCACGACCAGTCCGAGGCCATGGTGATGTCGGACCAGGTGGCGGTAATGAAAAGCGGCCGCTTTGAACAGGTGGCGCCGCCAGAGGAGCTGTACCGGGAACCCGCCACACCCTTCGTGGCGGGGTTTGTGGGGGATAACAACCGGCTCTCCGGAGAGGTCGTCACCCTGGCGGACAACATGGCCGATATCCGGCTGGATAACGGCGAAGTGGTTCGGGGCCGGCTTGCCGCCAACGGGCTGTCTAACGGTGACCGGGCCGAGCTTTATGTGCGCCCGGAATCCCTGATGTTCACCGGTGAGGCCCTTAAAGACGGCTTCTGTGCCATGCAGGCGAAGGTACTGACCACCCTGTTTGACGGTGCCAACAGTCGGGTTGAGGCAGAAAACGGCGGCCAGCCGGTGTTTGCTCGCCTGCCGCAGGATGGCACGGCACCGCGCCTGACCACCGGCGCGGAGATCCGCCTGGCCTGGGATCCGAAACTGGCGCGGGTCTACGGAGCCTGTCAGTCGTGAATGCCTCTGCCAGCCGTTTGTCCCTCTGGTTGCTGTTAACACCGTTTCTGCTCTGGATTGTGTTGCTGGTTCTGGTGCCGCACCTGCAGATGCTGCGGGTGTCGTTTCAGGTGCGGGAAAGCTGGGATACCTTGGCCTGGGGTTTGGAACAGTATCAGAACTTCTTCAGCGAATCCTATTACTGGCGAACCTTTGTGCGTACCGGGGTGATGTCGCTGTTCACCACCTTCCTGACCCTGCTGATTGCCTTCCCCATTGCCTGGTACATTGCCCGCCTCGCCCGGGGCCGGAGCAAGGGCATCCTGTTCCTGGCTTGCCTGATCCCGTTCTGGGCCAGTGAGTTAGTACGTACTTACGGCTGGATGATCCTGCTGCGGGAAAGCGGCCTGTTCAGCTCCTGGCTGCAGGCGCTGGGCTGGGTCGACGGCCCGGTGGAGATGCTCTACAACGATGTGGCGGTGATTATCGGCCTGGTCTACAACGGCCTGCTGTTTATGGTGGTGCCCCTGGTGACCACACTGGATGGTATGGACGAGAACCTGGTGGAAGCGGGTTACGACCTGGGCGGCGGCCACGCTACCGTGCTGCGGGAAGTGGTCATTCCCTGGGCCATGCCGGGCATTGTTTCCGGCTGTATCGTGGTGTTCATGCTCACCCTCGGCAGTTATCTGACACCGATACTGATGGGTGGCAAGGATAGCGCCTGGTTTACCGAGCAGATCTTCACCCAGTTTATTACCCGTTTTAACTGGGAGCAGGGTGCCGCACTGGGGGTCTTGCTGCTGGTGTTGTCATCACTGATGGTGTGGCTTGGCCTGAAACTGACCGGCCAGTCCCTGCGCAAGGTGATGGGGTGATGCCATGATCCGTTCCGTGCCCCGGTCCCGGTTGTTTGACGCCCTCTACCTGGGCTACCTGGTGGCGTTCTTTGTGTACCTGGCCCTGCCGCTGCTGGTAACGGCCGTATTTGCCTTCAACGACTCACCCTTTCCGTCATTACCCTGGCAGGGCTTTACCCTGGACTGGTACCTGGCCGATGGCAGTGAGGGGCGTACCGGGCTGTTTCACGATGACAGCCTGCTCGGCGCTCTCTGGGTCAGCACCAAGATCGCCTTCTGGGTCACCCTGGCCAGTGTGGCGCTGGGTTGCGTGAATGCTGTGCTGTTCGAGCGCTTGCAGTTCCGGGGTAAGGAATTCCTGTATCTGTTAATGCTGTTGCCGCTGGTGATTCCCGGTGTCATTCTGGGGGTATCCATCCTGGTGTTCTACAGTGGCACCGCCAATGAGGTGTCGCGGCTTTGGGGTATCGAACTGGATGTGTTTCGGCCCGGTATGCCCCTGGTGGTGATGGGCCAGGTGACCTTTATCACCACACTGGCTACCCTGGTGATCGGCGCCCGGTTGCGCAAGTTTGACCGGCAACTGGAGGAAGCCGCCCTGAACCTGGGGGCAACGCCGCTGGTGGCCTGGTTTACCGTTACCTTGCCCTGGTTGCTGCCGTCCATTCTGGGCGCGGCCGCCATGGCGTTCCTGATGTCCTTCGAAAACTTCAACACCACCGTGATGCTCACGGGCAGCGATACGCCCCTCACCGTGGCGCTGTTCAATCGCCTGCGGGAAGGCTCGACACCGGTTCTCAATGCGGTGGCGCTGTTCCTGATGGTGGTGTCGGCCCTGCTGGCCCTGTTTACCCTGCGACAAAAAGGCTCAGGCTAAGCGGGTTCTGTCGCGGTTGGTTACGGTCTATACTGCCTGAACAATTCATATAAGCAGGTTTAATCTTGCGTGCGGCCAATCGATTCTCGCTTCTAGCTTTCCTGGCCAGCTTTGTGCTGCTGTGCCTGCCGTTAACCGTCCAGGCTGCCATGCAGCCGGTGGACGAAGGCTGGCAATACCGCTGGGGGGATTCACCCCTGATGCCCGATGGCACTCCGCAATGGATTGTGCAAGACGAACCGGGGCAGTGGCACGACATCGGTTTTCCCTCCAATCCTCCCGACCGGGCCGGCCGCGAGCACGCGTGGTTCCGGGTAACCCTGCCGGAAGGCGAGTGGTTTTCCCCCATGCTCTACATATACAGCGTGGATATCATTGTGCAGGCCTGGTTTCAGGGCGAGCTGCTCTACCAGTATGGCAGCTTTGATGAACAGGGCCGGGGCCGGTTTGAAGGCTGGCCCTGGCACGAAATCCCCCTGCCGGAGAACTACGAAGGCGAGACGGTGTATTTCCGGGTCTTTTCCAATTACACCGACATCGGGCTGTGGGGCGAGGTGGCCATACTCGACCACCCGGGCCTGGTGCTGCACCTGGTCAGTCGCTCGGCGAAGAGCCTGGTAATTGCCACCATTTGCGGACTGATTGCCCTCCTGGCCCTGATTTTTGCCAGTATCCAGCGCGGGCCGATGGGGTTTGCCAGTATTGCCCTGTTCTCCCTGGTGACCGGGACCATGCTGGTGGCGGAAACCCCCGCCAGTTTGTTGATTGCCTACCAGCCACTGCTTTGGGACTACCTGGCGGCGGGTTCCTATTTCCTGGTTCCGGTTACCCTGGCTTTATTGCTGCAGCAGTGGCTGGCTCACCATAGCCCGGCTGTACTGGGCTGGCTCTGGAAATTCCATCTGGGATTTGCGGTGCTGGCGCTGCTGGCGTCGTTGTCGGGGCTGATCAACCTGTCGTCTGCCTTCCCGGTGTTTGACGGCTTGCTGCTGGTGTCGCTGGTGCTGCTGGTGGGCTCTGCGGCGCTCCGGTTCCGGGTGTTGTACCGGGAGCAACAAATCCTGCTGGTAGCTTGCGGGTTATTCGCGGTGTTGCTGATTGCCGATATGGCGGTGGCACACGGTTTCCTGCCCTGGGGCTGGTTGGTACCGGCAAGCTGGGGCGCACTGGCCTTTGCCCTCGCGGTGGTCAGCATTTCCGTATGGCATTTCAGCCGCACCCAACAAGCACTGCAGCAGATGACGGTGCAGCTGGAGCAAAAGGTGGCCGAACGTACCGCCCGGGCCGAGGCCCTGGCCGAGCGGGAGGCTGCCCGCTCCCGCCTGTTGGCCCTGGAGAGCCGGAAAAGCCAGAAACTGGCGGACCTGATCTCCGGAATCCAGGACTGTGCGGTGCTGGAGGAGGCGTTCGAGCTACTGGCCCGGGCCCTGCCAGGGCTGTACATGCCGATGGCCGGCAGTTTCTACCGCCGCAGACCGGATGGCAGCTATGAGCGTGAAGCAATATGGGGGCCGGCGGCCGAGAGCGCCTTTCCGGCGAGTCTTGACAAGGGGCTGCCTTCATTGAAGGAGACCACGCTGCCATTGCGCAGCCAGGCGTTACCCGACCCGTTATGCTTTTTGCTCAGGGTAGAACCCGGGCTGACCGGCGGCAGCCCGGAGGGCGTGCTGCTGTTGGCCCATCCCAGATTGCCTGAAAGCCTCAAGGGTTATGGCACGGTGCGGGTTGTGGCCTGGGTTTACCAGTCGGTGGAGAAGCTCGGGATTACGCTGTCTGGCCTGGCGCTCAGGGAAGAATTACAGCGTTTCTCCTACGAGGACGGACTGACGGGCCTTAAAAATCGCCGGCATTTTGATGAACTGTTCCGCCATGAACAGGAAGTTTCCCGGCGCAGCGGGCGAAGCCTGAGTTTGCTGATGCTGGATATTGACCATTTCAAACGCTTTAACGATACCTACGGCCACGAAGCCGGAGACGAAGCCCTGAAAATGCTCAGCCGGGTGCTGGCACGGCATTTCCGGGGTAGCGATACCGTGTGCCGGTATGGCGGTGAGGAGTTTGCTGTGCTGCTGCCGGGAGCTACGTCTGCCGAGGCTACCGAGCGTGCGGAGGCCCTGCGGCGAGCGGTTGCCAGTGAGCCGGCGGGGGAGGGGGGTGCGGTGCCTGAACACCTGACTGTGTCGGTAGGGGTGGCCTGCTGGCCAGAGAGCTGTACCGAGTTTGGTGACCTGTTCCGGGCCGCCGACCGGGCCCTGTACCGAGCTAAACATGCCGGCCGCAACCGGGTGGCTGCGGCCGAAGCATGAAGGTCAGTGCCAGATATTGCTGTCGATTTTCTCGTGCAGTTCCGGGTAATCCTGTGACTTGAAGTGGGGCACCAGGCCTTGCTTGCGCTGGGCCAGGTAGTCCTTGGTCAGTTTCACCACGGTACCGGACAGCAGCACGATGGCAATCAGGTTGATGGTCGCCATCAGTCCCATAGAGGCATCGGCCGCGTTGAACACGGTTACCACGGCCTCGTAACCACCCCAGACCACCATGCCCAGTGCGGCCAGGCGCAGAATAGTCAGGCCCAGTGTATTGCCGCCCTTCAGGTACACCAGCGCGTTCTCGGCATAGGTGTAGTTGGCCACAATGGAGGTAAAGGCAAAGAACAGGATGGCGATGGCAATGAAGTAACCGCCGAAATCCCCCAGATGAACTTCCATGGCCTGCTGGGTAAGCTGGGTGCCGGTTACGCCGGAACCTGGCTCCAGAACGCCGGCCAGCAGGATCATCACGGCAGTGGCGGTACACACGATAATGGTGTCGATAAACACGCCGAAGGCCTGTACCAGCCCCTGTGAGGACGGGTGGTGCGGAGCAGGTGTGGCCGTGGCGGCGATATTCGGGGCAGAACCCATGCCTGCCTCGTTGGAGAACAAGCCGCGCTTGATGCCGTTGAGCATGGCCGCGGTGATGGAACCGGCCGCGCCACCGGCGGCTTCTTCAAGGCCGAATGCGCTTTTGACGATCATCGCCAGGATGCCCGGCACTTCGGTGATGTTCATGGCCATCACAATCAGCGCCAACAACACGTAGGCACCGGCCATGAACGGCACCACAAATTCCGCGAAGCGCACAATCTTGCGCAGGCCGCCGAAAATCACGATGCCGGCAAAGAACGCAATCGCAATACCCACGCCCAGTTTCGGTGTGCCGAAGGCACCTTCCATGGCATCGGCAATGGAGTTGGCCTGTACTGCGTTGAATACCAGGCCGAAGGAAATGATCAGGCACACCGCAAAGATGGCGGCGGCCCAGGGCGCTTTCAGGCCCTTGGCAATGTAGACCGCCGGGCCGCCCCGGTACTGGCCTTTGCCGTCACGCACCTTGTACAGCTGCGCCAGGGTGCTTTCGGCATAGCCGGTGGCCATGCCTACCAGCGCTACCATCCACATCCAGAAAATGGCACCGGCGCCACCCAGGTAAAGGGCGACCGCCACGCCAGCCAGGTTACCGGTACCGACGCGCGACGCGAGGCTGGTACACAGGGCCTGGAACGGCGAAATACCGTGTACATCGCTCTCGCGGGAACCGCGGATGGCACGGACCATTTCGCCAAAGTTGATGAACTGCAGAAAGCCAAGGCGAATGGTAAAGAAAACACCCACGGCCAGCAGGCCGTATACGAGGACATAGCCCCAGAGAATCGAATTAAGAAAATCGACAATTGCAGTCATGGAGTGACGCCTTGTGATTTGTGGATGAAAGTTAACGAAGTCGCGGGGAAGTCTAGCACGGTGAAATTACAGGCAGACTGCGGAAATCCGTGATTGCCGGGCTGCTGGGGATGTGCAGCCCGGCCGGGATAGTGGCCTCAGACCACCAGTACCGGGCACTTGGCCTGGGAGGCCACCCGGTGGGACACACTGCCGAGGAACATGCCGTCTTTGTCGCTGTTGGTGCCCTTGGTACCAACCACGATCAGGTCTGCTTCCTTTTCCTGGGCAAACTTCACAATCACCTTGGACGGCCTGCCCGCTTTCACGAAACCGCGCACCTTGGTAGCCCCATGCTCCTTGGCAAACTCCTTGGCATGGTTCACCACCTCCTTGGCGTAGTCCGACAGCACCTTGTCCGGGATGTCCATGTCATCCGGACGGCCAATCGAGAGCGAGGCCTCGAACAGGCTGTGGTGTTTGTAGACACAGATGATGAAAATTTCCGCATCCGGTATCAGTCGCTGCAGCTCGATGGCCTTGTCCAGGGCCTTCAATGAGGTTTTGGAACCGTCTACGGCAGCCAGAATTCGTTTGAACATACCAGTCTCCTGTCAGTGGCCGGTTGCCCGGTTCAGTCTCGGTAAGCCAGGTCCCGCAGGAACAGCGCAATATCCGGGAAGGCAATGATCAGGCCGGCAGCAGCCACCAGCATGAAAATGAAAGGCGGCGTGCCTTTGATCACTTCCAGGTAGGGCCGCTTGAAAATCGCAATGGCGGTGAAAATATCGCAGCCAAACGGTGGTGTGGCAGAGCCGATGGCCACCTGCAGGGTAATCAGTACACCCACCAGCACCGGGTCCAGCCCGGTGGCCTGGATGGCCGGGGCGAAGATCGGCGTGAGTACCAGGATCACCACAATCGGGTCTACAAACATGCAGGCAATGAAGAAGGCCACACAGATGGCAATCAACACACCGACCGGGCCGGCGTCATTCACACCCACTGCTTCAAGAATGCTTTGCGGAATCTGGGCGAAGGAGATAATCCAGGAGAAGCCGTTACCCACGGCCACCAGGATAAACACCACGGCGGTGATCAGGCCGGTGGACTTGGCAATCCGGTAGACATCGGTGAGTTTGAGCGACCGGAAAATCACAAACTCCAGCAGGAAGGCGTAAAGCACGCATACAGCAGCCGCCTCGGTGGGGCTGAAGATACCGCCGTAGATACCGCCCACGATGATCACCGGGAACATCAGCGGCCAGGACGCATCCCGAACCGACAGTGCCCGCTCCTTCCAGGACGCTTTTGGCTCTGTAGGTACCTGGTTCTTGTAGGCGTAGATCAGGCAGTACACCGAGAACATGAACAGGATCAGCAGGCCGGGGCCGATGCCGGCAATGAACAGCTCGGCAATGGAGGTTTCGGAGATAACCCCGTAGATGATCATGCCGATACTGGGCGGGATCAGGAAGGCGATATCACTGGCGTTGATGATCAGCGCCAGGGTGAAGGGATCGGAATAACCGGCTTTCAGCATCTTGGGGCGCAGGGGCGAGCCTACCGCCACTACCGTCGCCTGGGTTGAGCCGGAAACTGCACCGAACAGGGTGCAGGAGGTGGCGGTACTGATCGCCAGGCCACCTTTTACATGGCCGATGAACGACATGACCATGTTGATCAGCCGGTCGGCCGACTGGCCCCGGGTCATGATATCGGCGGCCAGGATAAACATGGGCACCGCGATCAACGACGCCGGCCGGATGCCACCCATCATCTGCTGGACGAATGTGCCCATCTGGCCGAAGCCGTCAAACATCATTACAAAGCCGAACACCGCAGCGGTGATCAGCGGGATCATCATCGGGAAGCCCAGAAGCAGCAGCCCGATCATGATAATCATCATCATAGTTGCCATGGTGTGAATATCCTTAGTGGTTCGGGTTCATGCGCTTCAGACTTCGGTTTCGGTATCGGCGTAGCCATCCACCACACCCGTCGACAGATAAACGTCTTTACTGGTGAGGTTTTTGATGGCGGTCAGGAAATACTGGATGCCGGTAATGGCAAAACCGACCGGTACCCAGACGTAGATCCACCAGATGGGCAGGCCCAGCGCCGGCAGAATGCGACCACGGCCGTACAGGGTTTCGATGTAGCCGTAGGAGTGGTAGCACAGGAAGAACATCACCACGGAGGTGAACAGGGCAATGAAAATCATCAGAGCCTTGCGGCCCTTGGCAGGAAAGGCATCGTAAACGGCAGACATCCGGATGTGGCGGCCATGGCGGGCAGCGTAGCCGATGCCGGCAAAGGTAATCAGGATAATCAGGATCCGGTTGATCTCGCCGGAGAAAAACAGGCCTTCTCCGAACACAAACCGGGCAATCACGTTAACGCAGGTGTTGACCGCCATGAGGATAACGCCGCCGGCCAGCATGACGGCTTCAATCCTGGCAATCCATTCATCAATAGTGCCCAGAAACCCGGGCAAACCGGATGCATAGGCACCGGTATCGTCTTCCACAGCCTCCTGAGGACGCTCAGACATGGATGGGGTACTCCGAAACAGGTCGCTCCCGGCCGGTAAACTCCCCGGCGGGGCGGGGTTGAACCAGGGCCGGACAACAAGGGGTGGCCGTGGCCACCCCCTGAATCCTGCCGGTTAGTCTTCCTGGACTGCCTTGAGGTCGGCCTTGAACTGGTTCAGCAGTTCTTGACCCTGCTCACCGGTCATCTCGATGAACTTCTCTTCTACCTGCGGTGCCCGGGCACGGAAGGCTTCGATCTGTTCTTCGTTCAGACGGGTAACGGTAACCTCGTCGCTGGCAGCCTTGATCTTCTCAAGGGCTTCGTCGGCCAGGCCGTCGATGTGTACGATGATTTCCTCAAACGCGAAGTCTGCGGCATCTCGCACCAGCTTCTTGTCTTCGTCAGACAGGCCGTTGTAGAAATCCTGGTTCGCCATCATGGCGGTGGTGAACCAGCCGTGGCCGGTGAAGACCAGGTTCGGAGATACTTCGTACAGTCCGCCGGACTCGATCCAGAAAATCGGGTTTTCCTGGCCCTGGATCATATTGGTCTGCAGGGCACCGTACACTTCACCCCAGGGCAGCGGGGTGGGCGTCGCGCCGAAGGCGGAATAGGTTTCAGACAGAAGCGGGTTGGTCATAACCCGGATCTTCTTGTTCTTGAATTCCTCGGGGGAGGTGACCGGCTCGTCTACAGTCACCACGAATTCACCTTCCGGGTACATCTTCAGCAGTTCCAGGCCCTGCTCGGAGTACAGCTGCGGGAAGTCTTCGTTGATGGCCTCGGACTCACGGAAAAACTCGATCACCGTGTCCATGTCGGTGGGCATCAGGTACGGAATGAAGAAAATCTGGGCTTCGGGAATCAGTGAGCCGGTAAAACCGGGGGACTGGTTCACGAAGTTGAGGATGCCAGCCTGGGTCTGTTCCATGATGTCGTCAGACTCGCCCAGCTCACCGAAACGGAACACCTGCAGGGTGTGGTCGGAGTTCTCTTCGATGTATTCCTTGAATTTGTAGGCGTAAACGTCTTGAACATCGCCCTCGTATTCTTCGTGGGCGTAGCGCCAGTTGGCTGCATTTACCGCATTGGCTGCGGTCAGACCGGCAAACGCCAGTGCTGAAATACCCGCCAGTTTCCTGAATTTGCTTGTGCTGTTCATCGCGTTGTCTCCGCTCTTTTTTTCAGTTAATTCCTTGTTACCTTTTTTTAGACTGGCAAAACAAAGCGGTTTTCGCAAGGAAATGACCGAAATCAGGAAACACTGGCGACAGGTTTCGCGGTATCGCAAGTCTATGAATTCAGACTTTATTCGGATTTTTGAGACAGGTTTCGAGGAATCGGTGGAACTCCCGGGCCACCCTGTCGATACTGTTCTCCAGCCGGTGCCCGTCTGGCATTACCAGGGTTTCGAGGCGCTGCTCACGGGCCAACTCCAGAACCGGCATCACAGGTACGACATCATCATCCCAGCCATGAATGATGCGGGTATAACGGGCGCCGATCAGCGGGCTCGATTGCGGATATTTCGGCAACGCCAGTGCCGGGGCCAGCAGGAAACAGCCCAGTACCGGTGTGATTGCGCTGGTCTGGGCGCACACCCAGCCACCCATGCTGGAGCCGGCCAGGATGGTCCGCTCCGGCACCGCGCCGGCACTTTCCATGGCGGCTCGCATCTGCTCCAGCCGGACTGCCGGGTCTTTGCTGCTGCGGTGGTCGATGGCCTCGGCGCGTACGCCATGAAACTCTTCAGCCACCGCTTTCAGGGCCTGGATCTTGGTGCTGCCCGGGCCGCTTTCCAGGCCATGGGACAGAAACACGAAAAACGGTTGTTCGGGCATGTCAGGCTCCCTGCATTCGGTCAGTCGGTTCAGGTCCGGGTTTGGGCCAGGATGTCGAGGGCGTGGCGGCGCTGGGCCGGCTCATAGATATCAACGGTGAACATCAGCTCCTCCACCTGGATATCCGACAGCAGTTCGTCAAGCTGTTGTTTCAGGTCATCGGCGTTACCGATGACCTGCAAGCCCAGAAAATCCTTAACCCCGGCTTCTTCAGCGGCATTCCACAGGCCATCCATGGACTCCACCGGCGGCTTCATCCACAGCGGCTGGCCACGGAACAGCGACAGAATCCGCTGGTAGCTGGTGGTGCTCAGGAATTTGGCTTCTTCCATGGAGTCCGCCGGTACGGCCGGAATGGCCAGCATGGCGTAGGGCTGCTGCAGCTGCTCGGAAGGCTGGAAATTATCCCGGTACACCCTGAGCGCTTCGCGATACAGGCGCGGTGCAAAGTGGCCGGCAAAGGCATAGGGCAGCCCGCGCATGGCGGCCAGCTGGGCACTGTACAGGCTGGAGCCCAGCAGCCAGATCGGCACGTTGGTGCCGGCGCCGGGAATGGCTTTGACCGGCTGGCCCGGCTGCAGCGGCCCGAGCAGGGTTTGCAGGCGAGCGACGTCTTCAGGGAACTGCTCCGCGCCCAGACCCTCCCGGCGCAGTGCCCGGGCGGTAATCTGGTCGGTGCCCGGCGCCCGGCCAAGGCCCAGGTCAATGCGGCCCGGGTACAGGCATTCCAGGGTGCCGAACTGTTCGGCAATCACCAGGGGCGGGTGGTTGGGCAGCATCACGCCACCGGAACCGACGCGGATGCTCTCGGTCTTGCCGGCAATGTGGCCCACCAGTACCGAGGTGGCAGAACTGGTGATGCCTTCCATGTTGTGATGCTCGGCCAGCCAGAAACGCTTGAAACCAAGCTTCTCGGCATGCTGGGCATAGGCCACGCTGTTGGCCAGTGTGGTGGAGACGGAATCGCCTTCGCGGACGGAGGCCAGTTCGAGCAGGGAAAAATCGGGTTTAATGGACATGGAGCTCCGGGATTCTGAAGGACTATCGATAGTGATCAATAAACAATGATGGTTCGGGCCGGTTTCTTCAAGGGCTGGCACGGTAGCGGGGCCGGATTTCCCTGCAAGTGCTAAAGTGCATGAACAGTCTGGCGCTCCGGTTCGTATATACCGGCCAGACAACAGGAGGAAAGATCATGCGTAGGGTGCTGATACAGTGTGTGAGTTTGGTTGTGTTTCTGGGCTTTGCCTCTTCGGCGGCGGGCCAGCCCATGCTGGTGGTTAATACCGCCAGCCGTTGCGGATATACCGGACAGTTTGAAGGGCTGGAGGCATTGCACCAGCAATATAAAGACCGGGGCCTGGTGGTGGTCGGTTTTGCCAGTGATGATTTTCGCCAGGAGGCGTACACCGAGGAAGAAGCGGCCAAGGTCTGCTTTGTGAACTTCGGAGTGACCTTCACCATGATTGCGCCCACGCCGGTCACCGGCGAGCAGGCCAACCCGGTGTTCCGGGAAATCAACCGCCAGAGTGAGCAGCCGCGCTGGAACTTCACCAAGTATGTGGTGGACCGCAGCGGGACGGTGGTTGAGCGTTTCCCCAGCAAGGTCCGGCCGGACGACCCGCAACTGATCGAGGCGGTAGAGTCCGTACTGTAGCGCCCGGGCTGGCATAACTGGCTACCCTTACAGGCAGGGTATCTGAACCGTTGTACAAGGAACCTTCAATGGCAGAAAGCATCTTTGCCGCTGTGCGTGAACAGATAAAACAGAATGTATCCGACACCCTGAATGCGTTTGGCGATGGCCAGGCGGACTGGGGGGAACTGGCGGTGCATGCCCTCAGCCAGCTTCTGATTTCGGCCTTGTATCTGGGGCTGTTTCTGGTGGTGTACGCCCTGCTGATCAGCATTGTGCGTTTTGCCGTGGGCAAAAAGCGGGCCCAGCATCCGTTATTTAACCATGCCCGTACGGGGATCCGGTATCTGTTCGGGCTGGGCGCTTTGCTGGTGATCATGGCCCAGTTCGGGGCGGCGCCGGAATTGCTGAAATCCATGGCCCGGGCCGGGCTGATGGCCTTGGGGTTCTTTGTGGGCTGGCTGGTTGCCGGCCGGCTGATCCGGGAAGCCATGAGCCGTTACCGGCTGGACCCGTCCATCCGGCAGCTGGTGGAAAACCTGTTCTCTGTGCTTACCGCTACCTTTGCGGCGGTCACCGTGCTGGCCCAGTTTGGCTTTGATGTGGTGTCGATTGTGGCCGGGCTCGGTATTGTCGGTATTGCGGTGGGCTTTGCGGCTCAATCGACCCTGTCCAACTTCATTGCCGGCATTACCCTGTTGATCGAACGGCCATTCCGGATTGGCGACTGGGTAACCATCAACGGGCAGGACGGCAAGGTGGTCAAGATAGCCCTGCGCACCACCTGGCTGCGCACCCGGGACAACATTTTCACCATGATTCCCAACGACAGCGTGGCGTCTTCCGATATCGTCAATTACAGTGCCGAGGGCGCGACCCGGCTGAATATACCGGTGGGTATCGCCTACAAGGAGTCCGCCAAGGCAGCCCGGGAGGTGATCATGCCGGTGCTGCTGGCGCATCCGGAAGTGCTGCAAAGCGCCGGTATGGAACCCCGGGTGGTGCTGAAGAACCTGGGCGATTCCTCGGTAGACCTGGAAGTGAAAATCTGGATTACGCCGGATAACCTGGATGTTCAGCCCAGAATCATGGCCGATGTGCTGGAGCAGGTTAAGGAGGCACTGGATGACGCCGGCATCGAGATTCCTTTCCCGCACCTGCAGCTGTTTATTGATGAAGCCAAGGGCCTGAAACCCCTGGTGGAACCGCTTTACCCGAAACTGGCCGGCAAGTCCTGACCTGCCGGTACGAGGAGAACACAATGACGGAGCCGACCGGCTACTACGAAGACAACACCACCCTGGCCCAGTACCTGGAGTTCCACTTTGGCGAGAGCTGGCATGGCGAGGCGAACTTCCCGAAAGAGCTGGCGGATGCCGCCATGGAGGCGCTGGACGGCCGGCAAACCTGCCGGGCCCTGGATATTGGTTGCGCAGTAGGGCGAACCACGCTTGAACTGGCCCGGCATTTTGACCATGTAGACGGCGTGGATTTTTCCCAGACCTTTATCAACAAGTGCCGGGAAGTCATACGCGACGGCGCTGCCCGCTACGCCAGGCCCGAAGAAGGGGAGCTGGTGAGCTATCAGGAGCGCTCGCTGGAAGCCCTCGGGCTGTCAGACGCGGCGCGCAGGGTGGCGTTTCACCAGGGTGACGCCTGTGAGTTGGGTGACGATTACCGGGATTACGACCTGGTGCTGGCGGGCAACCTGATTGACCGGCTGTACAAACCCTCCCTGTTCCTTGAAACCATCCACGAACGCATCAACGACCTGGGCCTGTTGGTGATTGCCTCGCCCTACACCTGGCTGGAGGAGTACACACCGAAGCAGGAATGGGTGGGCGGGTTCCTGAAAGACGGCGAACCCTACAGCACCCTCGATGGCCTGAAAGATAGGCTGTCGCCCCGTTTCCGGCTGCTGACAGAGCCCCGCAGCCTGCCGTTTGTGATCCGGGAGACCCGTAATAAATTCCAGCACAGCTTCTCGGAGCTGACCGTCTGGGAAAAGTTGCCGGCTTAACCGATGTTGTCACGAAAGGGTCATATGGGGCGGTTATTCTGACCACTCATCAGGACAATGCATTGTGTTGGTGCATCGTGTGATTACTTCAGCCGGGGTTCTTCCCCGGTTTTTTTATGCCTGGAAAAGACAGGGCAGGTCAGGCCTTCGGCAGGTACTGGCGTTCGGGCCGGCCAACTGAACCGTAGGCTACCTCGGCGCTGAGTTCGCCAGTGCCGACCAGGTATTCCAGGTAACGCCTTGCGGTGGTTCGGGACGCGCCCATCTCGGCGCCCATGTCTTCCGCATTCCAGCGGCTGCGTTGTGGCAGAAGGTCACGAACCTTGTCCAGGGTCAGGCCGTCTATGCCTTTGGGTAGTCGTTGGCGGCCGGTGTTTGCAGGCGCGGGGGTGGCCCTGGGCAGCAGGGCATCGACTTCGCTCTGGCCCAGTTGCTCAAGGGCAGACAGCTTGTCGAGGTGGCTCCGGTAGCGTTCGATGGCCTCGTGCAGGCGTTCGAACACCAGGGGTTTGAGGATGTAATCGAACACTCCACCGCGTAAAGCATCGCGCAGAGTGTCCACTTCCTTGGCTGCGGTGATCAGGATAACGTCACTGCGACTGTTGGCCGCCCGGAGTTCCCGCAGCAGGTCCAGCCCATTGCCATCGGGAAAGTAGACATCAAGCAGAATCAGGTCCGGCTCCAGGATGTCAGCCTGATCCCGGGCATCGGCCAGGGTGTGGGCGATGCCGCAGAGTTCCACCATCTCCACCCGCTCGATAAAACGGCGCTGGATCTCTGCAATCTTGCGGTCGTCTTCAACGATCAGAAGCCTGACAGGCATCACAGGCTTTCTCCTTCTTCCTGATACTTTGGCAAATACAGTGTAAACCGGCTACCGCCGGCGGGCAGGTTTTCAATGGTGACCGAGCCACCCCAGCGATTCAGGAACTGTTGTACCAGGTACAGCCCGATGCCATGGTCTTCGCCCTTACCGCTGACGCCGCGCTCGAAAATGGTTTGCTGGACGGCATCGGGTACGCCGGGACCCTGGTCCTCGATCTCGAAGATCAGCTCATCGCCAAGGTCTGTCATCGACAGGCGTACCCGGCCATTCTCGCCGGTATGTTGGCGGGTTGCTTCAAGGGCATTGTCGATCAGGTTGCCGAGCACGCTGACCAGTTGTTCCCGGGGCAGGTTGGCTGGAATATCTTCCATGGCGCTGTCCGGATCTATGTCCAGGTTCAGCCCCATTTCCCTCGCCCGGTTGTACTTGCCCAGCAGGCAGCCGGCAATGACCGGGTCGGGTACGGCTTCCAGCAGCAGTTTCAGCAAGGACTGGTGGTCGCTGACTTCGCTTCCGATCAACGTGAGGGCTTCGTCGGTTGCTCCTATCTGGATCAGGCCGGCAATGGTGTGCAGCTTGTTGGAGTATTCGTGGGTCTGGCTGCGCAGCGTGTCGGCGTACTGCTGGATGCGGGTAAGCTGCTGGCTGACATGGTGCAGCTCGTCACTGGGCCGGAAGCTGGTTACCACGCCGATCACTTCGTTGTTCTGGCGCACCGGCAGGCGGTTCACCACCATTTTCCGGCCCCGTAGCCAGACTTCCCGGTCAAAGTCTGGCTTCCGGGGTTCCAGCACAGACAGCAGGGTACTTTCCGGCAGAATTTCAAGGATGGGGCGGCCGGCGAGTTCGGTCTCTCCAGGCAAGTCCAGATTGGCACAGGCGGCCCGGTTAGCCATGGTGATTACGCCGTCCCGATTGACGGCAATGATGCCTTCACGCACGGATTGGAGGGTGGCTTCCTGCTCTCGGAACCGGCGGGCAATTTCTTCCGGCTCAAGTCCGAAAATGGCCTTCTTGAACCGGTTGGAGATAACGATCGCGGAGATCACCGTCGCCAGGATCATCAGCCCGATCACTCCATAAAACACCAGGTTGTAGCGCTGGATGGTGGCGTCGACCTGCTCAAGGCTGTAACCCACCGAGACAATGCCGATAATGCGGCCGGTTTCCGGGTCGATCACCGGGGCCTTGGCCCGCATGGATTCGCCCAGGCTACCCCTGGCGCGGGCCACGTAGGATTCGCCATCTTCCAGGGCGCGCCGGCCATAGTCTCCATCGTCATCGGCCATCGAGCGGCCGAGTCGTGTGGGGTCCGGGTGAGCCAGGCGTAACGCCTGCTTGTCTCCGATCACAACAAACAGTGCCTGGTTGGTGGCGGTCAGGCGCGAGGCGGTACGGTTCAGGGCAGGAATGTCCCGGCGGTTGATGCCGGCGATGACCGAGGGGGCAGCGGCAACGGTTCTCGCTACCATCAGCGCACGTTGCTCGGTCTCCTCATACAGGGACTGGCTAAGGTAATAGCCGGCGATGCCGCCCACCAGCAGGGTCTGGATGATGCCAGCCAGCCCCAGAGTGAGGATCATCCTGGTTTTCAGTCGGGTTTTGCGCATGCTGGGTCTGAATCGGGTTCTTTTCGTTATGGTATCCAGAGTAATGCATCAGGGCCGGATACACCCGTGCCCTTTATGAACAAAATGGTTTTTTTACTTTTTAAAGGCTTTACGCACACAAACTTCAAGACCGCCCTGCTCAACTTTTAACCTGCCTCAAGCTGCTCCCGGTTGCCACCTGTGCCGATACCTGTCTGCTCAAGTGCCTCGGGAGCCTGCACAAAAACAAACTCACGAGGCAACAACCATGTTGATCAAACGAACTCTGTCTTTTGTAGCCGCTGCGGCTGTCTCTTTCTCGGCCATGGCCTGGCAACCCTCCGGCAAAGTCGAATGCCTGGCGCCCGCCGACCCGGGCGGTGGCTGGGATTTCACCTGTCGCAGTGTGGGTAATGTGATGCAGGAACTCGACCTGGTCAGTGGCAGTGTGCAGACCGTGAACATGGCCGGTGCCGGCGGAGGTGTTGCCTATGCCCACACGGTCAGCAAGCGGGCGGAAGACAGCAAGCTGCTGGTAGCCGCATCCACCGCAACGACAACCCGGCTGGCACAGAAACAGTTTCCGGGTATGACTGCTGACATGGTGACCTGGATAGGCGCTCTGGGTGCTGATTACGGCATCATCGCTGTGGGCAAGGATTCCCGCTACCAGAACCTGAACGAGTTGCTGGCGGCGGTGAAAGAGAATCCGAAGTCGGTCAAGTTTGCCGGCGGCAGTGCCCGGGGTGGCTGGGATCACCTGAAGGTTTTGATTGCCGCCAAGGCCGCTGGTGCGGAGAAGCTGCCTTCTGTGCCCTATCTGTCATACAACAATGGCGGTGAAGCCATGAGCCAGGTTGTGGGTGGGCAGGTAGATGCCTTCACGGGTGACTTGTCTGAAGCCACCGGGTTTATGAAGTCCGGCGACTTGCGGGTGCTGGCAGTCCTGGCCGAAGAACGTCTGCCCGGTGAGTTTGCTGATCTCCCGACCGCAAAAGAGCAGGGCATTGATGCAGTGGGTCCGAACTGGCGTGGTTTTTATATGCCCAAAGGCGCCGAGGAAGGTGCCAGGGAATACTGGGTAGAGGCGCTGAACACCCTGTATGCCAGTGATCAGTGGAAGAAGGTGATGAAGAGCAACGGCCTGATTCCTTTCCACCCGCCGGCGGGTGAGTTTGAAGCCTTTGTCCAGGGCCAGGTAAAGGATATCGAAACCCTCTCACGTGAAATCGGGTTGCTGAAATGACGGGCCTTGGTGATCGTATTCTCGGCCTGGGCCTGCTGGTACTTGCCGTTGCCTATGGCTGGGTTGCCCAGCAGTGGCCCGAGCCTTTCGGTGGCGCGGAAACGGTAGGCCCCGAAACTTTTCCGACCATTCTTTCGGTGGTGCTGGTCGTTGGCAGCCTGTACCTGATGGTAAAGCCGGACCCGGATGCCCAATGGCCGGTTGGCAAGTCGGCAATGGAACTGGTGGTGTCGCTGGTGGTGTTGGTGGCCTACGCGTTGTTACTGGAACCCCTGGGCTTTGTCATCGCGACTACCATGGCGGTGGGCACACTGAGCTGGCGGATGGGGGCAAATCCGAAGCCGGCGTTTATGACCGGTCTGTTGAGCGCCATCGTGGTGTTTGTTCTGTTTAACTACGGCCTGTCTCTGAGCTTGCCGGCCGGCTTGCTGGAGGTGCAGTGATGGAAACGATTGGTTATCTGATGGAGGGGTTTGCGGTTGCGCTGACCCTCAATAACCTGATGTATGCGCTGTTCGGCGCTTTTGTCGGCACCCTGATTGGTTGCTTGCCCGGACTGGGCCCGGCAAACGGTGTTGCAATCCTGATTCCCCTGGCGTTTACCCTGGGGCTGCCGCCGGAAACCGCGATGATCCTGCTCACCTCGGTGTACGCCGGGGCGATGTATGGCGGGCGGATTTCCTCCATCCTGCTGAACATTCCGGGTGATGAGCCTGCCATGATGACATGCCTGGACGGCTATCCCATGGCCCGGAACGGGCGTGCTGCAGACGCATTGGCTATCTCGGCGGTGGCGTCTTTCGCCGGTGGCCTGATCGGTACCATTGGTTTGATCATGCTGGCACCGGTGCTGGCCCGTTTTGCGCTGAGTTTCGGCCCGGCTGAATACTTCGCCCTGTTCCTGCTGGCGTTTGCCACCCTGGGCGGCATTACCGGCAAGAACCCGATGAAAACGGTGATCGCTGCTGCGCTCGGTATCATGATCTCTACCGTCGGTATCGATATCTCGACCGGCACCCAGCGTTACACCTTCGGTGTGCTGGAGCTGTATGAAGGTATTGATTTTATCCTGGCGATTGTCGGCTTATTTGCGATTTCGGAGTTGTTGTTCTTCGTAGAGCATCGCATGGGCAGTGGGCGCGACAAGATGTCTGTGGGTAAGCTGAGCCTGAGCTTCAAGGAAATCGTCAGTACCATTCCTACCCAGATCCGGGGTGGTGTACTGGGCTTTATCTCCGGTGTTCTGCCTGGTGCCGGTGCGTCTCTGGGGAGCTTTATCAGCTATACCCTGGAAAAGCAGGTGATCGGCAAGAAGGGCAAGTTTGGCGAGGGCGATATCCGGGGTGTGGTTGCTCCGGAGGCGGGTAACAACGGGGCTTCTTCCGGTGCGCTGGTGCCCATGCTGACCCTGGGTGTGCCGGGTAGTGGAACCACGGCGGTGCTGCTGGCCATGCTGATCTCCCTCAACATTACCCCGGGGCCGCTGATGTTCACCCAGAATGCCGACATTGTCTGGGGCGTGATTGCGGCGCTGCTGATTGGCAACCTGCTCTTGCTGGTGCTGAACATTCCGCTGGTGGGCTTCTTTGTGAAGCTGCTGTCGGTACCGCCCATGTACCTGTTGCCGATCGTGACCATGGTGGCTTTTGTCGGTATCTACTCGATCAGCCACAGTGCGTTTGACCTGTACTTCATGGTGGCCTTTGGTGTAGCCGGTTACTTCCTGCGCAAGCTGGAAATACCGCTGGTGCCGATCATCCTGGGCCTGTTGCTGGGGCCGGAGATGGAGAAGAACCTGGCCCACGCCATGGTGTTGTCAGACGGTGAGTGGAGCATTCTGTGGGGCAGCCCGCTGGCAATGGGGCTGTGGATTTTTGCCGGCCTTGGCCTGGCGCTGCCGTACCTGGTGGGCCCGATTCTGCGCCGCCGTATGCGTGCGGCGATCAAGGAAACGCCCGTCAGCGACTGAGTGGTTCCGCTTTCCTCCGATGTTGTCAGTCTTTGCACCGGGCTTGCCCCGGTGCTTTTTTCTTTCTGCTCACCCGGATTGTCGGGTGCTGCCCCGGCGCACGGCCCTCTCCCGCCGGCGTTCACTTTCTGAATGCGCCGAAATCGCTTGCTGCACAAAGCCGATGTGTTCCCCCGCAATGGCCCTGGCGTCTTCCGCCCGACCTTCCATAATCGCGGAGAACAGCGCCTGGTGTTGCTCAATCAGGCCCTGACGGGTGGCCGCGTCTTTTGAGTACATGCCACCGATGTTGGTCACGATGTCTTTTTTCAGGAGATTGAACAGGTTGCGCATGGTGTGCAGCAGCACTACGTTGTGGCTGGCTTCGGCGATAGCCATATGGAAGCCGGCATCTGCGGCACCTTCCCGCTCGATATTTTCCTCGCTGGGTGACCGGTAGCAATTGTCCAGTTCCTGCCATGCCCGGGTGAGCAGTTCCTTGTCTACCTCGGTGGCACGTTGGGCCGCGTAATAGGCGCAGTCTGCTTCGAGTGTGCGGCGAAACTCCAGTAAATCCCGATGGGCTTCAGGGCGATTCTCCAGTAGCAGGACCAGCGGGTCACTGAAGCTGGAGCCCAGACTTTCTGTTACGAAATTCCCGCCTCCCTGCCGACTGGTCAGCAGACCTTTGGCGGCCAGCCTTTGCACGGCTTCACGTAGGGAAGGTCGGGACACCCCGAACTGTTCTGCCAACACCCGCTCCGGCGGCAGCCGCTGGCCGGGCTTTAGAGTGCCTTCCAGAATCATGGTTTCCAGTTGTTCCACGATGGTGTCGGCCAGTCGCCTGGGTGCAATGTGGTTAATCGGCATGTTGGTTCCCGCATTTAAAATTGGTCTGACCAAAAATATTTAATGCTTGTTTGTACCTGTTTTTCGGGGGGTTCTACAAGTCCTTAAGACTAATGTCTTAACGGGTCGTTTTGACAGAGAGAGGGTTGCTCAAATAGTGTGTCCTACCTCTTTTTGTAAATTGGTAATACCAATTGGCCAAAAGTATCAACTAACAAGAAAACGCTGGAGAACATCATGTCATCCGGATTACTCGCCCTGTTGGCATTTGCTCCCATCCTGCTGGCTGGGGTTCTGTTACTTGGACTGCGCTGGCCCGCCCGCAACGCGATGCCCGTTGTTTTCCTGGCTACGGCCGTCCTCGGCTATACAGCCTGGGACATGACCTTCAACCGGATTGTCGCCTCTACCCTGCAAGGGCTTGTTATCACCATCGGCGTGTTGTGGATTATTTTCGGCGCCATCCTGCTGCTGAACACCCTGAAGCACTCTGGTGCCATTGCTACCATCCGTTCAGGTTTCACCAATATCACACCAGACCGCCGCATTCAGGCCATCATTATCGTCTGGTTGTTTGGTAGCTTTATTGAGGGAGCCTCCGGGTTTGGTACGCCGGCAGCTATTGTGGCGCCGTTGCTGGTAGCTGTCGGCTTTCCGGCCATGGCTGCGGTTATGCTCGGTATGATGGTACAGAGCACGCCGGTTTCGTTTGGCGCGGTGGGCACGCCTATCATTGTGGGGGTTACCACCGGCCTTGACCAGGCGACCATTTCCGGCCAGCTGTCGGCCAATGGTTCCGGTTGGGACGCCTACCTGCAGCTGATCACTTCTGAAGTGGTCGTGACCCACGGTGTTGTGGGCGTGTTCATGCCCGTGTTGATGGCCGTTATGATGACTCGCTTCTTCGGTCGCAACAAAAGCTGGAAGGAAGGGCTGGAAGTTTTGCCGTTTGCCCTGTTTGCCGGCGTCGCCTTCGTGGTGCCCTACGTTATCACCGGTATGCTGCTGGGGCCGGAGTTCCCGTCGTTGCTGGGCGGCCTGATCGGCCTGGCGATTGTCACGTTTGCGGCCAGGAAAGGCTTTCTGATTCCGAAGAAAACCTGGGACTTTGCCGGGCGTGAAGACTGGCCGGCCGAGTGGGTTGGCAAGCTGGAAATGAAACTGGAAGACATCGCCGCCCACCCCATGAGTGGCTTTCGTGCCTGGTTACCGTATGTTCTGATGGGTGCGATTCTGGTGATCAGCCGCACCGTGGAGCCGGTGAAAGACTTCTTCGTCAGCATTGGCGTATCCTTCTCGAACATTCTGGGTGAGGCCGGTGTCAGCGCCGGTGTGCAGCCACTGTATCTGCCTGGCGGCATTCTGGTGATGGTGGTGATAGCCACCTTCTTCATCCACCGAATGAGCACCCGGGCCATGGGTGAAGCCCTGAAAGAGTCGGGCGGGGTGTTGCTCAGCGCGGGTTTTGTACTGCTGTTCACCATTCCGATGGTGCGGATCATGATCAACTCCGGCGTCAACCTGGCCGACCTGCCAAGCATGCCGCTGGCCATGGCCACCTGGGTGGCGGATTCTGTGGGCGGCATCTATCCCTTCCTGGCGCCTATGGTCGGTGCGTTGGGTGCTTTCCTTGCCGGCTCCAATACCGTATCGAACATGATGTTCAGCCAGTTCCAGTTTGGTGTTGCCCAGGGCCTCGGGTTGTCTACGGCACTGATGGTGGCGGTGCAGGCTGTTGGTGCGGCTGCCGGTAACATGATTGCGATTCACAACGTGGTTGCGGCCTCTGCCACAGTGGGTTTGCTGGGTCGTGAAGGGCAGACGCTTCGGAAAACCATTCGCCCGACCATCTACTATCTTGTAATGACCGGTGTGGTTGCCTTGGTGGCAGCCTATGCTTTGGGCGTTACCGACCCTTTGATGAACTGATCTGAAACAACGGGCA
>Ga0208670_100157_pt1 | contig 22876 bp, 17 predicted proteins | sample 24BtaG_FD_184098 | JGI IMG/M metagenome (GOLD analysis project Ga0208670, IMG submission 184098) | Marine viral communities from Cariaco Basin, Caribbean Sea - 24B_WHOI_OMZ_CsCl (SPAdes) (version 2) | ecosystem: Environmental > Aquatic > Marine > Oceanic | place: Caribbean Sea: Cariaco Basin...
TATCATTACTAAAATTGCCTTTATCGTCTAAATGAACTCATTGGCCTAAGTTTACACTATTCTGAACTTTGGTGGGTTTTCAGGATGAAAGGGTGACACCGCTAGCTGACGAATTGTCCTACCTTTTTTATAAAATAACCTATCTTTTTCGAACTCGCCGAGCCTTTAGTTAAGCGGCTCAGCCTTGTTCTTTTCATTGTGTTCTGGAGGTAGAGGGGCAAGGTAGCCAATAAGCAGTATCAAGCTGCCCGCACCTAGGAAAGACACCACTCTCCATATCGCATCGGTCTGAGACAGATCAACCAATATTAGCTTCAAGACGACGATACCCAATAAGCCTATGCCCATGAACCACCAAAATCGCTTGTGATATCGGCTAGAGATGATGGTGGCGACTAGAGCAGTTAAGGTCCAAAAGATAGTCAGAGCCGTTTGCACTTGTTCATTCGACCAAGCCCCTTGATACCATAGCGGTGTCCCTACATAAGTATGTAAGCCTCGAATTAATAAACTGGATAATATCCAAAAGCCCAAAAGACCTGCGACCTTTAACAATAGATTGTTATCTTCTATCAGCTTATATTTCCGTCCTGAACTCAAATAATCAGTTCCTACCAGATAAGCCAATATAGTAAGTAGAGAAAGGTCGTATAAGTTTAGCAAAGGCAGATAAGGCAATCCCCAGACAACTCCCTCAAATGTCCAGTTACTATGAACAGCCCAAACGACGGATACCGGAACACATAACAGGGCGCAGCCTAATAAAGCCGTTTGCCAGTCAAACCATGAAGGGGTTTTGAGTTTTTGCTTTAGGCCTAAATAGGTTAGCGCTATCAGACTAACGCCAGTAATAAGCACGGTCATTACCCCGTTTGAGTCTGGCAATAAATAATAGCTTAGCTGAGCTATCAGAAGAATGCCGGTCATTAACCAAACAATAGGGTCATAGACAGTAGATTGCTGGGTCTCTTGCCAACGTTTAAGCCATAATTGACCAATCACAATCCAGCCTAACGCCGAAATAATAAATATTGGCCAGTTTAGTGTTGTGCTGTCTGTGTAAAACTCAAAATTCACAAAGATGGTGGAGGCAAAACACAGATAAAAAAGTGACATCAATGCATGGTTTAAAGCACGAACATCACTCCATTCACGGTAACGGTCTATCACTAAATACAAGATGGCGTTTAACAATAGGGTAAAGGCAGTAAGCTCCACGAAGTTGCTAAAGACTGAATCAAAGTAGTCGTTAATTATGATACCGGTGACCATTAACCCCCAAAACATGCCAATGAAACACAACAGGCTTATCAGAAGAGGATTTGACCATATCATCTTAAAAACAGGGTTTTTGACGTTCATGCTGGCGAGTAACTGCTGTTCTTTTGATGAATTAACTCGACTAGGCTGAGTCGGACTGTTTTCATAACGCAAGATAAATAATGAGGCCATGCTACAAATGGCAGATATGCTAAGTGATAGGTTGCTTATTGGTACGGTATCGGAATAACCAAACGTATTGCTAAACAGTGATAGCAGACTCGCCACACCGAAGAATTGTAATAATATTCCCAACAGCACTGTCCAAGCTCGTAGCGAATGTCGCCCAAACCAAACCAATGCCAATCCTTGAATAGACCAGCCACACGCTGCCCATTGTGCATCGAAAGCAATTGCAATCATCAACGCAAAGAAGCCAAATCCTAATGCCATCATGCCCTCAATCAATGGCGTATAGTGATTTTGATTGCGGTTGCGTTTATCTTTAATAACGAAAAATGATCCCAACCCTAAATAAGTGGCAGACATCAGCGCACTGGCTATAGTCAGTGCATTATCAATGTCACTAAGTAACGTACTTAATAAACCAAATGCCAATAAGGGCACGCCGAACATTAGGCTGACATCAATCGGGATAATAAAAGCAGTATTACTGTCTTTATAGGTTCGCAACGTGTCAAATAAACGAGAGTTATCAGGGACAGGCTGTGCGTCAGTTTTGAGCTCATTTACTGTTTCGCGGCTTAACGCATCATGAGCCAAATGTTCGTTGTACTTAAGAAGCTGCTGGGCATAGCGAATGACCACAAACACATACAGTAACCAATGTAAGGTCACTAAGGTCACTAACGACCAGCGCTGTGAATCAAAGTCATTGGCACTATTAACCGTGTCTACTAGTCCCAAATAATAAGCAAAGCCAAAAGTTACCGTAGCCGCCAATAAATTTAAAACCTTCCAAGTGCGATAATGCGCGATAACGGCAATGGCCACATTGAGCAATAAATAATAACTGAATAAAGTGGTCAAACTGCCGGTCTCAGTATGGGTCAATATTGGGGCCAAAAAGGCACCTGAGAAGGCGAGTAAGGCAAGGGGGAAGGCGTTTTGACGGACAGCAAGTATGACGGTTACAGCTGACAAAGACCCTAAAAGGACAAAGCTAGGAAAACTAGATAAGGCATCATAGACCTGATACGCAAAAAACGCAGTGAGATACGTAATTGCTAGTCCTGCGCCTTGAAGGGTCATGCCATAGGTGAATCTATTTTTGACAAGTTTTAAACCCAAACCTGCTAACCCAAGTCCAATAGCGCCAATCGCTATTAACTTCACTTCGATAGAGACTTCGACATAGTCGCTTAATAATCGCAGTAGTAACACCACGCCCATTAATAAGATAATGGCACCGACGCGAACCACTAAATTGCCCCCAAAAAACCAATTTCTCAATGACTGCAGTACCGAGGTGACAATAGCAGTAGACTGCTCATCAGGTTCTGATGGCTTATGAGAGGACAAACGTCTGACCGTAAGTCTATCTTTAATCGACTTTTTACTAAGGGGTTGGTCAGCCAGCGCTTTATCGTTAGATGGTGGATGGCTTGAGTTACCAGATGTTTGTTGGATGAAGTTGTCAGTTGTTGGATAGACAGCATTATCAGGCGTTTGATTAACCCTATGACTATTTACATCAATAGGGGCCGTGTTAGTAGAGGCTGTGTCAGTTTCGTTAAATACGATTTTATCTGAAGCGTTTTTAGCGTCTTCAGTTAAGTCGGTTTTATCTAAATTGGTTTTATCCAAGGCAGCATTATTAGGCGCCTGTTGATTGATGGCGACTTGTTCAGAGACACGTTGCAATTCATCTTGTAAGACTAAGATTTTTTTATTTAAATCAGCAAACTTCTTATTAACGTAAACCATTATAACAACGGCCACGATTAAACAAACGAACAAAAACAACATCCCTGCCACCGCATTTTATAGAATTAATGTGATAATGACGCTATTGCCTTAAAAACACAAGCCGTCACTGCCTGAACGGTTTATCTGAAAGGTGCATATAGTTTTAGCTATCGACCTAAATATATTTAATTGAAGAACAGATAGCTGAAGAACAGACACTAGGGTTGGTTAATAGGATTTAAATAAAAGGTACAACCGCTTATATTAATTTAAACGATATATGACCAATAGAGGTGTCGTATTTTGTAATAAACTGTTGATTAAGAGCGGTCTAGTAAAAATATGAACTGTGGCTAACACAAAATTATTTAGGCTATAAAAAAGACGCCTCACCAGTTAGGGAGACGTCTTTAAAAAAATCAAATAGCGAAAATTCAAATCACGAGAATTCCAGTTTAATCTAATTAATTATTTTAGCTTTTCACGCATAAATTCAATCATTTTGTTCCAGCTTTCAGTGGCTGCTTTCTCGTTATAGCCTAGGTCAACCCCATTGTCTGCCGCACGTTTGTCAGCATTTGGGTTGGTAAAGCCGTGTTTGGCATTGTCATAAACATCAACAGTATAGGTCACATCTGCATTATCAAGTTCTTTCTTAAGGTCATCAATGGCATCCATAGAGACCATGCTGTCATCACGACCATGCGCTACTAGAACGTCGGCTGTAAATTTACCTTTTTCAGCAGGCTGTTTTGGAGTAGGGTTACCATGGAATGTGGCAACCGCTTTAACTGGCATGCCTTCACGAGCCATATCCAGTGCAATCTTACCGCCAAAGCAGAAACCTACTACGCCCAAACGATTGCCATCAACGGGTAGCTGATCAGCGAAGTCATTCAAAATAGCACGGCAACGACCCATTAACTTGTCTTGATCGTTTAGCATTTGGGTCATCCATTCGTTGGCCTGTGCGGCATCCGTGGTTAGTTTACCCTCGCCATATACATCCATAGTGACTGCAGCGAAGCCTGCTTCAGCCAAGCGCTCAGCAACTTTTTTAGGATGTTCAACCACACCCCACCACTCGGGTGCTACCAAAATGCCAGGTACTGAGTTTTCATTCGTTGCTTCTTCTGGCAGAGCAACATAGCTGATTAACTCCATACCATAATCGGCAGTGGTTTGAATTTCGTAAGTTTTAATACTCATTATTAATATCCTTTAAATGTTGTTTTTATTGGTGTATTTATTGAGTTGGGTCATCAATAAACGGTTAGCAGTTTATAAAGCTTTTACTTATCAGTTAACTTGTTATCCGCTCCAACCCACTCTTAGTTATTACTGATTATTACATCTTGTCTTATTATCACGTCTTCTAACATAACAAAGATAAGTCAATGTTTCGATTTAAGAAATGTGAACAAGTTTTACTCAAAGCCCTCGGCTTTGTATTGATTCTAGGGTCTGAATCCATTAGTCTGCTGTTTATTATGTAATGAAGTGCTGCAAAGGCATAAATTAGAGCAACTGACTCTCTTTTATTTACTAGCTGTCTGACGTTTATTTGCTGTCCGGCTGGCTTTATGCAATTCCAGAGGCTTCATACATAATCCGCATTTGCGACAGTGCTAAAGATTCAGATATAAGCGTAAATTTAGTTATTTGTCTTTATGCCGAATAAGCGTTATGCCAAATGAGGTTTGTCTAAGGTCACTCTGATAAGGAGTGAGAAGGAGTTACAATGAGCGGTATCAAACAGCCAAAACCCATATTAAGACCAGAGTTTTGGCAAAAATATTCGTTAGACGAGCTGAGCATGGCGGAATGGGAAGCTCTGTGTGATGGCTGCGGGGCCTGTTGTCTAGAGAAGTTTCTCGATGAACCTGATGAGCCTTATGAAGTAGAATACACCGATGTGGCCTGCAAGCTTCTGGATTGCAGTACAGGCTACTGCTCAGATTATGCCAACCGTAAACAATTTGTGCCTGAATGTGTATCGCTGACTTATGACAAGCTTGGTGACATGATGTGGCTGCCTGAGAATTGTGCTTACAAACGTCTGTATTTAGGCAAGCCGTTACCGAAATGGCACTTATTGATTACCAAAGATGCGGTGGCTACTCAGCAAGGTATGCGTGCTGCAGGTATTGGTGTGGCGGGACGCTGTGTTAGTGAGTTGTCGGTTAGCGAAGAAGAGTTAGAAGAACGTATTGTACGGTGGGTTAAAGCGTAGTGTTTCTTAAAATAGGATAGGATTTAACCCTTAATCAAGTGTAGAACCAGTAATAAAGTTAAGCATAATATTAAGCATAAAAAAGGAGCCTAAAAGGCTCCTTTTCAACTTATAAAACACTTTATGATTAATGATTGAAAATTAGTTAACAAATTCAGGGTAAGCTTCTTGACCACACTCAGCAAGATCAGCACCTTCATACTCTTCTTCTTCAGAGATACGTAGCCCAATGACGGCTTTAATAATACTCCAAACAATTAAGCTACATACAAATACCCAAGCAAAAATAACAGCTGCTCCCATTAACTGACCTAAAAAGGTAGTGTCAGGAGCGGTAATTGGTACAATCATTAAACCAAAAAAGCCAACCACACCATGGACAGATATAGCACCGACTGGATCATCAATTTTCATTTTATCTAATACTAAGATTGAGAAAACCACAATGATACCAGCGAACATTCCGAAGATAGTAGATAATAGAGCAGATGGTGTATCTGGACTAGCAGTAATTGCTACCAGACCCGCCAATGCACCGTTTAACAACATGGTTAAATCGGCTTTACCAAAGATTATACGTGCCAGCAATAGAGCACCAATGGCACCACCGGCTGCTGCAGCGTTAGTGTTTAAGAACACCATGGCCACAGAGTTGGCACTTGCGATATCGCCTAATTTTAAAACCGAACCACCGTTAAAACCAAACCAGCCCATCCATAAAATAAGAGTACCTAAAGCAGCTAGTGGTAAATTGGCCCCTGGAATAGCACGGATTTCACCATTTTTACCATATTTACCTTTACGGGCGCCCAATAACAGCACTCCTGCTAATGCTGCAGCCGCACCAGCCATATGCACAATACCTGAGCCTGCAAAATCTTTAAATCCAAAACCCGATTGTATAACGTTACCCGCTTCGTCTTTAATATCATTGAAGGCAAAAAGTCCAAATACAGAATTACCATTCCATATCCAACCGCCTTCTAAAGGATAAATAACAGCGGTCATAACAATTGCAAAGGCAAAAAATGCCCAAAGCTTCATACGTTCAGCGACTGCCCCTGATACGATAGACATACACGTAGCCACAAATACCACTTGGAAGAAGAAGTCAGCCGCATCCGCATAGACTGACTCACCTTCAAAACCGTTTGCACTGGATTGAGTTAAAGCTTCAGCTACTAGATTCTCACTACCTACAATGCCTTCTAAAAAGAAACCACCACCATACATAAAATGATAACCACAAACCATATACATGGTGCAAGCAATGGCAAAAAGACCAATATTTTTGGTCAAAATTTCAGTAGTATTTTTGGAGCGGACCAGTCCAGCTTCGAGCATGGCAAAGCCAGCTGCCATCCACATGACTAAAGCGCCACAGATTAAGAAATAAAAGGTATCGAGCGCGTACTGTAGTTCAAAGATCTGGTTTTCCATGATGATTCCCCCTTGGAATGCAATCGGATAGTGGCTTAATGTCATTTTTATTAGCGATTTAAGTTCTTGATCTTAAAAAGCTTAAATGAGCGCTGTAATACCTACAGCTTAAATAGCGTCAGGACCCGTTTCGCCGGTACGGATACGAATAACTTGCTCAAGAGGGGAGATAAAGATTTTACCATCACCAATTTTGCCTGTGCTTGCGATACGAGTGATGGCTTCAATAGCAGGCTCTACCATTTCATCAGTGACAGCCACTTCTACTTTTACTTTAGGTAAAAAGTCCACCACATATTCTGCACCGCGATACAGTTCAGTATGGCCCTTTTGACGTCCAAAACCTTTTACTTCAGTAACTGTGACACCTTTTACGCCAATTTCAGATAAGGCTTCACGCACATCATCTAACTTAAAAGGTTTTAATACAGCGGTAATCAATTTCATAGGAGATCCTTATTAATGACTTTGATAATGTTTGAGTATGATTGTTTGCTACAAACTGCTTGTTAATACGACAATTTAGCCATCTTCTTTGATGTCATTGTTTCAAGAATTGTGCCAACCAAAAACGAAGGGGGAGGACGCTTTTAGGGCTAAAAATGCATCAAATTAGTGCGTATTAACCTATAGTGCACCAATAAAGCATGCACCATATCAAGCAATAATCGAATTATTATAACTAAGTTTAACTAGTGAGGGTTAGCCATTGGTTAGTAATTTGTGACCGTCATGGAGAGACATTATCAGAGGGGTCTTTACCCCCAATTTACTTATGTTCAACAAGCGCTAAGAATTGGTAAAAATAGAGTACTAGATACGTCTTATAGAAGAAGAGTGGTTTAAAAAGTACTTTTAATTTTCGAGTTAAAATAAGCAAATTATCAATATTGACTAAGCACCAGATAGGGTAACTATGGGATAACTATAGTTACATATGGATATGATAGCTATCAAATCATTACAATGATTGTGGGTATTTGATGTACTATAGAGGTAAGGCATTAATTTACCTTATCGACAGTTGAGTGGAAAGTTGGCTAAATATCAATATAAATACAATAATAAATAGTCAAGCTATAAGTAACCCTACTATCTAAGACTGCTTAAGTTCGTTTTAGAGCACTCAAGTTTGACTTATTAATCTAAATTACTTATTAAGCCGAATTATTTATTAAAATGGAGATAAGAATGTGTCGGTAAATTCTATTGATGGTGTGGTCAGAAAAGACCATATCTCTTGGTTTATATTCGGCCTTATGGCCAGTGTTACCTTTATTGGTATTCTTTCAGAATTAGTGCCTTCAGGCATTTTACCGCAGATGACCCAAGGACTGGGGATTGAAGATACCCAAGTCGGCTTCTTGGTCGGCATCTATGCGTTGGCGTCTGCCATCTTTGCTATCCCCCTTATCAGTATGACCTTAGCGGTGAATCGAAAAACACTGCTGCTAATTTTATTGGCTGGCTTTGCCCTGTCGAATATCGTCGTCGGTATGAGTTCTTCTTATTATTTAATCGTTGCCATGCGTATCTTAGGCGGTATCTGTGCCGGTATCATGTGGCCGATGATTGCTGCCTACGGAGCTGCACTAGTTACCGAAGAGCTGCAAGGTAGAGCCATTACTATCATTATGGCCGGTAACACCTTTGGGGTCAGCTTAGGGCTGCCTTTTATGACTTATATTGGCACCCACCTCGGGTGGCGTACTGAGTTCATCTTATTGGGTGCATTAGGCGCACTAATTGCCTTAATAGCGGCTAAGTTCTTACCTTCAGTACCTGGTGAAAAGCTGACTCAAAGCAACTCGCCCATTGCGATGCTCAAAATTCCGCAAGTGTGGATAGTGTTGATACTGACCTTCTTGTCGGTGGTGGCACATTATAGTACCTACACCTATATCACCTTACTGGTAGAGACCCTAGATTTCCAAGGGGGAATTAGCTTAGCGCTGTTAATCTTCGGTATCGGCTCAGTGATCTCAGTGGTATTGTCAGCACGCGTGATTGATGCTCATCTACGCGGTTTAATTGTGGCCATGTTGGCAGCCGGTGCAGTCGCTATGTTGCTGTTTGTACTCTTCGGTGGTGTCAATGGTTGGTCTCACATCGCTTTCTTACTATGGGGTCTGGCCTTTGGTCCTCTAGTTACTATGTGGCAGACGGCAGTGAGTAAACAGGTGACAGAAGCCAAAGCCGTAGCCACCTCAGTGCAGTCGAGCGTCTTTAACTTTTCTATCATGATAGCCACTTGGGTTGCTGGACTTATTTTGGTATATCTACCGCAGTATGGGGCAATGGGTATCGTTTATTTGTCGATTCTATGCTTTATTCCCGCCCTGTTATTGTCCTATTTCTCTAAGCAAACCTTGGGCGCCAAATAAAGTCTCAGGCTAACAAGCTAATAGAGTAGAAGCCAGTAGCATAAAAGCTATTAGAACAGAGACCAGTAGAGCAATCAGTAAATACAGTAATTAATCAACAAAGCAGTAAGTACAACGGAAAAAGCACTATAAAAGGAGAATATAATGAAAAAATTTATCAATGCTACGCTGTATGGTGATTCAAATAATCGCCAGCAACAGGCCACTGAAATCCTGGTAAAGGATGGTGTGATTGAGGCCATCGGTAATAACTTACCGGGTGCCGATGAAGAGATTGATTTAAAGGGTCGCTTAGTGGTGCCACCCTATGTCGATGCACACCTACATTTGGACTATGTTTATACTGGCAAAAGTGAAGGCGCAACCAACGATACCGGCACTTTGTTTGAAGGTATTGCACGTTGGCACGATGTGAAAAAGACCCAAACCATTGAGGACGCTAAGCAACGTGCGTTAAAAGGGATTAATGAAGAGGTTTCTAAAGGGGTGCAGTTTATCCGAACTCATATTGACGTTTGTGATCCCAACTTAACCGGCTTAAAAGCCATGCTAGAGATACGTGAGCAGTTAAAAGACAACGTCACCATTCAAATTGTGGCTTTCCCACAAGAAGGCATGTATGCCTATAAAGGGGGAGAAGAGTTGGTTGAGGAAGCACTGAAGATGGGCGCCGATTGTGTAGGCGGCATTCCGCATTTCGAATGGGCCTATGAATTCGGTCAAGACTCGGTACGTCGTGCTGTCGAGTTGGCGATGAAATATGACAAGCTTATCGATATTCATTGTGACGAAACCGATGATCCTATGAGCCGTCACGTACAGCTATTGAATGCGTTAGTAATGGTAGAAGATATCGGCACTCGCACGGCCGCTAGCCATACTTGTTCCTTTGGCTCAGCAGACAATGCGTATGCCTTTCGCATGATGCAGTTGTTTGAAAAATCAGGCATGAACTTTATTGCCTTGCCCACTGAAAACGCTTATTTACAAGGGCGTCAAGATACCTATCCTAAACGCCGTGGTCTAACTCGTGTTAAAGAGTTTTGGGAAAGCGGTATTAACGTCTGCTTTGGTCAAGATTCAATCAACGATCCTTGGTACCCTGCTGGTAACGGTAACCTAATGAATATCTTGGACAATGGTATTCACTTAGCCCAGACCATGTCATTTGCTCAGCTAGACACCTGCTTGGATTTAATCACTTATAATGGCGCTAAGACCTTAAATGTTGAAGACCAATACGGTTTGGAAAAAGGCAAACCTGCCAACTTCTTAGTATTGGATGCTGACAGTCCTTTTGAGGCAGTGCGTCAGCGTGCAGATGTATTGGCATCAATCCGCAATGGTGAGTACTTATTCAAAAAGCCAGAGCCTAGCTACGACGTTGAATTAGATGTCTTCAGAAAAACTAAATAGCAAGAAAGCGAATAACTCAAATACAGCGAAACGCTAGAAAAAATATTAACAACAACCTCAATAAATAAAAAGGTGAGCCCCTTAAAGGGACTCACCTTTTTTATTGCCTTATTTCTAGTAGGGCTTTACTGACTCGCTATATTTTGGAAACTACTATATTTTGGGATAAAGTAAATAAGGCGTGCGGCTCGCCTTTAGCAGCTTACGGGTATTGCTGCCATGCAATAATTCATGCAAGCGAGATTCTCCAAATGCCCCAGTAATCAGCATTTCTAGGTCGTGTTGTTGCTGATAAAACATTAAGGCTGCAGTCACATCACGGCCTTCAATTAGTGCCTTTTTACAACTAACACCTGACTGCGTCAAGCGCGCATAAGCCTCACGAAGCGCCTCTTTATTGCGTTCGGTCTGTTCTCCGACCATCACCACGTGTAGATTCAAGTTTCTGACCAGTGACGTGCTACATAGCCAGTCTAGTAAAGCGTGACACGTAGGCCGATTATCAAAGCCGAAGAGGGCCGTTTTTGGTGCTTTAAAAGTATCATGGGTTACTAGCGCAGGGCAGCGGCTGGCACGAATTAGCTGAGACAAAGTGTCTTTGCAGGTCACTTGATGGCCAATAACCACCAATTGTGCCGATTCATCAACATAATCTAAGCTTTCAGCAATAGAGGCATGGCGATGTAGGTAATAAATCTGATGTTTGTGGCGTCCCTGATTTTGTTCGCAGTAGTTGTATGCTTGTTTCAGTAATAAACGGCCTTGGTCACGCAGTTTACCATTGCTGTCTTTTTCTTCTAAAGTCAACTGGTTCAATAAGTGACTGCCATCATCAGCTACTAAGCAGCCTGAATAATCCATGGCTTCTTTGTGTTGGACGGTAGGCGCAGCATGTAATAGGCCAAGGGGCGCCTGCAAGTTTTTAGCGGCCCATAGACTAGCATCAAGCACAGCTTGTACATGGTTGGGGCAGTCAAGGCAAGCAATGACACTATCAGGTCTTAAATTACTCATATGAATCACTCAAATCGGAACATACATTTATAACATATCGGAAAAAACACGTATAACGTAAATTAAAAATCCCACTCGGCAATGCCAGAGCAGGATTAAAAGCATTTGGCTTAAGTTAAGCGATTAACTAATCAAGCAAACCGATATCACGACGATCGTGGATCGAGAATTTATCAATAATAGTGCGACTGGCACTGTTTAGACCCACTACTTTAACATCAATCCCTTCGCGTTGAAAACGGATAACTAATTTATCTAAAGTGTCGACGGCAGTGACATCCCAAAAGTGAGCTTGGCTAACGTCAATGACCACTTTATCCAAGGCTTCTTTGGTATCAAAGCTATTTAAAAACTGAGTGGTGGAGCTGAAGAAAACCTGACCTTGAACATAGTAGTAACGGGTATTATTGTCATCATCAAGCTCACTAACGACGCTTAAGAACTGACCAATCTTATTGGCAAAGAATAAAGATGACAGCAACACGCCGACCAATACGCCATACGCTAGATTATGAGTGAACACCGTGGTGATGACAGTGGCCAACATAACCACGTTGAACGACATGGGATGGGTTTTAAACTCACGTATCGATTCCCAGTTAAAAGTCCCGATAGACACCATAATCATGACGGCAACTAGGGCGGCCATCGGAATCTGGCTGACCCAATCACTTAAGAATACTACCATGATGAGCAGTACCACCCCAGCGATAAGCGTCGAGAGGCGTGTACGGCCCCCTGATTTGACATTGATTACTGATTGACCAATCATGGCACAGCCTGCCATACCACCGAAGAAGCCTGACACCACATTGGCCACACCCTGGCCGCGGCACTCACGGTTTTTATCACTGGGGGTATCGGTCAAATCATCGACAATGGTAGCGGTCATCATAGATTCAAGCAGGCCGACCACTGCCAGTGCCAGTGAATAAGGCGCGATAATTAATAAGGTGTCTAAGGTTAATGGGATATCAGGCAATAAGAACATAGGTAGCGTATCGGGTAACTCACCCATGTCGCCCACATTGCGAATGTCGATGCCCATATATAAAGCAACTGCGGTCAAACCCACAATGCAAATAAGCGGAGAGGGGATGATTTTGCCAATTTTAGGGATAAGCGGAAAGCCATAAATGATGGCAAGGCCAGCGGCTGTCATGATATAAACTGACATGCCGACTCTCTCAGTGGCGGGGTTTAGTTCGGGAAGTTGGGCCATAAAAATCAAAATGGCCAAAGCATTTACAAAGCCAATGACCACAGAACGTGACACAAAGCGCATCAGGTTGCCAAGTTTAAACACGCCCATGACAAACTGAATGACCCCACACAGTAGCGTGGCTGCCAATAGGTATTGTAAACCATGGTCAGCAACCAAGGTGACCATGACCAATGCCATAGCACCTGTGGCCGCCGATATCATTCCAGGGCGACCGCCAACAAAGCTGATGACAACGGCAATACAAAATGAGGCATATAAACCTACTTTGGGGTCAACACCGGCAATAATTGAAAAGGCAATCGCTTCTGGAATAAGGGCTAGAGCAACTACCAGTCCTGAAAGCACGTCACCGCGTACATTTGAAAACCATTCGTCTCGTATCGTATTTAATGAAGGTACTATCATAAGTTTTGGGTCGATTATTTGTTGGGTTTTATTTTATGATGATAGTCATGTTAAATGAGACGCCAAAAGCTCTAAAATAACGCTACCAAAATTTGAGGTAGGCTATCTTAGTCATACGATCAATAAAGCGTATGTCAATCAGCAAAAATACGGTCATAAAACATTCACATCACAAAAGTGGTGCTATATAGTGGAATAATATTTATTAATAAATATCAATATGGGACAACGCTTCTGAATTAAGGGGTTTAACGCCTCTCAAAAAATAGTGATATAGCAACAGAAACGTAAGTAAATTCAGTTCATTGATGCTGGGCTCATGGTAGAATAAGCAGCCTACATTCCCAGCGATGACTTAGTGCGCTATTTTAACATTAATTTACACGGTAGAGATAAGGGCAAAATGCAATTAAGGCATTTTATACAGTGGACAACCTAATATTGGCCACATATTTCTACAAAAATGGGTGCATCATAGCACAATATAGAAACAAGGACAGACCATGAGTACTGACCCAATCGTTAGTCGTCAAAATACCCCCTCGGTAGATACCACCTCTTATAAATCAAAAGACAAAACTCAATCAATTGCCAACTCTAATAGCGAAGACGACTCAAGTGTCGGTCATTATCAGCCTAATATTCTAACTGAAAAAAGCCGCAGTGATTTGATTCAAAAAGGCAGTGGGCTGCAAGTGGTTATCGGACTGGGACAGTCTGGATTAGCGACGGCCAATTATCTGGCAAAACGTGGCTATAGTGTGGCAGTCACAGATGGTAATGCGGCGCCGAAATTGGCAGAACAGTTGGATAAAAATATTGAAATTAGAGCGTTTGGCGCTATCGATGCTGAGCTTTTATTACAAGCACAACGTATTATTATTAGCCCAGGAGTGGCGCTCAATACGCCAGCAGTTGCTCAAGCCAAACAAGCAGGTATTGCCATTGTCAGTGATATTCAGTTGTTCAAAGACGCTTGTACCGCCCCTATTGTGGCAATAACAGGCTCGAATGCAAAAAGTACAGTCACTACCTTAGTGGGCCAAATGGCCAAAGATGCCGGCATCAAGGTCGGTGTCGGCGGTAACATCGGGGTGCCCGCTTTAAGCTTGCTAGATGACGAGCAGTTGGGTGATAACATGGAATTGGCAGTTTTAGAATTATCCAGTTTCCAATTGGAAACAGTGACCAATCTAGGTGCCAAAGTCGCCACTGTACTCAATATGTCGCCTGATCATTTAGACCGTCATGGTGATATGCTGGGCTATCATCAAGCCAAACACCGTATTTTCCAAGGGGCACAGTCGGTCGTCGTCAATCGTGATGATGCCTTATCAAGACCATTAATCGCTGACAACACTCCTCGTATCAGTATCGGCTCTAATGCCCCGGACTTGGGGGAATATGGGATAATCACAGAAGGTGATGGCAGCCTTTATCTGGCAAAAGGCACACAAAAGTTACTGGCAGCAGACCAATTAAAAGTCAAAGGTAAGCACAATTTGGTCAATGCATTAGCCGCCATTGCTTTGGGTGAACTGGCAGGTATTCCCCTTGAGAGTATGCTACAAACGTTACAAGACTTTTCTGGACTGCCACACCGCTGTCAATTTGTGGATAATGTGGCGGGAATAGATTATTTTAATGATTCCAAAGGCACCAATGTAGGCTCAACCCAAGCGGCTATCTTAGGCTTAGGCTCAGTATATAGCAGCAATAGCCATGGCAAAACTAAGTTAATGCTGATATTAGGCGGACAAGGCAAGGGTCAAAACTTTGGTGAGCTTGTGCCTCTGGTCAACAAGTATGTCAGTCAAATATTATTGATTGGTGAAGATGCTAAGCTAATCGCTGAACATTTACAGCAGGCCAATCTAAGTGATGACGTAGATATGTATCATTACCAGACGCTAGATCAAGCCATGGACAAAGCACAGTCTCTACTAGGCAGTAGTTTGTCTCAAATAGGTGCCGTATTGCTTTCACCTGCTTGTGCCAGCTTAGATCAGTACAGTAGCTATAATGAGCGTGGCGAGCATTTCTGTCAGTTGGTAGACGCTTTGAAATCTTAGTTTGACCGACTGTTTTTGTTGGTCATTTTTATTTGTTCAATTGTCTATTTTTTATTCATCCGATTTACTAACACATAGTTTTAAGTACAGTTGATACCCTATGGCAAAAAATACTGCTAATGCATCCGGTTACACCCCGAATGCTCTCTCCAAACGTAAAATTAATAATACCGGCGTATTTTCCATGCCATCGGCAGGGAGTGTACTGCTGGCCAGTGTAAGCTGTTTAATGGTACTGAGCCTTATTATGGTTGCATCGGCCTCTATTCCCTTTGCCAATATGCATGACATGGATCAGTTGTACTTTTTTAAGCATCAATTGATGTATATGAGCATGGGGCTAGTGGCTGGGTTTATGGCCTATAAAGTACGGCTGCTTTGGATGTACGATATGTTGTCTTTAGCGTCAGCCTTGATGATGGTTATCTTGTTACTGATAGCCACTTTGCTTTTTGGCGATGCGATTAACGGCTCTAAACGTTGGATTGAGATTGGCTCTTTTAACTTCCAAGTTGCTGAGTTGGCTAAGCTAGTGATGGTGATGTTCACTGCCGACTATGTGGTGCGTCGTGGTAATGAAGTGCGTCAAGGGTATGGCGGTATCTTCCGTATGGGGCTATTGGTTACGGTATTGGTAGGTCTGTTTTTATCCCAGCCTGACTTTGGTTCCTTGGTAATTATTATTGGGGTTATTTTAGCCATCTTCTTTGTGGCCGGTGCACCTTGGAGTCAGTCAGTATTTTTGCTAATTGCGGGCTGTATTGGCGCCGCTTATGCGGTTATGTTCCAAGAATACCGCATGACCCGTGCCACCTCTTTCTGGGACCCTTTCGATGATATCCAAGGTTCTGACTATCAGTTAGCGCGAAGTCTAATTGCTTTCGGCCGCGGTCAAGTGACTGGGGTAGGCTATGGAGAGAGTGTACAAAAACTGGCGCATTTACCTGAGGCGCATACTGACTTTTTACTAGCCATTACTGCAGAAGAATTAGGCCTAGTTGGGGTATTAACTGTTTTAATACTAGAAGCATTAGTGATCACCAGTGCAATGCGTATTAGCTATATAGCCTTAAAGAATCGACAAATGCGATTAAGTTATACCGCTTTTGGTTTTGCAGTTATCTTTATTGGTCAGACCATTATTAACGCAGGGATGAACATGGGCTTAATGCCGACCAAAGGCTTAACCTTACCGTTCTTTAGTTATGGCGGTTCCTCGATGCTTGTGAGTTTGGTAATGGTGGGTATTCTGCTTAATATCCATAAGCATACTTCGCAAATCCCTAACAATCAGTGTCGCTATTATTAATTAAGTCTAAAGCTCTTAAGTTTAAAGTCGCTTATAAAATAAAAGACATTTGACAGTATTAATTTGAAAGCATCAAGAAGTAAAAAAGGCCATATATCAGCATATATGGCCTTTTTTTAGGGCTTAAGCTTTAGGGCTTAACTGGCAGTCAAAAGCTCAGATGGCTGTTTTCAATTCATTATTCAGTTTAGAATGGTTCAGTTCAGTTCAGTTCAGTTCAGTTCAGTACAGTTCAGTTCAGTCTGAATTAAGCGATTTTGATTACACTTTACCCAATACACTTTGATGCTGTAAAGGGGCAAGCTGCCACTGTTGTACTGCTTGCTTGAGCATAATCTCCGGTTGGTCTATATCGACCGAAGGCTGTTTTAATAATGCTAAGGCTCGTTGTATCAGCTGTTGACACTTCTCAGGGCTTGAAGTATCAATAGGGGTTGCCAAATTTTGTTTTGACAGCTTTTGACCGCACTGGTTTTCGACCAAAGGTAGGTGATACCAGTGCTCTACTGCCGGCAGGTTTAAATAACTCATGATAGAGATTTGTGCAGCCGTCAACGGTAAGATATCTAGCCCACGCATAACATGAGTAATCCCTTGCAACCCATCATCGATACTGGCAGCCAAAAAATAATTGATAGTGCCGTCAGCACGGCGCAATACCACATCGCCTAAGCTTTGTTGTGGGTTAGACCATTGAATCCCTTGAACCCCGTCAATAAAGCCAATACTGTGATTGGGCAACTGCAGTCTCACCTTCTCATTGGTTAAGGCCGCTATTTTATTTAATTGACACGAAGGGTTTGAGTCACATAGGTGGCTAGGTAAGGGCCGTGGTACGCAAAATCGAGGGTAAGTTTCAAAACCTTCCAAGTCTTTACGAGAGCAATGACAGCCGTAGACACGATTTAATAATCGGTCCTGTAACAGTTCATTGTAAATGGCCTCGCGCTCGGATTGATACCATATATCACCATCCCAGTGCAGTCCCAAATTTTCCAGATCTATTAATATTTGGTCGCTAAATTGAGTACTACAACGTTGGTGGTCAGTGTCTTCGATGCGCAATAGCCAAGCACCATTGATCGATTTGATATGACAATAACTGGCAATTGCTGTGGTCAATGAACCTAGGTGTAATTCACCTGTGGGGGAGGGAGCAAAACGGCCCACAGTTGGCCTATAAATAGGACAAGCAGTGGGCCGTGTCAGAGCAGATGTCGTCATAAAAGTAAACAGTCAATAGCCGTTAAGGTGACTTAGGCTTAAGAATGTCCCCAGTTTTGACGCTCTTTGATTTCTGATAAGGTTTTACAGTCGATACACTGGGTGGCAGTAGGACGGGCTTCTAAACGACGCAAACCAATCTCAACGCCGCAAGTGTCACAAAAACCATAATCGCCATTGCTGATTTCTGCCAATGACTTATCAATTTTGCGAATTAACTTACGCTCACGATCACGAGTGCGTAAGGCCAAGGCAAACTCTTCTTCTTGAGTCGCTCTATCATTGGTATCTGATAAGGCAGCTGACTCATCTTGAATATAAGTCTTAGTGCTTTCAGCCTCTTCTGTCAATTGTTGCTTCCATGCCTTAAGCATATTCTCAAAATGGGCAAGCTGTGCATCTGACATGTATTCTTCGTCTGCTTCAGCTTCGTACGGCTTAAAAGTTAGGTCGTCAATAGCGTTTTGACTCATGACAGTTTCCTATATCCATTTAGTGGTGGGTGCCAAATAAAAATAATTGACCCTTATATCATACTTTGTTAGGTATTGCGAGAAATATTATATAAGGTCATCTTATTGATTTATCAAGAGCAACAAGGCCATCTAAACGGTTTTAATATCATTAAAACAGACCTTGAGCTCACTTTTCACTTAACCTAGTTATCCAGCTATGTATAATGCCTTGTTTATCTAAACTTAACCAACGGTAGCCCGGTACTGCTTGGTCATCTAAAGCAAAATCATCAGAATTCGGTTTAAATTGGTAGCAAGTGGAAGGTGTGGTATATACCTTGATACCTGATTTCTCTGATTCAGAATGTTGATGAACATGGCCGGTCACCACTGCTTTAACAAGGGTTTGACCGGCCATTAATTGCCAAAACTGTTGAGCATCTTTGGCAATGTGGGCATCAATCCAAGCAGAGTCCATTGGCAGCACGTGATGATGCATGGCAATTATTACAGGAGAATGACTGTTTGCTAAATTTTGAGACAACCATTGGAGGTTCTTGTTACCCACTTCACCATACACTTTTCCTGGAACACTACTGTCAATCAGAAGCAAGAGCCAGTCGTTAACCTGGATACAATGCTGCGATAGCAACATAGGGTTTGGCTGATGTGCCACAAACTGACGCTCAGCATAAGGTAAATCTTCCCCCAAATCATCAGTGACGTCATGATTACCAGCAATACAAGCAAAAGCAATGCCCGTGTTCTGGAGTATCCGATAAATCTGTTGGTAGATTTCAGGCTTAACCTCGTTGACCAAATCGCCACTCAATAAAATTAAGTCGCAACGAATATCTTCATTCAACGCTTGCTCCAAGCAAGCCATAAAGCTTTGATAGTTATTGATACCGGCAGTTTCTTTGCTGTGGTCAAGGTATAAGTGGAGATCGGTCAACTGTAAGATATTAATGATGCCGTCGTCGGTTTTTATCTGGGTAGGCGGGTAGGTGGTCATGCGATAATTGGCCATAATGCACTCTATCGTAAATTATTTTAGGTTGTCTATCGGAGTTAACTATTGGAGTAAGCTATCAAGGTTAACTTCGACCGCTATTCAAACGTTATTCAAGCACTATTTTGGTTAACAGCCTCAACATAAATACCAATGTGAATAGCACTATAAGTAGCAAGCCAAACAATAATGGTTTAAGTGGCGCGTGAAACAACAAAAGAGGCGAAGAATACCAGTGCCAAACCAAGCACGATGGCCAAACCCGTCTGAATGTCGAGTAACACACTGCCCCAGACCCCAGCGGTAACCGCGAGCTGCGCTAAGATAAGGGCATACACTACCATTTGTTTGGGAGAATGAGCCCAAAGTCTCGCTGTCAATGCTGGCAAGATTAGCAATCCACTAATCAATAAGCTGCCCACCGCTTGCAAAGCGAGGGCACAAAATCCTGCCAAGACACCCATAAAGAACAAACGCTGTCGAGTGGCATTGATACCTGAGACTTGGGCCAAATCAGCATGGGTCGCCAAAATAACTTGCGGGCGCCAAATGTAAGTCAAAAAAGCGATACCAACTGCCACACAGAGCGATAATACCGGTAGATCGCTCCAACTCACCTCTAATAAGTTACCAAATAAATAACCCAGTACATTTGCTTGCATTTGAGTTAAATGGGTCAGGGTCAATAACCCCAAACACAGCATGGAGACCGACACTACCGCCAATATTGCATCACTGGGTAAGCGATCATCTTCCAGCCATAGCAAACTAATCACCACCATAACACTGACCAAAGCAATACCGATGGCGAACGGTAGCTGCCATAGCGCTGCTAACGCCACCCCAAACAAGGTCCCATGTGCTAGGGCATCGGCAAAAAAAGACATACGTCGCCATAGCACCAAGCAGCCTAGCGGGGCGGATAACAAGGCCAATAAGCTACCGGCAACCCAAGCAGGGGCAATAATATCAAGCCATTCAATGAGCATAAATCTGCTGTTCCACAAAAAGTTTTATTAGGTCAAAGTTATTGAATAAAGATTAATGAGCATGCGGACCATCATGCCGGCATTCATGAGGCTTATGAATATAAGGTTGCTCGTATTGATGGCCAAACAGTTTTTTAAACTCTTGGGATACACCCAAATCACTAGGCTGACCTTCACAGCAAATATGCTTATTTAAACAAATGACCCGTCTACTGCCGCGCATTACCCAATGTAAGTCGTGCGAAACTACCACCATCGCACATTGCAAAAAGGGGGGTAAGTCATCGATAAACTCATAAAGCCAACGCTCACTCTCGGGATCTAAGCCTTGCATAGGCTCATCCAAAATAAGCAAGTTGGGCTTCGACAATAAAGAACGTGTCAGCAAGATGCGCTGAGTTTCACCTCCTGAGAGGTGTACCACTTGTTTTTTCAACAAGGGTATTACTGAGAGACGGTCGTATAAGAACGCTTGTTCTTTGTCGCTTAGGCGTTTTTTGGTTTGAGCCAAAAGATCTTCCACTCGGAGCGGTAATATAGCGGGTACGCTAAACTTTTGTGGTACATAACCCAGCTCAAGCTCTGGATGAAGGCTAATCTGCCCTGACGTAGGCTGAATCAATCCTAAGATAAGCTTCATTAAAGTCGATTTGCCTGCCCCATTGGGCCCAATGACGCTAATCTTTTCGTGCGGCAGAATCTGTAAGCTGATATCACTGAGTAGGATTTTTTGTGCCGCATCCTGTGAATAGGCAGCAGAGGCTGCTTTTGTTGACCGAGCACCACTGAGCCAGCCACTGAATCTGCGTTTATGAGGCTCTGAACCGGATTCACCACTGTTACCAGCCATTGACTCTGTTTTACTGAGAACACGGCCACTCACTTTGAATCCTACACCCTGTAGACTCATTAAGGGTGATATATCGTTGGTTACCGATGCCGTTAATGAGAGGTTTTCCTGTTCATGATGGGTTCGATTTGGCGGATCTGACTCAATAAGCGGATTGGATACAGACATTGCTTACGCTTCCTCTGCATCAGTGGGCGAGTGGGCAGAACAAGTCTGACACAGTCCTTTCAATTCCATCACGCTTTGGACTACCTGAAACCCCACTTCATTTTTGACATAGCTGACAATCTCTTGAACCGGCATACCACTAAATTCTTGAACACGCTGACAATCATTACACAATAAGAAGACAGCGTTGTGCTCATCCCGAGGATGACAACAAGGCACAAAAGCATTAATCGAGGTCAATTGATGGATAAATCCAAATTCCAACAAAAACTCCAACGTGCGATAAATGGTTGGCGGCGCTACCATCTTCGCTTTGCTACCTTCTTCTTCGGCTCGGCTGTCTTGTAAGCTTTGAATTAAGTCATAGGCCCCTAAAGGTTTTTCGGATTCGAGTATTAATTGATAAACGGTACGTCTTAAAGGAGTGAATCTTGCTCCCTTGGCCGTACACATCTGCTCGGCCGCTTGTAAGCGAGCAGCAATATCATGACTGTTAAACGCATGCACATCATGTGAATGGTCGCCATGATGTCCGCAAGGTTCACTTGATGACATAGCGAGTGGGGTAACGGGTTCAGTCATAGGGTACCTCAAAGGGTTAGCTATTTTTTTTGAAAAAAGTCTTAATGTTTCTATTGTTATAGTATAACATATCCAACACTAAAGTCGCTCATTGAATTATTTTCATCACTCTTATAATAGTTTTTCAAATTAATTACCAGTTTGGCTTAATTTATGAGCGGTCAAATATATTGAAATATAGGCGTAATTACTACCTTTTAATGGCTTAATCGCCCCATGCTTTGCCTACTTTTTAAATAACTGTGTTTTATAAACAGTTGTCTTCTTTAAGTGACTGTTCTTTTTATAATAATGACCTATCGAGAATACTATGTTTAAAGTTAAATACTCCAATCTTTCTTTATTTTCCTTAAGAGGCTTAGCAATAGCAGGTCTGAGTACGTCGTTGATGATAGCGACGCCGGTATTGGCCAATAACGACACTCAACCTATGGCTCAGAGCACCAAGTCTATGTCCAATATCGACTCTATTCCTGACGTCATTCGCAATAAAACGGGTATCGCAATTAGTAACTATCCTTTGTTCTTATTGAGTGAGGCAGTGACCAAAGGCGCGCCATCTGGGAAGCTATTATTACAAGCTGGAGAAGTTGGGCATCACGGCAGTCTAAGCCCCAGTGATATGAAAACCATTAAAGACAGCCGCTATGTGGTTTGGTTTGGCCAAGAGCTTGAATCAAATTTAGGACATTCGTTGGCAAAAACTCCCAATAGCATCAGTCTATTTAAATTTAAAGCATTCCAGCGCCAACCTTTACGAGATGTACAGGGTAAGCCAATTAACGGTACATTAGATCCCCATATTTGGCTCAGTCCTGATAACGCAAAAGCCATCACCCGTGCTTTAGGGTCTCTGTATAGTCGAGCCAACCCTCAATATAAAGCAGTTTATGCCGCCAATGTACGCGA
>Ga0208670_100158_pt1 | contig 22806 bp, 16 predicted proteins | sample 24BtaG_FD_184098 | JGI IMG/M metagenome (GOLD analysis project Ga0208670, IMG submission 184098) | Marine viral communities from Cariaco Basin, Caribbean Sea - 24B_WHOI_OMZ_CsCl (SPAdes) (version 2) | ecosystem: Environmental > Aquatic > Marine > Oceanic | place: Caribbean Sea: Cariaco Basin...
TGGGCTGGAGAAGCATTATTTACAGTATTGGATGCAGTCATATTGGTCTCTACAGAAGTTTAGGATATAAAATAATTAAAAACTAAAATACAGCGGCTGCGATAAATAGCATAACTGGAAGTTTGTTATTATAGTCGCATTTGGCAGGCCTTTATTCATAATTTAGTCTGCCAAAATAATTAAATATGTTATAAGATAGTTCTATTATGACATAGTGCTAATAGAGTATGTAAGTCACAATAAATTGACTTTACTTTTAAAGAAGCTGGATTGTTTGTGGCTCACTACCGTCATATTAGTTAATTTAACGCTTTTTATGACTTATAAAGTTTCACCTATAAAGTTACACTTAAAGTAGCATTTATAGATTAGCACCGGATAAGGTTCTTACCTAACAACCCATCAAAATAAGGGCAAAGACATGGCATTATCGCTTGAGAAAGATAAAATACGTTTTTTACTGCTAGAGGGCTTACACGAAAACTCACTTAAAGTTTTAAATGATGCGGGTTACACCAATATTGAATACCTATCGCATGCTTTAGATCCTGATGAATTAGCAGAGAAAATTAAAGACGCTCATTTTATCGGTATTCGCTCACGCACTCAGTTAACGCGCGACATTCTTGAGAAAGCAGAGAAGTTGATTGCGATTGGTTGTTTCTGTATTGGTACCAACCAAGTTGATTTAGAAGCTGCTCGTGAGTTTGGTATTCCTGTATTTAATGCCCCTTATTCTAATACCCGTTCAGTGGCTGAATTGGTATTGGCAGAAGCGATTATGTTGTACCGTGGTATCCCAGAGAAGAGTACGGTAGTTCACCGTGGTGGCTGGGGTAAGTCTGCTAAAAACTCGCACGAAGTTCGTGGTAAAGTGATGGGTATTGTCGGCTATGGCTCAATTGGCTCTCAATTGTCAGTATTGGCTGAAAGCTTAGGTATGAAGGTTATTTATCACGACGTGATGACCAAGTTACCTTTGGGTAATGCAGTACAAGTAGGTAGCCTAGAAGAATTATTACAGAACGCTGATATTGTGACACTGCATGTGCCAGATTTACCTAGCACCCGTTATATGATGAAAAAAGAGCAGTTTGACTTAATGAAAGAGGGCAGTTACTTTATTAACGCTGCTCGAGGCACCTGTGTTGAGATTGATGACTTAGCTGCTGCTTTAGAATCAGGTCGAATTTTAGGCGCTGCAATTGACGTGTTCCCGAAAGAGCCGAAGTCTGCAGAAGAAGAATTTGAATCACCACTGCGTAAATTTGATAACGTTATCTTGACCCCCCACATTGGTGGATCAACTCAAGAAGCACAGGCCAATATCGGCTTAGAAGTGGCTGAGAAATTTGTTAGATACTCAGACGCAGGTGATACCACAACATCAGTGAACTTCCCTGAAGTTAGTGTTCCTGTGAAAGAAGGCTCACACCGTTTATTGCATATTCATAAAAACGTACCAGGTGTTCTATCACAAATTAACAGCTCATTTGCCAGTGCCGGTATTAACATTCTAGCGCAAAGCTTAATGACTGAAGGTGATGTGGGCTACTTAGTCATGGATGTAGACAACCGTAACTCTCAAGAAGCCTTAGATAAGTTGAGAGACATCGAAGAGACCATTCGCGTTCGCGTGTTATTCTAGTCTACGTTGTCTTGTTCAAGGTAGTCTCGATTTAAGTCATAAAAAAAGCTGGCATCTGCCAGCTTTTTTTATGTGTCTCATTTGATAAAGTAAGCTACGGTAACTATACTTATATTTATAATATTTTTAAGTATAATGTTGTATGACGTTTAAAGAATTTAGAAGACCATATTCAGGAATAGAAATTAATCGCCGATAGCTCATAACAGTTACCCATATTAGATAAAAGGACAACCCCTATGCAAGTTAAGTCATTTTTACATGAGGATACGGAGACTTATACTCACGTATTAATCGATGAAACCAATAAATTGTGTGCCATTATTGATCCGGTATTGGATTACGACTTTAAGTCAGCACACACGGGTACTAGGTCTGCCGATCGCGTCATTGACTATGTGAAACAGCAAGGCCTAACCTTACAGTATGTTATTGAAACACATGCCCATGCTGATCATTTAAGTGCTGCGCCACATATTAAGCAAGCGCTAGGTGGGCAACTCGTCATCGGCAAGCATATCACTGAAGTGCAGAAGATTTTTAAAGAAGTCTTCAATCTAGATAATTACTTTAAAACAGATGCCAGTCAATTTGACCAACTGACGGAAGAGGGTACAGAGTTTATGCTGGGTGATATTAAGCTGAGCGTCATCCATGTCCCTGGCCACACCCCAGCAGATATGGCTTATATCGCTCAGGACACCACAGACAGTGAACGAAGTCTGGCAATATTCGTTGGAGATACTTTGTTTGCCCCTGATGTGGGTACCGCGCGAGTCGACTTCCCTGGTGGGGATGTAAATGACTTATATCACTCTATTCAAAAAATCCTATCTCTTCCGGGCGATACTGAAATCTACCTTTGTCATGACTATCCGCCTGAAGGTCGGGAACACTGCCCGGTAACCACAGTTGCTGCTGAAAAAGCGGAAAACATCCATGTGCGTGACGGTATCAGTCAAGCTGAGTTTGGCAAAATGCGAACAGAGCGTGACGCCACATTAGAGATGCCTAGATTGATTATACCATCAGTACAAGTCAATATAAGGGCAGGCGAATTTCCAGAGCCTGAAGATAATGGGGTTCGTTATCTAAAAGTGCCCATTAATACCTTACAATAATATTTTGTAAGGGTTCGCTAGTTGGCCTTCTTTTGGTCTAGACCAAGATATAGGGTCAATATAAAGGCTTGCATCGCTAAATAAATAAACGCTTATCAAAATAGCCTGCTTTGTTATTTGTTTAGCGTTATTTATTCAGTAGGCACTTTATGATAGTATAACAAGCTAACATCGTGGGTTTAATTGATAGGGTCTCATCAAAAACCACTATCACTGCAACTTCCAGCACGATATAAAATAACTCTGGTAAAGCGCAAGAGCCTATACTCCGACTGGGTAATCTGTGCCTGATACGTCTTATTTATGGTCGGAGTTTTAGGAGTTTCAAAATGTCTACATCCTCTTCCGTTACTTCTGCTTGTGGTACTTTTCAATATACCCGACGCTATACCCCCCAATGCGACTTGGCTGAACTTATCGTTAATGAAATGAAAGTGCAGCATTTGCACGCCCCTCAAATCATAAAAGCCATGGGATATCCTGCTAAGCATAGCATTGCTGCGATAGATCGCCTGCGTTATGTATTGTGTAGCCCGAATTTAGGGTTAGATGGGAGTTACATCGATGCCTTTTATAGCTCGCCTGAGTTTTTAGTTGAGTTATTTAATGTTTTGGGCATAACACCTGAACAATACTTAGAAGAGATGGCGTCCATTCGTCAAAGGTTAGAGCAATCAAAATAACAACACAATCAGTTAGGCTGCTTTACAATGCTTTTTTACAGTAGCTTATTGGCACTGAGGTATTGTTCAGGTTGATTATAGATTGTTCAGCTTGATTATAGGTAGTGGGCCAAAGTGAATCCGTAGAAGAAGGATGGTGTGCTAAAAATACTTAACTACAAAGACAGCGATACCATACTAGCTATTATCTTGCTTACCTTTATAAAATTAGTATTGGCTATGGGTCTGTGTTTGTTTACCTTTTATTTGGCATTTGCCTCTACAATGGGGCCCACCATAGCGCCTGAGATCTGGATAGGCAGTATGCCGTTAGATATGTTTATACGTTTTGCAATGATGATTGCTGCGGTAGGTATCATCCTTTTTGCAATAGTGTGGTTGTTCTATCCTTTACTACATTATCTCTATAAAAAATCGTTTCATAATTAACATAGATAAAAATAAGGCACCTATTTGTGTAATAGGTGCCTATATCAATATATTTCAGTAGATATTAAACATTAGTAGGTCTTAACGTTATCAATGATGGCTATGACCTAAATGACTATGACCACCAGCCATGCTATCTGCTTCTTCCAAAGAGCAAACAATGGCATCAAGTCTGTTATGCGGATGCTCAATAGACTCAACTTGTATGGTTGTATGGTTAATACCCAGCTCTTCTAAGCTATGCTCAAGCTCATGAATCAATTCACTGGCCTGTAAGATACGCATGTCGCCATCGACTACCACGTGACAAGATAAAGCGTGAAGACCACTGGTAATAGTCCAAATATGCAAATCGTGAACGGTAATGATGTGATCATGAGACTCGATAGTCTGTTTCACTTCATCCAATGAAATCTCTTCTGGAGTACCCTCCATTAAGATATGGGTAGAGGCTTTTACCACTCTATAACCACTCACTAAAATCAAAACAGCCACGATTATAGAGGCGACGGGGTCAGCCCACCACCAGCCCATCCACATCATCGCTAGTGCCGCAATAATGGCAGCTACTGAACCCAGTAAGTCGCCCAACACATGTAGATAAGCACTGTGCATGTTAAGGTTCTGGACACCTGATTCAGGATCTTCATGGTCATGACTGTGAGAAGCACCACCACGGTGCAGCATATAGGCCACTATTAAGTTAACGGTTAAACCAATGGTAGCAATAATTAACATGCCTTTTGAGGCAATATCAGGCGGTGAAGAGAAGCGTCCAATAGCTTCCCAAACGATCATCAAGGAGATGATGATTAAAGTCGCCCCATTGGCACCCGCGACCAGAATTTCAAATCGTTTATAGCCATACGTCTTCTGGTTATTGGCTTCTTTTTCGCCAATTTTAAAGGCCAATAAAGTAGCCCCTAGGGCAACCGCATCAGATAACATATGACCTGCATCTGACAACAGAGCCAAACTGTTTGTTAAGACACCACCCGCGGCCTCCACCAACATAAATACCGTAATTAAGATAAAGCTAAACAGTAGGGTTTTTCGCTGTTTGCTCATATCACGGGCTTCAGGTTCATCATGAAAGTGAGGAGGATTATGATCGTGAACGGGCTTATGACCGTGACTATGACTGTGATCCGAATGATGATTAGAATTATGAGAAGTCATGACTATCATTAATCTCCGTAAGATGACACGTTAATATGTTTTTATTATAAGTAAAATTAGACAATCTACCAGCCGATAGGATCCACATCCAAAGTTAACTTTAAGTATTTGGCTGAGGGTAACTGTAACACTTGTGGCCACCAAAAATTTAGCAGTTGATGTAACTGTGGTCGCTGTTTTGATAACAATAAAAGCTGACTGTGATAGCGACTGTTCTTCATTTTCATCGGTGCATCAATCGGCCCTAAAATAGCCAGTTCATGCGGTGGCATAATGACAATGGCATCTTTTAATACCTGCGTGGCCTGTTGTAATGTCTTAGCCTCGCAGCGGATAAGGGCGCCGTAAGTATAGGGCGGCAAGCCTAGCATTTTACGTTCTTTTAACAACTCTAATGCAAAAGGCTGATAGCCATCACGTACCAACTTTCGCAGTAATGGATTCTCTGGCTGTACCGTCTGTATTAATACCTTACCCGGTTTACTGCCGCGACCTGAGCGTCCTGCTACTTGGACAATCAATTGAGCCGTGTGTTCAGGAGAGCGAAAGTCTGGAGACAAAAATCCTCGATCGGCATTGGGCAAACACACCAACGTGACATTAGGGAAGTGATGACCTTTGGCAACCATTTGAGTCCCAACTAAGATAGCAGGGTTGCCGCTATTAATACGGCGGTAGATGTCCTCCCAGCTGTCCTTTTTTCGTGTGGTATCGCGGTCAATCTGAATAATAGGGTAGGTTTTTTTGCTGGTTTGTGGGTTAGAAAAAAGAGCATGCAAGCTTTCGGTTAACCGAGTGGTGCCCATGCCCACAGCATTTAGATTGACGCTTGCACAATCTGGACAGGCTAGAGGAATAGAGGCTTGCCAGTCACAATGGTGACACTTTAAATAGCTTGGCTGTTGTGTGTTGAGCTGACTGTGATGTACGGTCATATGTGCTTCACAGCGGACGCAATCTGCCTGCCAGCCACATGCTTCACACAGTAATATAGGGGCATATCCTCGGCGATTCAAGAACACCAATACTTGTTCGCCCGCTTCTAACGTCTCGCGAATGGCCACAATAGTATCGTCAGTGAGTCCGGTGTTTTGTGAGCCTTTGAGATTGGGCAATAAAGACGCTTGCTGAGTAGGAGCCGCTGGCGAGTCGCTATACTTAGTCGGGGTATCGCGAGCATCGACCAACTGCATAGTGGCCTCTTTGGCATTACCGGCTCGCTGCGTTAGTAGCAATTCGGTCAATTTGCCATCTTGCACCAGCTTGAGATGCTCAAGTGATGGGGTAGCGGTGCCGAGTACTACCGGAATACCCAGTTGATAGCCTCGATATAAGGCCACATCAGCCGCATGATAGCGCAGTGTGTCTTGCTGCTTATAAGATTGATCATGAGACTCATCCACCACAATAAGGCCCAAATCCGCAAAGGGATGCAAGATAGAGGAGCGAGTACCAATAATAATCTGAGCACGACCTTGACGGCAGTCCTCCCAGCCATGTAGTCGCTGAGTCACATTTAATCCAGAATGTAACAGCAGTATATTGGCGGCGAAACGAGCGGCGAAACGGGCTCTTGTTTGTGGGGTTAAGCCAATCTCAGGCACTAACACCAACACCTGCTTGCCAGCTTCTAAAATGGTTTGCATGGCTTGTAGATATACTTCGGTCTTTCCACTGCCAGTTACCCCATTCAGCAAAAACCCACCGTACTTTGCTTGTTTGGCGGTTGCTACTATCTTATCTACGGCTTGTTGTTGTTGCTCATTAAGGGTCAACGGCATCTTGGCGAGTGTGACAGGACGTGGCGCTGCTTGCTCTTCTAGGAAATGCTCAATTAAGCCATTTTCCTCCAAGCGCTTTAAGAATGGACGTTCCATACCCTCTAACAGTAAGGTATCTTCACTGGCACCATGCTCACCATGCAGTTTTAGCATGGCGAACTGTTGCTTTTGCTTATGCGCATTACTGTGGAAGTCATCTTCGCTGACATTGGGTAAGATACGCCAATGCGTAACTAACATATCTAGCGGCTTACCCTGACGAATAAGGGTAGGCAGCATCACCGAGAGTACATCTCCCAAAGGATAGTGATAGTAACTGGCCAACCATCGTGCCAAAGAAAGCATTTGTAGGTCGAATATAGGAGCAGTATCAATGACTTGCTTTATGGCTTTAAGTTTGTTTAATGGGACATCGCTTTGATTGCTATCGATATGATCGACCACAATCCCAATTAAGGTTTGACGGCCAAAAGAAACTTGTACTCTACCTCCAATAGGAGGCAGGGCAGCCACATTACTGGCAGAATCTGTAAGGGTGTTAGCGCTATTGGTATTATTAGAGCTGGGGAGGTAATCAAATTCACGATAAAGAGGCACCGGTAGGGCGACACGAATAAGCATCAGATGGTGACCTCCTTAAATGAAAGGTTATAAACTGGCTCGAAGTCAGTTTATAACCTAAGTATTTAATAGCATACAGCAGACGTTGTTTTTAACGTCAAGATTTCAGCGTTGAGATAATAAAATGAGAGGACAATTAGTCTTCGATAAATAAAATAGATTCAATCTCAACGATGCCGTCTTTAGGAAGAGCAGCAACTTGTACTGCAGCACGGGCAGGATATGGTTCCGCCAAACGCTCAGCAAAAACAGCGTTTAACGCCGCAAAATCATTCAAGTCAGTCAATGACACATTGAATTTAACCACATCGCTTAGTTTACCACCGGCTGCTTCACAGATGGCTTCAATGTTGTCCATCACTTGAGCAGCTTGAGCGTCAAAGCCTTCACGAAGTTCCATAGTTTCAGGATCAAAACCTAATTGGCCTGAGATATATACTAAGCTGCCACCTGCTGATGGGATTTTAACCGCTTGTGAGTAGGCACCAACGGCTGCAGGCGCTTTATCGGTATGAATAGTTTGACGTGCCATAATGAGTTCCTTTTTTATTAATTAACAATTTAAATTACAAACTTATATCGTTGAAAAAGCAGCCATCACCAGTAGATATAAATAATAGCGATAAAGCGTGCTATGTATTAAAACCTTATTCCTATTAAGGCTAGACTATCAGTTATAATCGATATAGACGGCGAATACTACCAAAGCCCACGTGGGGACGTAAAGCCTCGATGCCCTCTAAAACATGGCTACGACTACGCACAATTACATGGATAATCGTTGAATCAGAACGCACATCCATTTTTTCGATACCAATATTCAATTGACGTAACGTATAGAGAACATGGGACACTTGCTCATCATTTAGTGCCAAGTTTATTTTCAAATAAGCGGTAAAGTGAGGACGTTCGCTTGGGTGTTCAATACTTTTTTCTATCTGCTCTTCACTATACCAATTAAGTTGAACCAACTCATAAGGCTTGTCAGCATATTTGTCGACGATAGAGTAACAGCGATGACGGTGTAACACCAAGCCATGCATGGTCAAATGACCAATAATGGGATCACCGAATATCGGGCGACAACAGCCGGCAAAATGTACCTCAACCCCGTTAGCATTAGACAATAATTGGTTGGGACGGTCAAAGCCTTTTTTACGCGCTTGCTCATGCGTTTTGGTCACATCATCGCTGAATAAGCGAGAGACCACCAACTGTGGTAACAGAGCGCCGGCGCACATACTTTCGTACAACGCTTCTTTGTTATCGATATTTTGCCATTTTAATAGATCTTGCCAGTCCGCTTCAGTCAAATCCTCAAGTGATTTTCCGTACGTTTTTAACGCCCGATCTAACGCTTGCTTCCCATGCTGTTGTTGCTCCTCAATAGGTAAGCTACTAAACCAGCGTTTCAGTGAGCGTTGGGCTTTACTGGTTACCACAATTCCTAACCACTCCGCCTTAGGTTTGGCATCCGGATCTACCTCAATTTCTACCGTATCACCTGCTTTAAGAATAGAGCCAAGCTTGGCTTTTTTGCCATTAATATTGGCACCCACTGCCACATTACCTACTTTAGGACCCACCGCATAGGCAAAGTCCAAAGCGGTTGCGCCTCGTGGCAACTCGTAAGCTCGACCTTTAGGGCTATAACACAAGATTTTGCGACTATTTAAATAAGAGATAAGCTCATCAATAGTGCTAACCATGTCATCATAGTCGGGGTCGCCTTCTTTATGGCCACTTTCATTATCATAATCAATGAGCTCTTTCATATTGCGTAATGAGGCTTTAATCACAGATCGGCTAAGCTCAGACGCCTGATCTGCACCAATCACCCCTAAACGAGATACCGCTTCCATCTTGCGAGTAAGCAGCGTCACTTGAATGATGTCGTTATCGCGTCTATAGGTCAAAGTCAGCGACTGATTACCACCGGGTAGAGGGTGACGAATATTATCTTCAACAAATTTTTCTGAAATTCGGTATTTTTTGATCAGGTAACCGGCCAATGAATCACATTCTTCAATGGTGTTGGTCACAATTTCAAAAGCATAATGACGCAATAAGTCATCAATCTCACCACGGTTACGGAAAAACTGACGGTACATAATGACGGTGTTCTCTAAGGCACGAACATGTCCCGAGATATGATGTTTATCCATCACATAGTTAAGATACTGCTGAATATTCTCTTTTTGATATTTTCTACCTAGGCCATGCTGTAGAAGCTTGTCCGACATTTTGGTATACATCACCGGATCAAGGTTGCGATAACACAAGATTTCCATGTAGTCAGCGATGTCATTCATGCCCATTAGTCGGGCAAAAGGCACATAAAATTCTAAAGTTTCAGAAGCGGTCGACTTTTGCTTTTCCGGACGCACTGAGTCTAGAGTAGACATATTGTGCAAACGGTCAGCCAATTTGATAATTAACACTCTAGGATCATCTAAAGTGGCCGACATAATCTTATGAAAAGTCGCGGCTTTATTTTGTCTCTTATTGTGATTGGAGGATTTTAGTTTGGTGACCCCATCTACTAAGCGTTCTACTGTTACCCCAAAACGTTTGATAATCTCTTCTGAAGTGACCTCAGTATCCTCTACTGTATCGTGCAAAATTGCGGCAATAATGGTGTCACGGTCTAATCTAAAGCCGGCTAAAATCTCGGCAACAGCGATAGGATGGGTGATATAAGGTTCACCAGATTTTCTTTTGTCTTTAATATGGGCTTGATCGCCATACGCACAGGCCTCTAAGACCTCCTTTTTCTCAGCGTCATTAAGGTATGACACAGCGCGCATTAAATTACGCTGCGCTTCATCTACCAAATGATGGCTTAACTTAGGCAGGTTTTGCATATAAGCCGTCTGATTTAAATGCTCATCATCATACAAGTCTAGCAGAGAAATATCTGGGCTTAATATGGGATCCAAAACATTATCTGCATTGGCAATATTATTAATCACATTGCCATCAATATCAGTACTTAGCGAATTAAGCATATCAGGTTCGGAGTCAGAGGTGCTCGAGCCAGGATTAGGGGCGTTTTGAGTTTTAGGGGGTAACATAATTTGATCATCCTTTAGCTAGGCAACAGACAATAATATGCATCAATAGAGAGTGAAAAACCGTAGCTATCTATCAGTCTATTCTATGGGAAAATTGCACTTTCTAGGGCGCAATAAAAACCAGCCGATAAAAATAGTATGGGGATAACAATAATAAAAAAACAGTTAACCCCTTAATTAATCTTAAAAATAGCTTGCTGTCAACTATTAAGCGATAAATCCTTAAAATAAAGCTAAGCTTTTCTACTAGATAGCCGAGCTTACAGTAACATAGCCTACATTATCCAAGGCCTATTAAAGCCAAAAAATACGGCTATTAACGACCTATAAATAAGTAAATGATGACTATAAAAACAGGTCTCATTATTGACCAAGTCTGACTATTGAAATAGATAGAATATAAAAAACCACGATTTGCTAAATGCCTATCGTGGTTTTTATTCAACCGGCTTAAATGAGATAGGGGATTATAATAAAAAATCAAACCCTACTTATTTAAAAGATCTAAAATTAGAAGCCTTGACCGCCACTTAATGCCATATCCAATGGATTTGTAGCATAGTGATGATCGGGCTGATCTAAGATATCTTTAGTCACTAAGCCAGCAGCAATTTCGCGTAATGCCAATACAGTCGGCTTATCGTTATTGACTTCCACTAGAGGCTCAGCGATGCCTTTGGCCAGTTGATGGGCGCGCTTGCTGGCAACCAATACCAGCTCAAAGCGGTTGTCTACTGCATGTAAGCAATCTTCTACGGTTACACGTGCCATAAAGTCCTCTTGTTATCACTAGGTGATATATAAAAATTCGATAGTTAATCAATCATTATAGCAAATTTAAGGAGCTAAGTGGGTAGCTTTATTTAAGTTAACCTCAATCAAATCATTTAATTAGCCAAAACGATTACAGTGTAATCACATTATAAGCAGTGAATAGACAGTGCTACTCGCTGATTAAGTCATTAATAGTGTCTGCATAACGCGCTTGTTGACGGGCGAGAGTTTGACGTTTAGCGACAATAATGGATTTAAGTTCAGACAAAGCGGCCTCAAACTGATCATTAATAATCACATAATCAAAGTGCACGTACTGCTGCATTTCAGTGACGGCACCGGCCAAGCGTTTTTCGATAACTTCTTGAGAATCTTGACCGCGTGATGATAAACGTTGACGTAGCGTGGCTTTGCTAGGCGGTAGGATGAATATCATTGTCACATCCTCATAAAGCTCTTTGACCTGCAAAGCACCCTGCCAATCAATTTCTAAAATAACGTCCATGCCAGAGTCTAGCTGTTGGTTAACACTCTGCCGAGAAGTTCCATAGTAGTTGTCAAAAACTTTGGCATGTTCAAGGTATTCACCTGCCTGAATACCCTCGACAAACTTAGCGGTATCAGTAAAGTGATAGTGCTGACCATCAATCTCACCAGGGCGAGGTTCGCGTGTGGTATGTGAGACGCTTACTGCCAGATCGTTCGTTGTAGCGATAAGCTGTTTAACCAATGAGGTTTTGCCGGTACCTGAAGCAGCAGTGACAATAAAAAGTGAACCTTTCATAAAAGAAATCTCTTTGGGTTGGGGTCTTAAATAATAAGTTAAATAGGGATTTAAATAGCAATTATAGTAAAAAGGATTATGAAAAATAGATGTTTATTACGCATAAATAGCAGCCAGTGTGACTCCTATTTTACTAGATATGTTAAAGTAGTCACAAAATAGTTTGACCAATAGGGTTAAGAGACTTACAAACTTAATTAGATTTGGCATACTTTATTTATTCGATTATCTATTGTGAAGGTCTGTTATGCAAATTTATCTTGCGAATCCACGTGGTTTTTGTGCAGGGGTTGATCGTGCTATTGCTATCGTTAATGAGGCATTAACGCGTTTTGAGCCGCCTATTTATGTGCGTCATGAAGTAGTACACAACAAATTCGTGGTTTCTGACTTAGCCAATCGTGGCGCAGTATTTGTGGAAGAGCTGCATGAAGTGCCCGATGGTTCTATCGTTATTTTCTCAGCGCATGGTGTTTCTAAAGCTGTGGAAGATGAAGCGCAGCGTCGAGATCTGACAGTCTTTGATGCCACTTGTCCTCTAGTAACTAAAGTTCATATTGAAGTGGCTAAATTTGCACGTGACAATATGGATGCAATCTTAATTGGTCACCATGGTCATCCTGAAGTTGAAGGCACAATGGGGCGTTTTAGTGCTCAGTATGGTGGTGAGATTTATCTGGTTGAAAATGAGGCTGACGTCGAAAAGCTTGAAGTTAGCAATCCGGATCGTTTGGCATTTGTTACTCAGACTACCTTATCGATGGATGACACCGCAGTAGTGATTGATGCGCTGCGTAAAAAGTTCCCTAATATTCAAGGACCTCGTAAAGATGACATCTGCTATGCCACTCAAAACCGTCAAGACGCGGTAAAAGATTTGGCCAGTCGCTGTGAAGTGGTATTGGTCGTCGGCTCTCCCAATTCTTCAAACTCAAATCGTCTGCGTGAGCTAGCAGAACGTATGGATTGCCGAGCTTATCTAATTGATAATGCAAGCGAAATGAAGAAAGAATGGTTTGATGGCGTTGAAGCAGTAGGCGTTACTGCGGGCGCTTCAGCACCGGAGATTTTGATTCAAGAAGTGCTACAGCAATTGCAACAGTGGGGCGGGGACATTCCTGACGAGCTAAAAGGCATTGAAGAAAATGTGACCTTTAGCTTGCCCAAAGAGCTGCGTATACCGGTGCAGCAAGTAGGCTTGTAATAGCGAAAAATTAGGATATATTTAAAACTGTGACTTATTTAAGTCACAGTTTTTTGGTTTTTAAACCATTACTTATTTTTTAAACTGTTAAAAATCTAAAAAGGTAACATATTTAAGCAAAACTGCTAAGGCGTAACCTGTAGAACTTAAATGATAAAATTTAGATTATAGAAACAAAAACCGTAGAAACAATAGGAAAGACTGCCGCAAAGGCAGTTGCCTACCATGTTAAGGATGACTTATGGCTTCGTATTACCAATTTATCAAACGTGACACTCAGGCAGATGGAAGCGTCATTGCGTTTTATCAACCGAATGTGCATGCACAAGGGGCATGGAATGATCATGAGCAACATATGGCACCAGCCACCGGCCTTTTGGCACATGAGTTATTGCAATATTGTCCCCAGCCCAATTTACGTTTGGCACGTTTGGGCCTAGATATCTTAGGTCTAATACCTTTGGCTGAATTTAGCATCACCACCCGTTGTATTCGCCCTGGTAGAACCATTGAGCTCATTGAGTCCGTCATGAGTAGTGGTGGGCGTGATTGTATTATCGCTCGGGCTTGGCGTTTGGTTACCCAAGATACTACTGAGATTGCTGGATTAGAAGATTCAGTGATGAGCTCTGACCCCAATCAATTGCCATTATGGGAGGAGATGAAAGGTTGGCCAGGAGGATTTATAGAAAGTATTAAAGCGGTCGCTGATCCCAATCGTCGTCCCGGTAAGGGCCTTGTTTGGTTGACCACAGAGGTTGATATGGTAGAAGGGGAGGTAACCTCAGACTTAGTGCGTTTTATGGGACTGGTGGATACGGCGAATGGCGTAGTGCCTAGAAATGGGCTGCAATTGGCCGATATGCAGTGGGCGTTTCCGAATACTGATCTTCAAATTCATATGCACCGATTGCCACAAGGTAAGTGGCTAGGTATTGAGGCGGTACAGCAATACGGTGAAGATGGTATTGGCTTAACCAGTGCTGTTTTGCATGATTTACAGGGACCATTTGGGCGCAGTGAGCAGATATTAACCATTCGGGCGCTACAAAAATAGGCGACAGTATTCGATCGTATCGTTCACTAATATCTATTAATTAATTATCTATCTATCTATCTATCAATAAAAGTGACAGATAACCCTCATAAAAAATAAATCACCTCTACCAAGAGGTTATAAAAGCCGGCCAAATCTGACCGGCTTTTTGATATGTCTCAGTCCGCTCTTTTATAATCGACAAAAATCATGACGCCTCAGCTTGAAAAACACAGGGCCTGCCCCTATTAGTAAGGTAACCCAAACGCCAGATCATAGCTTTAATAGAGTCATATGATAACGGGCGAGATAGCCAATAGGCATAAAAATAATTATGGACAAACTAAGAGGATATTATGAGCGATACTCAACAAACTGATAACCAACAACCTGACAGTCAAAACGCCACTCAGCACGTTTTTGAGGCAGAAGTTGCCCAGTTACTAAATCTAGTGACTCACTCACTGTATTCAAATTCTGATATTTTTGTGCGTGAGTTGGTATCAAACGCTTCAGATGCGTGTGATAAGCTACGTTTTGAAGCCACCAGTGATGATAGTTTGTATGAAGATGATGGCGAATTAAAAGTCCGTATTGATATTGATGAAGACGCCAAAACTATTACCTTTATCGATAACGGTATCGGTATGAATGAAGCTGATACTATCGAAAACCTAGGTACCATTGCTAAATCAGGAACCAAAGCCTTCTTAGAGCAGCTGTCTGAATCACAAAAGCAAGATGGGCAGTTGATTGGCCAATTTGGTGTGGGTTTTTACTCAGGATTTATCGTATCAGACACCATCACTGTAGAATCACGTAAAGCGGGTGAGCCTGCTGAACAAGGGGTGCGCTGGGTATCAGATGGTACAGGTAAGTTTACGACTGAAACCATTACTAAGCAAAGCCGTGGTACCTCTATTACCCTACATTTGAAAGAAGAGTTTACCGAAGGTGAAGACAATTATCTTGACCGTAATAAACTAAAACGTCTGGTGAATAAGTACTCAGATCACATTAGCTTACCGATTCAAATGCGTAAAGAAGTTTGGCAAGAAGATGTGAGCGAAGACGTCGAAGGCGAAGTTGATGAGTATGGCGCAGCCGTTAGTCCTAGCGGTGAGATGGTGCTTACCGATGAATGGGAAACCATCAACAAAGCCAGTGCCTTATGGACGCGTTCGAGCTCTGAGATTGAAGATGAAGAGTATACTGAGTTTTACAAAAACATCAGCTATGACTTTGAAGAGCCATTAGCTTGGACTCACAACCGTGTAGAAGGTCGTGTGCAATATACTCAGCTTCTGTACATTCCGAAAAAAGCGCCGTTTGATCTGTATGCCCGTGAGCAACAAAACGGTCTTAAGCTTTATGTAAAACGTGTGTTTATTATGGATGACGCTGAGCAGCTTCTGCCCATGTACCTGCGTTTTGTTAAGGGTGTGATTGACTCAGCAGACTTACCACTGAACGTTAGCCGTGAAATTCTTCAAGAATCACGTGATGTGAAAGCCATCCGTGATGGTAACGCTCGCCGCGTATTAACATTGCTGGCTAGTTTAGCCAACAGCGAAGACAGCGACAAACAAGATAAATTTAAGCAGTTTTATGCTGAGTTTGGTGATGTCATTAAAGAAGGTCTTGGCGAGGACATGTCTAACCAAGAGCGTATTGCTAAATTGCTACGTTATGCGACCAGCACAAATGATGGTTTAGAAACTGGCTTTGCTGACTATAAAGAACGCATGAAAGAAGGCCAAAAAGCAATTTATTATCTAACCGCTGAAAACTTAGCCGCTGCGAAGAACAGCCCTCAGCTTGAGTTATTTAAGAAAAAAGGCATCGAGGTTATTTTGATGACCAGTCGTGTCGATGAGTGGGCAATGAACTTCCTAACTCAGTTCGACGGTACGCCACTACAGAACATTGCCAAAGGGGCAGTGGACTTAGGCGACTTGCAAGACGAAGCTGAAAAGGAAGAGGCTAAAAAAGCGGAAGAGAACCTAAAACCAGTAGTAGATAAGCTAAAAACAGCATTGGGCGACCGTGCAAAAGACGTTCAAGTGTCAACACGTTTGGTTGATAGTCCGGCCTGTTTGGTGGTTGGAGATGGTGAATTAACACCGCAAATGGTGCAAATGCTGAAGCAAATGGGTCAAGAAGTGCCAGACATTAAACCAACGCTTGAGGTAAACCCAAACCATCCGCTGATTCAGAAATTAGAAACTAGCGAACAGTTTGATGACCTTGCTCAAGTTATCTTTGACCAAGCGTTACTCGCAGATGGTGGACAATTAGATGATCCGGCGGCTTATTTGAAACGTGTTAATGAGCTTTTATTAAAATAAGTATTCAATAGCTTAATTTGTTCGTTCGATTATTATAAAAAAGGACCCAATACGTGGGTCCTTTTTTTGGTCTATATGTTAAGCAGCTAAATATCTATGGTCGGTATATAGCTATCGGCGGTGGTTTGCCTTACGACGACTTTAAAATTCTTTGACTATGGATAAACTATTTGTCATAAAGTGACCATATTAAGCCAGTTGTGTTCTTTCGTTTGGATAATGATAACCTCTAATAGTAGAGTCAAAATAAAAGACTAAAAGTCCCAAGCTAAAATAATAAAGTCAAAATAGCTTTAATTTGCTTAAACAGTCATAATATCGACATTAATAAATAATAAATTGATTTGATAACCTTTGAGCAAGCTTATGACCCAACCAATTATTACCTCTTTATTAGACAACGACTTGTATAAATTCACCATGTTACAAGCCATGTTGCATCAGTTTCCCCAGACTCATGGTGTCTATCGTTTTCGCTGTCGTAACTATCAGGATACCGCTTATCCCCTAGCAGATATTAAAGAAGCTTTAGAACAGCAGCTGGATTATTTGTGTGAGTTGAGTTTTACCCAAGATGAACTGGACTACTTAAGTAGTCTACGCTTTATTCGATCAGACTTTGTCGATTACTTAGAGTTATTTAAGCTAAAGCGTCGCCATATTATAGTCAGTGTCGATCAAAAAAATCGTCTTAACATAGACATTGAAGGCCCTATGATTCAGGCGATGTTTTTTGAAGTGTTTGTCCTAGCCATCGTCAATGAATTGTATTATCAGCAGTTGACCACGCCGGCAGTATTAGAGGAAGGAGAATATCGCTTACAGCAGAAAGTGGCTATCTTACAAGAGTATGCGCTAAAAGCAGAACGAGGAGAGCCTCCCTTTATAGTGGCTGACTTCGGTACCCGTCGCCGTTTTAGCAAAGCCTGGCATGACCATGTGTTGGAGACCTTACACAAAGCAGCGCCTAGCATCGTGCGTGGCACCTCTAACGTCTATCTGGCCAAGAAATATAAGCTAACCCCCATTGGCACTATGGCACACGAGTTTATGCAGGCGTTTCAAGCACTAGATGTACGTTTACGCGATTCACAAAAGGCAGCATTAGAAGCATGGGTACATGAATATAGAGGTGATTTGGGTATTGCTTTGACCGATGTGGTAGGAATGGACGCCTTCTTACGTGATTTTGACTTGTATTTCGCTAAATTATTTGACGGCTTACGTCATGACAGTGGTGATCCTTATCAATGGGGCGATAAAGCCATTGAGCATTATAAAAAGCTTAAAATTGATCCCACAACCAAGCTACTTACTTTCAGTGATGGTCTAGATATTGAAAAAGCTTGGGAGCTGCATCAGTACTTTAAGCAGCGCATTAAGACCAGTTTTGGGATAGGCACTAATTTGACTAATGATATGGGACTAACGCAGTTGAATATTGTATTGAAGCTGGTTGAATGCAATGGTCAGCCTGTCGCTAAGCTGTCAGACAGTCCAGGCAAGACTATGATTCACAATGACACCTATTTGGCTTACTTACGTCAGGTGTTTGATATTGAAGACGAGAACAATCTTAAAGACAAATAGCCGTTTTTGTAGGGTCTGAAACCCTGATGATATAAAATCCTTATAGACTGCGTTGGTTTATGGGGATTTTATTTTATGGGTGTTGGTAGTATCAATAACCTCAAGCGTTAACCCTGTGACTTTTCTTTAAGCTTATCCTTTTAAGCTTATTCTTTTAAATGCACCCTTCTACAGTTGTTAATCTTTTGAAATCATTAATCTTTTACAGTCATTAGTATCTTAAACTGCGGTGTCTTCCAAACCATTGTTAGAAGTTTGAGTCCGACGAGAGTGATATCTAAAATTGTAAGTTAAATATAATAATGCTTATTAATAAGTAAGAATAACTGTACAATTGATTTTTAATTTTTATTAGATTATTTTAAATATAGATTAAAAAATTCATCATTGCTCTGCTTCAGTTATCTTATATTTTAAGGGTTGGATGTAAATCCGTATTTAATATCCAGTGCTTTCTAAATAGCTGTATACCAGTAGGACATAAAAATAATAGAAGACAAAACAGGTCTTACTTTACAGGAAAGCACTATGACAAAATCGAAAAAGCTTGCCGCCGAATTTTTAGGCACAATGTGGTTGGTACTAGGCGGTTGTGGCAGCGCAATTTTTGCCGCTAACTTTGGTGGGGATGGAAATCCGTTGGGTATTGGATTTGTGGGTGTGGCCTTAGCCTTTGGTTTGACCGTATTAACAGGTGCATATGCTTTTGGACATATCTCAGGCGGACATTTCAACCCAGCAGTCAGCATTGGTTTGATGGTCGGTAAACGTTTTCCAGCAGCTGAGCTACCAGGCTATATTATTGCTCAAGTATTGGGCGGAATATTTGGGGCATTTATCATCTATCTTATCGCTTCAGGGCAATCTGGTTTTGCAATAGATGCCAGTAGTGCTGGCGCTTTTGCGACAAATGGATTTGGTGAGTTTTCGCCAGGTGGATACAGTATGATGTCAGCGTTGATTGCAGAAATTGTGCTAACCGCTGTTTTCTTGATTATTATAATGGGCTCTACCCATCACCAAGCCCCTGTTGGTTTTGCCCCAATCGCTATCGGTCTTGGTCTAACTTTAATTCATTTAATTAGTATTCCAATTACTAACACCTCTGTTAACCCTGCGCGTTCGACTGCAGTCGCCTTATTTGTTGGCGGAGAGAGTATCTCTCAGTTATGGTTATTCTGGGTCGCGCCTATCATTGGTGCTGTCATTGGCGGCGGAATTTATGCTTGGTTAGGTCATGAAGGTCCAGATATTATTGGTGAGTAATCCATCGTTTATCACCCTAAGCCTTACCTAGTTGAGTTTTACTCATAAAAAAGGAGACCCTATAGAAATAGAGTCTCCTTTTTTAGGTTAAAAATTTAGGATATAGGTTAAATCGATAGTTGGCTTCGATAGCAATAGTCCATGTTAATAGCAATAGCCAATGTTAAATGTGCAATTCTGGAAAAAGCGCATCAACTTCGTAATACAGAATAGGCATTACTAATTAAATGAAGAATTTCAATGATATAAATATATAAGTAAAACGATAAAAATAGTTTCATTTTAGAAATATTTATGCTTATATATTTAGGTATCCTTACAGCTATCACAGGAAGTTGATAGCTACCCCTCAACATTTGACAAGGAGAGTTTCAATGTTAAGAGACTTATTAGAGCAACGTTATCCTCAAGCATCCTCCCGAAATGCCCCTCTAAAAATGAGCCATGATATCGGTCCTACGGACAGCCCGTTAATCGAAGACACTATTGGCGATTATTTTGACAAAGTAGTGGCTCAGTATCCCGATAAAGAAGCCTTAGTATCGCGTCATCAAAACATTCGTATGACTTATAAACAACTGCAGCAACAAGCCAATCAATTGGCCAGCAGCATGATTAATATGGGTCTACAAAAAGGCGATCGTGTCGGTATCTGGTCGCACAACAACGCACAGTGGCTACTGATGCAATTGGCAACAGCCAAAGCGGGCGTTATTTTAGTCAATATTAACCCTGCTTATCGTATTTCAGAGCTACAATATGCACTGAATAAAGTGGACTGCAAAGTATTGGTCTATATGCGTCACTTTAAGAGCAGTGACTATGTACAAATGGTACAAGAAATGGCTCCAGAAATTTGCCATCAAGACTATCGCTATTTGGAGCTAACTACCTTACCCAATTTAAAACGTTTGATTCTGATTGATCAACCCGGCACTTGGGAAACGTTCGGCTATATGCAGAATTTCTCTGACTGGTTAGCAGAAGGGGATGCCAACGATCCTAGATTGGCAGAACGACAAAAACAGCTAAATGCCAATGATGCGATCAATATCCAATTTACCAGTGGCACCACAGGTACCCCAAAAGGGGCAACCTTAACTCATCGAAACTTATTGAACAACGCCTATCACTTAGCAGAATCACTGTGCTTATCTTCTGAGGATAAATTGTGTTTACCGCTGCCTCTATATCATTGTTTTGCGATGGTATTGGGTAATCTAACCATGCTATCCATAGGGGGTACGGTGGTCTATCCTAGTAGCAGCTTTGAGCCGTTAACTGTATTACAAGCAGTAAGCGAAGAGCGTTGTACTTTATTACATGGGGTGCCAAGCATGTTCTTGGCAATGTTAAACCACCCAGAGTTTTCAACGTTTGACTTGAGTAGTTTACGAGGAGGCTTATCGGGTGGTGCAAGCTGTCCAAGTGAGTTGATGCAGCGCGTCATCAATGACATGCATATGAAAGAGCTGAGCATCGCTTATGGCATGACTGAAACCAGTCCAAAGTCTACACAGACATTGCCAACGACTGAATTTAAAAAACGTATTTCGACAGTGGGTGTGGTTCAGCCGCATTTAGAAGTGAAAATTGTTGACACAGAGACGGGCGAAACGCTGCCTATTGGTGAAGTAGGGGAAGTACTGACAAAAGGCTATGCGGTAATGCAAGGCTATTGGAATGACAAGGTTAAAACCGACGAGGCAGTCGTTGATGGCTGGATGCACACCGGTGATTTGGGCAGTATGGATGAGCAAGGCTATATTTCAATAGTAGGGCGTAGCAAAGACATGATTATTCGCGGTGGGGAAAATATTTACCCCATTGAAGTCGAAAACTTCTTATATCGTCATCCCAAAATCTCTGACGTACAAATAGTAGGGGTACCAGATAAGCAGTATGGTGAGGTTCTAGCCGCTTGGATTATTCCTAGAGCAGGAGAAACCATCACTGAACAAGAAATACGTGATTTTTGTTATAACCAAATTGCTCACTTTAAGATTCCTACTTACATTCGTTTTGTTGAGCAGTACCCGATGACGGTAACTGGGAAAATTCAAAAATTCAAAATTATTGAGGCTATGAAAGAAGAATTAGGCATAGTAGCATAGGCCTAATTTTATGTTTAATCTTTAATACGCAGTGTACCTGTATCCTCTTAGCTAATATAAAGCCCAGCCTGAATTTTCAGACTGGGCTTTTGGCTTAAATACAAAACTGTCATTCAGCTTTTTAACAGCGTCAGACAATGTATAAAGTATGACGATTATTACTTACTCTTAAGACGCTTTTTCCAACGTCTTGCAAAGTGAGCAAACAACGCCATTGTGTTGAGGTGAGTACAATACATCAGGACGCTCATATTGCTGTTCACATTCTACACAGTGATACAAAGTAGCCACTGGTGTTCCTTCCCTATCGAAACGTGATTCTTCGATACCATCATTATTCTGTTTTAGATAGTATCTACCCTTGGTAATAATCGCCATTAAAGGGGTCAGTACAAAGCCGACTACCAAAGCAATAATAGGAGAGTATGGCGCTAGAAAATCGCCTAGAACCCCAAAGAATGCCAAGATAGATAGGCCTGCTGCTACACCAAATGCTACCAAACCAACTGGGTTAAAATCATATAACATACCGCGGCGGAATTCAGGCTCTTTCGGAGACAGTCCAAGTACATACTTATTAATGGCAATATCAGTTGAGACCACCACAATCCAAGCAATCGCGAAGTTAGAATAGAAGCCTAGGATTTTACCTAGAGCTGAGAACATATCCATTTCCATTAATAACAAGGCGATAGACACGTTAAAAATAACGAAGATAATGCGACCTGGATAGTGTTTGGTTACTCGAGCATAGGCACTGGTCCAAGACAATGACCCAGAGTAAGCATTAGTAACGTTGATTTTAATTTGTGAAATAACCACTAAGATAACAGCCAAAGCAATGGCAAATCCGCCGGGAATAATATTTTGGAATACTGATGTGAACTGCTGTACCGGCTCAGTAATGACATTGTCAGGTAGCATATTGGCCATTAAATAGAAGGCCAAGAAAGCACCTGTAATTTGTTTGATAGCTCCTAACACGACCCAACCTGGTCCTGCCGACAGCATGGCAATCCACCAAGAAACTTTGTTTTCTTCCGTCTTAGCAGGCATGAAACGTAGATAGTCAATCTGCTCACCGATTTGCATAATCAGTGCCAAACAGACGCCTGCACCTAGCATAACCGCAGACATATCGAGACCTGTATAGT